>ERZ773009.2331-NODE-2331-length-12216-cov-4.169887_pt1 | contig 12216 bp, 8 predicted proteins | sample MGYA00580663_ERZ773009 | MGnify/ENA primary metagenome ERZ773009 (study PRJEB29015, sample SAMEA2737969) | human oral metagenome | biome: human oral; feature: human-associated habitat; material: dental | place: China | collected 2026 ... | reverse complement strand
AATTTAATCTTTTTTCTTTTTTTATTATTCCGCTCATATTCAAGACTTGCCGCCGTTTCAAAAATACGGCAACGAGTTTCATCAAGAACACTGAGTGTTTCATCATAATTTAAAACACGCGATACGGTAGCAGCCGAAACTCCCGCTTTTTCGGCAATATCTTTTATTGTAGCCATTACGTTACCGTATCATAACTCTTACATTTTTTCAATTTCAGCTCAGAGATGAACACAGCGCTTAAAATCAATAGGGCGCCGCACAGTACTCGAAATGAAAGTTTTTCGTGTATCAGCAACACAGAAAAAAGAGTGGCAAATACCGCTTCCAGCGACAAGATGATAACAGCCTGTACTTGCTTTACATATCGTTGTGATGAGGTCTGTAAAAAATAGGTAATTGCCGTGCTGACAATACCGAGATATAAAATCGATAATAAAGCATTTTTCCCCCACACTATTCCCGCCATTCCGCCGGTAAACGGCAATGAAATACAGGATAAGACAAAGGCAGTTGTTATCTGGACAAAGCTAAGGATATCAATTCGATAATGAGGCGCATACTTACCGGTAAAAAAAACTTGACAGGCAAAAAAGAATGCACCTGCAAGCGAGAGCGTATCTCCAATGCCGATGGAAAAATCGTTTGCCAATGTTAAAAAACCTGCTCCGGCAATAGCTAAAATCATACCTGCAAATTCGCTCAGCGTTGGGCGCTTTTTATATGCGCCCCACACAAGGAAGGGTACAAAGACAACGTTTGTTGCTGTTAAAAATGCGTTGTTAGACAGTGTGGAAAACTTTAATCCGATCGTTTGTAACGTAAAAGCAAGGAACAAACACAGTCCCATTATAAGTCCGGCGATTATTTCTTGTCGTAAAACGGTATGTAAGTTTCTACGCGCAGCAAGAAACATAATAATTGAAGCTAAGAAAAAACGCACCGCCATAATTTGCATCGGCGTAAATGCGGTTAAAGCAAGATCTACAGCAAGGAAACCTGCTCCCCACAATATGGTAGCTGATAATAACCCAACAACGCCTAGAAGCTCTTTATTCATAATTGTAATCCTACGGGAAACCTATAACCTATCCGAAGTTATCGGATAGGTTATGGCCGGTAACTATAAGTTATCTTGCAAATTTTGTCGATAAATCTCGCTGTAAATTAGCCATTGTCGTATCTATATCTTCATTTTTCAGCAAAATACGGGATACGGCGGAACCTATCATATCATTTGCTTCGGCAATATTCGGATTTTGCGGAAAAGCAGGAATCTTTTTTCCGTTTTCTATAAATACATTATAGATTTTATCGCCGCCGAAAAAATCATCTCCCTGCTCGAATACGGATTCGCTGTAGCTGGGAATAAACGACGGATATAAACCGTATTTTTCAAAACCTTCCGCCTGCAATGCGTTATCGGTCATAGCGAATTTTACAAATTCTTTTACCAGATCGGGAGAAGCGGTTTTTGCATGAACGGCAAGTATGGAACCGCCGTTTGCACAGCTTGAAGAACCGTTTGCGCTTATCTTAGGTAAGTCTATGACACCCCATTTACCGGCAGTGTCGGGGGCTTTATCTTTTATCGTTCCGATCATCCATACTGCTTCGGGAATTGTTGCAACTGTTTGATTAACTACCGTTCCTTCATATTCATCCCAACCGTTATAATTTTGACCGATACCGGAATCATAGATCTCTTTGAAAAGGTGCATCGCTTGAAGCGATTGAGCTGTATCAAGCAGAGGTTTACCTTCCGCATCAAATACCGATTGGCCGAGTTCCGCACAGAGGACGGCATAGAGTGACGGTTTAGTCGGCCGTATAGGCAGCATCTTAACCGGCTTCCCCGAAGGCGTTTTACATACGGCGTTTATTTTTTTTCCGGCATTAATAAAGTCGGCCCATGTAACAATATCGGATGCCTTTACACCGGCCTGTTCAAAATAATCCTTGCGATAAAATAATCCCATAGGTCCCGCATCCCACGGGAACGCATAAATTTTTCCGTTAAATTTTACTTCGCCGATTTTTACCGGTAGGAAGTTCCGCTCGTCGACAATATCCGTCAGGTCAAGGAATCCTTGTGGAAATTTATCGACATAACCGGCAAATACATCGCCTTCAATCGAAACGACATCGGCAATACCGTTTCCGGTTGCAAGAGAAGTAGACAGCTTATTGTAAATTTGATCCGTTCCCATTTCTTCGAATTCAAACTCTACGTTAGGATGTGTCAACTTAAATTTTTCCGCTGCGCTCTGCAGCTGCATTAAGGCAACATCCCATGACCAAACGGAGATAGTCACGGTTTGAGGTTTCTCTTTATCTGCAGTATTTTTTTCACTGCAGCCGGGTAAAAGCATCATGATTGTAGCGGCGATACATAAGCCGCTTATAATACTCTTTTTCATTTTTTCCTCCTAATATTTAAGAATCGTTTTCCGAACGATTTCTATTCTTTTACAGCGCCGCCCATGACACCGGCAATAAATTGTTTTTGAAAAATAAAAAATATCAACAACACAGGGAGTGTTGCAATAGCAGCCGCCAAAAGTATCACTGCATAATTTTTATTTGTAGGATTCCCGTCAAGCATTGCAAGGCTAACCGGTAGGGTATATAAACGTTTACTTCCGAGAATAATAAGCGGCCACATAAAATTGTTCCACATACCGGTAAACATATAAATAACAAGCGCACCTAAAGCAGGTCTGACATTCGGCAATACGATTTTAACAAAAATTCCCAACTCACCGACACCGTCTATCCGTGCCGCTTCAAGTAAAACCGCCGGAAAATGCAGCATATTTTGACGCATCAGAAAGATACCGAATGCATTTGCCAAAAGTGGCAAAACGACACCTGCATAAGTATCCGTTAAATGAATTTTAATCATCATTTCGAAAAGCGGTACATACATAACCAATGAGGGAATCATCATGGAAGCCAAAATAAAACCGAAAATAATATTGCGCCCTTTAAATGAGAATAACGCAAGTGCATAACCCGCTGCAGAAAATAAAATCGTACTTATGACAGTATATATAACGGAAACGGCTAATGTATTCCATATACTGCGCAATAATCCTATTTTCCCGTTTAGCAACCGGAAATTATGTGCTAATTCAAATCCCGGTATAAGGCGTGGCGGTACGGCAAGAATATCGGTATTAGTATTTGTACCTGCAACAAACATAAAATAAAAAGGGAATAAGGCTAAAAAGGCGGCGATAATTAAAATGATTAAACACAGGAACTTTCCTGTTTTTATATTTTTCATATCTCGCTCCTGTTTGTTATCTTAAATTGTAAAATGGACAATGCAGCAATAAGCAAAACAAGGATATAACCGACAGCGGAAGCATAGCCGAATTTTAAATAAGTAAAACCGTTATTAAATAAATACTGTCCTGCAGTTAATGTCGCATTATTCGGTCCTCCCTCAGTTAAAATAAAGGGTTCATCAAATAATTGGAGCGTACCGATGGTAGAAGTTATTGTGCAAAACAAAATAACCGGTTTAATAATGGGAATGGTGATATAAAATAATATTTGAAAAAACGATGCTCCGCTCATTTGAGCTGCTTCCGTTAATTCTTCTGGAATTGCTTGGATGCCCGCCAATAGAATAATCATATTATAACCGAGCCACCGCCACGTTATCGCGATAATAATTGCAAATCGCGCACTCCATTCGCCGTAAAACCAATTAACCGGCGGCAAGCCTATGGCTTTTAACACATAATTAATTAAGCCGTAATCGGAATTCATTAGTACTTTGAATACGAGAGCATACGCTACCAATGCAGTTACCGAAGGCAAAAATACCGCTGTGCGAAAAAAGGCTTTTGCGCGGATGAATTTTTGCTCAATGAGCACTGCAATCAATAAGGCGCCCACAACCATAACAGGCACTTGAATTAATAGATATACAAAAGTATTAAAAAGCGATTTAAAAAAGATTCCGTCTTGAAATAGTTTTATATAATTCTCCCAATGAACGAATTCATAGTTGCCGCCGCGATATTCATAAAAACTTAAATATAAGGAACGGAATACGGGATAAACCATAAATACGGCAAATATAATAATTGTCGGTGCAAGGAGAATATAAGGAATATTATGACGGGTAATAATATTTTTTTTAATCATACGGCCTCCAATTCATCGGATCAACGGGACGGAAACGCATCGTAACGGTAAAATCGTTAATGCGGGTTTTATTTTTATATAGTTGCTCTTCCCCGCAGCTGTTGGAACCGAGTCCGCTGTGTTTTGCATCGATATGTATCACTACCTTGTCCGCTTTTTTTATATCGCCGATATGCCCTGCTTTTTCCAATGCATCGATCGTATAATCGTGAATATTGATTCCTACCGGTTTTTCAAATGTGAATACCAGACCTTTACCGGCGCCGCTCAGTAAAAGCCATTCAACCTCTTCACGATGTCCGTTTTCTTGCGGCTTAACATATTCGGTGTGCATTTCCTGGACGGATGCGGAGTACACGCTTTTTTGAACATGAGCTTTCATATCGCAATAATTTTCCGTAAAACCTAATCCATACCATTTAACGCGGTCGAATTGCAGCGGTACGCTGAATTCGATTCCTGCACGGGGAATCATTTGGGGACTAAAGTCGGTATAGGAAAATGAACGCGCTTTTAAATCAAGTTCAATTTCGCCGCCGGAAAATATACGGTAACGGTATTCGCATTTAAATCCGAACGCTTGGTTTAAAAAGGAAAAATGAGTGGAGATATGTACTGCAATATAATCCTTTTCGGAACTGTAAGTAAAAGATTCCAACTGTTCCTGCTGCTTATGTATAAAATATTTTTCTTTCCAGTCCCTGATTTTGTACATATCGTTATCTATCAGCGCACGCCGGACATTCGGTGCAAAGCCTTCACGCAGATAACTTATTCCCTCGAACGTATATTCAAGCAACCTACCGGTTACCTTGCAAAACACTACTTTTACCGTATTGCCTACCGCATCGCTGCACACGGTAAGTTTTGTTTTTTCTTCAATTATCCGTAAGCCGTGTTCTCCTTTGTGCGGCCGTTGTCGGGGCTTTCGCTCAACAGGCAATAAGAACTGCCGCTTTGCAACGGTAAAACCTGAATCCGCATATAAGGTGCTGTGCTTGTAGTTGAATTGTATATTTACATAATATGATTCATCCGCTGCTTCCGGCAAGGAGTAGGGAAGGTAAACAGTTTCTTCTTTTCCCGCTGCGGCGTTTAACGTATCGATAATGCCGCTTTCATATACCGTACCGTTAGATACAACCTGCCAACATAAAGCAATATCATGCAAATCCGTAAAATCGTAGCGGTTCCGGATTGTAATCAACCCTTTGGCAAGATCTGCCGGACAGCAATCTACCGGAGCAATAACTTCTTTATAACACAAAAGGCCTGTGGACGGCGTTCTGTCCGGCATTAATAAACCGTCGATACAAAAATTGGAATTATTGGGTTCGTCGCCGAAGTCGCCGCCGTAATAATACGTTATGCGCCCGTCTTCTCTTGTTATTTGAATCCCGTGATCGTACCATTCCCAAATAAAACCGCCCTGCAGTCTTTTATATCGGCGGAACAATTGTTGATATTCTTCAAGGTTGCCCGGTCCCGTTCCCATCGCATGGCCATACTCGCACAGAAGATGCGGTTTACCGTGTGCATCATTGCTTTCGGCAATTTCTTGAAGTCGGTTTAAACGGGTGTACATCGTCGAATACACATCCATTATCTCGGCATTGCTATCACCCTCATAATGCAGAAGTCTTGTTTTGTCGAGGCGGCGGATACGGTCGGCGGCTTTTTTAAAATTGGTGCCCATGCCCGACTCATTTCCCAGCGACCACATCAGGATACACGGATGATTGTAATGAGCTTTTACCATCCGTTCGCACCTATCGATATAGGCTTGCTCCCATGATACCGTTTCATTCAGCCAATTCGGCGCTTGCACCCATTCAAAGCCGTGCGATTCCAAATCGGCTTCGTCGATAACATATAAACCGTAGGTATCGCATAGGTCATAAAAGTAATCGGCCTTGGGATAATGGGAGCAGCGGACGGCATTAATATTATGCCGCTTCATCAGTATGATATCCTGCTCGATAACAGCCCTATCTACGGTGCTGCCGCCTGCAGGACTGAAGTCGTGCATATTGACACCGTTCAGCAAAACCGCTTTTCCGTTTACCGTAAAATTCCCGTCGATAATTTCTATTTTTCTAAAACCGACGGTCAGTTCCGCAGTGTCGAATATTTGATTGTCTTTTTTTAGCTCCAACCGTAAACAATATAAAAAAGGAGTCTCTGCACTCCATGTATGTACGGCGGTAATTTCCGTGCGTATTACCCTGCATCCCGTTTGACGACCGTTTTCGCATAATGACGTATTACCGTCTTTGCCGTCCGCTGCAGGGGTACCTTCAACTACAGCGCAACCGTGCGCTATTTCCCGTCCGCCGTCCTTTTCCGACAAATGGTATTCCACCGTGCATCCGGCCTCTTCGACGTCTGCGTTCAAAAGAACATCAGCCTGCAGCACGCCGTCTTTGTATCCGTTTTTTAAATCGCCGGAAACAAAGCATGTAGAAATTGAATATGCCCTTTCGCGATAAACACTTACATTGCGGAAGATGCCGCTGAACGCCCACATATCCTGCCGTTCCAAATACGATCCGTCCGACCATTGATATACGCGCACCGTTATTTGGTTGTTTCCTGCAACAACGCAATGTGAAATATCGAATTCGGAGGCAAGCCTGCTTACCTTGCTATATCCGCAATGAATCCCATTTATCCATACATCAAACGCGCTGCCGACACCCTCGAATCGTAGCACCGTTTTATCTTCCTGCCGTACATCCTGCAGCATAAAAAAACGGCGGTATATCCCGGTGGGATTCTCACTCGGTACAAAGGGCGGATTAACGGGGAAAAGATACCATACATCCGTGTAGTGCATCTTTCCGTAACCGTGCATCTGCCAACACGAAGGTACCGGTATCGTATCCCAGTTTTCCGTATTGAAATTTTTTTCAAAAAAGCCTTCCGGTGAATATTCCGGCGCACGTAGGTATAAAAAATCCCATTCGCCGTTTAATGATACATCGGTACCGGCCGTGCTTTCGTGCACAAGGTGCGGCTGCGCTCCTCGGCGTCCAATGTGTAAAAGCGTTTCATCTTCCCATCGTTTTTTTTGCCGTTCCATCTACTTCCTTCTTCAGAGCAATCGCATCAGACTGTTTGTTAACAGCCCCGCAGAATATAAAGGCCGTCCAACCTCCCTTTTAAAAATATGCGGGCATCTACTTCGTTATTTCACAAAAATTAGTCCTCAACGTGCAAAAGCACGCCTGCGGGTAATTTTTGTTCATGCCTCGTATCTGCCTCGCCTCTTTTTAAAAGGCTAACGGAAAGCCTATTTTTAACAGTCATAGCCTATTATTCTGCGACTTTGATCTATTTGTCTGATGCGATTGCTCTTCTTGTAAAATAAAGTGCACGAAATTTTTTCAAAATTTCGCGCAAAAGGAAGACAGCCGCCTGAAATGTTCTTGTTGCGGTTGTCCTGTTCTCTTATGCGAATTCTTTTTCGAGTTGCAAAAATACGCAGGCGGGCCATGTGAAGGCCTGATCGTCGTACCCGCAGCCCGTAAACGCATCGTAATTTTCTGCCATTAAACCGATTTTTGTTACCTCAAAAAAACGGTACGCTAAACGTTTTGCGAAATCGGGATATCCGTTCGCTCTTAGTGCATCGATAAACAAATACGTTACGGGCGCCCATAGGGGGCCGAGCCAATAGCCGCCGGCCTTATAAAGCGGACTGTCTTTTTGTTCGGTGGTAAGTCCGAACGGGGCTTCAAAGTTTTGTTGCAAATCATGCACTAACGCATCGCTGATATGTTTATCCATACGGTATGCGATAACCAACGGCAAATACATCAGCAGCGAATGCCCCAGTCTAATTCTACTGCCCGTACCGGTATTCCATGCATGAAAAGCGCCATCCTCATAAAACCTGTCCATAAAGCCGGCAAAAAGCTCATCAGCCCGCCGCTTCCACTGTGCAGCCTCCGTATCATTGCCAAGCTTTTGCGCAAAGGAAGATAAAAGATCCATTTTTTGAATAAGAAAGGCGCTTAAATCGGGGGACTCGACCGGCACACCTTGATGAAAAACGGAAGCATTATCCCAGCCTGAATCGTTACCGTGGTAGTACAACGGAAAAGCGCTTCCGTTCGGACGGCGGCGGTCAAGCCAATTTAGAGCGGCGCGGCAAAAACTTTTATACGCCGGTAAAAAGTATTCCTGCCGGGAAAAAAGCGGATCAGCTTCCAGCAATTTATTATATGCCCACGCATGAATAGGCGGTTTTAAGCAGTTAAATGATGCGAATGCATTATTAACATAGTCGGGATATGCACCGAAAGCATCCTGCGTGTCAAAAAATATTTTCAGCTGTCCGTAGGCTTCCTTCGGATACGCGCCGCCCAATGCAAGTGCCGTAAAGCAATTGTCCCAGCTCCAAATATTAAACATGGTGTTTTTAGACATATACACGGCATCGCAGGTTAATGCTCCCTGCGCATGGACGGTATTATTCCATACAATATAGCGGGCAAGCGAATGGCTTTCTTGATACGCCTCGATGAAGCAGGGAAAGCGGCGTTTCCATTCATCATACTCGGCTGCAAGCTGTTGTTCCGCTTTATCAAAGTCGTCCCTTGTGCACACATCAGGACGAAAAGAAACGGTTGTGCTTTTAAGCACGGCACAGGCAGCTTTCCCATCGGCATTAACCGTAAGTACAGGACAGGCACTTCCTCGTACCGTCCACTTTGATTTTGCAGTACAGCGCCCTTCCAAAACCGACATGCATATTTTTAATTGTTTATCATACAGCTGATGTTCATATTCCCCTTCGGAAACCTGCACAAGCGTATCGTATGCACCGTCCGTAATTCCTTTTAAACGGATGGTAAAACCGGCAGCTTTGATAAACAGCCGGTCATCAGCAGTACATAACAGCGTAACAAAACAGGCGGCATCATCTTGAGCATGAAATGAAAGAACGGTTTCCGTTCTTTCACATATCAAGTCTTTCCATACATAACCGTCTATCGAAAGTTCATAGATATTCGAATCGGCGCCGTCCCCTCCGTGAAGATCCCGTATATATACTTTTCCCTCTCGCACGTTTTCTGAAACGGCAAAATACGAACCGCGTGCACTGAAAGGTACCGTATCAATTCCATACGCAAAACCGTATGTGTTCATTTTATTGCTCCTGAAGTGCCTTCGATAATGTATTTTTGTGCAATCATAAACAACGCAATAGGAGGGATAATCATAATGACGGTAATACACAAAATGGGAATAATCTGCGTATCATGCACACCTTTAAACGATGCAAGTCCCAACGCGAGCGTGTACTTTGCTCTGCTTTGCAAGAAAATAAGCGGGCCGAGATAGTCGTTCCATACCGTCAGCATATTTAAGACTGCAACTAAAATAAGTTGCGGTTTTAATATCGGCATAAAGATCAGTGCATAAATCTGAAACGCATGAGCACCGTCGATACGGGCGGCTTCCTCAAAGTCGCGCGGAACGCCCGCTAAAAATTGGTGCATCAAAAAAATATAATAGGCCGAACCGAAGAAGGCGGGCACAATCAACGGCTTTAACGTATTGATCCAACCGAAAAGATTAAATTCCATATAGAGCGGAATCATTGTTACATCCCACGGAATCATCATCGTTGAAAGCATGATGATAAACAGGACGGTTTTACCTTTAAACCGATATCGCGCAAAGCCGTATGCAGTTAAAGAACAGGCAATCAGCTGTCCGATCGTTGTCATGACAGTTATGAGAACCGAATTGAAAAAATACAAACCGAACGGCTGGGACTTCCATGCAGCAGCAAAATTACCCCAACGCCATTCTTTAGGGAAAAAGCGGGGCGGATATGCATTTGCCTCTGCTTCCGTTTTAAACACGGTTAGCAACATATATATAAACGGAAATAAAAAATAGAGAGCAATTGCTATCAGCAGAATGTATATCAGTATTTTACTTTTTTTCGACAGCCTCATGTTTTCCTTCCTGACAATTCAACAGTCCCACGTTTCCCTTTCTTGATCTCGGTTTCATAAAACACCCATGCGGAAGAAGACTTAAACACCAACATCGTCAATATCAAAATAATGATGAACATAACCCATGCATTCGCAGAAGCATAGCCCAAACGGTGATGTTTAAATGCATTGCGGTACACGTACAATCCGTAAAAATATGTCGCGTTCAACGGGCCGCCGCCGGTCAGCAACATAACCAGTGTCAACTGTTGGAATGCCGTTATCAACGAAGTTATCAAATTGAATAATATGGTCGGTGTAATAATCGGAAGGGTGATACTGAAAAACTGACGCACAACGCCCGCTCCGTCCAAATCGGCAGCTTCATATAAATCCGCAGGAATAGTTTTAATATTTGCATAAAAGATGAGCATCATCGTACCGACCCCGAAGGCACTTGCTAACACAATGGCAACCAATGCCCACGACGGATCTAACAGCCACTTAGGGCCGGAAATACCTATTAAAGACAAAAGATAATTGAAGATGCCGTAATCGGCATTCAACAGCCATCCCCACACAATCGAAACGGCAACGCCCGAAATAACGGTGGGGATATAAAAGACTGTCCTAAAAAATTTAACGCCCGCGACCGGCTGAGAAATCAACAGTGCCAAAAACAACGCAAGGCACATATTCAGAGGCACAAAAATAACGGCATATTTTAATGTGATAAACAGCGAACGGTAAAACTGCTTATCCTGTGTGAACATCGTAATATAATTTTTAAAGGCGGAAAAGACGGGTGGCTTTGTAATAGACCAATCAAAAAAGCTCATAATAAGCGACATCAGCAAGGGTCCCGCTGTAAAGGCGATAAACCCAATCACCCATGGAGATATAAAGAGATATGGAGCTATTACATTTTTCTTGTTCATTTTCCGCCCTGTATATTTATTTTCTTTTGCTTATTTCGTTTAAAACACTTGCACTGTTTTCCAATGTAGTCGGATTAAAGATTCTTTCAAAAGCCAATGATAGCTCATCGGATAAGTCCGACCATGTAGGACTTATAAAAGCCGACGGAGTGTAGCCTGCGCTATGTTCAAGCATAGTGTAAAAAGGAGCGGTTTTGTCGTCGGTCATAATATCCGCTTCGGCAACAACGGATTTTAAAACGGGAAGCTCATAGCCGATACGCTCTTTGTTTAATTCGGAACCTGTCCAGTATTTTATGAACTCCCACGCAGCGTCCTTATGTTTTGAACTTTTGGCAATCGATACTCCCGAACTGCTGAGGATGCTGACAGAATCTTTGCCTGCTCCTGCAAAGGCGGGAATTTCGACAATACCGTAATTCAAGTTTTCTCGATTAAAACGTGCAATCGCCCAACCCCCGTAAACATACATAGCGGTTTTACCGCCGCTCATTTCGTCCGAACCGCCTTTTTCGGTTGCAATAGCCCATCCCTGTTTTTCCATATTTTGGAACATATCGAATACGGCTATACTCTTGGCAGAATTCAAGTATCCGTCGGTATTTCCGTTGTTATCCATATAGCTTGTTCCGTTGCTCCACAGATACATTTCAAAATCGTACGGATCTGCCTTTAACTGGAATGAAAATCCTTTTACACCCGGAACTTTTTCGGTAATAAGCTGAGCGTTTTTCTGTAAATCATCCCATGTCCAATCGGAAGAGGGATAGGCCAAACCCGCTTTATCGAAAATATCTTTATTGAAATACAGACAATGCGTCGTAAACCCGACCGGCATACCGTATATTGTTCCTTTCATCTGGTTGTACGGCCACAATGCTTCATAAAAATTTTCTTTATAGGCCTTCCCCTCTTTTTCGATATAGGGCTCCAAGTTTTCCAAGCCTTCGTAGTAGGCCGGATAGTTCCACATATACATAACATCGGGGGCATCCCCTGACCCCATACCGGCGCTGATTTTTATGTCGTAATCGTCTCCATAGGATTCCAATAAGACCTTAATATCGCTATGAGTTTCGTTGAACCGATCGACAAATTTTTGCTGGGCTTCCAAAGTTTCGGCGCTATCCCACGAAGCAAATCTGATTTCCGTTTTGCCGGTGCCT
>ERZ773009.2330-NODE-2330-length-12218-cov-12.213927_pt1 | contig 12218 bp, 7 predicted proteins | sample MGYA00580663_ERZ773009 | MGnify/ENA primary metagenome ERZ773009 (study PRJEB29015, sample SAMEA2737969) | human oral metagenome | biome: human oral; feature: human-associated habitat; material: dental | place: China | collected 2026 ... | reverse complement strand
TTGCTACTTTAAGTGAAAGATTATTAAAACACTTAAACAAATAATTTTTAAAAATCAGTGCACTTATTTTTAAAAATCAAAGAAAAAACCACTTTTTTAAGTGGTTTTTTTATTTTCTAATATTAACTAAATTGAGTGTTATATAAATTTGCATAGATACCATTAACTTTCATAAGCTCATCATGACTACCTTGTTCCACTATATCTCCATCTTTCATAACTAGAATTAAATCTGCATTACGAATAGTTGAAAGCCTATGAGCAATAACAAAACTTGTTCTACCCTTCATCAACTCACTGATAACAGCTTGTATATCTTTTTCAGTCTTAGTATCTATACTTGATGTAGCTTCATCTAGTATCATAACTTTAGGATTAGGTAAAATTGTACGAGCTATAGTTAATAACTGTTGTTCTCCTTGAGAAACCATACCATTTTCACTTGTTATTATAGTGTCATAACCTTGTGGTAATTTTCTAATAAAACTATCGCATTTTGCTAACTTAGCAGCTTCTATTATCTCTTCACGAGTGGCATTAGGTTTACCATAGGCAATATTTTCTGCAATAGTTCCTTTAAATAACCAAGTATCTTGCAAAACCATACCAAAATTTGCTCTCAGTTCCTTTCTTGTAACCTTTAAAATATCTATACCATCAAATAAAATTCTACCTCCATTTACATCATAGAATCTCATAAGTAAATTTATAAGGGTTGTTTTACCTGCACCAGTAGGTCCAACTATTGCAACCATTTGTTCAGCCTTTGCAGTAAAATTAACATTTTTCATTAAAAGTTTTTCTTTGCTATAACCAAAAGAAACATTTTCAAAGATAATTTCCCCTTTTGTATTATCAAGTAAATGAGTATCTGCAGTTAACTCAGTTTCTTCAGGTAATTCTAAGATATCATAGACTCTTTCAACAGAAACTAAAGCATTCTGTAAAGAATTTATAATATAGGCAGAAGTAGTAACAGGCTCAGAGATTTGTGTTATATATTGTAAAAATGCCTGAGCAAGTCCTAAAGTAAGATGTCCATTTATTACAAGTATAGCAGATATAACTGCTGATGTAACAAAGGCTATTTGAGTTATAAATCTAATTGAAGGATATATTGAAAAAATTGTAAACTCAAGTGTTTTTACAGCAGCATATTGTTTTTCAATAGACTCATCTATACTAACTATAATATCTTTTTGTTTATTGTAGGATTGTATAACTAAATTTCCAGTCAAAGCCTCTTCTGTAAGTGAACTCAACTCAGAAAGAGATGTTACATCTTGAGAGAATATTTTTTGTGTTAACTTTGAAACATAGTATGTAACTACAATACTTATTAAAAGAATAGATAAAACTATTAAAGTTAATTTTGTATTTATAGTAAATAACATAATTATAACAAGAATCATTATTAAGAAAGAATAGATAAATCTTGTGAAACTTGAACCTATAACTTCAGCAACTTTTTCAATATCTGTTGTAAGTTTACTTAATATATCTCCTACTTGGTTTGTATCAAAGAAATTCATAGGTAGCTTTGTAAACTTTCTACTTAATTTAACTCTAAGAGATTGAGCAACTTCTTCTCCAAGTATAGCTGATATATACTCTTGTAAATAACTTAAAACAAAGATTGACACAGCTATTATTCCTAGTAAAGAAACAGGTTTTATAAGAAAACTAAAAACAGCAGCCCATTTATCAATAATAGTATTATCATTAAGTATTTTAACAATATCATCTATTGCAATAGCTGAAATCCAAGGAATTGCAACTACCAAAACAGTTGATACGATATTAGCAACAATAGAGATTAAAAATGGAAGTTTTCTTTCGCCTAAAAGTGATAAAAAATTAGAAACTGCTTTTTTAAAGTTCTTTATACTATCTTCATTTTGATTTTTCTTTTTAGACATTTTCAACCCCCTTATTCTAAAATTCCTTGTGATTTAGCAAGTTCAATATATTCCTGATTACTTTCTAGTAACTCTTGATGAGTTCCCATTCCAGTAATTTCACTATCCTTTAAAACAATTATCTTATCAGCATCAGCTATGGTATTTAATCTTTGTGCTATGATAATAGTTATTTTATCCTTTAAGAAAGTTTTTAATTCCTTACGAAGTTTAGCATCTGTTGCATAGTCAAGAGCTGAGAAACTGTCATCAAATAAGTAAATATTTGCTTCCTTAGATAAAGCTCTAGCAATAGACAATCTTTGTTTTTGTCCACCAGAGAAATTTATTCCACCCTGAGCTACAAAAGAATCAAATTTATCAGGTAAAGAATCAATAAAATCATAAGATTGAGCAACCTTTGCAACTTTAATCATTTCTTCATCTGTCATATCCTTATTAGTAAATCTAAAATTATCTTTTATTTTTCCACTGAAAAGATATGCTTTTTGTGGAGTATAGGAAATTTGATTTCTTAGGCAATTTAAAGGTAAATCTAAGGCATTAACTCCATTTATTAAGATTTTTCCACATTCTATGTCATTTAATCTAAGTAAAACCTTTGCTATTGTAGACTTACCAGAACCTGTTGCACCAACTATAGCAAATCTTTCTCCTGCTTTTATAGAAAATGAAATATTTTTTAAAATTTGTTTTTCTGCTCCTTTATATCTAAAGCATACATTATCAAAAGTTAAAGATATAGGGTTTTGTTTTAAGATATCTTCATAGTAAGAATTGTCTTTTAATCCTTCCTTATCTTTTATTTCACTTGTAATATTTAAAATTTCTTCAATTCTTTCTATTGAAACAACAGCCTTTGGCATTTGTACTAAAACCATAGATGACATAATAAGAGCAGCAATAGTTGTTAAAGAATATTCAACAATAGCTGTTATAGAACCAATTTCTAAGGTGTTATTTAAAACTTTCATAGCCCCAAAGAAGATTATCAAAGTTATAACAACAGACATAAGTGCAAAAGCCATTGGTGAAAGTAGAGCAAACTTCTTATTGATAATGATATAGTTATCTGTGTATTCTTGGGCTATATCGTTGAATTTATCTCTTTCTTTTTTAGAATTATCAAAGGCTCTTATGATTTTAGCACCAATAAATCTTTCTCTTAAAACTAAAGTCATTCTATCCAATTTCTTTTGAACTTTTAAAATATATGGTAAGGATTTAAATAGAGTTAAAACAATTGCAAGAGCAAAAATTAAAATTGTAAATAAAGGTATCAAAGCTAAAGTAGGAGATAACTTTATTGTCATAAAGATAGATATTATTGCCATTATTGGACTTGGTAATATCATTTGAAAAAATGCTACTATGAGTCTTTGAGCGTTATTGTTGTCATTTCCCATACGAGTTACTAAAGAAGCAACTCCAAAATCATTGACTTGGTCAACTGTTAAAGATTCAAGATTTCTTACTAGTAATTTTCTATTTTTCTTTGTAAAGTTAGTAGCAAAGAGAGCTACAAAATGATTAGCTATAATTCCAGTTGCAGTCCCAACAATTAATATAATTATCATTTTTATACTTGTAGAGTAAACCATATTTATATCTTTTTTCATTATACCTAAATTTATTATATTAGAAATTTGAAAAGGTATGGCTAAGGTTGCAAAAGTATTCAATGTAAGAAATATTGCACCTAAAGATAAAATTCCTATATTTTCTTTTATATAGGCTCTTAATATTTTCATAAAAACCTCCCTATTAGTATTAAAATAAAGGGAAAAAATAAATTGCAAAATTATGTAAACAATTTATTAGTTCCCTTGTGATTTAGAATAAAAAATATTTTGGATTATAACACTAAAATATAAAAAAATCAAATTTTTAATTTTTTTAATATGTTATAATATATTTATGAAAATTGAATAGAGGTGAAAAAATGAAAGAGGATTTATTAAAAAAAATTGAAGATTTATATGATTTAGATAAACATCAAGAAATAATAGATATGATTGAAGCTCTTCCAACTGAACAATTAAATAATGAATTAATTGGACAACTAGCTAGAGCATATAACAATATTCAAAATTATAAAAAAGCTATAGAATTACTAAAAAGCATAGAAGTAGAAGAAGGAAATACTATGCGTTGGAACTATAGAATAGGATATTCATATTACTATTTGGATGAATATGAAAAGGCAGAGGAATGTTTTTTAAAAGCTCATGAGATAAAACCAGAAGATGATGAAATTAAAGCTTATTTATTAAACATTTATATAGAATTATCAAAAAAAATAATTAATGAAAATATAAATGATAGTCAAGAAACTCAAGATAAAGCAGTAGCATATGCATTAAAATCAAAGGAGTATATAACAACAAATGATGATAAAATTCAATGTGATTCATATCTAGCTTGGTTATATGATAAGATTGGAGCTTATGATGTAGCTGAAGAAATTTTAAAATCAGTTATTAGTGCAGGTAGAGATGATTCTTGGGTACATTCTGAATTGGGCTATTGCCTAACAGAATTAAATAAACTTGAAGAAGCTTTGGAGCATTACTTTAGAGCTAAGGAGCTTGGTAGAAACGATGGTTGGATACATTCTCAAATTGCTTGGACATATCGTCTTTTAGGAAGATATGAAGAGGCTTTAGAATCTGCTTTTAAGGCACAAGAAATAGGACAAAATGATACTTGGATTAATCTTGAAATAGGTATTTCCTATAAAGAATTAGGAAATTATGAAGAAGCCTTAAAATATTATTTAGTTGCAGATAAAATAAGTAAGGGTAAAAATGTTTGGTTATTATCAGATATAGCTTGGGTTTATGGAGCTATGAAAAACTTTGAGTCAGAACTAAAATACCTAGAAAAAGCAAAAAGGCTTGGTAGAAACGATGAATGGATAAATTCTGAATATGGAAAAGTTTATCAAAGACTAGAACAATATGAAAAAGCACTAAGATACTATAATAAGGCAAAAAAATTAGGTCAAAATGATGCTTGGATTAATGTACAAATAGGAAGATGCTATAAAGCATTAGAGAGATTTGAAGATGCTTTAAAATCTTATTTGATAGCAGAAAAAATGGAAGAAAATGATGTGTGGTTATTATCAGAAATAGCTTGGTTTTATGATGGAATGGGTAAATATAAAGAAGGTCTAAAATATCTTAAAAGAGTTGAGAAATTGGGAAGAGATGATTGTTGGTTTAATACAGAATATGGTTTCTGCTTAATGAGATTAAAAAAATATGAAAAGGCCATAGAAAAATATAAACATGCATTAGAATTAAAAGAAGAACTTAATGAAGAAATTTATCTAAATTGTCAAATAGGATTCTGTTACCGTATTTTAGAAGAATATGAAAAGGCATTAGATTATCATTTAAAAGCTCAAAAATTAGGTAGAAATGATGATTGGATAAATATAGAAATTGGACTATGTTATAAAGAATTAGAAAATTATGAAAAGGCACTTGAATATTATTTAGTAGCTTATGAACAAGATAAGGAAGATACATGGTTACTATCTGACATTGGTTGGGTTTATAATGAGCTTGAAAAATATGAAGATGGTTTACAATTCTTATTAAAATCTAATGAGTTAGGTAGAGATGATAGTTGGATATATGCTGAAATTGGACAATGCTTAGGTAGATTAGGTAAGTATGAAGAGGGAATTGAAAAATTAAAAAAAGCTTTAGAAATACTTGATAAAGATAAAGTAAATGACAATACACATGAAAGAATTTTTATAAATTCTGAAATAGGTTGGCTTTATGGAAAAATAGAAAGTTCAGATCCTAATGAAGCTTTACATTATCTATATGCTGCAAAGGACTTAGGTAGAGATGACCAATGGATTAATGCTGAGATAGGTTGGGAACTAGGCTACAATGATAATAAAGATGAAGAAGCTATAAAATATTTTGAAAGATCTATTGAGCTAGGTAGAGATGATGAATGGGTTTGGGCAAGAACAGCCAGTATTTATTTTGAATTAGAAAGATATGAAGAGGCTTTGAAAGCATTTAATAGAGCCTATGAACTTGAAGGTTCATATAAAGAAGGAAAAGATAGCTTATATATATGTAGTATAGGAAGAACTTTAAGAAGACTTGGAAGATATGAAGAAGCAGTTGAAAAGCTTTTAGAATCAAGAAGATTATCTCTTGAAGAAGGAGATGGTGTAGACTTAGAGGATATAGAACTTGCATATTGTTATGCTGTTCTTGGAGATAAAAGTAAGGCAGAAGAACATATGAATTTAGCACTTGATGCCTTAGGAACTTATGCAGAAGAAGAACATTTAAAGAAACAATTTGATGAAATTAAAGAAATGATAAGTGTTCTATCAAAACCATCATAATTACTTATTTAAAAAGTTTGAATAAGAGGTAAAAATGAACGATGAAATATTAAAAGAAATTGAAAAATTAGAAGAGTTAGAAAAATATGAAGAAATAATTAATATAATTGAAAATCTTCAAGCAGAGCAATTAAATACTGAAATTATAGAAGAATTAGCTAGGGCATATGCTAATATTCAAAAATATGAAAAAGCAATAGAAATATTAAAAAGTGTAGAATATGAAGGGAAAAATAGTGTAGATTGGAATTACACCATAGGTTACTCATATTACTATTCCAAAGATTATAAAAATTCAGAAAAATATTTTTTAAGAACACTTGAATTAGATGAAACAGACGATGATATAAAAAATGCTTTATTAAATGTATATTTAGAATTATCAGCTCAAACTATCAATGAAAGTATAGAAAACAAAGATAAAGCAATTGAATATGCTTTAAAATCTGAAAAATATATAATAACAAATGATGATAAAGTTAAGGTTAACTCACATTTAGCATGGATATATGAGGAAATTGAAGATTTTAATACAGCAGAAAAATTTTTGAAAAATACTATTGATTTAGGTAGAGATGATATTGCAGTAAATTCTGAACTAGGTTATTGTTTAGAACAGTTAACTAGATTTGAAGAAGCATTAGAGTATTATAAAAAAGCCATGAAGTTAGGAAGAAAAGATCAATGGATATATTCTCGTATTGGTTATATATGTTGTTGTTTGAAGAAATATGAAGAATCTTTAGAAGCAAATTTAAAAGCATATGAATTAGGAGAAAATAATATATTAATAAACTCTGAATTAGGGTATAGTTTGGGGGAATTACAAAGATTTGAAGAAGCAATAACATATTATTTAAAAGCAAAAGAATTAGGAAGAGAAGATAGATGGATATACTTTCAAATGGGATGGTCATATCGGCATTTAGAAAAATATGACAAAGCCTTAGAATTATATTTAAAAGCAAAAGAATTAGGAGATAATATAGCTTGGACAAATGCTGAAATAGGAATATGTTATAAAGGATTAGGAAAATATGAAGAGGCTTTAAAATATTATCTTATAGCAAATAGTTCAGATGGATTAAATGAAAATAAAAATAAGAAAATATATTTATTATCAGATATAGCTTATACATATGAAATCATAGAAAAACCTGCTGAAGCATTAAAATATTTTGAGCAAGCAAAAAAAGCAGGTAGAAATGATGCTGGAATATATCTTAGTATGGCAAAATGTTTTGAAAAATTGAATAAAAAAGAAGAAACATTAGAATATTGTTTAATAACAGAAAAGTTTGATGAGTATAAGAATAATATTCAGTTATTATCTAGAATAGCAGCTCTTTATAAAGAAAAAGGAGAATATAAAAAAACTTTAGAGTATCTTGAAAAAGTTGAAAGATTAGGAAGAGATGACTGTTGGCTTAATACAGAATATGGTTTTTGCTTGATGTTGTTACAAAAATATAAGGAAGCTATAGAAAAATACAAACATGCTTTAGAGCTAAAAGAAGAAGTTAGTGATGAAATATATTTAAATTCTCAAATTGGTTGGTGCTATCGTAATTTAGATGAATGTGATAAGGCTTTAAAATATTATTTAAAGGTTAGAGAACTTGGAAGAGATGATAGCTGGTTAGATGTAGAATATGGTCTTTGTTACAAAGAATTAAATGATTATGAAAAAGCACTTGAATACTATCTAAAAGGTTATGAAAAAGATAATAGGTTTAAAGAAGATACCTATCTATTATCAGATATAGGTTGGCTCTATGATAGATTTGGAAAATATGAAGATGGTAAAAAATTTCTATCAAAAGCCTATGAACTGGGAAAAAGAAATAGATGGATACATATGGAATTAGGCGAATGTTTAACTAGATTGGGAAGATATGAAGAAGCAATTAAAAAACTTTTAAAATCAAGAGAATTATATATTGAAGAGGGAAAGCTCCCATATTCAGAAGACTTAGAGCTTGCTTATTGTTATGCAGCCTTAAAAGATAAAGATAGAGCAGAAGAACATATGAAGTTATCACTTGATGCACTAGGGACTTATGCAGAAAGTGAAGAATACTTAAAGAAAAGGTTTACTGAAATTAGAGAGATGATAAACTCTATATCAAATTCACCTCAATTTTTTTCTAAATTCAAGAAATTTTTTAGTTAAAATTTTTGGTAGAAAGTGTAAAATAATATAAACTTTAAATAAGATATAGGAGGGATATTATGGAAGAAAATCGTGTTAAAGGAAAGATTGCATTTATTTCAGGAGCAAGTAGTGGAATAGGAAAAGCTACAGCAGAGAAATTAGCACAGATGGGAGTAAACTTAATTCTATGTGCTAGAAGAGAGAATATTTTAAATGAGTTAAAAGAAAGTCTTGAAAAGCAATATGGAATTAAAGTCATAACTTTGGTCTTTGATGTAAGAAACTATAATGATGTTTTAAAAAATATAAATTCATTAGATGAAGAATGGAAAAAAATTGATATATTAGTTAATAATGCAGGACTTGCAGTTGGTCTTGAAAAATTCTATGAATATGATATGGAAGATGTTGACAGAATGGTTGATACCAATATAAAAGGTTTTACATATATTGCTAATAGCATTCTTCCACTTATGATAGCAACAGATAAAGTTTGTACAGTAGTTAATATAGGCTCTGTTGCAGGAGAAATAGCATATCCAAATGGAAGTATTTATTGTGCCACAAAATTTGCAGTGAGAGCGATAAGTGATTCAATGAGATCAGAACTTATAGATAAAAAAATAAAAGTTACTAATATAAAACCTGGACTTGTAGATACAGAATTTAGCTTAGTAAGATTTAAAGGTGATAGAACAAAGGCTGATAATGTATATAAAGGAATAGAACCATTATATGCAGAAGATATTGCAGATACAATAGCTTATGTAGTAAATTTACCAGAAAAAATTCAAATTACAGATTTAACTATAACACCATTACATCAAGCTAATGGTATACATATTTATAAAGAAAAATAAGACAACATTACACTATATTTATTTTTCAGTGAAATAAAAATATTTAAAATTAAGTAAATAAATGGTAAAAAGGGCAGTTTAAATAAACTGTCTTTTTTATTGATACAAAAATATTAAAAAAATACTTTACTTTTTTTAATTTTTTTGATATAGTATGCCTTACATATAAAAAATAAAATTTGGAGGGAAATAGAATGAAGAAAAAATTATTAACTACATTATTAGGTGCTTCACTTTTGTTAGCAGCTTGTGGAGGAGAAAAAGCAGCAGATAAACCAGCAACAGAAGCTGAAACAATAAAAATTGGAGCTATGGGACCATTAACTGGACCAGTTGCTATCTATGGAATATCAGCAACTAATGGATTAAAATTAGCTATTGATGAAATAAATGCAAATGGTGGTATACTTGGAAAACAAGTTGAATTAAATGTATTAGATGAAAAGGGAGATTCAACAGAGGCAGTAAACGCTTATAATAAATTAGTTGATTGGGGAATGGTTGCATTAGTTGGAGATATTACTTCAAAACCAAGTGTTGCTGTTGCAGAAGTTGCAGCACAAGATGGAATCCCAATGATAACACCTACTGGGACTCAACTTAATATAACAGAAGCAGGTTCTAATGTATTTAGAGTATGTTTCACAGATCCATATCAAGGAGAAGTTTTAGCAAAATTTGCAAAAGAAAAATTAGGAGCAAAAACAGTAGCTATTATGTCTAATAACTCAAGTGACTATTCAGATGGAGTTGCTAATGCTTTTGTAGCAGAAGCTGAAAAACAAGGAATTCAAGTTGTAGCAAGAGAAGGATATTCAGATGGAGATAAAGATTTCAAGGCTCAACTTACAAAAATTGCTCAACAAAATCCAGATGTATTATTTATACCTGATTATTATGAACAAGATGGATTAATTGCTATACAAGCAAGAGAAGTTGGATTAAAATCAATTATAGTTGGTTCTGATGGTTGGGATGGAGTTGTTAAAACAGTAGATCCATCTTCTTATGCAGCAATAGAAAATGTATATTTTGCTAATCACTATTCAACAAAAGATAGTAATGAAAGAATACAAAACTTTATTAAAAACTATAAAGAAAAATATAATGATGAACCTTCTGCATTCTCAGCTTTAAGTTATGATACAGCTTATCTTTTAAAAGCAGCAATAGAAAAAGCTGGAACAACTGATAAAGAAGCAGTAGCTAAAGCTATAAAAGAAATTCAATTTGAAGGTATTACAGGGCAATTAACTTTTGATGAAAAAAATAACCCTGTAAAGAGTATAACTATAATTAAAATAGTAAATGGAGATTACACATTTGATTCAGTAGCATCAAAATAAAATAAAAAGATAAAAACAACTTCTGCTTTATAATATGAATAGCTTACTAAATTTTGAGTTTAAAGTTACGATTTATTGCTAAAAACACTCACATATAGAATATGCAATATTTTTATTAAAACTATAAAGCTTTTAAGTTAGATAAGTAATCATAAAATTTGGTAGAGGTTGTTTTATCTTTTTAGATATAGATATATGGGAGGATAAAAATGGAGTTTTTACTTCAAATAATCAATGGTTTACAAATAGGAAGTATCTATGCTCTAGTGTCTTTGGGATATACAATGGTATATGGTATAGCACAACTTATAAATTTTGCACATGGTGATATTATAATGATAGGGGCTTATACATCACTTTTTTCTATTCCATTATTTACATCATTAGGTTTACCAATTTGGGCAACAGTTATTCCAGCAATAGTTATCTGTGCAGTTATAGGTTGTTTAGCTGAAAGAATAGCATATAGACCACTTAGAAATTCACCAAGAATTTCAAATTTAATAACTGCTATTGGAGTTAGTTTATTTATAGAAAATGTATTTATGAAAATATTTACACCAAATACAAGGTCATTTCCTAAAATTTTTACTCAAGAGCCAATATCTTTTGGAAATGGAATAAATATTAGTTTTGGAGCTGTTGTAACTATAGTTACAACTCTTGTTTTGTCAGTTGCTCTACAATTATTTATGAAAAAGACTAAATATGGAAAGGCTATGATAGCAACAAGTCAAGATTATGCAGCTTCTGAATTGGTTGGAATAAATGTTGATAGAACAATACAATTAACATTTGCAATAGGTAGTGGACTTGCAGCAGTTGGTTCTGTATTATATGTTTCAGCTTATCCACAAATTCAACCTTTAATGGGTTCAATGCTTGGAATAAAAGCCTTTGTTGCAGCAGTTTTAGGAGGAATTGGAATATTACCTGGAGCTGTTTTAGGAGGATTTATATTAGGAATTGTTGAAAGTTTAACAAGAGCATATTTATCATCACAACTTGCAGATGCTTTTGTATTTTCAATATTGATTATAGTTTTATTATTTAAACCTACTGGAATACTTGGAAAAAATGTAAAGGAGAAAGTATAAATGGATAAGAATAAAAAATTAAGTTATATAACTACTTATGTACTATTGATAGTTCTTTATTTTATACTATTTTCTTTTATTAACTCAGGTTTCATAAGTAGATATCAAATTGGAATTTTAATTTTAATTTTAATAAATGTAATTTTAGCAGCAAGTTTAAATGTTACAGTTGGTTGTTTGGGGCAAATTACTCTAGGACATGCAGGTTTTATGTCAATAGGGGCATATACAGCAGCACTTTTAACAAAGTCAGGTTTTCTTTCAGGTTATCCAGGTTATGTTGTAGCTTTAATAGTTGGTGGACTTGTAGCAGGAGTAATTGGTTTTGTAATAGGAATACCTGCTTTAAGACTTACAGGAGATTATCTTGCTATTATAACTTTGGCTTTTGGAGAAATTATAAGAGTATTGATTGAATATTTTAAGTTTACAGGTGGAGCACAAGGGCTAACTGGTA
>ERZ773009.2327-NODE-2327-length-12246-cov-8.701993_pt1 | contig 12246 bp, 8 predicted proteins | sample MGYA00580663_ERZ773009 | MGnify/ENA primary metagenome ERZ773009 (study PRJEB29015, sample SAMEA2737969) | human oral metagenome | biome: human oral; feature: human-associated habitat; material: dental | place: China | collected 2026 ... | reverse complement strand
CCCGCCGCGGGGACGGCGCGGTCCTCGGGCGCGGCGGCGCCCACCAGGAGCGGCTTCGTTGCGGCGAGCGCGCGCCGAACCGTCGCGCCCGCCCCGACACGCCCGGCTCCGCCCGGCTTTCGCCCCGGCCGCCGACCTGGCACCATCGGAGGGTGAGCGAGAACGACAGCGAATCAGCGCCCGCCGCCCCTGCCTCGTCGGCGGGCCGGCCGCAAGAGCACAACCCCCTGCTGCTGCAGGCCTTCGCGTGGGACCTGCCAGCCGATTCCTCGCACTGGCGGCTGCTGGAGGCGAACGCTCCCCTGGCCGCCGAGTACGGGGTGACCTCCGTGTGGCTGCCGCCCGCCTACAAGGGCAAGCGCGGGGCCGAGGACGTCGGATACGGCGTCTACGACCTCTACGACCTGGGCGAGTTCGACCAGAAGGGCTCCGTCGCCACCAAGTACGGCACCAAGGACGAGTACCTGCGGGCCGTGGACGCCCTGCACCGCGCAGGCATCGGGGTCATCGCCGACATCGTCCTCAACCACAGGATGGGCGGCGACGCCACGGAGGACGTGCGCGCCACGCCCATGGACCCGGCGGACCGCTGCAGGGCGCTCGGGGAGGCGGAGTGGATCACGGCGTGGACGCGCTACACCTTCCCCGGGCGCGGCTCCACCTACTCGGACTTCGTGTGGGACTGGACGCGCTTCCACGGCTGCGACTGGGACGAGCGGCGGCGCCAGCGCGGCGTGTGGCTCTTCGAGGGCAAGCACTGGAACGACAACGTCAACGCCGAGCTCGGCAACTACGACTACCTGATGGGGTGCGACGTCCACGTCACCGATCCCGAGGTGAGCGCCGAGCTCGACCGGTGGGGGCGCTGGTACGTGCGGACCACGGGCGTGGACGGCTTCCGCCTGGACGCCGTCAAGCACGTGGGCTCCGACTTCTTCTCCCGGTGGCTGGCCGAATTGCGCCGCTCCACGGGGCGGGAGCTGCCCGCAGTGGGGGAGTACTGGTCGGGCGACGTCGCCGAACTGGAGCGCTACCTCGAGCAGGTCCCGCACATGAGCCTCTTCGACGTGCCCCTGCACTTCCGCCTGCACGACGCCTCGGTGTCGGACGGGAACATGGACCTGTCGCGGATCTTCGAGCGCACACTGGTCGGATCCGACCCCGCGCGGGCCGTGACCTTCGTGGAGAACCACGACACGCAGCCCGGGCAGTCGCTGGCGTCGACTGTGGCGCCGTGGTTCAAACCGTCCGCCTACGCGCTCATCCTGCTGCACGAGGCGGGACTGCCCTGCGTGTTCTGGGGGGATGTTTTCGGGACGCCCGAATCCGGGGGGCTCCCCGCAGTCTCCGAGCTGCCCGCCCTGGTGCTCGCGCGCCGCTTCCTGGCCTACGGGCCCCAGCACAACGCCTTCGACGACCCCGACGTCGTGGGCTTCGCGCGCGAGGGGGACAGTGCGCACCCGTCGTCGGGATGCGCCGTGGTGTTCTCCGACCGCCTCGCGGGCGTGAAGCGCCTTGTCGTGGGCGAGCGCCACGCCGGGTCCACGTGGGAGTGCGTGATCGGCGGGCACCCGCCGGTCGTGGTCGGCCAGGACGGCGCGGTCGAGATCCCCGTCAACGACGGCGGGCTCAGCGTGTACGCCCCCGCCGGCGCAGTGCCGTTGCTGCGGCCCCGAGGGCGGCTCGTCCGGGCCGGGGGCGGGGCGGACTGAGGCCGGCGCCGGGCGCGGTTGCGGTTGGGCGGTGCTGCGCCCACCGCGCCGCCTCCTAAAGGCGGAGGGCTGCCTCCAGCTCCTGGCGGTTGACGAAACTCGTGTGCGTCCCCGCCGAGCCGCACGCCCACGCGCCGCCGACGGCGCCCGCGCGGCCCGCCTCGGCGAGCGGGCGCCCCATCAGGCGCGCGTGGAGGAACGCCGCGACGAAGGAGTCGCCCGCCCCGTTGGAGTCGACGGCGGGCCTGTCCGGCAGAACCGCGGCGGCCACCCGGATCGGCGAGTCGGGGGCGGCTCTGCTCCAGATCCTCGCCCCGCGCTCCCCGTCCATGACGACGACAGTGCTAGCCCTGCCGCATGAGAAAACGTCCGCGACGATCCCGGCCTCGTCGGCCAGGGCGGTGGCTGAGACGAACACGGTGTCCGCACCGTAAGCGAAGTCGCGGTGGTAGTCGGAGCGGCCGTCCCAGTCGTGCAGGTCGGTGGAGGTGGTGGCGCCGGACCCCAGGGCGTCCGGCAGGGCGCGGCGGGCCCAGTCCATGATCGACACGTGGACGTGGCGGGTCCGTCCGAGCCAGTCGCGCCACAGGGCGGGGTCCGGTTCGTACCCGTCCGCGCGGGCGTCGTAGAGGGAGAGCCTGCGCCCGTCGGGGGCGACCAGGTTGACGGAGCGGCGGGTGCCCGCGGTGTTCGTCGCGAACGACGCGGGGATGCCGTCGTGCTCGAAGGAGGAGCGGATGAGGGCGCCCTCGGGGTCGTCCCCGATCACGTCCACTACCGCCGCACGCATTCCCAGGGCGTGGGCGCCGCGGACGACGCCGTTCCCCGTGTGCCCGAGGAGTGTGCGGACGGGGGGCACCATCAGGGAGTCCGCCTGGGGGAGGGGGAGCGCGGGGACGCGCACCACGGTGTCGACGCCGACGCCTCCGATGACCAGGATATCGAGGGATTCCATGGCCCAACCGTAGCGGATGGCGGAGTGTGCTGTCGCGCGCTTGGTGGGCGCGCACCGTCGGCGCCGGATCTCAGCGCCTCGGCGCGGACGTGGACTCGCGGATGACGAGTTGCGGGTCGAAGAAGCGGTGCTCGATGGCGGGGGAGTCCCCCTCGTCGGCGCGGGGGTCGGCCAGCAGCAACTCGACCGCCGCCATGCCCAGCTCCTCCATCGGCTGGCGGATGGTCGTCAACGGCACGGAGGTCTGCGAGGCGAGGGCGATGTCGTCGAAACCGACCAGGGAGACGTCGTCGGGAACGCGGATGCCGGCGTCGCGCAGCGAGGACATGACGCCGAAGGCGATGAGGTCGTTCGCGCAGAAGACCGCTGTCGGGTGCCCGTCGTCCCCGTCGGGGCCGGTGCGGCCGGGGCGCCCGTCCTGCGCGCCGTTGGAACCGGGGCGGTCTGGGCCCCGGCCGTCTCCGTCCGCTCCGGCCGGGGCGCCGTCCCCGTCCTGCGCGTCGCCCGCGCCCGCCCCCAGGCCCCGCGCCGCCAGCCATTCCCCGGCGAACTCCCGTCCGGCGCGGGCGGTGAAGTCCGCGACGGAGACCACGTCGAGCGCGACCGATCCGGTCCCCGTCAGCTTCTCCCAGTGCGCGATCGCGTCGCGGACGCCGAGCAGGCGCTGCCGGGCCTGGCGCACGTGGGCGGGGCCGTTGACGAAGATGATGCGCCGGTGCCCCAGGGCAAGCAGGTGCTCGATCGCCAACGACGCGCCCGCCCGGTCGTTGACGGCGATGCTCGACATGTCAGACGGGGTGTCCGGGGTGTCGAAGAGGACCACGGGGATCCCCTGGGCGACGAGCTCGTGGGCCGCCTCGAGTTCCGAGTCCGCGGGGGTGAGCAGGACGCCGCGCACGGCCTGCCGGGCCATAGTGCGCAGCAGCTGGGCCTCCTCGGCCACCGAGGCGTGGGTCGAGGACAGGGTCATGACGTAGCCCGCTTCGCGCAGGCAGCGCTCCATGCCCGAGGCGGCCTCCATGAAGAACGGGTTGTTGAGGTCGAAGACGGCGACGGCCACCAGGGGGGAGGTCCCCCGTCTGAGGGCCTGGGCGGTGGGGTTGGGGACGTAGCCGAGCCGCGCGATCGCGTCCTCGACCCGTTTGCGCACTTCGGGACTGACGCTCCCGCGCCCGTTGATCACATTCGACACGCTCCCCACGCTGACTCCGGCCAGGGTGGCGACGTCCTTGACCCCGGGGGCCTTCCCCCCGGGCCGGGCCGGGCCTGGGCGGCGCGGCGCCTTCGGCGGGTCTTGGTCCGAACGCTGGGTCGCCTGGGTCCGTGGGGTCATTGGCTCCGCTTCCGTCGCGCGTGGAGTGAGAATCGAGGATGAATCGTTCATATTAGTACATTCGCGCCCTTTTGTTCCGCGTTATTCCGCAGGGCGCGGCGGGGTTCTGTGGCCGAGTTGACAGGATCCGTCCGCCATGCCACACTTCTGATCACTGAATCGTTTCATTCCTCAGTGCGGAGGTGAACCATGACACGTGACACCGTCGAACCCATTGTGTCGCTGCAGCACGCGGTGAAGCGGTTCGGCAGCTTCACGGCGATGAGCGACGGGTGCATCGACCTCTTCCGCGGGCAGATCCACGCCCTGGCGGGCGAGAACGGCGCCGGGAAGTCGACCCTGGTCAAGGTGCTCGCCGGAATCCACCGGCCCAACGGAGGGCGCCTCCTGCTCGACGGGGAGCCAGTGGCGTTCAAGAGCACCGCGGAGTCCAAGGCCGCCGGGATCTCCGTCATCTACCAGGAGCCCACGCTCTTCCCGGACCTGTCCGTCGCGGAGAACATCTACGTGGGCCGCCAGCCCCGGGGCCGCTTCGGCATGATCGACCACGCCGCGATGCGCGCCGACGCGCAGCGCCTCTTCGACCGCCTCGAGGTCGCCATCGACCCGGCGATGCCCGCCGAGGGGCTGTCCATCGCGGACCAGCAGATCATCGAGATCGCCAAAGCGATCTCCCTGGACGCGCAGGTCCTCATCATGGACGAGCCCACGGCCGCGCTGTCCGGGCACGAGGTGGAGCGGCTCTTCGCCATCGCGCGCTCCCTGCGCGACCGCGGCGCGGCGCTCATGTTCATCTCCCACCGCATGGACGAGATATACGACCTGTGCGACCGGATCACGATCATGCGCGACGGGCGCTACGTGTCCACGCGAGTCCTGGCCGAGACCGACCGCGCCCAGCTGGTCAAGGACATGGTCGGCCGCGAGGTCGACCAGCTCTTCCCCAAGCTCGAGGCCCAGATCGGCGAACCGGTGCTCCGCGTCGACGGGCTCACCCGCTACGGGGCCTTCGAGGACGTCTCCTTCGAGTTGCGCTCCGGCGAGATCCTCGCCCTCGCGGGCCTCGTGGGCGCGGGGCGATCCGAGGTGGCGCGCGCGGTCATGGGGATCGACCGCGCCGACGCCGGCTCGGCCACCGCCTTCGGCGAGCCCCTCAAGCTCGGCGACACCGCGGCGGCGATCCGCGCGGGCCTGGCGTTCGTGCCCGAGGACCGGCGCAAGCAGGGGCTCGTCATGGACCTGTCGGTCGCGCGCAACACCACCCTCACCCTGCGCGACAAGCTGGCGAAGTGGGGCATCATCGACGCCCGGGCCGAGGCGCGCGCCGCCCAGGAGTGGACGCGGACCCTCGAGGTCAAGGCCGCCAGCCAGCACTCGCCCGCCTCCTCCCTGTCCGGCGGGAACCAGCAGAAGGTCGTCCTGGCGAAGTGGCTGGCGAGGGATCCGAGGATCCTCATCGTCGACGAACCCACCCGCGGCATCGACATCGGCACGAAGGCGGAGGTCCACCGCCTGCTGTCGACGCTGGCGCGCCGGGGGGTGGGCATCCTCATGATCTCCTCCGAGCTGCCGGAGGTCATGGGAATGGCGGACCGGGTGCTCGTCATGTGCGAGGGCCGCGTCACCGCCGAACTCGAACGCGCCGAGGCGACCGCCGAGGCGATCATGACGGCGGCGACCGACCACACGAAGGCGGCATCATGACCACCACCGCTCCCTCCAACGATGCCCCCGCCCCGCCCCGGGCACCCGCCGCGCGCAGCGCCTTGCGCTCCCTGGCGTCCCTGCGCGAGGCGCCGGTGCTGGTCGCCCTGGCCCTCCTCGTCCTGGCCACCTGGGCGCTCAACCCGCGCTTCCTGACACCGCAAGGAATCAAGGACCTGTTCCTCAACGCCACCATCGCGATGCTCATGGCCGCCGGGCAGTCCCTCATCATCCAGTCCGAGGGCGTGGACCTGTCGGTCGGCTCGATCCTGGGAGGCTCCGCCTTCCTCACGGGCGTGCTCTTCGCGTCGGCGCCCGGGGTCCCGATCATCGCCGTGTTCCTCGCCGGAACCGCCCTGGGCGCGGCGCTCGGCGCGGTCAACGGGCTCCTGGTCACCCGGGCGCGGGTGCCCGCGATGGTCATCACCCTGGGCACCCTCTACGTCTTCCGCGGAGCGCTCAACTGGTGGGCGGGCTCCACCCAGTACTTCGCGGGGGACAGGCCCCAGGCCTTCGGGGACCTCGGTGTCGCCACCGTCATGGGCTTCCCCTTGCTCACACTGCTCGCTGTGGCCGTCATCGCGGCGATCTCCCTGTTCCAGCGCTATGCGCGCTCGGGGCGCGACCTCTACGCGATCGGGTCGGACCGCGCCGCCGCGGCCGTGTACGGCATCCCCGTGGGGAGCCGCGTCCTCATGGCCTTCATCGTCAACGGGGCGATGGTCGGCCTCGGCGGCGTCCTGTACGCCTCGCGCTTCAACTCGGTCGGGGCGACGACCGGGAGCGGCATGGAGCTCGACATCGTCGCCGCCTGTGTCGTCGGCGGCGTCGCCATGACCGGCGGCGTGGGAACCGCCTACGGCGCCGCCATCGGGGCCCTGCTGCTCAACACGATGACGTCCGCGCTCACCGCGATCGGCGTCGACAAGTTCTGGCAGAGGGCCGTCGTCGGCGCCCTCATCCTGGTCGCCATCGTCATCGACCGGGTCTCGACGGTCCGCCGGCGCGAGTCCCTGCGCAAGGAAGGAGGCGCATCAGCATGAGCCGGACACCGAACACCCCGGCGGAGGGCTCGGGAAGGAGGGCGCCGGGCGCCCTGCGGCGCATCGCCGCCTCCAGGGACGCCAAGATGACGCTGGTCCTGGCCCTGGTGGTCGTGGCCGCCCTGGTCCTGGTCCCCCGCTTCGGACAGCCGCGCACCCTCACGTTCCTCACGCTCGACGTGGCGGCCACACTCCTCATGGCCCTGCCGATGACCCTGGTCATGATCAACGCCGACATCGACCTGTCCGTCGCCTCGACGGCCGGCCTGGTTAGCGCCGTGATGGGGGTCCTCGTCCAATCGGGGACGGGCTTGTGGGCGGTGGTCGCCCTGTGCCTGCTGATCGGCGTGGCGTGCGGCCTGTTCAACGCGGTCATGACGGCCTACGTCGGACTCCCGGCGCTCGCGGTCACGATCGGCACGCTCGCCCTCTACCGCGGCCTCGCACTGGTGGTCATCGGCGACCAATCGATCTCGGCCTTCCCCGAGTGGGCGACGGAGGCCGTCACCGGCTCCTTCGGCAAGACGGGGATCCCCTACATGATCGTCCCCCTGGCGCTGGCGGTCGCCCTCTTCGCCGTCCTCCTCCACATGACGCCCTACGGGCGGGGGCTCTTCGCCCTCGGCCACTCCAAGCAGGCTGCGGAGTTCGTCGGCATCGACACGAGGCGCGCGCGCCTGATCGCCCTGGTCCTGTCGGGCGCGATGGCCGCCCTGGCCGGCGTGTACTGGACCCTGCGCTACTCGGCGGCCAAGGCCGACAACGTCGAGGGCCTGGAGCTGGTCGTCATCGCGGCGGTCGTCTTCGGGGGCGTCAGCGTCTTCGGCGGCAAGGGCTCAGTGTGGGGCTCCGTGTGCGGCGTCTTCACCGTCGGCGTCCTCAACTACGCACTGCGGCTCAACCGCATCCCCGATGTGGTCCTGGTCATGGTGACCGGGCTGCTGCTCATCGCCTCCGTGGTCGCCCCGTCGATAGCGTCGGCGTGGTCGCAGTGGCGCTCCCATCGAACACCGATAACACCCAACACCACCGGCGCCCAGGGCGCCTAGCGGAATCGCGCGCGACTCCGCGACCCACCACCGGCGCCTGAGGGCGCCTGAAAGGAAGACACCGATGTCTCTCACGAAACGCGGCGCGACCGCGCTGGCGGCCCTGGTCCTCGCTGCCTCGACGGCGGTGGCCGCATGCGGCGGGGGCTCCGGCTCCCAGGCGTCCGGCGGCTCAGGGGCCACCCCCGCGGGCGGCGCCTACGACGTCTCCTCCAAGACGATCACCTTCATCCCCAAGCAGCTCAACAACCCCTTCTCCGACGTCATGCTCGGCGGGGGCAAGGACGCGGCGGCCGAACTGGGCTTCGCCGAGGCGCACGTCGTCGGCCCGCTGGAGGCGTCGTCCTCCTCGCAGGTCTCGTTCATCAACTCCGAGGTCCAGGCGGGCACCAGCGTCATCGTGCTCGCGGCGAACGACCCCGACGCCGTGTGCCCGGCGCTGAAGGACGCGAGGGGCGCGGGCAGCAAGGTCATCACCTTCGACTCCGACGCCTCGGCCGACTGCCGCGACCTGTTCATCAACCAGGTCGAGTCCAAGCAGGTGGCGCTGACGATGCTGGAGATGGTGTCGGAGCAGACCGGCGGCTCGGGCAAGGTCGCGATCCTGTCGGCCACTGCGAACGCCACGAACCAGAACACGTGGATCCAGTACATGGAGGACGAGATCGCCTCCAACGCCAAGTACAAGGACATCGAGATCGTCGCGAAGGTGTACGGCGACGACGACGACACGAAGTCCTTCCAGGAGGCCCAGGGCCTGCTGCAGGCCCACCCCGACCTCGACGCGATCGTGTCCCCGACGACGGTGGGGATCGCCGCGACTGCGCGCTACCTGTCGACCTCCGACTACAAGGGCAAGGTCGCCCTCACCGGCCTGGGCCTGCCCAATGAGATGCGCTCCTTCGTCAAGGACGGCACCGTCAAGGAGTTCGCCCTGTGGGATCCCGCCCAGCTCGGCTACGTCGCCGCCTACGCGGGCGCGGCGCTGGAGAGCGGGGCGGTCAAGGGCGAGGTCGGCGAGACCTTCACCGCCGGCACTCTCGGCGAGCGCACCATCGAGGAGGGCAAGACCGTCGTCGTGGGCGACCCGGTGCGCTTCAACGCGGACAACATCGACAACTACGACTTCTGACCCCCGGGTCCTGCGCGGCGGGTCCGCCCACCGCGCAGGACCCGTCGGCGGGGTCCGCCCGCATACACGATTGAACGATTCATCCACTGGCTCCCGATAGTCCTGGCCCGCGGAGGCGGGCCCGACGACCAGTACCACGCAGTGGACACCGGGAGCGCCACACCGTGCTCGAGCAGAAAGGACGGCCATGACTACCGTGCCCACCTTGGACGAGACACTCGCCACCACATCCCAGTCCTCCCCGTCGCGCGCCTGCTTCCTCCTGCGGGTGCGCCCCGAGAGGCTCGCGGAGTACGCCGACGTCCACCAGCGCGTGTGGGAGGAGATGCGCTCCGCGCTGAGCCGGGCGGGGTGGCGCAACTACTCGCTCTTCCTGGACCCCTCCTCCGGCCTCGTCGTCGGCTACTACGAGGCGGACGACGCCCGGGCGGCCTCCGAGGCCATCGCCGCGACCGGGGTCAACGCCCGCTGGCAGCGGGAGATGGCCCAGTACTTCGAGCCCGGTGGCGGGGGAGAGGCCCAGACCCTCCACCAGTACTTCTACCTCCCCTGACCCCTGAGCCGCCGCGCCACGACCCGCACCCACGCAATAGGAGACCCCCATGCCCCCCTCCCTCGCCGACCTCACCCCCACCCAGGCGCGCCTGCTGCGCGAGCAGACGATCGAACTGCCCAGCTGGGCGTTCGGCAACTCGGGAACACGGTTCAAAGTGTTCACCACCCCTGGCGCGCCGCGCGACCCCTTCGAGAAGATCGACGACGCGGCCCAGGTCCACAAGTACACGGGGATCACGCCCCGGGTCTCGTTGCACATCCCCTGGGACAGCGTCGACGACTTCGCGCGCCTGCGGGAGCACGCCGCCGAGCGCGGGATCGAACTGGGGACCATCAACTCCAACGTCTTCCAGGACGACGACTACAAGTTCGGCTCGCTGACCAACTCCGACGAGGCGGTGCGCCGCAAGGCCGTCGACGCCCACCTGCGCTGCATCGACGTCATGGACCGGACGGGCTCCACCACTCTCAAAGTGTGGCTCGGCGATGGCACGAACTACCCGGGCCAGGACTCGATCGCGGCCCGCCAGGACCGCCTCGCCGACTCGCTCGGGCGCATCTACGGCGCCCTGGGCGAGGACCAGCGCCTGCTCCTGGAGTACAAGTTCTTCGAGCCCGCCTTCTACCACACCGACGTGCCCGACTGGGGGACGGCGCTGGCGCACGTGAGCGCCCTGGGCGAGCGGGCGGTGGTCTGCCTCGACACCGGCCACCACGCGCCGGGCACCAACATCGAGTTCATCGTGGTCCAACTGCTGCGCGCCGGTCGCCTGGGCGCCTTCGACTTCAACTCGCGCTTCTACGCCGACGACGACCTGGTCGTCGGGGCGGCCGACCCGTTCCAGCTCTTCCGCATCATGCACGAGATAGTGTCCTTCGGGGCCCTGGAGGCCACCAGCGGCGTGAACTTCATGCTCGACCAGTGCCACAACCTGGAGCAGAAGATCCCCGGCGAGATCCTCTCCGCCCTCAACGTCCAGGAGGCCACCGCCAAGGCCCTGCTGGTGGACCGCGCGGCACTGGACGCGGCCCAGCGCTCCCACGACGTCATCGGGGCGAACCAGGTCCTCATGGACGCCTACTCCACGGACGTGCGCCCCCTGCTGCGCGAGCTGCGCGAGTCCCAGGGGCTCGACCCCGACCCCCTGGCGGCCTTCGCGCGATCGGGCTACCTGGCGCGCGCCGAGGCCGAGCGCGTGGGCGGCGCCCAGGCCAGTTGGGGCGCGTGAGCGCCGTGTCCACGACTGTCGCCGCCGTCGACCTGGGCGCCTCGTCGGGCCGCGTCCTGCGCGGCGTCCTCGACGGGGGGCGCTTGAGCGTCCGCGAGTGCGCCCGCTTCTCCAACGGCCCGGTGCGCCTGCCCCTGCGCTCCGCCCCGCCGGCGGGGGGAGGGATGGGGGAGGAATACGCGTGGGATGTCCTGGCCCTGTGGTCGGGGATCCTCGACGGGCTGCGCGTGGCCGCCGGACTGGGCCCTGTCGACGCCGTGGGGATCGACTCGTGGGCGGTGGACTACGCCCTGCTCGACGCCGACTCCCGACTGCTGGGCAACCCGGCCTCGTACCGCAGCCCCCGCTGCGCCGCGGCGGCGGCCGCCGTCCTGGCCGAGCTGGACGCCCAGTGGCTGTACGAGCGCAACGGCCTGCAGTTCCAGCCCTTCAACACGGTGTTCCAACTGGTCGCGGACGCCCGTGAGGCCCGCGCGTCCCTGGCGCGGAGGGCGTTGCTCATCCCCGACCTGCTGGCGTACTGGTTGACGGGGGAGGCCGTCACCGAGGTCACCAACGCCTCGACGACCGGCCTGCTCGACCCTGGCACCCGCGCGTGGGATCCGGGGATCGCGAAGGCGCTGCTGGAGGGGTTCGGCGTCGAGGCGCGCTTCCCCCGCCTCGTCGAGGCGGGCGCCGTGGTCGGCCCCGTCACGGTCCCCGGCCTCGGCCTGCGCTCCCCGTCGGGGGAGGCGACTCCGCTCGTGGCCGTGGGCACCCACGACACGGCGTCGGCGGTCGTCGGCGTCCCCGCCGACCCGGACGGAGGCCCCTTCGCCTTCGTGTCCTCGGGCACGTGGTCGCTCGTGGGAGTGGAGCTGGGCGCGCCCGTGCGCACGCCCGAAGCGCGACTGGCGAACTTCACGAACGAGCTCGGCGTGGACTCCACCGTCCGCTTCCTCAAGAACATTATGGGGATGTGGGTGCAGCAGGAGTGCCTGCGGCAGTGGAGGGAACGGGGCGAGGGGGGCCTGGACTGGCCCTCGCTGGACGCCCAGACCGAGGCGGCGCGGCCCCTGCGCTCCCTTTTCGACATCAACGCGCCGGAGTTCCTGGCCCCCGGTGGGATGATCGAGCGCATCGGCGCGCGGCTGGAGGCGGCGGGCGAGCCGGTGCCCACCACGCGCGGGGAACTGCTGCGGGCGGTCACCGAGTCCCTGGTGGTCGCCTACAGGCGCGCGCTGCGCGAGGCGGCCGAGCTGTCGGGAGTCGCCCCCGCCACGATCCACATCGTCGGAGGCGGGTCGAAGAACGCCCTGCTGTGCCAGTCCACAGCCGATGCCACGGGCATCCCCGTCGTCGCCGGGCCCGTCGAGGCGACCGCGCTGGGGAACATGCTCGTCCAGCTGCGCGCCGTCGGCGCAGTGTCCGGCGGCCTGGGGGACATGAGGCGCCTCGTCGCCGCGTCGGCCCCTCTCGCGCGCTACGCCCCGCGGCCCGGTGCCGCGTCCCAGTGGGAGCGGGCCGAGGAGCGGGTCGCGCGCGGCGGGGCGTA
>ERZ773009.2319-NODE-2319-length-12279-cov-2.241901_pt1 | contig 12279 bp, 6 predicted proteins | sample MGYA00580663_ERZ773009 | MGnify/ENA primary metagenome ERZ773009 (study PRJEB29015, sample SAMEA2737969) | human oral metagenome | biome: human oral; feature: human-associated habitat; material: dental | place: China | collected 2026 ... | reverse complement strand
CAGCTTCGGCGTTAATAGTCGGCAAAAACATGGCCGTAGCTTGTGATAGCCTCTCTTGAGAGGCCATACTATTATACATGGTCATTTTAAGCTCATTATTATTTTCGAGCGCCATTTCGTATGCCTGAGAAAGGCTAACGCTTTGAGCAAAAGCTAAATTTGAAGCCAACAAGGCCGAAAGTAAAATTTTAGTCTTCATTAAACGCCCTTTTAAACATATCTATAAACGGCTTTAAGACATACTCAAGCATCGTCCTATCGCCGGTTTTGATCATTACTTCGACCGGCATTCCCGGAACTATAAAAAAGTCGTTTCTTTTAAACTCTTTCATGCCCTCTTCCGTAAGCTCGGCTTTAATATCGTAAAACGAGTGACCTGCATTATCCTGAATACTATCGGCCGATACGTACGTCACTTTACCTTCCATAACGAAGCTCGGCCTGTGCTGAAATGCGCTAAATCTAATATCGGCAAGCTGTCCCACATGCACCGTATCAATATCTACTACGTTTAGTCTAGCCTCTACGACATAGTCGGTCTCGTCCGGCACTATGCTCATTATTCTCTCGCCCGGCCTTATTACGCCTCCGATAGTATGGAAGGCTAGCTCTACGACGCTACCCTCGACCGGAGATTTTACGATAGTACGCTCGGATTGATCTTTTAAAGCATTATAGCGTTGTTGAAGATCCACAAGACGAGTTTTAGCGTCTTCAAGCTTTTTTAATACATCCTCTTTAAAGGTTCTGTCTCTTAATATAATCTGAGCTTGCGTCTCGGTAACTTGGACGTTTAGTCTTGCTATCTCGGCCTTACCCGCAGCTATTTCGCCCTCGACCGCCGTTTTTTCTCTATTTAGGTCGCGTAGCCTGACTTTGTCTGCCAACTGTTCCTTAAATAGCCTCTCCCACTCTTTAATCTCTTCGTTCAAAGACTTTATACGGTCTTGTTTGGCGCTTACTATCGCATTTGCACCTTTGATTTGATTTTCAAGCTGTTTTATGCGTTGCTTTAGGATGGATTTTTCTTCATCCAAAAGCTTTTTTTGCGCATTAAATATACTCAACTGCCCGTCTATAGCCTCTTTATAACCTTCGATTTGCTTTATTTCGTCGCTAAATTTGACTTCCGTCGCATCATCTTTTTGGGCTTCCAATCTAGAAACTATGACGCTGGTTCTTAAAAATTCTGCTCTAACTACGCTCATCTCGCTTTGCAAAGCAACATTTTTGATCTCGACGAGCGGAGCGCCCTCTTTGACCATATCTCCGTCTTTAACGAAAATTTTATCTACGACGCCACCCTCAAGGTGCTGGATGATTTTTTTATTGCTAACTACGCCTATTTTACCGACGGCTACGGCAGCGCTATTAAGAGGCGCCATGCCGAGCCAAATTCCAAAAACTCCGACTAGCAAAAATATAACGAACAACCCAAAATTTACGGTGCCTTTTTCATTTTTAAGTATCATCTTAGCCCTCCGCATCTTCTAGGCTTATACTACGCCTTTTTTGTTGTTCTGCGACCTGCGGTTGCTGCGCATTTGCTTTGCCGAGCTCAGCCAATACCGCATCTCTGGCGCCGAAGTACATCAATCTTCCCGCATTTAAAACGGCGATTTTATCAACCAAATTTAAGATATTTAGTTTGTGCGTTATTAGTACTATAGTCGCCTTGCCCTTCATGGACGCAAGTGCGGCAAATAGCGCTCTTTCGCCCTCTTCATCTAGACTAGCGTTAGGTTCGTCCAGTACGATTATTTTAGGCTCCTTATAAAGCGCTCTGGCAAGAGCGACTCTTTGACGTTGACCGCCGCTTAGGCTGGCTCCGCCTATGCCTATTTTGGTTTCATAGCCATCCGGTAAATTTAATATCATATCATGAACGTTAGCTAGCTTTGCAGCCCGCACGATCGCCTCGCTATCCAGTTCGCCGAATCTCGCGATATTTTCCGCGATATTTCCTTCGAAAAGCTCGACGTCTTGTGGCAAATACCCCACAAACTGACCCAAATGGTCGCTGTTGTACTGAGTGATATCGGCTCCGTCCACGCGCACTACGCCGTGAAATACCGGCCATACCCCCAGCATCGCTCTAGCTAGTGAGCTTTTACCTGCAGCGCTCGGACCGATAATCGCGCACATATCTCCGCTTTTAAGCTCGAAATTTATGCCCATCAAAGTAGGCGCTTTGCCATGAGGCGGTACTAGGCTTATGGTTTCTAGGAAAATATCGCCTTTTGGATCCGGAAGCTTAAGTTTTTCGTTGTCGGCGGGGAAATCCTCCAAAAACTGCGAAAGTCTAGCATAGCTCTCTTTGGTGTTCTTATAGCTTTTCCAGCTTGAGATCAATATATCAAGCGGAGCTAGCGCGCGACCCATGATAATAGAGCCCGCGATCATCATGCCCGGATTTACCTCCTGCAGGACAACCAAATACGCGCCAAGGCCCAGCATAAGCGACTGGGAAACGACGCGAAATACCTTACTGATATTTGCGTACATTCCGGCTTTTACGCTAGACTCGGAGTGAGCTTCTAGAAATTCATTATGCTTTTTGTGCCAAATTTTCTTTAAATTTCCGTTCATACCCATGGCTTGGATGACTTCGGAATTTCTCAAATTTAGATCGACAAAGCGGGTTTCGGCGCCAAAAGCGTCATTTGATCTTTTTAGTCCGTCTTTAGTCGCGCCTTCGTTTAAAAGAGCCAAAATAAACAAAACGATCGCGGCCGCGATACTAAAATATCCAAAATACGGGTGGAAGAAAAACAGTATCAATATATAAAAAGGTAGCCACGGCGCGTCAAGAAATGCAAATACGCCGTTGGTGCTGAGATATTGTTTTATGGTATTTAGATCTCTCATCGGCTGAGAAGATACCCTGCCAGGCTGTCTGGCGGAGAGTTTAAAGATCGCGTCATACACTCTCTCGGACAGCCTTAAATCTATCTGGTTTGAAAAAACTACCAAAATTCTCGAACGTAAAATTTCGAAAAACATCATACATAGATATAAAAATATAACTATCAGCGTAAGGAAAAATAACGTATCAAGGCTTCTTGACGTTACGACCCTACCGTAAAGTTGTAACATATATAGAGGAGAAGTTAGCATCAAAACGTTTATGAACATGCTGAAAATTCCAGCATATATCATAGCATGTTTGGATTTTTTAATACTCTCCTTTAGTTCATTTACTTTCATTTTCTTTTTTACTTTCGTTTTCTAAAATTCTACCCGCCAAATTTTCCAAATTCGTTAAGCTTCTAATGTGAGCGTCTATAAGGCTAACATAACCCTTTCTAACAAAATCAGCCAAAGTAGCGTCGTCAAGCTCGTTTAGTTTTTTTCTGCTCACGACAGAAAAGCCTTTGATTAGGGTGATTTTTTTATCGTTATCAGAGACGGTTAGCTCTTTGTTTATCAAAATTCCAGCCTTTTTGATCTCTTCTAACGCTTTTTGCGTAGCTTCTAGCTGGGCATTGTAGTTTTGCATAGCGTTTATGGTGTTTTGCAAAAATTCGCTCGGCTCTTCGTTTTTCTTGAATAATTTTTCGCCTTTACCTTTTAGCTGAGGCGCATCCTCGTCTATACAAAGGATATTTTTATCCTCGACTTTAGCCAGAGTAAAAGGATAGTTTTGCAAGATCGCAGGTACGTAGCCTTTGTAGTTTTTATCTATTATTAAATTTTCATTTCTACCTAGTAGTACTAGCAGTTTAGGCACTACGTCGTTCGTGAAAACTATAGGTAGATCTTTCTCGCAGAAAAACGCCTCGCTCGCCACTATCTCCGCAAACGGGAAATTTGGTAACGCATCTTGGTGATAAGACACTCCGTTATGTACTTCTGAATTTAAAGCAACTATTTTCATTTCAGTCCTTTTTTTAAAATTTTGAATCTCTATTTTTTTTGCTAAACTTAAGTTTTTGTCGATGCTTCTGAAGGTATATCCGCCGTTTTGTTGCAAAAATGCCAAAACATCTTCAAATTCGTTTATAAAAACGTCTCGGATTTCGTATCTTTTGATGTCGCTTTCTTGGATATAACCCCGCGCTTTATTCCTATTTCTTATAAAGGTGCTATTTAGCTCTTGCATGATCTTAGGTATATTTAAGGATTTCAAAAATAGCGATATGGAATTAGACTCCAAAATGTAGCCTAAAATTTCCATATCGTATTTTTGGGTTAGAGAACTTAAAATTTCAACATAAAGGTCTTTTTCGCTTTGATCGGCAAAAAAGTTGCCCTTTTGTTTTATCAAAACAATTTCTGATTTTATTTCTCTAACCGCTCTACCCAAAATTTACCTTAACCAGTAACTAAAACATCAAGAATGTGATTGTAATCCTTTTATGCTTAAATAAATATTAAAAAGTGCCAGAGTAACTAATTTTATTTTTTAAGCTATAAATTCTATGGAATAGTTATTGCTTATAATTCAGCGGTAAATGCTCGTTGTATTTTATGATTTTTTAGCCTAGATATCGTAATATACGATGTTTGTTATTTACTATCATTAGTACGTAGTACTAAAATTCACTTCTAAGGAGCCAATATGGCAGTAACGCAAGCACAAGTCGCCCAGCTTTATGTGGCATTGTTTAACAGAGCGCCGGAAGGAGCCGGATTAAACGCGTGGGTAAGCGCCGGAGCCGCTAAAACCCAAGCGCAAATAGCCGACGATATGCTCAAAGCGCCGGCCGTACAGTCGTATTTTAACGGCAGTATAGATAGCGATAAAGGCTATATCGAAAATATCTATAAAAACATCCTCGGCAAGGACTACTCGCAAGATCCGGCAGGCATAGATGCGTGGGTAAGGCATCTACAAGCCGGCCATACCAGAGGCGAGACGCTAACGAAGCTTTTCGAGGTAGCGGCATCGGCGGAGGCTAAGGCGGCCGATCCTAGGGCTGCTAAAATTTTCGAAAACAAATCCGCAGTCGCGGCCTATATGGCGGAAAAAATAGGCGATATCGGCAAAGACGGTAGCGGAAATTTCGACTATGCGCCGTTTCAGGAGATTATCAGGACGACGAACGAGTCAAATTTAGAAGCGCAAAAAGCCAAAATAGACGAGCTAGCCAGCAAAGGCGTCGAAAAGAGCCTAACCGACGGTCTGGACAACATAGCAGGCACCGCAGGCAACGACGTATTTAACGGCGTTTACTACGCAGGCAACGGCACGCAAAAGTCTACTTTGTCGCCACTTGATAAAATCGACGGCGGCGCCGGCAAAGACACGTTAAATTTGACCGTGTTTAAAAACGACTCTCCGCAAAATTTGACTACGACCGAGCTTCAAAATATCTTTAAAGGCGTAAGCAACGTCGAAAATCTAAATTTGATCTCGGAGACTGAGTTTGACGCCGGCGGAGTCAAATTTAACTTCGGGCTGGAAAATTTAAACATCTCTACCATAGGCGACGTGAGCATATCCGAGACCGACGCGACGAACAAAGTCTCCGTAAATACGACCGGCAAAGTTTCGCTAAACGCAAAAAATGCGCAAAGCATCGATATCTCGGCAAAATCGGACGTAACCTTGATCGCGCAAGACGCTAAAACCGTAAACGTAAACAGCGAAGGCAAGGCAAATATCGCCGCAACCGCCGCACAGACGTTAAATTTGAAAGCTAACGGCGAAACCGAAGTCGTAACGAGCGCAAAGACCGTAAATATCGATCTAAAAAGCAAAACCAACGCTCTTAAAAACTTCACGACCCAGGCCGCCGATTTGACGCTTGCAAATTTAAAGATAAACGATACGTCCGGAAATAACGTACTCATCGCATACGGCGCCAAAAAGATCAGCGTGACGGACGTTGATTTTGGCGCCAACTCCATCCGAACCGACGAAGGGGACGTGGATTTTACGATGTCTTACGCGGACGAAGGCCTAGCTAAACTGTCTTCAAGCGCGGCCGATAAAGTAAAAATACTAAATTTACACGCTAAAGCGGGTAAAAAAGGCCAGCTAGACCTGGGCAATATCGCGTCGCTAACCAAAGTCGCGGTAGACGGCGGCATGAGAGAATTTGCTATGGACTTGTCGGCTCAAACAAATCTTACGAATTTCGACTCTAGCGCTTACGAGGGCGGCTTCTCTAGCCTAAAACTCAAAAACGTCCAAAACGCTACCGCAAAATTAGGCGGCGGGGATGACTTCGTAGAGATAGATAGCGCGGCAAATGTCCATAGTATCGACGGCGGCGCGGGCGAAGACACCATGGTCGTAACCTCTGCCGTAGCTACCGCGGCGACAAATAAGCTCTCTCTTTTAAATTTTGAAAATTTAAAGATAACCGACGCCCTAAGCGGAGCCGTAGATATGACTAAATGGGCAAATTTGAGCTCCGTAACGCTAGCCGGCGGAGCGGGAGCGGGAGCAAAGATAGATAATCTAGCAAACAACTCTACGATAGTCGTCGAAAACGTCGCGATCGCAAACGACATAGCCGTAAATATCAAAGACGCGGCGAGCGGCGCAGACGATACGCTAATCTTAAAAATAAACCCTAAAGCAAATACGGCAGGACTGGACAACACCGGAAGTTTCGTCATAGACGGCATAGAAAACGTCCGCATCTCCTCAAGCGCCGATACGGCAAAAACCGCCGCAGCCAAAAACGTAATAAACCTAAACGCTAGCGACGCGACTAAAAGCGCGCTATCGGGCGTCTACGTGAGCGGCGACGGCAATACCGAGCTAAAACTAGGAGCAAATATCGTAAAAATAAAAGGCGTTGACGCAAGCTCGCTAACAGGCAAATTTACCTTTGACGCGGGAAATCACGTCGAAAGGGGCGGCGTCGTAAAAGGCGGTAGCGGAGACGATACGCTAAGCTTCGGCTCGGTGGCGGGCCTTAAAATAACGGGCGGAGCGGGCAACGACGTCTTTAAGGTCGGCAAGCTAGGAGCGGAGGCGAATTCGCCTTTTGGCACGGATAAGCTAAGCTCTATCACCGACTTTAGCAAAGGCGACAAACTATACACGGGAGGCGCCGCCGCGGAGTCAAATTCTATCGCCAAGTACGACTCGGACGCATCGCTAGACTTCGCCAACAACTTACGCGAAGCCGAAAAGGCGGCCGCTCAGCACGCGTCAAAGAGTGCGTATTTCACCTATCAGTCAAACACCTACATCGTTACGTCCGACGGCGTGCAAGGCGTAGGACAGGACGACTACGTGACCAAGCTAGCCGGCACGGTAGATCTAAGCGGCGCGAGAGTAGATAGCGATCACAATATCGTCTTATAGTTTCACCTAAATTCATTTTTACCCTTCACAGCGGTAGGCCGACACAGTGCGGTTCTGCCGCCTAAATTTTCATTATTTTTATCTACGATTTATCGACAATCAGGAATTTAATGCTATAATCGCTACGGAATTAAACAAAATCCCAATTTACCCAAAGGAGGCCTTTTATGGCAGTAACAAAAGCACAAGTAGCCCAACTTTATGTGGCATTATTTAACAGAGCACCCGAAGGCGCGGGTTTAAACGCATGGGTTTCGGCAGGCGTTTTTAGAGATCAGGCGCAAACCGCAGACGCTATGCTACAAAGCCCTGCTATCGCAGCATATTTTAACGGCAGAATAGATACAAACAGAGGATATGTAGAAAATATCTATAAAAATATCCTAGGCAAAGACTACTCTCAAGATCCAGACGGCATCAACGCCTGGGTACGCCATCTAGAGCTAGGACACTCAAGAGGCGAAACCCTAGTTACTCTTTTCCAAGTAGCAAGATCGCCTGAGGCTATCGCGGCAGACCCTACGGCAGCGGCGGTATTTGCAAACAAAACCGCTATCGCGGCATATATGGCTGAAAAGATAACCGACATAGAAAGCGACGGATCGGGTAACTTTAACTATGCTCCGTTCCAGCAGATTATCGAGACCACAAACAGCACCAACCTAGAGGAGCAAAAAGCTAAAATAGATCAACTAGCAGACGCTGCAAAACCGGGAAGCAAAATTTTCACCACTGGAGTCGATACGCTTAAGGGTACCGAAGGCGACGATACTTTTAGCGCTGTTTACTATTCTGGTGACGGCGATAAGACTTCTACTTTGTCCTCTCTAGACACTCTAGACGGCTTAGGCGGTAAAGATACGCTAAAAGTAACCGTACTAAAAAACGGCTCAAATTCGGAGCTTGATCTAGACAATATCGATAATGCCATGAGAGGCGTAACCAACATAGAAAATTTAGAGATAAGATCAGAGGTAACAATAAAGGCTCCAGTAGCACCGGCCTTGATGAGTAAACTAAACAAAGGTCTTGATAATCTAAGCATTACATCCCCTGGGGATATAAAGCTAGAAACAGATACCAAAGAAAAAGTAACGATAGATACGAATAAAATCGCCACTCTAACGGCAGATAAAGCAAAAGAGATATCCGTAAAAGGCGGAGATGATAGCGCTATATCCGCAAAAGAGGCTACAAAAGCTAGCATAAATCTAGGCACAAACACAAAAGTCCTAACCGTAGGTGCAAACGGACTAGATAAAGTCGAGGATCTAAGCCTAGCAAACTTAAAACTAGCCGCAGCGCTCACCGCGGCTAAACTAGTTAAAATTAACGTAAAAGACGTCGACTTTAACGGTGCCCAAATCGCAACCGACGAAGAAAAAGTGGATCTAACCACAAACTACACGGAAAAAGGCACAGCCAAACTACAAGCAAACAATGCCACTCAGCTAACCATCCACGCTAACGGCGAAAAAGAGTCTACTATCGAGTTTGTTTCTGCCTCCTCTCACGACAAGCTAGAAAAAGTAACCTTTGACGGAAACGCAAAAGATCTAAAAATCAATCTGCAACAAGAAACTGTGCTCAAAGACGTAAACGCAGCATCCTTTACCGGAAATTTCGCTGAGCTAAAGGTCAAAAACATCGCCGGCTCGCAAGTGCTTTTAGGCTCAGGAAACGACGTAGTAGACATAGATGATACAGCTGCCGAACAAACGATCAACGGCGGAGCGGGAACGGATCTAATATCTATATCTACAACAATTGCAGGCGCTGGAGCGGATAAGGTAACGCTTAAAAATTTCGAAGGTATAAGAATTAATAATGCTGTTGCAAATGATATAGATATGTCAAAATGGGAAGGCTTTAATAATATCACCCTAGCCCAAGGCGCAAGTGCAGTCAAAAGTCTTACAAATGTCTTAAACAACTCTACTATAACGGTAGAAAAAAATGATTTATCAAACGACCTTAAAGTAGAGATTAAAGACGCTGATACCGGCACTGCCGATAAGTTAAATTTGGTACTAGATCCAAAAGACAGCACAAATGGCAAGGTAAAAGGTCAATTTCAAGTAGACAATATAGAAAACATCGATATAGCGTCAAATTTAGACGACGAAAAGACGGCCACAGCTACAAATACCGTAAATCTAAAAGCTAGCGCCGCCGATAAGGGCACTCTAACGAACGTGGTAATAAAAGGCGACGCAAATACAGAACTAGCCCTAAACGCAAACTTAAAGAAACTAAAAACCGTAGATGCAAGCACTCTTAAAGGAAAATTTACATTTGACGCTAGCGGTCACCTTGATGAAAAGTCGGTAATCAAAGGCGGAGCGGGCGACGACGAGATAACCTTCGGCAGCAGATCAGGCGTAACCGTAACCGGCGGGGCGGGCGACGATACGTTTACGGTAACAAAGGTGGGTGCTGACCCGGCGGCATTCCCTGCATCAAAAACGGCTACTATCACGGACTTCTCTAGAGGCGACAAACTCAAAATAGGCGCAAATTTAGGAGGAACCATTGATCAAAATATCGCAAGATACGATTCAACAAAATCGCTAGACTTTGCAAACAACCTATCTAGAGCCCTAGACGTCGCAACGGCTGCAAGCAACAAACTAGCTTACTTTACCTACACGGATCCTGATAGCAATGCGACAGACACCTATCTAGTAAGATCAGACGCTACCGCTGGCCTATCCGCCAGCGACTATGTAGTAAAACTAAACGGCATAGTAGATCTAGCTAATGCTACACTTGCCGATGCTGGTACAAACCTACAGCTAACACTCTAATATCCGCGATAAACCCCGACCTTTCGGGGTTTATCCTCTTTAAACTCTCAAATTTTCTCCCTCTTTCAAATTTTACAGAACGACTCAAATTTAACGATGGACTAAATTTGCGCTCAAATTTAATCCGCCGCACGTAAATTTGACGGTAAAAATGTAAATTTCGCCGCATAAAATTAAAATAATCAAATTTGCACCGGCCGTAAAGCCCTAAAATTCGTCCTTCTCAATCAAATTTGAAAAAATATAATTTTTTTTGCATCTACCCCTAAAGTTTTTTTGATTTCGTCCGATATAGTTTTTGAACGACAAGAAGTCGTAATTAAACTTTAAAAGGATTTACAATGAGTTTTCGTATTAACACGAACATCAACGCTCTAAACACACACGCAAACGCAGTCGGTAACAACCGCAACCTTTCTCTTTCTTTGGGTAAACTTAGCTCAGGTTTGAGAATCCAAACAGCAGCAGACGACGCTTCTGGTCTATCGATCGCTGATAGCCTTCGCTCTCAAGCTTCCGCTCTCGGTCAAGCTATCGCTAACGGCAACGACGCTATCGGTATCATCCAAGTAGCCGATAAGGCTATGGACGAGCAGCTAAAAATCCTAGATACTATCAAGGTAAAAGCTACTCAATCGGCTCAAGACGGACAGACTACTCAGTCTCGCCAAGCTTTGCAAGCCGATATCGTAAGACTAATGGAAGAGCTAGACAACATAGGCAACACTACTTCTTTCAACGGTCAGCAGCTTCTAAACGGAACGTTTTCTAACAAAGAGTTCCAAATCGGCGCTTACTCTAACCAAGTAGTTAAAGCTTCTATCGGCGCTACTACTTCGGACAAGATCGGTCTAACAAGATTTGAAAGCTCTAAGCTTTTAACCTTCGCCGGTAAAGTAAGCCTTACTTTCCTAAACGTAGACGGCGTAAACAACGTAAAAGTAGCCGAAGCTATCATTTCTACGGGTCTAGGTAAGGGTATAGGCGCGCTAGCCGAGAATATCAATAAAGTAGCCGATAAAACCGGCGTTAGAGCTACGTTCGATACCACTTGGATATCAAGTAAAGCTATCAGCGGCGGTCTAATCAAGAGCTTAACTATCAACGGCGTAAAGATCGGCGATCTAGAAGTAAAAGCGGGAGATAAAAACGGCGCTCTAGTAAACGCTATTAACGCGGTTAAGGATCAAACCGGCGTAGAGGCGTCCGTAAATACCGAAGGCAGAATGGTACTAACCAGCCGCGACGGTAGGGCTATTAAAATTTCTGGCGGCACTATAAGCGCGGGCCTAGGCGGTAAAAGAGGAACTTCTATGTTTATCGGACGCCTTAACCTAGTTCGCTTAGACGGTAGAGATATTAAGGTTAAGTCGGACAATGCCGGCGGCAAATTCTCCGTAGCGTTTAGCAAAACTAACAACAGCCACGGCGGCAACCAACAATCGGTCGCTCTAAGAGACGTTAGGGGTCAGCTAGATAAAGACTTAGCGGCGGCTATGGGCTTCCAAAGAATGAGTAACGGCGTTATGACTTCGGCTCAAAGCGCGGGCGTTATGACTCTAAGAGGAGCTATGGCGGTTATGGATATCGCAGAATCGGCTCAAAAGACCCTAGATCAAATTCGCTCCGACCTAGGTTCCGTTCAAAACCAACTAGTAGCTACGGTAAATAACATAACCGTAACTCAAGTAAACGTAAAATCTGCGGAATCTCAAATAAGAGACGTAGACTTCGCCGCAGAAAGCGCGAACTTCTCTAAAGCTCAGCTTCTAGCTCAATCTGGAAGCTACGCTATGAGCCAAGCTAATACGGTTCAACAAAACGTAATGAGATTGTTGCAGTAGTAATTTAAATTCGCTAAGCCCTAGAGGCTTAGCGGGTAGGCGCGGAAAACTCTATCCCGAGCCGAATCTACGGCTCTGGATTATCTTTTTATACTTCTTAAAACTTCATAAATTTAACTGATATTTTACACCGCGGCTCTAGGCGAGATGAGAGCGTCCTCAAAATCGACCTGCGTCTCTTCGCTCATTATGCGCAAAATTTTACTGCGCTTTATCTTCGCGTCGTCTTTAAATATCGCGCGCACCTTATCCATGCCCGCGTAAAAATCGCGCATGAGCACGAGGCAAAGATACCTGCCAAATCCCGTCGGCACGATACGCCCGCCCTCCTCGTAGATAGCGCCGACTAGCTTTAGTAAAT
>ERZ773009.2318-NODE-2318-length-12280-cov-7.450879_pt1 | contig 12280 bp, 7 predicted proteins | sample MGYA00580663_ERZ773009 | MGnify/ENA primary metagenome ERZ773009 (study PRJEB29015, sample SAMEA2737969) | human oral metagenome | biome: human oral; feature: human-associated habitat; material: dental | place: China | collected 2026 ... | reverse complement strand
GCGTTGGAATAAAAAATACAATGGTACTAAAGAATCTCTTATGGATAAGTCTCATTAATCTCATTCTCCTCATCCTAATTCTCATACTTCACTAGAATTAACTTGGATTAAAAATCTTATTAAACGTAATCCTAATATCTGCTATTTCTTGACAATATGTTTGTATAACAAAATAGATTTATCAAATTAAAATTACTTCTTTTCTCAATTTCCATTCTTCACAACTAACTGACAAGTATATCACGTTAATTCAGAATCTTTTATGTACTTGCCTCTACGATTCTGTTTAAACCATAAGATCATAGAATAATTGATGCACTAATCCGTTAAAGGAAACCGTTTTACGGGCGTAAAATTAGCAGCTTGAAGTACCTTTTAAGTATTTTGTTTAAAAAAATTTTATGAAAAATGAAACTATATAGCGGAAATAAATAAAAATCTTACAAGTATTTCTTCTATATTTGATAATAATATTTATATGAATTTCATCTATCCAATGAAGAAGGCTGAGCTTCTGTAAGATGTAAACGGGATTAATTCGCTATTCAAATAATCCCCTTGAAGATAATTACTTAATTTAATATAATTATTTATAGAACCTTTCATTGTTTACTATGGAAGATTTTTGTGAAATTGGAAGTATTAAAGGAGGTATGACAAATGTATATCGAAAAATATTGGGGCGAATATATTGGTGGTTCCGATGATAGCCTAACCCTTGTTGCATTTTTAGAAGATCAGAAGAAAGAAGAGATTGCTCTTAGTGAAATTTTTTCTAAGATTGGATTAGATAGACAGAACTGGGATTTTCGTCAAACTGTGAAAAATCTTGGTTTTACTCACTCTATTGGTGTGGAAACAGGCTTTCACTTTGTAATAGACGTAATAATTGATATTGCTGCCATCTTGCTTGAGTGCATCGTTAGCGGTGGGATAAATCTTCTTGATTTAGACGAATATGATACTCCATCCAGATATATCCATATCACTGCTACACCAGAGGAATACAATACTCTGGATAAGGCACTAATGGATTTTATCCAGAATCCATTAGAGTATGACCTTAGTGAATTTTTAAGTGAAGATGACGTCAAAGATATGACTCATCAGGTAGAGGCACTACGAAAGGAACTGTATGAGGTATCAAGGACAACCATAACTACTATTATATAGAGTGAAAAAAGTAGACCTTATATAATCGTTGATATCTTATTTTACGCTAAAAAACGAAAAAGCATATCAACAGGTAGCTAAAAGCTGGGGAGCGATATTTACTGATCAAAGAACATAAAGCTCGGGAAAAGTATCTTCTCTTTGATTTGTTTATATAAAATATTTTCATTCTTTATATACGAAGGAGGTATGATTATAGTGAAGTTTATTGGAGTAATATTTTGTATACTTTCAATACTTTTAACCTATAAAAAACTGACATTGATAGTTTTTGGAAAATCCGCTATAGGGAGTATAGTCGGCTTTGATGGTATGGTCAAAGGCACAAAAGGAGTAGCTGCTTATTCTTATCTTGTAAAATTTGAATATAACAATCAAATATATATTGCAAAAAGTCTGGAAAGCGCCTTAGGAAATTATAATGAAGTTTTCTCTGAAAAAAATTGTTATCGAAAAATAACTGTATTTTTCAACGAGAATAATCCTGAAATAGTTACTATCAAAGAATTTAAAGGGATATACGTAATTAGCTTTGGTATGTTTTTGTTAGGTATACTAGGAATATGGATTTAAAGTTACTTATGTGAAATATTCCTGTAAAGTTGGATACATAAGAATTTTTTTAGTTAAAAATACAAGTAAGCTTAATAAAGAACTATATCATAAAACTTTATAGAACTGATAATAGAACTTAAGGTAATAACAAAAACTATACAGAGCGAATTTTTAAAAGATTAATAAAAGATACAGCTAAGCATTCTAAGTATAGCTATCTATAACGATATCAACGAAATAAAATTTCGAACTTAAGAAAAAAATATAAATTATTTTTTCTATAGATTTTTCATAGCACCGATGTTAATTTTCTTGGATTAAACTAACTATCCGATATAGAATCGTTATTATATCTTTGAATAGAAAAAGCACCATATACAAATAGAAGGAATGAATTTATTTCAAAAAATGGTTGTATAATAAATCCAACGTATGAGCTTTGGCCGTGCTCTGATTTATTCACAGCTATTTTTATTATGTTTTTAACTTCTACTACACATAAACCAGCTATCAAAACCATTCAAAACAATCAAAAAATCTATTACAATAATCATTTGTATAGCTTATAGATGCGGCAACTTTCCATTCCTTTTGGCAAAATTCTGATATAACCATTCCTTCTACTCTATCTGTGAAAAATACATATTACATAATCTACTATCACAACGCAGCATATTAAAGTAATTCTTATTCCATTTTCGAGTAAATAATCTAAACCCCTCACCTAAAAATTTTTACTATTACTCATTATTTTAAATTACCAAAATTTTTCCAAAATACTTTCTAATAACTTATCAAGCCAAATAATAGCTAAGTTAAATTATGATATGCTATAATGGAATAAATAAAATAAAAATTTGGAGGTTAATAATGAAAAAAATTGATTTTTTAATAACTCTTACAGCTCATGAAAATGACGCAAATAATGTTACTATAGCTTTTACAATGGGACTGCAAGCTGCTCAAAAAGGATATGATACAGTTATTCTACTTTTATCTAATGCTGTTGCTTTAGCTGAAAAAGGATATGCAGATAAAATTGATATTGGAGAGCCTTTTAAACCTATAAAAGAGCTTTTACCTGCGTACTTAGCGGCTGGTGGACGAATTGCAGTTTGCTCAGCTTGTATGAAACACAATGATGTTGATGAAGCAAATGTCATCAATGGCGTTGAAGTTGTAACTGCTGATTTTGTTATTGACGGTATCATGGCTGCTGAAAAAACTTTACAATTAAACTAAAACAAGTATAGCTTGTTTATTAATTAAAAATTATTGAGGAATCTCTTCCTTAAGATTATCAAATAATAACCACTTCTTTTGTAAAGAAGTGGTTATTTTCAGAAAACCTTGCTTCCACATTTAGCTTAAACCATTAAAAATACGAGACACGTCTTAGTACTAACGTGTCTCGTATTTTTCCTGCAAGCTTTCTATTAATTAGCTTTATTTTTTCTTCTAATTAACACATATCCTGCTAGTAATCCTAATACTCCTAAGCCTCCAACTTCACTTGGCGCACTTCCTGTTTTAGGTAATCCTGGTTTTTTCGGAATATATTTGTTCTCAAGGTTATATCCTTTTATAGTTTTTTCATATCCCGGTACATCTACTTCATCTATGCTATATTTAATTACTTTTCCATTTTCATATTTTGGTAAGTTAGTGAATTCGTAGTTCCAGTTATCTTTTGCTGTTACTTCTTTTTCTGCTACTTTTGTTGTTTTTCCATCAACTGTTTTGTTTAAGATTACTTTGATTGATCCTGGACGTTTACCAGCTTGGTCATTATTGTCAACCCATGTTTTTGTTCCTGATACAACTGCTTTTTCTGGTAAGTGTTTGTTTACTATATTAAACTCAACTCTTCCATCTTCTTTTCCAACTTTATTTATTTCTGTTGTGTATCCTTCTACTGGGTCTTCTGTAACAAAGTATTCTATTGGTTGTCCAGCTTCATATTTATCAAGATTTTCAAATTTCCACTTCCAGTCATCTGCTTGTGTTACTTCTTTTTCAGCAACTTTTATTCTACCATCATCTTCTCCACGTGGTAGTACGATAGGTTTTTTGTATAGAGTTACTTTAATCTTAGTAGGACGTTTACCATCTTGGTTATTTGCATCGTCCCAAGTTTTTGTTCCTTCTACAAATGTTTTTTCTGGTTCTCTTGTGTTTTTTACTGTAAAAGTGTTTTCACCTGTTTTTGTAATTTCACTTGTATATCCGTTTTCTACAGCTTCTTCTGTAATTGTGTAGTTGATTACTTCTCCATTTGCATACTTGTCAAGATTTTCAAATTTCCATTTCCATCCGTCTTTTTCTGTAACTGTTTTCGTTTCTACTACAGTTCCATTTTTCAACAGATTAATCTTAATTTCTGTTGGACGTTTTCCATCTTGGTTGTCTGCATCGTTCCAAGTCTTAGTCCCTTCAACATTTACTTTTTCAGTTTGTCTTGTATTAATTACCTTAAAGCCATCTTCCGGACTTCCTATAACCTTACTATCATAGCCATTTCCTACTTCTTCTTCTTTAACTGTATATACTATTTTATTCCCGGCTTTATATTCATCAAGATCTGTGAAGCTTCCTGTCCAGTTATTTGTTGCTGTTAACGTTAACGTTTTGCCAGGTACTTCTACTCCATCTGCAAGTAACTTAACTTTTACACTTGCTGGCCTTACTCCGTCTTGATTGTCTTTGTCTTCCCAAGCTTTTGTTACTTGTACTTTTGTTTTTCCTGGTGTGTATGAGTTCTTCAAGTTATTTCCTGTTATTTCTTTTTTATAACCTGTTACTGCTTCCTCATCTATACTGTAAGTGATTAATTTACCATTTTCATATTTTGGTAAATTCTTGAATTCATATTTCCACTTATCGTCTTGACCTTTTGTTACTACTTTTGTTTCTTTTACTTCTGGTTGTCCACCTTCAACTTGTTTCATTAACTTAACTGTTATTGATTCTGGTCTCTTTCCGTCTTGGTTATTATTATCTTCCCAAGTCTTTTCTCCTGAGATATTTACTGTTTCAGGTGTGTGACTGTTTGTTATGTTGAAGCCTGCTGCCATTGAACCTGTTACAACACCTGCGTACCCATTTGTTACTTCTTCTTCAACTGTGTACTGAATTTCTTGTTTGTTTTCGTATTTGTCAAGATTTTCAAATTTCCACTTCCAAGCTTTGTCAGCGCCTTCTGTCACTTCTTTTGTTTCTTTAAGTTCTTTTGCTCCATTTCCTAGTTTTTTGTACAACTTAACCTTAATTGATGTTGGGCGTTTCCCATCTTGGTTGTTGTTATCGTTCCAAATTTTTTGTCCTTCAATTGTTCTTTTCTCTGGTTCATGTTTGTTCGTCAAGTTGTAGTCTGGGCCATTTGTTGTTCTTGTTGCTGCTGTTGCTGTTGTTTCTTTTGTATACCCTGGCACATCAACTTCATCTACACTATATATAATTGGTTTTCCATTCTCGTATAATGGTAGATTGGTAAACTCATATTTCCATTCGCCTTCAGAATTCGGAGTAACATCTTGGCGTTTTACTTCGCTTGTTTGTCCATCTACTGTTTTCTTCAGAATAACTGTTATTTTTGTTGGACGTTTTCCGTCTTGGTCATCGTTATCATTCCATGTTTTTTCTCCTGATACTGAAGTTCCACCATATTTATTAGGTATAAATAACTGAGCACCATCTTTCGTTACTTGAACCTTGTAGAAATTGTCTTTCCCTTCGTTTTCTGTGTTATTACCAGCATCCTTTGGAAGTAGATAGTTCTCAGGTGCTTGTATTTCTTCTAAGTAATAAGTGCCCTCAACTAATTTTTCAGATTGAGCTATTCCTCCTTCATTAGTTTCTAACACTATTGGTTGCCCGTCAGTTCCTAAAACTGGTTGTTTATTCTCATTATATAACTTAAATTTCGCTTTAGCTAGCTTAATTTTTGTATTATCAGCATCAACTTTCGTAATCAGAATCCTGCTCGCATTATCTCCAATTGCAAAACCACCAGCTATTGCTTCCTTAAATCTATCAGTTTTTTCTGCTGATTTTCCATCCTCATGAGTAATTTGTGCTTTATTAGTTACTTTTAGCATAGATCCTTCTGGAAATGATGTATAATATATTATAAAATATGTCTTCCCTTCAGTATTACCTAGATTATAAGTAAAGCTTTTTCTGTCAGGCGCCAAGTTGACCTGCGCTGAGATATTTTTTTCATTTTTTATTTTGGTCGCTGATCCATTTTCATTAGCAACTCCTTCATACATTACAAAAGTTCCCGGAATTATCTTGACGTACCCTAGCTCATCTCCATGTAATTTATCAGAAACAACAACATTTTTTAAATTTGCCCCTTTGACATTTACTCGAAGTAGCCATCTAGTTGATCCTTTTTTTATTGCTGCTATAGCATCTGGATCTGTTATGTACCGACGATCAGTACCATCATAGAAATCTTTTAAGACTTTATCCCAGGCCCATTTTCCTAACTCTTCAGTAGGATCTTGCTTCCCAGCAGGTTTAATTAAAATTCCTCCCTCTACTATTGGGTGGTTAGTCACTCCTACAGTAACTGTTAATACATTCTTCTCATTTAGCTTAACCTTAGTTTCATTAAGGACAAATGCCATTTTAAAATTCCCTTTAATATTAGCAAGATTATCAACAACCTCGCTAAAAGTAAATTTGATATTACCTCCGCCACCATTAGCTCCTGTTATCACGGCTCTAGCTATGACTTTATCTTCTTCATTTTTAATATCCAATTCCTTGTTTGCTTGTGATGCGTCTACGTTCATCGCATCTGGTAGCTTGACTGTAAAATAATCCCCTTTTTTTAAGGTTGTCCCATAGGCGCTAGCATCCCAATCAAACTGAAGTTCATACCCTGTCCTTGTTGAAAGAGTATTTACTTCGTCACTAGTACCTCTACGGAAAATTTTAAAATTGGTAATTTTTATTTTAGTTCCATCTGTTACATCCCTTCCCCCTTGTTGATTACCTTGTGCTAAAGTATGATTATTATTCCCCGAGCCTAACATAAAAAGTATTGTTAAAAACGAGAGTATAACCTTCATCAACTTATGTACTTTCATTATAAAAAATACCTCCTTCTTTATTATTTTATTAATTTAGAATATAACAAATTACAACACACCTATTCTAGCATTGTGATATACTCCCATTTTATCTTAAAATACTAGTATATGCAACTATTTAGATTTAATTTTTTTAGATTTTCTATAAAAATAATATTGTTTTTTATTTTTTTTTAAGGATTATAGTGGTTAAATAAATATATTTTATTAGATATAAGTAATATCTCTTTTAGTATTTTGAAATTTATAAAAGTTATCAATAATCGCTAGGCCTAGCTTTAGAAAGTTCTATATTTCCACTACGTACAATATATTAAGTATTTATTTTCTTTCAATAATAAGCGTAAAGTTTTGATAATGAAGAAATAAAAATAAAACAAGACATAAATTTTATTATTAAGAATTTGGCCTTAAATCATTAAATACAAAATATAATCAACATAAAATATTGTGTAATATTTTTTAAGGAAATCCTGTTTCTATTATTCCATGATAAACAGCGTATTATTATATTACTTTGATAAACTTATTTTCCCCTTTCTTCTATATTTACAGACAAAAAATAGTTATCACATTAACCTCTTAATAGAAGGGATTTAGAAAACTTATCCACAGAGGTGTAAGTGTTCAGCTTTTAACAAATGGCACTCTTACACAAGCATTTTTCTACGCTTCTTATTTATTTTAAATAGAAAATACTTATATAATAAATACTAACGAATGTAAATAATTGACCTTCTACAATGACATAGCTATAAAACACACTCTAAAAACTAGATTTTTTATCTAACTTTTAGAGTGCGTTTGAAAATTTATCTATTTCTAATTATTTTAATAATTTGTACCACGATAGTTGGCGCAAGAGCTAAGCCTACTATAATTAAAATTTGAATTCCACTTAGCGGCATTACTTTGAAAATACTACCTATTGCTGGAATAAAGATTATTACACTTACTAAAGCTATTCCAATTAAAAATGCGATAATTGTATTTTTGTTTGTAAATAATCCTATTTTTGTCAGTGGCAAATCACTTCTGCAGCTAAAACCATTGAATAATCTTGCTAAACATAATACCAAGAACGCAAATGTTGTTGCATAACCTTCGCCTGTATTTATACCTATATAATATCCGATAAACACCGCAATAGCTATTAACCCCGCTTCTATTAATATTGCTGTAAATGTTGAACGTGTTAAAATTGGCTCTTTTGGATCACGCGGTGATTGTTTTAACACTTCATCAGTACCTGGCTCTGTCCCTATCGCAATAGCTGGCAATGAGTCTGTTACTAAATTAATAAATAACAATTGAATTGCTGCAAATGGTACAACATACTTTGTATCAAAGAATGCTAATAATGTTGTCGCTATTACTACAAAGATTGCTCCGGTATTCCCTGTTAAAAGATACTTAATTGCATTTTTTATATTTGTAAAAATATTACGTCCAACAGTTACTGCTTTTACAATAGTTGCAAAGTTGTCATCTGTCAATATCATATCAGCAGCATCTTTCGAAACTTCTGAACCAGTTATTCCCATGGCAATACCAATGTCTGCTTGTTTCAGCGCTGGTGCGTCATTGACACCATCTCCACTCATACCAACAATTTTACCTTTTGCTTGCCATGCATTTACAATACGGATTTTGTGTTCAGGTGCAACACGTGCATAAACCGAAATTTTCTTTAAATCACGAGCAAGCTCTTCGTCGGTCATATTTTCTAGTGTTATACCATCGACAACCATATCTCCCTCTTGGAAAATTCCTATTTTACGAGCAATAGAACGGGCTGTTATAGCGTGATCTCCAGTTATCATAATCGGTTTGATTCCAGCTTTTATCGCTTTTTCTACGGCATCTTTTGATTCAACACGTGGTGGGTCTATCATTGAAGTTAGACCGACGAATGTTAAATTATTTTCATCAGCAAAAGTTAATTGCTCTTTATCTGTTACTTTAAAAGCATAACCAAGGACACGCAATCCTTCTTCTGCAAAGTCATAGTTTTGAGCTAATATTTGGTCGATATCCTCTTTTGTTATACCTCGAACATCACCGTTTAATAATATGTGGCTACATTTTTTAAGAAGTTCATCTGTTGCACCTTTTGTCAACATTACTTTTTCACCACTAACAATTTGTAATGTCGACATAAATTTACGAACTGAATCAAATGGTAATTCCGAAATTCGTGGATGTTTTTCTCTATAATCTTGCTCAATAATATCGTATCTTCTTCCTAATTCTACTAAGGCAAGCTCCGTTGGATCTCCTACTTTTTGGTCCCCATTAATAAATGAATCATTAGTAAGAACCATCGTATCCATTAACATTTTACTCGCTTTATCTTCCAAACTAAGTTCATCTGGTTTTAAAAGTTTACCATTTACATAAACATCTTCAACCGTCATTTTATTTTGTGTCAATGTCCCTGTTTTATCAGAGGCTATGATAGATACTGACCCTAAAGTTTCTACAGCGTTAATATCTTTCATAATCGCATTTTCTTGCGCTAAAGTTTGCGAACCTAATGACTCAACTATTGTTATAATAGATGCCAATGCTTCTGGTACGGCCGCAACCGCAAGTGCAATAGCAAACATTGCCGCTCCACCAAAATCTTTTGAACTAATATATGTAAGCCCGAAAACTACAATACATAGAGCTATTATACCGATAGATAGGTTTTTAGAAAACTCATCTATTGATTTTTGTAATGGTGATTTGCTCGTTGTCGCCTTGTTAAGTAGTTCCGAGATTTTACCAATTTCTGTCGCTACTCCTATACTAGTTACAACTGCACGACCTTTACCATAAGTAACTTGTGAGCCTGTAAAGACCATATTTGTTTGGTCTCCAACAACTACTTCATCATCTATTGTTTCAATTGTTTTATCTACAGCATGGCTCTCTCCAGTAAGTGCAGATTCTTGAACTTGTAGTGAACTTGCTTCAATAATATGTGCATCCGCAACTATCATATCTCCAGCTTCAAACTCTATAATATCACCAACTGTTAGTTGTTCAGAATTAATCTCTTGTTTAACTCCGTTACGAATTACTTTAACTTTTGGAACTGATAGTTGTTTTAAGCTATCAACCGAACGTTGTGCATTAAGCGTCTGTGTTGTTCCAAGTATCGCATTAATAATTAGCACGATAATAATTACTATTGAAGACTCATGATCTCCTGTAAATCCAGAAATAACCGCTGCAACTATTAAAATTAACACAATCAAGTCTTTAAATTGGTTTAAAAATATTTGAAAAGCACTTGGACGAGGTGCTTCAGGAAGCCTATTTAACCCATGCTTTTCTAAACGGATTTTTGCCTCATTATCACTTAGCCCTGAATTACTAGTTTCTAATTCATTTAATATTTCTTCGCTATCTTTTTGATAAAAATATTTCATCTCTTTACCCTCTCTTTATAATTTCTTCACAAAGTAACTTGATTGTTTCGGTCTATGTTAAAGAAAAAAGCGAGACCGATTGCATAGCAACCAAGTCTCGCTTTTTAAAGTAGCACCGGAAAATATTCTTTCGTAATGACGATACTACTACGTTTATTCGTAAGCTAATCCCTTGTGTTTATATAACTATAACATATACTTACACATATTGCAATTAAAAATCTTTATCCTTTTTCATAAATTCTAAAAGATTTTCATGGCGAATACCATTTCTTTTTTGAAGAAGATAATCTGTTGTAAGTACATATTTTGTATAGTTATCTCTAATTTGTTCTAAAGGTCTAAATTCTCTATCTTCAGTTTCTTTACTTTCATTTATTGTGTAAGCTATTTGAACATAAAAATACTCCATATCAACACTATTAGCACTGCGTAAAATAAAATCACATTCGAGTTTTCCTATTCTCCCAACACTCACCGAATATCCTTTGCTTTTTGCATAAATATATACTAGGTTTTCTAGAGCTGGGCCATAATTTATTCTATTGTCAGTGTTAGTACTAAAATAAAATGAGATATCTGCCAAATAATATTTTTTTTCGCCCGAGAGCATTTTTTTTGATTTCATATCAAATCTATCACAACAATATAAGATTTTAGATTTAACTAATTCATCTATATATTTACTTATCGTATCTCTTTTTACTGATCTTCCTTCTCCTACTAATGCACGATGGATACTTGCGATACTAAAAGTAGCCCCATAATTATTAATAACAAAATTTCGCACAATATCAAATACCTCTGTATTCCGGATAGCTGCCCTTTGCTTAATATCTTTTTCAAATATTTCTTTTATTATTGATGTAACATACATCCTTTTATCTGAAAATTCATCAATGAAAATAGTTCTTGGAAAACCACCTTCTAACAAATAATTATGAAGTTCTTCTTGTAAGTTAGAACTTACTTTTTTTGAAAAAAATTTTTTCATCTCTATATATTCACTAAAGTTTAATGGATACATTTCTAGTTCGATATAACGTCCTGTAAGTTTTGTTACTAATTCTCCACTTAATAAATATGAGTTTGAACCAGTTATAAAGATAGAAAAATCCCCTTCTGTCCTAAATGCATTTACAACCTCTTCAAAGTCTTTAACATTCTGAATCTCATCTATAAATAAATACTTAATATTATTACCTGGTTCTATTAAGTTTTCTATTACTAATTCTAATTCATCTGCCGTCTTTATTTTACGATACTTTCTACTATCTAAATCTATAGAAATAATATCTTTTTCATCTATTCCACTTTCTAATAATTCTTCTTTTATTACTTCCAATAAACTAGACTTACCACATCTCCTAACTCCTGTTATTACTTTTATTATATCCGCTTCTTTATAGAAATTTCTAATTCTTTTTAAATATCCTTCTCTTCTAAATAATTTCATTTTTAAAACCCCTCTACTGCAGTGTTAACTCTATTTTATCATATTTCATTTTAAAAATCACGATGTTAAAGGTGCAGATATTGAAAAAATAACAACATCTGCACCCTAATAACTAGGTGTTCTATATAATCACCTCTTTTGTGATGAATTTGATAAGGTGCAGATATCACTAAAATGTCAATTTCTGCACTTTATATGCCGTTTTCTTTTAATGATTTTAGATTTTGGTTCTATAATAAATACGGTTGATTTTTTTATCAACCGTATTTATTATAGAACCGTTATTTTCTCATGCCCCGTATTTGACATAGAGCCAAAAAACACGAGACACATCTTGGTCTTAACGTGTCTCGTATTTTTCCTGCAAACTTGCTATTAATTAGTTAGCTTTGTTTTTTCTTCTAATTAACACATATCCTGCTAGTAATCCTAATACTCCTAAGCCTCCAACTTCACTTGGCGCACTTCCTGTTTTAGGTAATCCTGGTTTTTTCGGAATATATTTGTTCTCAAGGTTATATCCTTTTATAGTTTTTTCATATCCCGGTACATCTACTTCATCTATGCTATATTTA
>ERZ773009.2317-NODE-2317-length-12291-cov-6.372262_pt1 | contig 12291 bp, 10 predicted proteins | sample MGYA00580663_ERZ773009 | MGnify/ENA primary metagenome ERZ773009 (study PRJEB29015, sample SAMEA2737969) | human oral metagenome | biome: human oral; feature: human-associated habitat; material: dental | place: China | collected 2026 ... | reverse complement strand
GCCGCGCTGACCCGGGGCGTCCTCGCCGCCGGCGTTGGCGTGATCGACGTGGGCACGCTCACCACGCCCATGCTCTACTGGAGCCTGCACCACCTGGACCTCATGGGCGGCATCATGATCACCGGAAGCCACAACCCACCCAACATGAACGGACTGAAGCTCTGTTGGGACAAGGCCACGCTGTGGGGCGACGACATCCAGGCCATCCGCCGTATCGCGGACTCCGGGGAGTTCAGGACGGGGCAGGGTGCCCTGACGCATCAGTCCATTCCAGACGCCTACCTGTCCATGCTGAAGTCCAGGTTCCAGCCCTTCCCGCGGCGGTTCCGCGTGGTCTGCGACAGCGGCAACGGAGCGGCAGGGCCCTTCGCCAGGCGGTTCTTCGAGCTTTTGGGCTGCGACTGCACCGAGCTCTACGGGACGCCCGACGGACGCTTCCCCAACCACCATCCGGACCCCCAGAAGCGCGAGAACCTGCAGGACCTCATCGTCCGCGTCCGGGAGACGGGCGCGGACGCAGGCTTCGCCTTCGACGGCGATGCGGACCGCATCGGCGTCGTGGACGAGCGCGGCGAGGTCATCTTCGGCGATCGGCTCATGGCCCTCTACTGGCGCGAGATCATGGAGGCGCACCCCGGCGCGGAGGCCATCATCGAGCCCAAGTGCACCATGGCTCTGGCCGAGGAGGTCGAGAGGCTGGGGGGGCGTCCCCTCTTCTGGAAGTCTGGGCACTCCGTGATCAAGGCCAAGATGCGCGAGATCGGCGCCCCCTTCGCCGGGGAGTATTCGGGACACATGTTCTTCGCCGACGAGTACTACGGCTTCGACGACTCCTTCTACGCGGCCGGCCGGGTGCTGCGCATACTGGCGAAGACCGGCAAAAAGCTCTCCGAGCTCATGAGCTCCATCCCCCTCTACCCCACGACGGAGGAGGCCCGCATCGGCTGCCCGGACGAGGAGAAGTTCGACGTCGTGGGCCGCATCCGGGAGAAGGCCCTCAAGGACCATCAGGGGCTGACCCACGACGGCATCCGCATCCTCTATCCGGGCGGCTGGGGGCTGATCCGCGCGTCCAATACCCAACCGGTCATCACCGTCCGCTGCGAGGGGCGCAGTCGGGAGGACCTGGAGCGCATCATGGCCGACGTCAAGAGGCGCCTCCTGGACGAGGGACTGCCCGACTTCGCATGGACGTTCTGACGCCGGCGCCCCAGCAGGCCCGGCCGCAGTACGGCGTCATCGCCCTGCCAGGGGACCTCTCCCTGCCGCTCGACCTCGATGCGATGGCGCGCGGACGCCGGACGGAACTTGAGATCGGGTTCGGCAACGGAGAGTACACCGTGAAGCACGCCCGAAGGGCCCCGGACGTCCTCCTGTGGGGCATCGAGCTATCGCCCGCCTGCGTGCTGCGCTGCGCCAGAAGGGCGGCGGGGCTGAACAACCTCCGCCTCATCCGCACGGACGCCCGCCGCATGATGAAGGAGCTGTTTCGCGACGAGGCTCTGGACCGCGTCTACATGAACTTCCCCTGCCCGTGGCCGAAGCGGCGTCACGCCCACCGGCGCGTCACGGCCAGGGACTTCACCGACAGCCTGGCCGCCGTGCTGCGGCTGGGTGGCGTCTTTGAGCTTCTGACGGACGACGAGCCCTACGCCCGCGAGGCGCTGGATCGGATCGGGAATCACGCAGCGCTGGAGGGCCGGGGCTTCGAGGTCAATCCCGCCCGCAGCGTGACGACGAAATACGAGCGCAAATGGCTGGAGCTGGGGAAGCCTATCTACCGGTTGACCTTCGTTAAGACGCGCCCCTTCACCACGGCGCGGCAAACCTGGGAGGGATCTGAGGTGCACATCAGGACGAGGCGCCGGCCGACGGAGGAGTGCCTGAGCGCCCTGGCGGACGTCAGCGGAGGCGTCGGGGACGCGCGGTGGTCCTTCGGACGGCTCGCCCTGGAACGGGGTCCGGAGGGCGGCTTTCTGCTCGAAGCCTTCTCAAACGACGAGGAGTTCGACCAGCGCTACTACATCCACATCTCGCCGCGGGACGAAGGCGCGTTGGTCCGGCTGGACCGGACGGCGAACGCTTTCCTGACCCCCGCCGTGAAGGGAGCCCTCGCCGACGTCGCGACCCGCATCGACGCGCCGGAGGAACCGGAAGGATGAAAGCGGTCCGCCCCACGGCAGGCCGCGTGTTGCTGGCCCTCTTCAGCATCCTGGGGAACGTGGACGGCGGGAGGTTTCTGGACCTCTTCGCCGGGACGGGACGGGTCGGGAAGGCGGCCCTGGAGCGGGGCGCCAGCGTGACGTGGGTCGAGTCCCTCCGAGAGCGGGCTCAGGCTATTGAGCGCGCGCTGCCCGCGGACGCCCGACGCCGCCGGGGCGGGGGACGGGGACGACGCCGCGGGGACGGGGAACGAGGGCGACGCCGCGGGACCTGCCGCCTGCGCCCAGGAGGCGGTCCCGTGCTGACCCGGCTCCTGAAGGCGGACCTGGCGCGCAGCGCCGTCGTGGCCGCGACCCTCACCGCCCTGATCGCCCTGGCCGCCGCGCTGGTGTCGGCCAGCACCTCCCTCATCGTGGACACCACATCCGCGACGACCCGGCTCTCGCAGCGGGCGAAGGCGCCGGACCTGATCCAGATGCACACCGGCCAGGTCAGCTCCCGGGAGATCGACGACTGGGCGGCCACTCGCAGCGAGATCACCGACCACGAGGTCATCAAGACCCTGCCGGTGCCGCGCCAGGAGCTGTGGATCAACGGCGCCAGCCAGGCCGATTCCTACCAGGAGCCCGCCTTCGTCACCGCTCCGCAGCGCATCGACCTGCTGCTGGACGAGGACGGCAACCCGATCCACCCGGGCCCGGGCCAGGTGGCGCTGCCGATCCACTACCGGGCGGTGGGCGCAGCCGACGTCGGTGACACGATCACCGTGGACGCCGGCGACTGGCAGATGGATCTGGAGGTGGTGGGCTTCCTGCGGGACGCGCAGATGAACGCGCCCATGGTCCCCTCCAAGCGCCTGGTGGTCAGCCCGGAGGACTTCGCCTCCCTGGAGGAGCACATCAGCGATCCCGAGTACCTCATCGAGTTCGCCCTGGCCGACTCGGCCCGTCCGCGCGCCGTCATCGACGCCTACAAGGAGGCGGGCCTGCCCAGCACGGGCATCAGCGTGGACTCCTCCATGGTCCTGCTCATGAACGCCCTGAGCACCATGCTCATCGCGGCGGTCGCCCTGGTCGTGGCGCTCATGCTGGCGGTGGTGGCCATGCTCGCCCTGCGCTACACGGTGCTCGCCGCCATCGAGGCCGACCTGGCCCAGATCGCGGTGCTCAAGGCGATCGGCGCCCCGCAGCACCGGATACGCCGCCTCTACCTGCTCAAGTACCTGACGCTGACGCTGGCGGGGGCGGCGGTGGGCTACGCGGCCGGACTGCCCCTGGCCTCAGCGCTCGGAGCCCCGGCCCTGCTCTACCTGGGCACGCCCCCCACCACCGTCTGGAGCGTGGGCCTGCCGATCGCCATGGTGGTGGGGCTGGCCGGAACCATTGTCGGCTTCACCCGGACCACCCTGCGGCGCCTGGACAGGGTCTCCGCCGTCCAGGCCCTGCGGTCCGGGACCAGCGGCGCCCTGCGCAGGCGCCGCCACCGGTGGCGCCTGGCAGCCTCCCGGCGCATGCCCGTCCAGCAGTGGCTCGGGGTGCGCGAGGCGCTGCGCCCCTCCAACGCCCTGCTGCTCGGCATCCTGGCGCTGTGCACCTTCACCATGGTGCTGCCGGTCAACGTCGCCACCACCCTGGACGACCCCCGTATCGCCACCTACCTGGGCGTGGGCGAGACGGACCTGCGCATCGACGTGCGCACCGGCACCCAGGATCTGGGCGCCGTGGAGAGCGCCCTGACCGCCGATGACCGCATCGCCAAGCACGCCACCGTGCTGCGCCGCGGCTACAAGATGCGCGCGCCCGGCGGGGACTGGGAGTCGGTGCTCATCGACATCGGCGACCACGGCGCCTTCCCCATGAAGTACATGTCCGGACGCGCCCCCACCGGTCAGGACGAGGTCGCCCTGTCCTACAACCAGGCCAGGGCGACGGGCTCCGAGGTGGGCTCGACCGTCACCGTGAGCACCTCCCAGGGGGACAGGGACCTGACGGTCACGGGTGTCTACCAGGACATCACCAACAACGGGAGCACCGCCAAGGCCACCTTCGACGACGGCGCCCCCGCCCTGTGGCAGATCATCTACGCCGACATGCAGGACAAGAGTCAGGAGGCGGCCGTCGCCGATGATCTGCACCGGGACCTTCCGGGCGTCCAGGTCACCGCCATGAGCGACTACACCTCCCAGTTCTTCGGGGCCACCACCGCCCAGGTCCGCATCATCGCCGCCATGGCCTGCGCCGTCGCGCTGGGGCTGTCCTTCCTCATCACCGTCCTCTTCGCGGTCCTGGTCCTGTCCCGGGAGAGGCGCCAGGTGGGTGTGCTGCGGGCCCTGGGATGCACGCGGCGCGCCGTCGCCGGGCAGTACCTCACACGCTTCGGCGTCCTCGCCCTGGCGGGGACCGCCCTGGGCCTCCTGCTGGCGTCCACCCTGGGCGAGACGGCCATCGGGGCGGTCCTGGGCTCGCGCGGAGCGCCGAACATGGTGCTCCTGCCGCGCCCGTGGCTGGTGGGACTGGTCCTGCCCGCCGCGCTGGTCGCCACCGTCACCGGCGCCGTCGCCCTGGCCCTGCGCCGTCTGCCCGCCACGACCCCGGGCACCACCGAGTAGACCGAGCAGACTGAGCAGACCGAATAGCCAACGAGTAACCCACGAACAGCCAAGGAGACTCCCATGACCTCTAGCAGCGCTGCCGCTGCACCATCCGCTACATCCGCAGCGGCCTCCGCCGGCGCTCGCCCCGCCCTGCGGGCCCGCGCCCTGGCCAAGAGCTACGACACTCCTGTCCTGGAGGGCCTCGACCTCGATATCGAGGACGGCCAGTTCGTCGCCATCATGGGGCCCTCCGGCTCGGGCAAGTCCACGCTCCTGCACTGCCTGAGCGGCATGGACCGGCCCTCCGGCGGCTCAGTGCTCCTGGGAGACACCGACATCGCCGCCCTGAGTGAGCGCGAGCTGGCCGCACTGCGCCTGTCGCGCTTCGGCTTCGTCTTCCAGCAGGCCCACCTTCTGGCCACGCTGTGCCTGCTGGACAACATCGTCCTGCCGGGCTTCCTGGCCGGACTGCGCCCGCGCCAGGAGGTGGAGGCCCGGGGCCGGGAGCTCATGGAGCGAATGGGCATCTCCGAGCTGGCCGGCAGCGATATCACCGAGGTCTCCGGCGGCCAGCTCCAGCGGGCCGGGATCTGCCGCGCCCTCATCAACGAGCCCGGCATCGTCTTCGCCGACGAGCCCACCGGAGCGCTCAACTCCGCCACCGCCGCCCAGATCCTCGACCTGCTCGGGGAGGTCCACACCTCGGGCACGACCCTGGTGGTGGTCACCCACGACGCCCAGGTCGCGGCCCGCGCCGACCGGGTGCTGCTGCTCGTCGACGGCGGCGTCGTGGAGGACCTCGCGCTGGGCGGGTACCGGGAGGCGCAGGCCTCCCAGCGTCTGGCCACGGTCTCCCGGGCCCTTCAGCGCCGGTCGGTCTGACGGAGCCCTCTGACGGCGCCCCCCGGCCCGGCCCGTGAGGACTGCGTCGCGGTGCGGCTCAGTGCTGTTTCAGTGGTGTTTCAGTGCTGGTGGCCGCCGCAGCCGCAGCCTCCGGACGCCGGAGCCGAGACGTCTCTCAGCCCCAGCAGGTTGCCGGTCCTGCGGCCCGGCACGACTCCGGAAGAGGTTCCGCCCTCCCGGCCCCGAGCGGCCGGGTCCTGCTCCCGGGCACCGCCGGCGTCGTGACCGTCGCAGCCGCAACCGCATCCGCTCGCGGTCCGGCTCGTGATCTGGTTCATCGCGTCTCGTGTCTCCTGTAGGGGTTGCGGTCCGTCCTCATCGCGGCCCTCGGGCCGGGGCGAGTACGAGGACGGGACGCGCACGCCCGCCCTTGCGGGCCAACAGTGCCACGACGTCCCCGCCCGGGGCGAACCCGGCGGTCACGGCGCCGTGGCCGCCGGAGCCCCCGGCGGCATCCGTCCGCGGCTCGGCGCCGTCTCCCGGCGGGCCGGGCGCGCGTACGGCGCGATCGAGGACGCCGGCGGGCAGCGCCCGCCCGTGGCCGAGCGCGGTGGACTCAGCCTCGTCGAGCTCGACGGCGGGGAAGCAGCGCCTGGCCACCGAGCTCAGCGGCACGGTGCCCAGTCCCGCGGGCTCCGGACGGCAGGAGTCCTCGGTCACCTCGGCGGCCAGGGCGTCGAGGCCGCGGGCCTGCTCGACGGTGAACGGGCCCACGCGCGTGCGGCGCAGCGCGGTCAGGTGGGCCCCGGTGCCCAGAGCGGCGCCGAGATCCCTGGCCAGCGCGCGCACATAGGTGCCCGAGGAGCACGACACGCTCAGAGGAAGGTCGACGACCCGGGTGCCATCGGCGGCGCGCGCACCCGCAGGCGCGCCGGTGAGCGTCAGGGCGTCAATGGTGACGCTCCGGGCGGGCAGGGCGACGTCCTCGCCCCCGCGCACCCGCTTGTAGGAGCGCACGCCGTCCACCTTGATGGCGGACACGGCGCTGGGCACCTGCATGATCGGCCCGCTCAGGGCGCGCAGCGCATCCTCCAGTCTCCGGGCGAAGGCCGCCCCTCCCCCGGGCCAGGAGTCGGGGGCCGGGCATCCGCGGGCAGCAGTCACCTCCCCCTCGGCGTCCTCGGTGAGGGTCTCCTGGCCCAGGCGCACGGTCGCCTCATAGGCCTTGCCGGCGCCGACGAGATGGGTCAGCAGCCGGGTGGCGCGGCCGATGCCCAGGACGAGCAGCCCCGTGGCCATGGGGTCGAGGGTGCCGGCATGGCCGACCTTGCGGGTGGCGGCCAGGCGCCGGGTCAGGGCGACGACGTCGTGGCTGGTCAGGCCCGCCGGCTTGTCGACCAGGACGACGCCGTCGCGGGCCGTCGCGGCGCCCCGGGGCACATCGGGACGCGGCGCCCTCACGCCTCCGCCTCATCAGGTGCCCCGGGCCCGGCCGTCCCGGCCCCCGCCTCCTCAGCCGCGTCCCCCTCGGACTCGGCCTCCTCGACAGCGCGGTCCTCGCTGTCGGGCTCGTCGCCGCGCCTGTAGGGATCGGCCTCGCCGGCGTAGGCGGCGCCGGCGTGAGCGCGGGCGATCTCCTCGTCCCTGGCGCGGGCCCGGGCCAGGGCGTCGTCGAAGGACCTGGCCTGCGTGGGCAGGGCGTCGAGCTGGAAGGCGATCGAGGGGGTCAGGCGGATGCCGAGGGCCCTGCCCACCTCGGAGCGGATCAGCCCCGTGGCCGAGCTCAGGGCGGCGGCGCTGTCCTGACGGTCCTCGTCGCTGCCGTAGACGGTGTAGAAGATCGTGGCCTGCTGGAGGTCACCGGTGACTCGCACGTCGGTGATGGTGACGAATCCCAGGCGCGGGTCCTTGATGCGCCCCTGCAGGAGACGGGCGACGGTCTCGTGGATGCGGTCGGCGACCTTGCGGGCGCGGGCGGCGTCGGCCATGGCGGGCTCCTCTGCGTGAGATCAGTCGAAATCGTTGAGATTCCGGGAATTCGGCAGCGCGGGCGGAGGCGATGAGAAAGAGACCTCTCACGCCGCAAGCCGTCCGAGCGCGTGGCAACGCGCCTCACTATGCTACGCGGAGCGGCCGGCCGGGACGGAACCGGTGCCGCCGCCGTCCCCGACCGCGAACGGATCACGCCATGGACTCCTCGGACTCCTCGGTCCCCTCGGGCTCCTCCCCCGACGCGCCCGAGCCCGCCCGGGCGTCGGCGCGCACGGCGGGAGAGCAGCCGTCGGGCCCCGGGATCGCGCTGGTCCTGGGCTGCTACACCCTGTGGGGCGTCTTCCCCCTGTACTTCCGACTGCTGGCTGATGCGGGCAGCGTCGAGATCATCGGGCACCGCATCGTGTGGACCCTGGCCACCTGCCTGGGGCTCGTGGCCGCACGACGCCGATGGGGGCGGCTGCGCCGCGTCCTGGGCTCGACCCGGCTGCTGGGGGCGCTGGCCGTCTCTGGCCTGCTGATCGCGGTCAACTGGCTCATCTACGTCTACGGCGTCAACACCGGCCGGACCGCCGACGCCGCCCTGGGCTACTTCATCAACCCGCTGGTGACGGTGGCCCTGGCCTCCCTGGTGCTGCGCGAGCGGCTGCGCCCCGTCCACCGCGTCTCGATCGGCCTGGCGGCAGTCGCCGTGGCGCTGCTGGTGGTGCTGCAGGGCTCCCTGCCGTGGATCTCGCTGGCCCTGGCGCTCTCCTTCGGCCTGTACGGCCTGGTCAAGAAGCGGATCGGGCCGCAGGTCGATGCGCTGACCGGACTGACGGTGGAGAGCGCCGTGGTGTGCCCCGTGGCGGCGGTCTACCTGGGTCGGCTGGCCTGGCAGGGGCAGTCCGCCTGGCAGAGCCCGCGCGCCGGGGCGCTGCTGGGCGCCCTGCTCCTGACGGCCGGGCCGGTCACGGCGGTGCCGCTGCTGCTGTTCGCCGCCGGGACGCGCCGGGTGCCGCTGAACGTGGTGGGGATGAGCCAGTACATCGCCCCGATCATCCAATTCGTCCTGGCGTGGGCGGTCTTCCACGAGGCCATCCCACCGGCCCGGTGGGCGGCCATGGTGCTGGTGTGGACGGCCGTGGTCATCTTCGTGGCCGATGCCGTCCACCAGACGGCCCGCCGTCCCCGCTCCCGGGGCCCCGACCGGGCCGGACCCCGGACGTGAGCACGCGGGGACATCCGCCCGAGGCCACGAGGCGGCTGGGACGCCGCCCTTCCAGACTGGCTGCCCTGTCGTCAATGGTGCGAGCGGCGGCTGCTTCACTCGTCGGCCTCGTCGCCGTCACGATGGTCGTCAAGATCCTCGTACGGCTCTATCGGGCGCTCCTGCTGGCGTACCCGTGGCGCTACGCCCAGAAGGACGGGACGCGGGACCGGCGCCGGGCGCGACACGACGCCGTGAGCATTGACGGGCTGATCTCCGCCCTCGCCTCCCGCCCCACCGACTTCGATCTGCGCCGACCTGTTCCGGTCCTTCGGCCTCCAGGTGGAGACCCCCTGTGCGCGACGGCGGCATCGACCTGCGAATGAGCCGGGAGGGGCGGACCTACATCGTGGAGTGCAAGTGCTACGACCGCTCCCACCGCGCGGGCAGACCCGTGGCCCAGAAGCTCCAGGGCGCCAACGCGGTCGAGAGGGCGGGCAGGATGGTGGTGGTCACGACGAGCACGTTCTCTCCCAGGACGCGATCGACACGCGGGCCAGGTGGGCGCCGAGCTCATCGACGGCGTCTCATCACCATGTGCCGCAGGGCCTGGGGCGACACCCTGCCGCCGAGCATCCAGCCGGGTCGGGCGGTCGCGCTCTCAGTCGACGACCTGCTGACCGGATTCCCCGCGGACGGACCTGCGTCATGGCGATCGCCTCCTGTGCGGCTAGCCGCTCCTGCGCCGCATCCGCACGATGATGGCCAGGCCGGAGGCCAGGAGGACCGCCGCGACCCCGAGCGCCGCGGCGCCCAGGTTCGAGAATCCCGTGACCGGTAGCCGCTGTCCGCTGCGACTCCCCGGGTCGTCGGCAGCGGCTGCCGCGCCGGTGGCCCCCTCCTGCCGGTCCGCGGAGGGCGCGGCCTGCTGCGGCCGGTCCGATTGCTGCTGCGCCCCGTCGACCGCCACGGAGACGGCGTCGGGGTCTGCGGCCGACGGATCGGAGGCGGCCTCGGCATCGGAGGCGGCCTCGGCGGGATCGGGCTGGGCCGCTGCGGAGCCGGTCGGCGTCGTCGCGCTCTGCGCCGGGGCCTGATCCGTAGCCCGGTCCGTGACCTGGTCTGCTGCCTGATCCGCGGCCTGGCCGCCCTCCCAGCGGGGCCGGGCCACGAAGCTCAGGTCCGCCTTGAGGGTCGCGGAGAGCTTCGCGCGGTAGACGCCCGCCCCGGAGTCCGCGCCGGTGGAGTGCAGGACCTCGCCGTTACCGAGGTAGATGGCGGTGTGGTAGACGTTGCCGAAGTAGGTCCTGTTCCCGTTCGTGGGCTGCTCGCCGACCCCCTGCTTGGAGAAGAAGAGGATGTCCCCGGGCTGGTAGCTCTCACCCGTGTCCAGCCACAGGTCGCCGTTGGCGTAGAACCAGCTCGCCAGGCCGTTGGCGTCCAGGTTCTTGTACTCCTCGATCGACTTGCCGAAGTCGACCCAGCGGCCCACCCGGGTGTTCTCGTCGGCCACGTAGGTCGTGTGCTCGTAGTCCCAGCCCGCCACCACCATGCCGACGAAGGAGGAGCACGTCACCGGGTAGGGCGAGCTCGTCGTGCTGTGGACGTTCTGCCCCGTCAGCGGCGAGGGCCTGCTCGCGTCCCAGACCAGGGAGGTACCGGCGTCGGCGAAGGTCTGCGCCCGCGCCGAGAGCTCCTCGAAGGCGGCCGCATCGTAGGGCCGCGGAGCCTGCGTCGGCAGGCCCTGCGGCACCGCCCACTGGCCGTTGGCCAGCGGGACCGCGATACTGCCGAGATCGCCGGCCGGCCGCTCGACCGCCACCGAGTAAGTCATGCCGGCGCCGTCACCAGGGGCCTCGTCCCCGGCCGTGGTCACCGTGCCCGTGACGCTGGGGGCGCGCATCATCTCCGCAACGGTGTCGAACCGGGTGATGGTGTCCTGCTACGCCTGGGCCGCCTGGGCGCCCAGCGACAGGCTCAGCGACGCCGTGAGCGCCACCGTGCCCGCCAGGCCGACGGCACGCCGACACATGGTTCTCATTCTCGCCATGAGCACTGGTCTCCTGTTATGAGGGCATGGGATCGGCGTTATCGTAACGTGACTCCAGGGTCATGGCGATTCCCGCCCCGCTGCCGAGACAGGACGAGGGCGGCCTCGGCCGCGGCTTCTCGCGCGTCTCCCGGGTCCCGACGACGTCGCCCCCGGCGATGTCCGTGAGCGCCGGGGTGATACTGAGCACCCCTACTCACCGGAGCCGGAGTCCGCACCGCCTTCCGGCGGCTCAACGGCGGCCTCGATGTTCGATCCCGGGTCGAGGCGGCGCCGCGTCCAGGCACAGCGTCCGGGCGCCCGAGTGGAGCGCGCCGGAACGTCACCCGCGATTGCCGACCGGGCGCCCCGCCCGGTCCGGTCCGCGCCCCGTCGGAATCGATCATCTAGTCAGTGCCTCTGCTGCTGTCCGCCGCCATCCGCGGTTCCGTCGGGCACTCATCCGCGGCCTGCGCCGAGGAGACCGCGGAGTCGGGGCGCGGCGGCCCGCCGAAGCGCTCCATGAGCGGGCCGATGACGTCCATAGGCAGGGGGAAGACGACGGTGGAGTTCTGGTCGGCGCCGAGCTCGAGCAGCGTCTGCAGATAGCGCAGCTGGAGGGAGGCGGGCGACCTGGAGAGCGTGTCCGCCGCCCGGCGCAGCTCCTCGGAGGCCTGAAGCTCTCCGCGGGCGTTGATGACCTTGGCTCGGCGCTCGCGCTCGGCCTCGGCGCCGCGGGCCATGGCGCGCTGCATCTGCTCGGGGATCTCCACGTCCTTGATCTCGACCACGCTGACCTCGACCCCCCAGGGCTCGGTCTGCGCCTCGATGATGTCGCGCAGGTCGGCGTTGAGGGCGCTGCGGTGGGCCAGCACGGTATCCAGGTCCACCCGCCCGAGCACGGAGCGCAGGGTGGTCTGAGCGATCTGGGAGGTTGCGATGGCGTAGTTCTCGACCGCCATGACGGCCTTGACCGGGTCGGTCACGCTGAACAGCACGACGGCGTTGACGCGCGCGGGCACATTGTCCTCGGTGATGACCTCCTGGGGCGGGATGGTCAGGGTGACCACGCGGGTATCCACCCTGACCAGGTGCTCGAGAAGGGGGACCACCAGGTGCAGTCCCGGCCCGTAGACGGGTCGCAGGCGTCCCAGTCGGAAGACGATGCCGCGCTCGTACTGGGCGATGGTCTTCAGCGAGACCGCCACCAGGAGCAGCAGGAGGATGATGAGCGCCGCGATAGCGGTCGTCAGGGTGGTCATCGAGACTCCTTCTCAGAGCGTGGTCCGGTACTGGGGCGGGCGGGAGCGGCCTCGTTCCACGCCGAGGACCATGGGCGCCGGGCGCCCTCGGCGGCGGGCACGTCGTCGGCCGAACTGGCGGCCGGGCCGGCGTCGGCCGGACGCCGTCTGCTCATCCGCAGAGCCGCGACCCGGCGCAGCCCCGGTTCCCCTCGCGCGCAGGAGGCCGAGGCCGCCGAAC
>ERZ773009.2316-NODE-2316-length-12292-cov-4.713574_pt1 | contig 12292 bp, 12 predicted proteins | sample MGYA00580663_ERZ773009 | MGnify/ENA primary metagenome ERZ773009 (study PRJEB29015, sample SAMEA2737969) | human oral metagenome | biome: human oral; feature: human-associated habitat; material: dental | place: China | collected 2026 ... | reverse complement strand
CGGCAGCCTCTACCAGAGCGGCGTGCAGCTCTGCGGCTTTGGCTTTTTCGGCTTACTCACTTTAAAAAACAGGAAAATGCGCAAAAGTAGCAGATTTTCTGCATACTAGCGTGGGAAATCCAAAAATAGTTCGTATCTTTGCAGACGATTATAGAGTCCGATGGGGCAGACGAAGCGAGCAAAAGTGCTCCGCCTCCCGGAAAAATCCGTTTAAATACATCATTCAACCACAATGTACGCAATCGTAGAGATTAACGGTCATCAGTTCAAGGTGGAAGCTGGCAAGAAGCTCTTCGTAGACCACCTCGCAGGCGCAGAAAGCGGCGCAACTGTTGAATTCGACAAGGTGCTTCTTCTCGACAACGAAGGCCAAGTCACTGTAGGCGTCCCCACCGTAGCAGGCGCAAAAGTAGTAGCTGAAGTAGTATCTCCCCTCGTAAAGGGTGACAAGGTGCTTATCTTCCACAAGAAGCGTCGCAAGGGCTATCGCAAGCTCAACGGTTATCGCCATCAATTCACTGAACTTTCCATTAAGGAAGTAAAAGCTTAAACCCCTAAACATATCAGACAATGGCACACAAAAAAGGTGTAGGTAGTTCTAAGAACGGCCGTGAATCGGCATCACAACGTCTTGGTGTTAAAATCTGGGGCGGACAATCTTGCATCGCTGGCAACATCATCGTTCGCCAACGCGGTACAGTTCACTATCCTGGTAAGAACGTAGGCATGGGTTCTGACCACACGCTCTTCGCTCTCGCTGATGGCGTAGTTACCTTCAAGCGTGGTCAACGTGACCGCAGCGTAGTTTCCGTAGAACCTAAGGCTGAAGCGTAACCCTCGCTCTGGATTACATCCAACACACAAAAGGCTCTTTTCTTCAAGAAAAGAGCCTTTTCTTTTATCTACACTCGCAAAACATCTGCGCCATACAAGAAATGAAGTAAAGGCTATAGGTAATCCCTAGCTGATAACAGTGCAACTAAAAGATCGGAGAACTTATGAGATTTCTCCTGCCCCCAATTCGGGATAAGGAGTCCTCTTTTTCTCTCAAAAAAGTTCCAATAAAAGCCCAAAAAGAGAATTGTTTTTCGTCACATTTACAATTTGACAATCAAGCAAATAACAAAAAGACAATCCTCATGGAACTTGTTAGCAAAGTTGCGGAAATTTATTGTATCGCAGATGATTTCTGTAGAGAATATGAGTTAGAAATGAAGAGAATGGCACTTTTTCACTCACCTTCTTCTTGCCTGACACTAAAACGTCGTCAGAGAAAGGCAGGATAAGCGATGCTGCGATTATAATCATTCTGGTATTGTTCCACAGCAATACGTTCAGAAACTTCAAACATTTCTATCTCTTCTACGTTTGTAAACACCTCAAAGATGAGTTCCCTGAGCTACTCTCTTACACTCGTTTTGTCGAACGCATGAATCGCGTTGCAGTACCCCTATAGCTCTTTCTCAAACTTGCTTTGATGGGAGAGTGTACTGGCATTTCCTTTATTGACTCTACGCATATTCCCGTGTGTGAAAACAAACGAGAGTACTCTAATCGGGGCTTCAAAGGATATGTCAGTAAAGGCAAAAGCTCAATGGGATGGTATTATGGTTTCAAGCTCTATCTGCTTTGTAATGAGCGTGGTGAATTGCTCAATTTTGCACTTACTCGAGCCAACGTAGATGACCGTAATCCAAAGGTATTCAATGATTTGACCAATGATTTGTTCGGGAAGTGATATGCCGACAATGGTTATCTTTCTCAATCACTTTTTGCCCCCTTTTTCGATAGAGGAGTACACATCGTTACGGGCATTCGCACCAATATGAAGAATCGTTTAATGGATGCCTGCGATAAGATTATGCTTCTCAAAAGAAGTATCATTGAGACTATAAATGATATGCTTAAAAACGTGGCACAAATCGTTCATACACGTTATAGAAGCCTCTCCAACTTTATAGTAAATCTTTTGGCTGGTATGGCAGCTTATGCTTTCTATGACACAAAACCTTCCATCAAAATGGAATTTGAGATGGAGGAAAAGCAGGGGCTTAAACAGCTCACTTTATTCTAAACTACAATTTGCTGGAAACAATTGGACCTTGCCTTAAAATAACGTCTAAAGGAGGCCTGTGCGATATGAGAAACTAATGAAAGGACACTCCTTAAACCGAATTGGGGGCAATAGGTTTTGACACGGCCTCATCCTTAATTTTATATTGATGATTTATCAGAGAAACGGCAAGAATGAATACCAACAAGGAGAGAAGACTCTCTCCTTGTTGAGTTAAATCAAATAGCTGGCAGCTGCATCCCACGCACCTTACGGAAGAGATCAAGGGCATAAACATCTGTCATTCCCGAGAGGTAGTCCAGCACAGCCATAACTCGTGTGGAGAGGTCAGGGGAGTGGACCTCGTATTGGGCAGAAACGTGACGAAGCAATAGTTGAGAATACGTTTTTCCAGGAGCTGTGACAGCTCCTATCATGAGCGAAAGTAGGGTGTAGATAATATGATAACCTGAGAGTTCTATATCAGCAACCTCTTTCGAGCGATAGATGCGTTTGCGCGCCACAGCTGCGCACTTCTGGTAAGCAGAGGAGAGTGGTGCAGGGAGTTGACTGATGAGCGAACCTTGAAAAGTGCCTTCTAAAATCTCCGCTTCGTGCTCTACAAACACCTCCACACAAGCACGTTCGAGCGCGTTGATGACGCAGGAACGGAGATAAGCGATTTGATCTCCAGCATCGGTGCCTTCTGGATAGGCTGAACAGAGCGATTTTCTTTCTTCCTCAGAGAAGAAGTCGAGCAGAAGTTGTCGAGTTTCTTCAGTGGAAAGGATGCGTAGTTTGTGAGCGTCTTCGATATCCATCACCTCATAGCAGATGTCGTCGGCTGCTTCGACTAGATATACTAGTGGATGGCGAGCAAAGCGCAGGTGCGCGTCTTCCTCTTCCAACACAGGAATGCCGAGTGCGTGGAAGATATGCGAAAATGCTTCTCGTTCAGCCTCGAAAAAACCAAACTTCGGATGGGTGGCTAGGGAAGAAGAAAAGGGGTATTTAGCGATAGCGGCAAGTGTGCTATAAGTCATTACAAAACCTCCAGCACGACGACCATTGAATTGATGAGTGAGCAGACGGAAAGTGTTGGCATTTCCATCGAAGTGGGTGATATCGTTCCACACCTCAATTGGAAGTTTATCTTGAAGATGGAGCCCCTCTCCTTCGGCGAAAAAGGAACGAATGGCAGCTTCTCCTTCGTGCCCAAAAGGAGGGTTTCCTAAATCATGTGCTAGACAAGCTGCACTCACAATGGCACTAATACTCTCGAGCGCAGCGACGTCTTCTCCGGCATAGCGAGGAATGAGTAGGCGCGCCACATCAGCTCCAAGCGAACGTCCCACGCTAGAAACTTCGAGAGAGTGGGTGAGACGATTGTGTACGAACACACTCCCAGGGAGTGGAAACACCTGGGTTTTGTTTTGCAACCGGCGGAAAGGGGAGGAAAAGATGAGTCGGTCGTAATCGCGCTGAAACTCAGTGCGCTGTTCTGTTGCAGAGCGTTGAGAATTTTGTTTTCCCCAACGTGCAGAGGAGATGAGTTGATGCCATTTCATATTGCAAATATAGGGGTTTTAAGGAAATACTGCGCCATTGATAGAGAGAATCTGCGATTTTCTTTGTATTTTTGGGGTCGAAGACCCTATTTATGTAGGCTCATCCCTGCTGTGTCTAAGGGCCTATCATTTACCCAAGGCAATTACTGCCCCCTTTTTAGTATTCTCTTAACGTAGACAAGAAGTGTCTCTCTTAGTGATATGCAAGTAAAAATCGTCAATCAATCGCAACATCCTCTGCCTGAATATGCCACGCCTCAAAGTGCAGGTTTGGATCTCCGTGCTAATTTAGGAGCTCCCATCACCTTAGCTCCGTTAGAACGAGTGTTGGTGCCTACCGGACTCTATATCGCTCTGCCCGAAGGCTATGAGGCTCAAGTTCGTCCACGTTCTGGACTGGCACTGAAGCATGGAGTGACTGTGCTCAACACTCCCGGAACTGTTGATGCGGACTATCGTGGGGAACTGCGTGTCATCTTGGTGAATCTGAGTAATGAGCCTTTTGTAATCAACGATGGTGAACGCATCGCTCAGATGATCGTGACGAAGCACGAACAAGTGCAATGGCAGCCCGTAGAAGTGCTCGATGACACCGAACGTGGTGCTGGAGGATTCGGACATACGGGAGTTTAGGTATTAGACGATAGGCGTTAGATATTAGACTATTGAAATTAGACGTTAGAGATAAGAATCTAGCACAGTCAATTAACTTGACCTTAGAAATCTATGTAGTCCAGATCAAGGCCTTGAGGTTCCGCCATTCTCTTGTTCTTGAACCCCCTTGTCTTTTTCTTCTACGTTTCAAGAAATAATAGCATCTTCTCTGTGATTTCAACTCAAAGACTTCTTTCATTTCGTGTCCCCACAGTGCTTTGTTGGACTTTGCTCAGCTTGTTGCTGTTGGGCTGCTCCAACTATGCGCGCAATTACACCCCACCCACCCTCAAAGATGGGGCTATTCGCGCTAGAAATCTTCTTACTGTAGCACAGCGGCGCACGTTTGATGGCATCTATCTCGAAGCGATGCGTCAGAAGTATTTGGGCAATGCTGATGCTGCTTTCGACCTTCTTGATCGTGCTTTGATGATCAATCCGAATGATGCCGACGCGTTATTTCAACAAGGTATGCTGTTGTTGCAGTCGGTGGGATATTCAGACAGTGTGTTGCGCCTTCGCGGAGAGCGACAACTACAGTTGGCTCATCAGTTGTCGCCTTCCAATAAGCACTATCGCGAGATGCTCGGCAACTATTGGACACAGGCTAAGCGTTACGAACGTGCATTGCGACTCTACGAACAAGTGGCTGCCGACGATCCTACGGAGGATAACCTCAAGATGTTAGAAGTACTCCAAGAACGCACGAGCAACTGGGATGCTGCCTTACAAACACTTGATAGAATAGCCCTTTTAGAAGGTTATTCTAATGAGTTGATTGCGAAGAAAACGAAGATTTTAGAAATGCAAAATCGCATTTCTGAAGCGGCAACAATGTTGCGGGAATGGAGCGAGACCAACAACGGAGATAATTATCCACGTGTACTTTTAGCTAATCTCTACCTGCGCAATGGCTATTTGGAGCGCAGCCGAGAAATCATTGACGACATAGCAGCAAGCGATGCTCACAATGAGTGGGTGCCCATGTTACGACTCATTTATTATCGCGTCAAAGATGATGCGGTCAGCTATGATAAAACGTTGGGAGCTATTGCCTCTGACACCTTGATGCCCATTGAGCAAAAAGTGCAGACATTCCGAGAAGCCGCAGCTTGGTTACAAGAAGGAAAATATGACAAAGAGAAAGTTTTCCAACACGCTGTGGTAGCGATGAATCAGAGAGAGGCTGGCGGTGTGATGGGCGAATGGTTGGTGGGCTTCCTCCAAGACTTCAAATTTCCAGAAGACCGATTGGCTGTGCCTGCTTTGGCCATATTCCGGGCCAATCCTAATGATGAACGCGCCATCATGGAATTGATCCGTGATGCCGTGCGCAGAGAAGATGCCGAACAGCTCGACACCATTAGTAAACGTGGACGGGAACTGCACCCAGAAAATGCCCTGTTCTACTATTTCGGCACACTGGCAGCACGCAACAAAGACGATGCTGCTCGTGCTAGAGACATTCTCGAAGCAGGAGTGAAGAACATGTCTCCCACCACAGACAGTGCTGTGGCTTCGCAAATCTACTATATGTTAGGAGACGCCTATATGGACATCAAGCAGCAGAAACTAGCCTTTGCCGCTTATGACTCCTCCTTAGCAAAAGATCCAGACAATGTTCATGCGCTCAATAACTATGCATATTTCCTTACCACTCATGGCATCCAACTCCGTCGAGCAATTAAACTTGCCCAACGTGCCACTGAGATTGAGCCGCACAATCCTAGCTACCTCGACACTTACGCATGGGCATTATACAAAGCTGGCAAATATGCCGAAGCAAAGGGGGTGATTGACTCTATGTGGGTGGCTTTCGCACTGCCAGATCAAGAGATTCAACCCGATACCGACTATTATGATCGTGCTGGCGATATCTATTTCAAAGCGGGTGCCAAGAAAGAAGCGCTACGGATGTGGAAGGAAGCTTTGCAGCTTACTTCCGACCGCAAACTCCAGCGCAAGTTGCGTGCGAAATTGAAGAAGATGCGATAGCTTAATCGAATAATCGTTTGGCAACTCCTTCCATACCTCCACAAACTCACATACTAGGTAATCAACTATTTCCAATCTTCACACAAAGAATTTTACGATGAAAAAAATACTCTTTCTCTTTGCACTCGTGGCACTCCTGACAGGGTGTTCCACCCTTCGCAATGATCAACCCTATCGTCCGAACGAACCTCTTGCAGTGACCGCTAAAATTTCTGCAGATTTAGAAGCCAACACCCTCAACCAAAGTTTGGGCGGCACGCTTCGCCTCCAGCGCGACCGACAAGTCCAGCTTTCCCTTAGTAAATACGGTATCGAGGGTGCTCGCATCATTTTCACGCCCGATAGTGTCATTGTGCTCGACCGCATCAACAAACGTTATCTTAAAGACACCTACGTGGCACTCAATAGCATGCTCACAGAGATGCCAGCCCTCAACTTCGACAAGGTACAACGCTTTTTTTGGAACGATGACCGTAAGAGCACAGAGACTGCAGATTTCAATGTCATGGGGTTCGTACCTGTAGAACTTTACATCCATCGCAATAAGACCACCAATGTACGTGGTTTCCGCATCGCCCGACACACGGTGTTCTCCGTCAGTGCTTTCGAAAAAGAGTTTAAGCTGAACTTGAAGCTCAATAAAGTGCGTATCAACTACGACTGGAACAGTCATGTGCGCATCCCCACAGGCTACACTCCCATGAAGCCCGAAGCGATCTTGAAGCTCTTCAAATAGTTCGCCACTCTCGTCACGAATCCTTGATGCTTAGGTTGGGAGGATAACCTGCACCGCCTAAGACTTTTCTTCCTATCTCTTTACATCTTATAATGTATAAGCTCTTTCTATCCTTGTTGCTGAGTATTTTGTGTTCCACTACTACCATGGTGGCACAGACTTCACGGCGAAAAAACACGACTACTACGGCGGTGAAATCCAAGAAAACCACCAATACTAAAACAACAAAGATTAAGAAAGGGGTGAAGAAGGGCAAGACGAATGCCGTGCCTAGTAATGAAGGCATTCGCAAACTCCAGCATGAGCAAGCCAACCTTAAACAGAAGATGGCAGAATCTCAAAACCAACTGGCTACTACACGTAAGGATGTGAAGGCACAGCTGGCGACTCTCCAAATGATCAATGGGCAAATCTCCGATCAGCAGAAGATTGTCACTGGACTTCAAGTGCAAATCGACACCCTCAATCGCCGCATCGACACGCACGAGAAGGAGCTTCGGGAACTTGAAGCTGATTTGGCAGAATGTAAGCGTCGCTACACGCGAGGTGTTCTCTATATGTATCGCAATCGGTTGACGCAAAACAAGTTGATGTTTATTTTTTCGGCCGATAATTTCCGACAGATGTATCGCCGCTTGCGCTACACTCAAGAGTATGTGAAGTATCAGCGTGTGCAAGGCCATATTATCGCTGCCAAAGAACAAGCAGTGCGTGAGAAACGCAACATTCTTTCGGGAGAACGCACCACTCAGCATCACTTGCTCTCACAAGGTAAAGCGCAGCAAACTATCCTCGAGGGACAACAGCGCAACCAACAGGTGGTGGTGACTGATCTCAACAAAAAACAAGCAGAGCTTCAAGCCACCCTTGCGCAACAACAACGTCAATTTAATGCGCTCAATGCCAAGATCGATCAGTTGATTCGTGCTGAGATTGAAGCTGCGGAACGTCGTCGCAAAGCCGAAGAAGCACGTCGCGCGGCAGAAGCAGAAGCGCGCAAGAAAGCGGCGGAGGCAGCACGAAAAGCAGCTGAAGAGCGTCGTCGTGCAGCCGAGGCGGCACGCAAGGCAGAAGCGGAAGCACGAAGAGCCGAGGCAGAAGCGCGCCACAAAGCTGCAGAAGCGGAACGTAAGGCCGAAGAAGCGCGCCGTCGTGGTGAAGAGCGTGCGGCAAGAGAGGCTCGCGCAGCCCAAGCACGTGAAGAAGCTCGTGCTGCGGCACAGGCCAAGGCTGCTGCAGCTGAAGCGCAACGCGCACGTACAGCTACGGAAGAAGCCAATCGTGCCACTGCCACTGCCCAGCAGAATGTAGCTGCACCCAGCGATGCTCGACTTTCAGGCAGTTTTGCATCCAATCAAGGTCGCCTGCCCATGCCCATCACTGGCAACTACACCATTTCAAGCCATTTCGGGGCTTACAATGTGAATGGTCTTAATGGGGTCACCCTTGACAACAAGGGTATCAATCTCACAGCTCCAGCTGGAGCACAAGCCCGCTCCGTGTTTGATGGTGAAGTCACGGCTATTTTCTCGATGGGAGGCATGACGAATGTCCTCGTACGTCATGGTAGTTACATCACGGTCTATTGTAATCTCGCAGGTGCTTTCGTGCGCCAAGGTCAGCGTGTGTCAGCTCGTCAAGTTCTCGGCAATGTGGCGCGCGATGCTTCGGGCAATTGCACACTCCATTTCCAACTTCGTCATGAAACTCAGAAGCTCAATCCTGAGCGTTGGCTGCGACGTTAGGAGAGTGTCAGTCGTCATGATCAGACCTTGCTCAGTGTTGCTGAAGGACTTCGGTGCTTACATTGAGCATCACTCTTAAACTTCTCGGAGGTAGTTCTCACTATCTCCGAGAAGTTTTTTCTTTCCCCACCTTTTAACTCAGTAGGTAATGGGCGTTGTCAGCAAAAATGCGAAAGAAGATAGAGTAAGTCGCTGAAAGAATCTTCTTGCTCTTCTCTGAAAAATGAAAGAGGAACAAGGAAGGGGAGGTCTACAAAAACGTGCAACGCCGACCATAACAGAGCGTTGGTCAGCGTTGCACGATGGAGGATGTGGGACGACGTTTAGCAGGTCGAAGCCTGAGCCACAGCGGCCTCAAACTGGTCGAGCAACCACTGGTTTTGAGCTTCGCGTGTCAGTTGCGAATTGTCGAGCACGAGGGCATCTTCTGCTTGTCGCAGAGGGCTTACTTCGCGATGAGAGTCGATGTAGTCACGTTCTTGCACGTTTTTCAAAATATCATCATAGGAAGCAGGCAATCCCTTCGTTTGGAGTTCGTCATAACGGCGTTGCGCACGCACTTCAGCAGAGGCGGTCACAAAGATTTTGAGCTCTGCATGAGGGAACACAGCAGTCCCGATGTCGCGACCATCCATCACGATGCCTTTCTCCTCACCCATAGCTTGTTGTGCAGCGGTCATGGCTTCGCGCACGAAGGGCAAAGCTGCAATGGGACTCACATGCTGGCTCACTTCTAGAGTGCGAATCTCGTCTTCCACGCGCTCTTCGTTGAGGTAAGTAACAGGCAGATTGGTGGCAGGGTCGAGTTTGAAATGCACCTTGACTTCCGACATTCGCGACTGGAGTTGTTCAGCTTTCACACTGCCATCGGCATTGAAGAGTTGATGGCGAAGGGCGAAGAGGGTGACAGCACGATACATGGCGCCACTGTCTACGTAGATGTAACCGACTTGTTGGGCAAGGGCTTTGGCCATGGTGCTTTTTCCGCACGAACTGTGGCCGTCGATAGCTATGATGATTTTAGACATTAGAATTTAGATGTTAGGGGTCGTAGACCCTTTTATGTTCGCCACGACAAGCGTGGCTCAGGCAAGGAGATTAGAGAGTAGACGTTAAGGGGAGGGGTAGACGTTAGAGGCTGTGCATGCTTGGACTAGAAGAACTAGTAGTGCTAGAAGAGCTAGAAAAGGACAATTCTCTCTAATGTCCAATGTCTAATCTCTATATTCTAACATCTAATGTCTAACACCTATTTGGGTCGCAGGGTCACGAGCGGCACTAGTACTTCCTCCATAGACACACCGCCATGTTGGAAGGTGTCGCGATAGTACTGCACATAGTGGTTGTAATTGTTGGGATAGGCAAAGAAGCGCGTGCCCGTGGCAAAGATATAAGCCGTAGAGAGATTGGGCGAAGGAAGTTTCAACGCGGCAGGATTGCGCACCTCAAACACCTCTTTCTTGGGATAATCGAGATTCTTCCCTAGTTTGTAGCGCAAGTTAGTATTGACATTGCGGTCACCAATCACCTTGCAAGGACGATCCACGCGAATAGAACCGTGGTCGGTGGTGAGGATGACCTCAGCATCCCCTTCGGCAAGACGTCGGAAGAGCTCGCGGATGGCAGAATGACGGAACCACGAGAGGGTGATGGCGCGATAGGCTGCTTCATTGGCTGCTAATTCGCGTACCATTTTACTCTCCGTGCGCGCATGAGAGAGCATGTCGATGAAGTTGATGACGATGACATTGAGCGGATGTTTCGACCATTCGGAATAACTAGACAACACTTGGTCTGCCGCTGAAGAGTCATTGAGTTTGTGGTAAGAGAAGGGCGTGAGCTGGCGCAAACGTTCTAGCTGCTTGCGAATGAGTTCCTCCTCATGCAGATTCTTACCTTCATCTTCCTCCTCATCCACCCAAAGATTGGGATATTGAGTCTTGATGTCGAGTGGCATGAGGCCAGAGAAGAGCGCGTTGCGCGCATATTGCGTTACCGTGGGGAGGATGGAATAATAGAGATTCTCCTCGATGTCGAAATCATTGGCGAGGGCTTTTGCCAGCGTGCGCCACTGATCGTAGCGGAAGTTGTCGAGCACCACCCACACCACTCGCTTTCCCTCCTTGAGTTTAGGGAGCACGGTCTGGCGCATCACCTGTGGCGAAAGCAAAGGAGTGTCTTCCGCATCGGGATGTTGCACCCACGATTCGTAGTGTTTGCGAATGAACTTGGTGAATGCTGCGTTGGCTTCCTCCTTCTGTGTGCGCAAGAGTTCGTTCATCGCAGAGTCGGGCGCTTCCTCGAGTTGCAATTCCCAGTGTACGAGTTTTTTATACAGTTCCTTCCACGCTTCTGCATCTTGGGCATCGTCCATGCTGAGCGCAATGCGAGAGAAGTCCTGACGATAGCCCATTTCGGTGTGCTCTTGTCGGATTTCCTGTGCGTGGATGTGCTTTTTGAGCGCAAGGAGAATCTGCATCGGATTCACAGGCTTCAATAGATAGTCGGTGATTTGGGCACCGATAGCTTGATCCATCAAGTCTTCCGCCTCGTTTTTCGTTACCATCACCACGGGCATCTCAGGATGCAGAGCCTTGATGGCGGAGAGGGTTTCCAACCCAGAGAGTCCAGGCATGTTCTCATCGAGAAGGACGAGGTCGAAAGCCTGTGCTTTGCACAGCTCCACGGCATCCGCACCGTTGTTGGCGGTGGTGATATCGTATCCTCGCTTCTCGAGGAAAATGCAGTGGGGACGGAGGAGATCGATTTCATCGTCGATCCAAAGAAGGCGTGCGCTCATGAGAGGAGTGTTTTATCTGTCTTCCCACACAAGGTGAGAGGACGGTGAGAGAATGTTCCTACAAAGTTAGTGCAATTTGCGCGGTTGTGCAAGCGATTGTAAAGATTTGGAGTCGCTATTTTTAGTGATAGGTGGTATCAAGTGGCCACTTGAAAAGGATAGATATATGGGGAAATTCATTTTTTATGGGAGATGTCGAGGCATGGAAGAGCTAGCCTGTCCACCTTAGCCAAAAAAATGAGGCCGCATCAAAACTTCAGCTTTTGATGCGGCCTCATAAATAAGAAGTGTAGCTCAGAGTCTAGAGCGTAAGTTGTTTATTGCCTTCTGAGATGACAAGTTGTCCCGCAGTAGGATGCTCCACTTTGCGCCCACTGAGGTCGAAATTTACGGTTGCCTTCTTGTTCTTCTTAGTAGGAATAGAAGAGACACCAGTAATCTTATTGCGACCGAGACGGTAAACGACAGTAGCGTGTTTACGAACAGGAGTGCGGAGCACAGCCTTCACCGTGGTTTCCCCTGCCTTTTGGAGTTGGCAATCGTAGATATAATAGTCCATGGTGGGATCGAGAGCCGAGAACTTGGAGAAGTCGAAAACAGCTTCTTTCGTGTTCTCGCTCATGTTGGTGGCAGAAATAGCCACATCTCCATTAGCAAGGTCTTTCATGAAGTAGACCATGTTGTCGACAGTACCGATGTATTCTGCTTGTTGTCCGAGATCATCTTGGTCAAGGGCGATGA
>ERZ773009.2314-NODE-2314-length-12297-cov-7.783777_pt1 | contig 12297 bp, 5 predicted proteins | sample MGYA00580663_ERZ773009 | MGnify/ENA primary metagenome ERZ773009 (study PRJEB29015, sample SAMEA2737969) | human oral metagenome | biome: human oral; feature: human-associated habitat; material: dental | place: China | collected 2026 ... | reverse complement strand
AGGTTCCGATTCGCCCTCTTTTGAGAGAAATTGGGCATGCCCATGTAACGGCTCTTGCTAGCCGTCCAAAATTAATTGGAGGTGCGCGTGCGCATTATCCACAAGATTCTATCAGAAAGTCGTGAGAATGAAAAAAACAAAACAACAACTTGAAAAAATTACTAAATATTCCATTCGCAAGTTAACTGTTGGGGTTGGTCCTGTAGCCATCGGGGCCTTCCTTTTTGGTGCAAGTGCCCTTTCAGTAGATAAGGTACAAGCCAATGAAGTTGGTGGAGCTCATAGCGTTCATTACCGTTATTTGGCGGAGCAGGAATTGACCGAGTCTGAAAAAGTCTTAATTCACCATGAAGTCCCTTCGGAGTTTCAAGAGGATGATATTATCTATGCAGTGTATCGAAAGAAAGCTAGTACCTACCAAGAACTTCCTTATACAGGGAGTAAAGAATTAGCCTTGGCTGGTATAGGGTTGGCTACGGCTTCTTTGGCTGTTTTATTAATCTCTAAAAAACATCGTGGTAAGGTGCTTGGTGTCTTATTAATTAGTTCGATTGGTGCAAGCAACTTTGTTCCTTTCACCACATTTGCGTTTGAAAATAAAGAATTGCTTTCTTATAACCAAACTATTTCGGCTTCTACACATGAAGGTTTGGCTGAAGGGATTATCCACATTGATGGCTATGAATACATTGGATACTTCAAGGAAGCAGAACTCCATCCATCAAGGCCAGCTTCAGCTGAGAAGCCTCAGTTGCCAGTAGAAAAGCAAAGTGCAAATGAAATTGATAAGACAGAAGTAGTTCAAGAAAAACCAGTTTCTGAGAAACCTCAGTCAAGACTGGAAGAGAGCTTGGTGGAGATTCCTTTTGAAACAATCACAAGTCCAGATACCAATCTAGCAGAAGGACAGACTCGTATCGTCACAGCTGGAGTAAATGGTCAGCGTCGCATTGTAACCAAAGTATCGATGGTTAATGGTCAAGAAGTTAGAGAAGTCATCGAAGACCAAGTGGTTCAAAATCCTGTTTCGCAAGTCATTGCAGTCGGAACTAAGAAAGAAGAGCAACCTGCCCCAACTCCAGTACCACAAGCTGAACCAACGCATCAGGTAGCTAAAGGAACGCAAGAGGCAGGCAAAGAAGGTCAAGCCTTAACGCAACCAACCTTACCAGAGGCTCCAGTTGAAGCAAAAGGAACCCAAGAGGCAGGCAAAGCAGGTCAAGCTCTAACACAACCAGAACTTCCAGAAGCTCCAATCACAGCAAAAGGAACTCAAGAAGAAGGTAAGGCAGGACAATCTCTAACACAACCCGAATTGCCAGAGGCTCCAGTTGAAACGAAGGGCACTCAAGAAGAAGGTAAAGCAGGTCAAGCTCTGACACAGCCAAAATTACCAGAAGCCCAAGTAGAAGTAAAAGGTACACAAGAGGAAGGTAAAGCAGGTCAAGCCCTTATACAAGAACAGTTACCTGAGTACAAAGTAACTGAGGGAGCGGTTACGAAAGAAACTACTACTGAGATTGACTATAAGACAGAAATTATCGAGGATCCAACCAAATATACGGATGAAGAAACTGTAGTTCAAGATGGAGAAAAGGGCAGTAAAATTACCAAAACGACTTATAAGACTCTCGAAGGTGTTGAGACTGACCAAGTTTTAAATACAACAACTACTGTTGTCAAAGAACCAGTCACTAAAAAAATAAGCCGTGGGACAAAACCAATTGAAGGAACTCTGGTGGAAGAAAGTCTTGAAAAGATTCCATTTAAGGAAGTTCTTAAAGAAGATGACCAACTGAAAAAGGGTGAAAGAGTTACTGTCCAAGAAGGAAAAGATGGGCAGAAAAAAGTTACCAAGACTTACAAAACTATCAAAGGTTTAAAAACTGAAGAAGCACCTAAAATTGTGGAACAGGTTCTGGAGTTAGACCAAGATCGTATCGTCAAATTAGGAACTAAAAACTTTGAAAAACCAATCTTAAGTTTGTCACTTGTTGATGTTAATGATTTGAAACGATCATCTCAAATTCGTTATAATTTGGAAAATCCAAGTAAAGCAGCCATTAAATCTATCACTCTAACTCTGAAAAAGGGTGATGAAATTGTTAAAACTTTGAATGTTTCACCAGACGACTTGACAACGACCTTGACAGATTTGCAGTACTACAAGGATTATAAACTTGAAACTAAGATGGTTTATGACCGTGGTGAGGGTGATGAGGAAGAAGTTCTTAAAGAAGAACCGCTAAGAATTGACCTCAAAAAAGTTGAAATCAAAAACATCAAAGAAACAAGCTTGATGAGTGTGGATGCTGACGGTAATGAAACAGATACTAGTTTGCTGACAGAAAAACCAACTGATCTTGCTCCGCTTTATTTACGAGTGACCACTCATGACAATAAAATAACAAGACTGGCTGTTGACAAGATTGAAGAAGTAGAAAAAGACGGAAAAACTTTATACAAAGTCACTGCCAAAGCACCTGATTTGATTCAACGGAATGCTGACAACACACTTAGCGAAGAGTATGTCCATTACTTTGAAAAACAAAAAGCACACGATGGTGATGTATATTATAGCTTTAACGACCTAGTAACGGCTATGAAAGCTAATCCAAGTGGTACCTTTAAACTTGGTGCAGATTTGAATGCAGCAAATGTACCAACTCCGAATAAACAATATGTACCTGGTAAATTTAGCGGAACTTTAACAAGTGTTGACGGTAAACAATATACCATTCATAATATGGCTCGTCAGTTATTCGATAACGTTGAAGGCGGTACAGTTAAAAACATTAACTTAGGTAATGTTAATATTAATATGCCTTGGATTGAAAATATTTCCGCACTATCAAGAGTAATTAAAAATGCCACAGTTGAAAATGTTAAGGTAACTGGTAGTATCCTTGGTAAAGATGGTATTGCTGGTATCGTAAATAAAGGAGATACTGGTGGACTTCTTAAAAATGTTGCTTTCATCGGTAAACTAACAGGTGTCGGTAATAAAGGTTGGGATCTTGGTGGTATCGCCGGAGAACTTTGGCGTGGTAATATTAAACATGCATACGTAGATGCTGATATTGTTGCAGATAGAGCACGTGTTGGTGGTCTTGTTGCTAGAACAGATAATGGTTCTGATCCTAATGGTATTGATAAATACGCTTCTGTTCGTAACGCTGTTACTAAAGGAACTATTGATGTGAAGAACCCTGTTGAGGTAGGTGGTTTCATTAGTAAAAACTGGACATGGGGGCGTGTTGCTGACACAGTTTCAATGATGAAAGTCAAAAACGGTGAAGAATTCTACGGTTCTAGAGATTTAGAAGCAGAAGGTGGATATTACACAAAAAACTGGATTGAAAGAAACTACGTTGTTAAAGATGTGAGTGAAGGTTCTCACTCATTTAACGGTTCTCGTAGTAATCGAATCCAAGAAATCAGCCTAGAAGATGCAAATAAAAAAATAGAATCATTCGGAATTACAGCTGATAAGTTTGAAATTAAACCTCTTGTTGAAGATGCACTTAATAACGTAAAACCAAAATCTGACACTTACAAGGATACTCAAGATTACAATGCATCTCGTGAGCTTGCTTACCGTAATATTGAAAAGCTTCAACCGTTCTACAACAAAGAATGGATTGTAAATCAAGGTAATAAGATTCCTGCAGATTCTAAATTATTAACTACTGAAGTATTATCTGTTACAGGTATGAAAGATGGACAATTTGTGACCGACTTATCAGATGCTGACCATATTATGATTCATTATGCTGATAAGACGAAAGAAATTAAGGCTATTACACAAAAAGAATCTAAGGTTCAACAAGTTCGTGAATATAGTATTGAAGGATTAGGTGATATTGTCTATACACCAAATATGGTTGTTAAAGATAGGACACAATTGATCAGCGATATCAAAGCTAAATTAGCTTCTGTTGAACTTGATTCAGATGAAGTTCGTAAGATTAATAACAATCCTAAGATGTTATACATGGAAGAAAGCTTCAAAGAAGTAAAAGATAATCTTGATGCTTTAGTTAAAGCTTTAGTTGAAAATGAAGACCATCAATTAAATACGGACGAAGCAGCTAAACGTGCATTGATTAAAAAAGTTGAAGATAACAAAGCTAAAATCATGTTAGCTCTGGCTTATTTAAACCAATACTATGGAATTAAATTTGACGGATTAAATATCAAAAATATGATGACCTTCAAACCGGATTTCTACGGTAAGAACGTTAACGTACTTGATAGATTAATCAGCTTCGCTTCAAATGGTAACAACCTAAAAGGTGATCAATCACACGATGCATTTAACAGAGCTCTTGCAAGTGCTACTGGTAAAGCTAACTTACACGAATTCCTGAAGTACAACATGGAATTATTCACTAGTGAAACAGATATGAATACTTGGTTCAAGAATAACATTGCAGATAACGCTTATGTTGTTGAGAAACAATCATCAAATCCAGATTTCGCTAATAAGAAACATAAATTATATGAAGTAATTAATAATGGGCATCACGGACGTTATATTTTACCACTTCTGAATTTGAAGAAAGCGCATATGATCTTAATTACGACCTATAATACCATTGCCTTTAGTTCATTTGAGAAATATGGTAAGAACACAGCAGAAGAACGTGAAGCGTTCAAGAAGCAGGTTGATTTACGTGCGCAAGAACAAATCAATTATTTAGACTTCTGGTCAAGACTTGCTGCTGATAATGTACGAAATAATCTTCTTAAGAGTGAAAATATGGTACCATCTGCAATTTGGGATAACCATGATGTACCAGGTTTGGGATGGGTTGACCGTATGGGACATACGAAGAAAGGCGATTTTGCTCCAATTCGTGAATTCTATGGTCCGACTGATAAGTGGCACGGATACAATGGAATGGGTGCATACGCTTATATCTTCCAAAATCCACAACCACAAGAGGCTGTATATTACATCATCTCTAGCATGATTAGTGATTTTGGTACATCTGCATTCACTCACGAAACAACTCACATCAATGACCGTATGGCCTACTTAGGAACATGGCGTCACCGTGAAGGAACAGATGTTGAAGCCTTTGCTCAAGGTATGTTACAATCACCATCAGTTTCAAATCCAAATGGTGAATATGGTGCCTTAGGATTAAACATGGCTTACGAACGTCAAAATGATGGAAATCAAATTTACAACTATAATCCGAATGTGTTAAATAGTCGTGAGAAAATCGATCACTACATGAAGAATTACAATGAATCCATGATGATGCTTGATTACTTAGAAGCTGAGTCTGTCATCAAGAAAAATACTGGAACAAATGATAAGTGGTTCAAGAAGATCGATAAGAAATATCGTGAAAAAGCGGATCGCAATGGCTTAGTTGGTGAACCACACCAATGGGATTTAGTTCGTGATTTGAATGATGGCGAAAAGAATACGAAGCTGACAAGTATTGATCAACTGGTTGATGGAAACTTTGCAACGAAACATGGATTACCAGGAAATGGTCATTACCGTACTGAAGGATTTGATTCTGCTTATACTGTAGTAAATATGATGACAGGTATTTATGGTGGTAATACAAGTAAGAGTGCGGTTGGTTCAATCTCATTCAAACATAATACCTTCCGTATGTGGGGTTACTTCGGTTATCTAGACGGGTTCTTAGGTTATGCATCAAACAAATACAAGCAAGAATCTAAAGCTGCTGGTAATGTAGGTCTTGGTGATGACTTTATTATTAATAAAGTTTCTAACGGCAAATTCCAAAGCTTAGAAGCATGGAAGAAAGCATGGTATCATGAAGTACACGAAAAAGCCCAAAGAGGTTTTGTTGAAATTGAAATCGATGGTCAAAAGATTTCAACTTACGCACAACTTCAGACCTTATTTGATGCAGCGGTCGAAAAAGACCTTCAAGGTAATGATTTCAAGAATACTGTAGATCTTAAATGGAAGGTTTACAAACAACTCTTGCAAAAATCAGATGGATTTGCTGGTGATTTATTCACTAAAGCATAATCAATAGTAAGAAAATAATAAAAAGGTAGATCGGCTTTGTCTGAATCTGCCTTTTTATGCTATACTTGAAATATGCATAGAAAAACAGTGATTGATTTTAGGGCTTTGGGGGAGAGATACACCTTTACCCAGCCGATTAAAGAGTTGAAAACGAGAAATATAGCAGAAGTGGCAGATTTGTTGGCACAAGTGGAAAGCTACCAAGAGCAAGGATATTATGTGGTGGGCTATGTCAGCTACGAGGCTGCACCTGCTTTTGAGGAGAAATTAGCAGTTCATAAAGCTCCTTTACTGGCAGAGTACCTGCTATATTTTACAGTTCATGATAGCGTAGAAACATCACCTATTCCTCTGACTTATGATGAGGTTGATTTGCCTTCAAACTGGCAGGAAGTGACGTCTGCAGAGGACTATGAAAAGGCTATTGCACAGATTCACCATCATTTGCGGCAGGGAGACACCTATCAGGTCAACTACACAGTCCAACTCAAGCAAGACTTAAGTGCCAATCCTTTTGCCATCTACAATCGTATGGTGGTAGAGCAGGAGGCAGGCTACAATGCCTATGTTGAACATGATAAGATGGCAGTGATTTCCATGAGTCCAGAGCTCTTTTTTGAGCAAAATGACCGTGAGTTGATTACGCGACCAATGAAGGGAACGACTCAGCGTGGCATGACTGACAAAGAAGACCTTGCCCAAGCTAGTTGGTTAGAACGAGATCCCAAAAATCGCTCTGAAAATATGATGATTGTGGACCTCTTGCGCAACGATATGAACCGTATTTCTGAAGTGGGAAGTGAACATGTGGAGCGTTTGTGTCAAGTGGAGCAGTATTCGACTGTCTGGCAGATGACTTCGACTATCAAGAGTCGGTTGAGAGCAGATGTTGACCTTGTTGAAATCTTTCGCTCTCTCTTTCCTTGTGGTTCCATAACAGGAGCTCCGAAAATTGCGACTATGGAGATTATAAAGGACTTGGAGCCACAACCGCGTGGAGTCTACTGTGGAACGATTGGTCTTTTGCTTCCAAATGGACGACGGATTTTTAATGTTGCTATCCGGACTATTCAACTGTATCAAGGGAAAGCCATCTATGGAGTTGGCGGAGGTATTACATGGGATAGCACATGGGAATCTGAATACCGCGAGGTTCATCAAAAGGCAGCAGTTCTCTATCGTAAACAAGCTCGTTTTCAGCTGATTACTACTGGAAAAATCAGCCAGAAGTGCTTGCTGTTTGAGAATCGACATATAGAAAGGCTGAGAACAGCTAGTCGGTATTTTGCTTTTCCTTTTGATTCGGAAGACTTGAAACAAAAGATAGAGGAAGAGTGTCAGGCTTGTGATGCTAATCAAGATTACCGCTTGCGTATTTCTCTCAGCAAGTCTGGAGAGATAGAAGTCGAACGCCGAGTATTAACACCCCTCAGTCCAAGTTTTTGTCAGGCCAAACTTTGCCTTCAGGAAGCCAATTTGCAACAAGCCTTTACCTACTTCAAAACGACTTACAGACCGCATTTGAGCCTAGGGGAGCAAGAGAAGATTTACCATAATGCAAGAGGAGAACTTCTTGAAACCTCTATCGGAAATTTGGTTCTGAAAATCGATGGGAAACTCTACACACCGCCTATCCGACTTGGAATCTTGCCAGGAATTTATCGTCAACATTTGCTGGAAACAGGACAGGTAGAAGAGAAAGTCTTGACCTTGGCAGACTTAGCCCAAGCAGAAGCTATTTACATCTGTAATGCAGTGAGAGGCTTGTATGAGTTAAGCCTAGAGGAGAACTAGATGAAACTGGTATTTTTACACGGTTTAGGGCAGTCAGCAGAGAGTTGGAAAGAAGTTCGAAATCTACTGACAGATTATCCTTCTGAGGCTATCGAGTTATTTCCTTTTGGAGTTATCAACTATCAACAAGCCAAGGAGCGAGTTTATCAGCATCTAGCTCAAGAGACAGAACCTTTTATTTTGATTGGATTGTCCTTAGGTGCTGCCCTGGCACTAGAACTTTCCAGTTACGATTTACCAAATCTCCGAGCTTTGATTCTATCAGGATGCCCGCTTAAATTGTCCGGTAATATCCTATTTTATGTTCAATTGCTGATATTTAAATTACTTCCCAAAAGAGTATTTGAAAAACAGGGAGCAGACAAGGCTCTTATGGTCGGAGTTTCTGAGGAGTTGAAGACACTTGATTTAACTGATATATCAAGGACTTGCCCCTATCCAACCTTACTAATTTGTGGTAGCAAAGATAAACCGAATCTTAGTTCTATGAGAAGTCTTCATAAACTAATATCAGAATCTCAATTTCAGATTATACCAGATGGACCTCATGTCTTGAATAAGGCTAAACCAAAGGAGTTTGTAGAAAAGACCAGAAGTTTCCTTGAATTGCTGAAATAAGTTTGATAAAATAATATTGAAATCGATATCATAATTATGGGAGAAAAAGATGAACAAACGTCTATTTTTAAAAATGAGTCTGGCTACCTTGCCAGTTTTAGCCTTGTTTTCACAACCTGTGTTAGCAGAAGAAAACGTTCATTTTTCTAGTTGTAAGGAAGCTTGGGCGAATGGATACTCGGATATTCACGAGGGAGAACCAGGATATTCTGCCAAGTTAGACCGAGATCATGATGGTGTAGCTTGTGAATTGAAGAATGCTCCTAAGGGTGCTTTCAAAGCAAAACAATCAACGGTGGCTCAAACTAACACAAGTTCAGCAACAACAAGTGGCTGGGTTAAGAAGGAAGGTTCTTGGTACTATTTTGATGGAAATGGAAATCCAGTGAAAAATGCATGGCAGGGAAGCTATTACCTGAAAGCTGATGGTAAAATGGCTCAGAATGAATGGATTTATGATACATCCTATCAAGCTTGGTACTATTTGAAATCAGATGGTTCGTATGCTCGTAATGCATGGCAAGGTTCATACTATCTTAAATCAAATGGTAAAATGGCACAGAGTGAATGGGTTTATGATGCATCCTATCAAGCCTGGTACTATTTGAAATCAGATGGTTCATATGCCCGTAATGCATGGCAAGGTTCATACTATCTTAAATCAAATGGTAAAATGGCTGTTAATGAACGTACACCAGATGGTTATCGTGTAGATGGTTCAGGTAAATGGGTTAAATAAGAAATTAAAAAATAGGATAGTAGGTAATATCAGATGAATAAAAAAAGATTATTTTATGTGCTTTAGCATTTTCAACGATTGATACATCAGGAGTTCTTCCTCTTTCAACTCAAACGGTGCAGGCTGACACACAAGAAGAGTTTAAAGAGGCCATTAAGAAGCTGACTGATAAAAAATCAACTACTTCAACTCCAAAAAAAGGATGAAAAGCCAAAACCAACACCTACAGTTCAGTCTGGTTGGGTAGGTTCATCCTATTATCAAGATGGTAAAAAAGTCACTAGTAAGTGGATTTTTGATAAAAAATATAATTCATACTTCTATCTAGATGCATAAGGAAATTATGTTCAAAACGCTTGGGTAGGTAACTACTATCTCAAATCAGGCGGATACATGGCTAAAAGTGAATGGGTTGATGGAGGTCGTTACTATGTAGGATCTAATGGATTATGGGAAACCAAATCATCAACCAATAGTGAATATTCTGCTGCTTTAGAAAAGGCAAAGAGTTATAACTCGTGGGCAAATATGTCTAAAAAACGCTTATATAAGCAATTAACTTCAAAATATGGAGAAAAATTTCAAAGTGATGCCGCACAATATGCTATCGATCATTTGAATGCAGATTATAAATCAAATGCCTTAGCTAAAGCAAAGAGTTATCGAAAATTACTTAAGAACTCGAAGTCAGCAATTTATAATCAACTAGTTTCGCCTTATGGTGAAGAATTTACAGAAGAAGCTAATTATGCAATTCAACATCTTGACGACTAATCATTTTAAATAAGTATTTTTACCCCAATTATCAAGTCAAGTTCAACAAAGTTGTTTCTCTGATTAAGAGAGTATCTTTCAAGCTGTTTGAGTGAGCTCAAACAGCTTTTTTGCGGACTATAGCCAAGTTCAAAATAGAAGGTTCTCCTATTGTCTTTCCACCCAGAACAGAATGGATTTTCCAATTTCAAAAAGGTGTTGGAGTTTATAGGTGTGAACAAGGGAATCTATGCTATGTCCCGTTGGTTTCTCCCCAGTCTATGAGCAAACTCAGTAGGTTTGAGTCCCACGTTTAAATAAGCTTCAATTTCTACTCACTCAGCTTCAGATAAGTGCTTGTATGAGAATAATTAGTGGACATGTTCATCATCCTTTATACTGTTTTTCGCAAATCAAGTATATCAGATGAACATGTCTTTTGTGTTGCACTTCATTTTAAAATAGGGCTTTCATAAATAGTTATTATTTGAATGTAAAAAAATTAAGTATATGGTATACTATAAGTGTAAATCATAAGAAAAGGAGATTTTTATGAGAAAATCAAAAAAAATTTTGGTTACAAGTTTAGCAGCAACTACTTTTGCACTTGTTTCTCTTTCAGATACAATGGGGATGTTGCCTTTCTCATCTCAGAAAGTATCTGCTCAAGAAAAGGATACGTCTAAAAATGGTAAGATTGTAAAAGAGAATACAAAACCCGCACCAAAACCCGCACCAAAACCCGCACCAAAACCGGCACCAAAACCTGCACCAAAACCTGCGCCGAAGCCGGCACCAAAACCTGCGCCGAAGCCGGCACTAAAACCGACTGAAAAACCTAAAGAAACAACTCCTAAACAGGATAAATCAAAATCTAAAGTTCAGTCTGGCTGGGTAGGGTCTTCGTACTATGAAAATGGTGCTAAAGTTACTAATAAGTGGATTTTTAATAAAAAGGTTAACGCCTACTTCTATTTAAACGCATCGGGAAATTATGTCCAAAATGCCTGGGTCGGTAATTACTATCTAAAATCTGATGGTAAGAGAGCTAAGAACGAATGGATTTATGATAAGAAATACTCTGCACATTATTATTTAACAGCAGAAGGTAGCTATGCTCGTAACACCTGGGTAGGAAATTACTACCTTAAATCAGATGGTAAGAGAGCTAAGAACGAATGGGTTTATGATAAGAAATCGAGTTCATATTTTTATCTAACATCAGAAGGAAGTTCAGCTCGTAACACTTGGGTAGGCAATTACTATCTTAAATCAGATGGTAAAATGGCTAAGAGTGAATGGATTTATGATAAAAACTATGGCTCATATTATTATCTAACCGCAGAAGGTAGCTACGCTCGAAACGCATGGGTAGGTAATTACTATCTAAAATCAGACGGGAAAAGAGCTAAAAATGAATGGTTTTATGACAATAACTATGGGTCATACTATTATTTAACAGGAGAAGGTAGCTACGCTCGTAATACTTGGGTAGGGAATTATTATCTCAAATCAGATGGAAAGATGGCCAAGAATGAATGGATTTATGACAAAAACTACGGTTCATATTATTATCTAACAGGAGAAGGAAGCTACGCACGTAACAAATGGGTAGGTAATTACTATCTAAAATCAAACGGTAAGATGGCCAAAAATGAGTGGGTAGATGGTGGTCGTTATTATGTTGATTCTGACGGAAAGATGGTTAAAAGTGACTGGATTTATGATAAAAACTATGGTTCATATTATTATCTAACATCAGAAGGCAGCTACGCTCGCAACAAATGGGTAGGAAATTATTATCTCAAATCAGATGGTAAGATGGCCAAGAATGAATGGGTAGATGGCGGTCGTTACTATGTCGATTCTAAAGGTTATATGGTGAAGGATAAATGGGTAGATGGTGGCCGTTACTATGTAGGATACGATGGTGTGCGGCAACCAAAACCAGCAGATGGGAACCAGTACAATGCTGCTTTAAGTAAAGCGAAAAGCTATAATTCGTGGGCAAATATGTCAAAAAAAGCTCTCTATGAGCAATTAACGTGGCATGGTTTTTCAAGTTCAGCAGTGCAGTATGCCATCGATCACTTGAATGCAGATTATAAGGCAAATGCCTTAGCTAAAGCAAGAGAATATCGAAAATATAGTAATCTCTCAAAGACAGAAATTTATGAGAGGCTAACTTCTTCTTGGTTTGGAAAATTTACAAAAGAAGAAGCAAACTATGCCATTCAAAAACTTAATCTACCATCAGAAGGCAGCCATGTTCGCAATAAATGGGTAGGAGCTTATTATTATAAACCGGATGGAAAGATGGCCAAGAATGAATGGGTAGATGGCGGTCGTTACTATGTCGATTCTAAAG
>ERZ773009.2312-NODE-2312-length-12301-cov-9.387392_pt1 | contig 12301 bp, 4 predicted proteins | sample MGYA00580663_ERZ773009 | MGnify/ENA primary metagenome ERZ773009 (study PRJEB29015, sample SAMEA2737969) | human oral metagenome | biome: human oral; feature: human-associated habitat; material: dental | place: China | collected 2026 ... | reverse complement strand
CCTCCACGGCACGGACGTATCCTCCGCCGTCCATCAGCGGGGAAGCCCGCATCATGCGCGGCACGGCCGTATGGAGTGCCGCCAGCAGCTCCATATCAGAGGCAAGGACTACCGCACGCTCCACATAGGATGCCGAATCCTCCACGACCAGTTCACCAAGTCCAACATTGTACAGGAGACTTGTCCCAAAACGAGCTCCATGACGCATGCCCGTAAGCGTCACTACGGGAAGCCCCATAAAGAGTGCCTCGCAGGTTGTCCCGCCCCCTTGATAGGGATATGTGTCGAGGATGATGTCCACGTCCAGATAGTCGCGCAGATAGTCCCTCGTCCCGGGACGCAGCTCAATCCGCGCCATATCGAGGCCGGCACACTCAGCACGAATCCGCATACGTTCCAGTGGTTCCCTACTCGGATGGACATTTTTGAGCAGAAGCCTCGCCTCGGGCACGTGACGCAGGATCTCTGCCCAGAGTGCCAACATTTCATCCGTGATCTTCGTAAAGTTGTTGAAGCTCCCGAACACCACGGGATCATGCGGCACACGGTGCAGGTTCTCATAGGCACGAAACCGCTCCGACGGCGTGAAGCAAAGATGAGTGTTCGGAAGCCGCAGGATGCGCTCGGTAAAGAGTACATCCATCTCCGGCGGATCGACAATAGGATCGCCGAGGAAGTAATCCATCGCAGGAAGTCCCGTCGTATTGAAGTAGCCGATGCCCGAAAGCTGCACCGGGGCGGGCTTATACGCCGCAATCTGCAGCGTCTTCCCCCCGGCCGAGTGCCCCGCAAGATCGACAAGGATGTCGATCCCGTCCGCATATATGTGCTGTGCCGCCGCTGCAGGTGTGCAGGAGAAGAGGTTTGCATAGTGATCTGTCATCCCTGCCAGCCATTCCATCACCTCCCCCTGCTGCTTTCCAACATCATAGAGGGACACCGCGAAATGTATACGGTCATAAGCGGCAAAGAGCTGAATCACAAAGTTCAGCACGATGTGATCCGTAAGACTTGGCGCAAGGTAGCCGATGCGCAGCTTCTCCCGCCGCCGCTTCGCATGTGAGAACTGCGGTAGTTCGCCAATCATCGTTCCATACATCCGATGTGCCGAATACAGCTCCTCATCTGAGATGCCGTCAACATAGTGAAGATCCATGAGATAGTTGCTCAGCGCGGTGAGGCGCATCCAAGGCGTTGGACACGGCAGCTGCCACACGAGCTTCAGATGCGGCAATGCCGCATTGAGATCGGAGAGGCGGAGAAGGAGATGTCCCATGAGCTCATGCAGTTCCCAGAGGCGTTCCGCGGGAAACAGCCCCTCCTGCTCCATCGCTTGGAGACGGCGGAGGGCACTCTCTGAACGACCCGCAGTGATCTCCGTACATACGGAATCAAAGGCACGTTCAAATGCATCCTTCGCGTGCTTCCCACTCTGCCCAGATCGCACGATAACAATCCTCCATCTCACGAATATACCGTTCTTGATCCATGACAGGCGATGTCTTCATGCGGTCACGTATCTCACGGTGCAGAGCATCCAACAGATCAATATTATTGGCAAGAGCCACCGCCGCTTCGATATAGTCCTCGATGCGCGTCGAGGCAAGCTCCCCCAGCCCGATATTCGCGAGCAGGCTGTAGGTAAATCGTGTGCTGTGCCGCTCTGTATAGAGAGAGACAACGGGAACTCCCATATAGAGTGCATCGCAGGTCGTTCCGCCGCCCGGCCACGGGAAGGTATCGAGAGCAATGTCAACATCAAGATAACGCTGCATATAGTCACGCGTCGCCACCTCAAATTGCACGCGATTCATGTCAAACCCGAGGCATTTCAACCGTTCATGCGCAAGAGCAGCGACACCACACTTTCCGTATGCCTTGTTCTTCAGCAGGAGGCGGGCATTTGGCACACGCTCCATGATCTCCCGCCATGCCAAGAGCATATTATCCTGCAGCTTCGCGTACTGATTGAACGAGGCAAATTGGATATACCCCTTCATACGTGCAGGCGTTCCTGTCGAGGAGGGCAGATGTGCAAACCCATTATAGCAGAACTGGCTCGTCAGGCGCAGTAATTTTTCGACATAAACAGCTTCACTTCCGCTGCCCTCGGGATCGCAGAAGTGATCGGTCACAAAGTAGTCCACCGCCGGCAGTCCCGTTGTCGCCATATAGCCAAGCCCAGAAATCTGTACGGGGGCAGGTTTCCATGCGAGTGCGGCCAACCCCGATGCTGCGGTATGTCCCGCGAGATCAAAGAGAATATCCACCTCATCCGCATAGATTTCGCGCGCAATCCGCTCCATGTCCCGCGCATGATCCGAAAGATCGCGCCACTCTGTCACAAGGCTTTGCAAAAACGCCGAATACTGATCATGCTTGCCGAGGTTATATACATAAACCTCAAATTGGCTACTGTCAAATCCTGCAAGAAACGGCCAGATAAAGTAGAGCATCACATGCTCGCAGAAATCACCCGAGATATAGCCAATGCGGATCTTGTTTTTTTTTCGCCGCCCATAATGGATATAAGGCTGCACATCGCGAAAAAGTTCCGCATATCCAAGGCTCTTTTCATAGACCTCCCGCGCCGGCAGATCGAGTGCATTGAGTTTGAACAGTGCTGCACCGTAGTAAGTGCGCTGCATAAACAGCGTATCTGCTTCCCGCGCATACGCCAGCGCATAGCGATATGACTCTTGCGGCTCCGAAGAAAACGTTCCACAGTCCGCACATACCTTAAGCAGGAGGGCATGCACATCCGGCTCGACACGCATTCCCCCCTCGATGAGCGCAAGCCCATGCTTGGCACGTGCGTAGGACTCCATCGAAGTACCGATCGGTGTTGGACTGACAAAGGAGAGGTAGAGGCGAGCCCCCTCCCGCTCGCGTGGAACACCTTCGGCAGCCAGAGCCCAGCGTCCCGCCAGTGTTGGTGCATCCGAAAAGAAATATGCCCATGCGAGCGTCATGCGCTGCTCCGGATGCAGGCACTCCATTCCATCCAGTCGGTGCGCCGTATCGATCACTGCACCCCAATCCTCACGTGCCGCAGTCTTTACAAGCTGCGCTGTAAGATCCTGTGCGGACTGCTTGCCACCATTCGCAAGGACACGCTCGTATGCACGCTCCACGGAGAACATGATTGTCTCCGCATCGGAGGAGTCAAAGAGCCGCCAAGACAGGCACTGATGAAGTTCCGCAAGACGCGGTAGGTCAGAGCAGAGCGCAGTTGCCCATGCGGCAGTTTCCTCTGCAGTTCGTACCGGAGGAAGCCCGAGACCGTCGAGAAGATGCGCAGGATAGCGCGACACAAAAGGCTGCGCGGTAAGGAGCGGCACACCGCACTCAGACGCACGATAGACATCCGTGAGATCCGCATGAATACCCAACAGCAGGTCGATCTCATCATAGGAAAGCTCGTCCACAAGATCCAGTGTGGAATCCTCTGAGCCAAGTGCCGCAATGTGCTCAAAATCCTCGGACGAAAGTCCCGCAGCGATCCGCGCCGGCAGAATCAGACGAACGGCGCACATCTGCGACAGCAGATGCGAAAGCATCGTCAAAAGGACATCTGCCCCACCGGATGCCAATCTCCCTGTCACCCCAATCGCCGGTATGCCCGTATCAAGCATCGGCGTCCGATATGTATAAGGTGATGATGTCATCCTAAGTTTCATCCAACAGCAGGGGAAAACCTCCTTGCCCTCAACCTGAGGAAGCCCTCCCGCCACTGTCGGACATCCCTCCGCAAGCGAGATGATGTGTGCTGTCGGGCGCAGTTCCAGAATGGGACACACCACCTCATCCGGCCCGCAGAGCGAGAGATCGACGAGCAGATCAATGCGGTCATGGCGAATACACTCCGCCGCCTCGGCGGCCGTACAGCCTCCGATCGCCCTCAGCGATGCCTCCGCTGAAAAGAGTTCGACTTCGCTCCTGCTCCCCATATGGTAAACAAAGAGCTCATAGCGCAGTGCATCATAGGCGGCGAAGAACATCGGAAGAAACTCCCGCATCTGTCCTGCACTAAGTGCCGAGACAATGTAGCCGAGTCGGATCCTGCGATATTGTCCGCTCCTTTGTTCCATATGCTTCTGTTTTTTCTTCATCGGCTCTCCCCTATACAGTCTCTAATGAGTTTATCGTGTTTCGTACACGGTCTCTTTAGCGTTCCATATGAACTTCCCAGGCCGCCTCATATGCCGCGCCGACATCACTGCCATAGCCCGCCGCATCCATCACAGGTGAGTTCTCCATCATTCCGCGCAGCCCTGTATGCAGGGCATCGAGCGCAGCAGCATCTCCCGCGAGCGCAACGGCAAGCGAGATATACTCCTTCTCCGTATGCGCAACAAGTCCCCCTGCCCCGATATTTTCCAGAAGCGACGCCCCGAAACGGCTGCCGAGACTCTCCCCCGCAAGGGTGACGACAGGAACACCCATATAGAGTGCGTCGCAGGTCGTGCCGCCGCCGGGATAGGGAAAGGGATCGAGTGCGATGTCCACGCGATTGTACGCAGCGAGATAGTCCCGTGACGCTCCCTCCGCATCCACCCGATCCTGCGGAATGCCCGCCGCAGCAATACGCCGGAGTGCCTCTGCACGCGCATCCGCATAAGAAAAGACATTCGTCTTGAGCAGGAGACGGCTCTCCGGCACGCGGCGCAGAATCTCTGCCCAAATGCGAAGTACATGATCGTTCAGCTTTGTAAAATTGTTGAAACTGCCAAAGACAATGGCACGCCCCGCCGCAGGAGCATGTGCGGGCAGGGGTGCTTCATGCAGCGGCCGCCAGCAGAAATGCGAATGCGGCAGGACGAGCAGTTCCTCCGTAAAGCCCTCCTCCGCGCCTCCTGCCGCAAGCACGGGATCGGTGAGAAAATAATCCACGGTGGGAAGCCCGGTCGAAGCAAAGTAGCCGATGCCTGAGATCTGCACGGGGGCAGGACGATAGGCGAGAATGGGCAGCGTCCTGCCCGCCGTATGCCCCGCAAGATCGACGAGGATGTCGATGCCGTCGCGGTAAATCACATACGCCGCCTCCTCTGCCGAAAACCGTGCAAGATTGCGGAAACGGTCGACTGCCCCCTTCACCCGTGCGGTATAACTGTCCTCGGCGTTCAGCGCATAGACCGTCACCTCATAGCGAGCGGGGTCGAGTGCCGTCATCAGGGCATACGAAAAGGAGAGCACGACGTGCTCCCTCACATCGGGTGAAAGGTACCCGATGCGCAGACGCCGCTCCCCCATATCATGCGCCGTATGGTCGTGGGTACGCACATCGGCAAAGAGAGCACCGTACCCCTCCGCCGCCCGCTTGTCCTCCGTAGGCGATGAGGGCAGATAGTGACGGTTAAAGAGCACATTGCTCGCATTGAGGGCACGCAGTGTGCGTTCAGGCGCAGCATCACGCGCCCGCTCATAGAAACGCACCGCATCCGCCGCACGGCCGAGGAAGCGTGCGCACTGCCCCGCGAGATTATAGACCTTCTCCGCAATCGCAGGCGGCAGCTCCGCACCTTGGAGCGGTGTGAGCAGTTTCAAGGCGGCGCAGCGTTCCTCTGCCATGAGATGAATACGCGCACGCAGAAAGACCGTATAGGGGTCACGGGGCATCAGACGCGCACATTCCTGCCATGCTGCCAGTGCCTCCTGTGTGCGTCCCGCCTCGATATGGAGTGCCGTGAGAAGCCCTGCCGCCTCGGCGGGCGCAAAGCGATGCAGCTTTTTGAGCCCCTTCTTCGCCGCCCTCTCATCCCCGTGTGCAAGTGCGGTGAAAATGCGCTCGCGCAGGATTTCAAGTTCCGCATCTCTCATGCCATCCCTCCTGCAAGCCGCCCAATTCGCCGCAGCATCCGCACATCCTCAGGTGCTACAGAGAGGTTTTTGCAGGAGTTTGGCAGGAGGAGCGCAAGTGCGCCCTGCTCGTTCGGCGCAAAGTCTTCCCCATATGCCGCCGCAACCGCCGCTGTACGCTCAATCTCGTCAATCAGGGACGCTGCCGCCGCACTCACATCCCCCGCAAGAAGGAATTGCCGCCGCTGCGGGAACTTCAGCGTGCTCTTCCGATCATAGTAAAGTGCAGCAAGACCGTAGGAGGATCCCGCGAGTACAGCGGCGAGGAATGCAGGATCGGCACTCTCCCGATAGAGGCCATTCAATGTTTCGATAACGGCGGCATCATCCGCCCCGACACAGTCCAGCATTCGGACGAAACGGATGAGAACCGATGCCGCATGCGGACTGAGCCGCAGCGCATGCTCATGGAGGTGCAGAGCCTCCTCCATATCCCCCTTGAGCCGCGCCGCCTCCCCAAGACGCACATAGGCAGTCGGTGCGAGGATGCCTGAGAAATCACCTTCACGATAGTATTCCTCATGCAGACGGATCCCCTCGCGATATGCCGCACATGCCGTAGAGATAAGCCCTTGATCCCACGCATAGGTTCCGTAGATCATGGGAAAATCCGCCTTTTCAGGAAGAGCCTTCCGCGCCGTCTCGTATGCTGCGCGAATCTCATCATCCGCCGCCCTCATCAGGATGAGCGATTGGAGCAGGACCGCATGCGGACGATCCTCCGAGCCGACAGGACGATCTGTACTGTCCCGTGCCAGACGCGCATAGCGTGCCGCCGCAGGATAGTCCTCAAGCGAATAGTAGCAGTCCATCAGATGATATTCGTCGAGCTTTCTGTGCTCCCCACGTGCACGGCGTGCGAGCAGGAGCTCCAGATCGCGGCGCGACTTCCCCTTGATGATGCGCGGTGAATATCCCGTATGATAGAGTGTCAGCCCGGGAGCCATCGTCATTTCGCGCCCCGCATCGCCGCTGAGGTTCTCCACATGCTCATGGATGCTCCCGACGAAGCGGATGTGCGGCGCACGGCGAAAGATACGCTGCACCTGTGCCGACGTGCCGAGCAGCACTCCCGTATCCATGTCGATATTGACGAGATGCACAATGAATCCGTCGAATTTCTTGCGCCCGTCATACTCCTCGATCAGGGGACGCACACGCGGCGCACTCTCCTCCGTGAAATACTCATCCGCATCGGTGAAGACCACCCAGTCCCCCACCGCCTGATCGAGCGCAAAATTTTTCGCCGCCGCGAAATCGTTGATCCAGTCGAAGTGAACGACCTTTGCTCCGCCCGCACGTGCAATCTCAACAGTCGCATCGGTCGAACCCGTATCGACGACGATCATCTCGTCGGCAAAGACACGCATCGACGAGAGCCAGCGCGGCAGATTTTCCGCCTCATTCTTCGCGATGACACATGCCGAGATCTTCATCGTATCAGCTCCCATAGTTCCTGTGACCTTCGATGTCCACCATCCAAGGAAAGCGCACGCACGAGACAATCCTCCGCCTCCGTCCGCATCCCGAGCTGCAGGGAAGCATAGGCCATCCCGCAGAGATCGTTCGCCACGTCGCCCGCCATCGCCACGACAAACGAGTATCCGAGGAGCACACCCGCCCATCGTTCGTGTGCCGTAAGCTCCTCCACAAGTGTGCGCAGAACAGAGATGCCGTATCCCGCCGCCGCACGCAGAAATCGCTCCGTCTGCGCTGCATCCGCGTGGAGAACGAAGGTCTCCCGCACGAGGTCATACCCCTCCTGTGTCTTTGGCAAAGGCACGGCATCCGGCTCATCGTAGTGCCGCCAGAACGCCCGCATCGGTGCGGGGAGCAATTCGCGCAGACGATGGTAGAGCATTAGGCTCTCCGCCTTGCGCTCGTTTTCCAGACGCAGCAGGATCTCGGGGATCTCGCGCACGGACTGCGCGAGTGCAGAAACGACCTGCGCACCGAGGACGGAAGGGGCTTCCGTTCTCACCTGCTGATAGATCGCAGGCTCAGCCACGACGCATCCCGTCAGATGTGTAAGTTCTGCACGCGCCACACACGCAAGGGAGAGCCATCCATGACTGTCTGCAAAGCGTGTGAGAAAGCTGAGCATCTCCGCATCCTCCCCAAGCACTTCCCGCAGGGCAGTGAGCAGCGATCCCGCCTCCTCTGTGCAATGCAGTTCCACATAGACATCGGGAGCCTCCTCCTGCGCCCGATCCAGTGCAAATGCACGCGTCAGTTCCTCCTCTGCCGCCGCAGATGCCCCTGCCTCCATCAGAAGACGCGCACGCGCAGCAGACACAGCCCCCGCCCATGCGGAAAATTCGGATGCCTCTCCCTTTGCATCCGCAGGGTGCTCATAGAGCTCGATCGCACGCGTCAGCGCATCGTGCGCCTGCCCATCCCCAAGGACAGAGAGCAGCAGCCCCAGCCGTCCGTGGAAATCGGGCAGCGCGGGAAAGAGCCGGCATGCCATACGTGCCGCCGCAATCTGCTCCGCGAACGGAACACGCTCCTTCTCCATCGCGTTCAGCAGGAGATGGTGGAGATGGCTCTGCGCACCGACAGACACGACATCTTCTTCCAGCGCGGCACGTGCATAGATGAGTGCAGAGGCATATTTTCCAAGCCCATAATAGGTATCGGCAAGGTAACGGCAATCGCCCGGCTGCAGTCCCGCCTCCTCGATGCGCTGCTCCATCAGCACGAGATTGCGCTCGTGCTTGGCGCGAATGCGTGCGGAGGAATAGCCCACATGACGGACGGCAAGTGCCACAGATTCATGATAGAGGACGGGTTCCCCCCCCTCCTTGCACAGTGCCTCATGCACGCGCCCCTCGTAGTAAAGACCACGCCCCATCCGCAGGAGACGGACATGCGGTGCGCGTCCCGTCTCGCGCTCGTCTGCATTCTCCTCCACATGAACGATCGGCAGGAGAACGGCATCTACATACGGCATCGTCACATCCACCATCGCGAGATAGCTGCGAAGTTCCGACGGGTCAAAGAAGGATTCATCCGCATCGAGAACAACCGCCCAGTCTCCGTGCGCCGCACCGACCGCAGTATTGCGTGCGGCGGCAAAATCATCCCGCCACACAAAGTCAATGATATGCGTTCCCGCTGTCTCTGCAAGGGTGCGCGTCCCGTCCGTCGAACCCGTATCGACAACGATGCGCTCATTCGCATAGACAGCGGTATTTTCGAGCCATCGCTCCATATCCCGTGCATCGTCGCGCACAAAGACCACCGCTGAGATCTGCAGTTCCTCTGCACGCGCCGCAATGTGCTGCCAGATCGCCATGCGCCGCGCCAAGCCGTCACGCATCTCATCCGTAAAGAGGGAGATCTCCACGGCCCCCGCCGGCGGCTCCGCCGAGAGTGCAAGTTCCGCCGCTGCGATCGCCTCCCGATAACGGTGAAACATCGCCAATGCCTCTGCATACTCCGCATGCATCTCCGGCAGCTCCGGGAATTCGTGCGCCGCCTGCGCAGCAATCGCAAGGCGATCCTTTCTGCGTGCGGGCTGTCCGCCATAGATGCGCAGGAGAATCCGCCAGCAGCGACTCGCATAGACGACACTGCGCCGCCCAAGAGCCACATCGAGAAGGGCATACCGCTCCGCCATACGCTCATCACCGAGATTGTCATACGTCTCTGCGAGATACCGCCAGCATCGCTCGGGATGTTCCGCACACCGCACCTCATCGAGCAGCAGACGCAGATTGCGCTCCCCCTTTTCACGTGTGAGTGCAGCCGAATAGCCCGTATGCACAAGTGTCAACTGTGCCGGTGCAACAGTTCGGGAATGCGGCACTGTTCCATCTGCACCGCGCAGTTCCTCATGGATACGCCCCACATAGGCACGCCCCGCCCGTCGGCGGAAGATACGCGGCGCGAAGGAATCAAGCAGGGTCTCCCCCGTCGCCTCGTCGATGTTGTGCCACGGCACGAGCAGTACCTCAGCCCCCGCCGCATCTGCCTCTGTAATCGTCGCACGCAGATGCATACGCGTCTCGTCCGAAAAATATTCATCCGCATCGATAAAGACAATCCAGCCCCCCGTCGCTTTAGCGAGCACGGCATTCCGTGCCGCCGCAAAATCATCCGCCCATGGAATATGACAGACCTCCGCGCCGAATGCGGCGGCAACAGCAGCAGAATCGTCCCGCGATCCCGTATCGCCAACAATGAGCTCATCCACTTGATTCTGCAGACTTTCGATGGACTTTTTCAGATGATGTGCATCATCCCGCACAATATAACATGCCGTAATGCGCAGCCTTGCTTCCTCTGCTCGCTCCACATCTTCCCCCCGATACTGCCGTGCACGCTCCGACCAAAAATGCGCCTTCTCCGCATCTGCCAAATGCACATAGATCTGTGCCGTCCGCTCTGCCGCCATCGCAGCCACGCTGTCATTAAAAAAAGAGGAGTTCTCCGTGCGTGCCCCGCCCGCGTCATAGCGTTCGAGTGCTACGGCAAAACTCTCCGCCGCCTCCGCATAGGAAGCAAGCCCACAGAGGATCATGCCGCGCTGAGCATAGAAATCCGGCAGCGCAGGATACTTTGCAAGAGCCTCCTCGACAAGTGCCAGCATCTCCTCATCGGGGTAGTGCAGGGCACGCATCGACTCAATCATCTGATGGTAGATTCTGCTCTCCTCACCGATAAAGGAAACCTCTCCGTATAATGCCTCACGTGAAAGGGCAAGGGCACGTGCATAATCCTTCAGCCCAAAATAGCAGTCTGCAAGATAGAATGCCTGCTTTGCCCTGCGACCATGCTTCTCTGCATCGCTCTCAAGCAAGGCAATATTGCGCCGTATCTTTGCCTCGCTGCGCTCTGTAAGGTACCCCGTATGCCCTGCTGACAGGCGCTCGTCCGCATAGACGAGAACACGCTCCATATCATCGTCACGCATCAGCTGCTCATGAACGACCCCCACATAATGAAGCCCCTCTCTGCAAAAAATGCGCGGACTCTGTATCATGCGTGCATCACGCAGGGAACCCTTCGTCATAAAATTGCAGAGAGGGATCATAATAATATCGAAATTCGGATGTGCGTATACAAGCTCCTCAATGCACTCTCGAACAGTTTCGGGATAAAAGAAATACTCGTCGGCATCGAGAAAAATGACAACATCACCTGTCGCTCGTTCGAGCGCATAATTGCGTGCCCGTGAAAAATCATTCTGCCAAGCATACTCATAGCATTGTGCATCAAAAGTCTCGGCAACTGCCGGTACCAACGCATCCCCTGCCGTTGAGACAATGATGATCTCATCGACCGCCGCCCGCAAAGAGAGAAGGGAACGGTGCAGTTCCTCCACTTCGTCTTTGACAATATAACAGGCAGAAAGCTTCATACGGCACATCCTTTCATTCCCTTTCAAAGAATCATTATACGCGATTCCAAGCATTTTCGCAAAGAAAAAGAACCCCTCCCCCTGAGGGGAGAGGTTCCTGTCATCCATCTGTAACAGCCGAAGCGAATTACTGGAGGAGCGAGAGGACAGCCGAGCTGTTCTGGTTCGCCTGCGCGAGCATGGACTGCGCAGCCTGGAGCAGCACGTTGTTCTTCGTATAGTTCGTCATCTCCTTCGCCATATCCGCATCGCGAATCACCGACTCGGAGTTCTGAACGTTCTCGGATGCCGTCGTGAGGTTCGAGCTCGTGTAAGCAAGGCGAGTCTGGACTGCACCGATGTTCGCCTGCTCGTCAAGAGCCTTCTGGAGTGCCGTCTCAATCGTGTTGATCGCAGCGTTTGCCTTGTCCTGCGTCTGAACGCTGAGAACGGAGCCATCCGTGCCCTTAAGACCAAGTGCGAGCGAACGCATATCCGTCATGCTGACCTTGATTGCCTGGTTTGCTTTCGTGCCCGTCTGGAGGACGAGTGCGTTGTCAGCAGACTCATTCTCTGCACGAATGCGCTCGTTGAACGCATCGAGAGACGTGTTTGCCGTCTTGCGAACAGCACCCGTGTTGTCCGTGATCGAGATCGTGAACGAGGAGATCTGAGCCGTCGTGCCCGAGCTCTTCGCCTGGATCGAGAGTGCGGTCTTGTTGTCCGCCGTGTAGACACTGTTGTTCGCCTTGTCGTAACCGATGAGTGCCTCATTCTTCGTCACACCCATGAGCGACGTGCCTGTGAAGGACTCAGTGCCGTTGAACGCTGCGCTGTCAAGAATGGACGCGAGCGTGTTGTTCGTGCTGACCTGGAACGTCGTCGTATAGGTACGACCCTGACGGACGTAGGAAACCGTGACGTTATCCGTCGACTGGATGTTGAGGCTCTCGTTCGTACGGCTCTGCAGGCTCGTCAGTGCGGATGCCCACGCCGTCGTCGTGCTCATCGCACCGTTTGAGAGTGTCGTGCAGGTTGCAACGCCCTTGCTGTTGCGCGAACCATCGACGAGGTACTTGCCGTTGTACGTTGCAAGTG
>ERZ773009.2306-NODE-2306-length-12318-cov-2.705700_pt1 | contig 12318 bp, 9 predicted proteins | sample MGYA00580663_ERZ773009 | MGnify/ENA primary metagenome ERZ773009 (study PRJEB29015, sample SAMEA2737969) | human oral metagenome | biome: human oral; feature: human-associated habitat; material: dental | place: China | collected 2026 ... | reverse complement strand
CGGTAGAGGAGGCTGTCTTGGCAGAGAGAAACGGTGCAGATTATATAGGTATTAAAGGGATTGTGCTTGCAGGACGCCCTTATCATATTGATCCCGAAATCAATCATGGAATTCCAGAGATGATTCAATCCTATGGGTTACCTGTCCTTTCCGAGGACATGCTCTACCATCAACCGGCGAAGGAAGAAGCCCTCTCCATCGTTAACCAATGGAGTTATCACGCTCGTCTGTATCATGCGGCCAGTTATGCTGCGGAACACGACAACATCACCCTGATTCAGTTTAGCTCTTTCGGCTGTGGTCTTGACGCCATTACTACGGGACAGGTCAGAGCGATTTTAGAAGAACATCATCGCCTCTACACCATGATCAAATTGGATGAAGTATCTAACTTAGGTGCGGCCCGCATCCGGGTGCGATCACTGATCGCGGCCTTAGCCCGCCGCCAATCACTGCCGTATCACTCGACGGAGATCATAGAACGTCCTCGATTCACCGAAGAGTGCCGGCGAACCTATACAATCATAGCTCCCCAGATGGCGCCTATTCAATTTCGTCTTTTGGAAACAACCCTGCGCAAGTATGGCTATCGACTGGTGATTCCCCAAATGCCAGATCGAAGCGCCATTGATCTTGGGCTGCGCTATATCCATAATGACATGTGTTACCCTGCCATCGTGGTCATTGGCCAACTGTTATCCGTGATTCAATCAGGACAGTGCGATCCGAACCATACGGCCATTATGCTTTTCCAGACTTGCGGCGCTTGCCGTGCCACGAATTATCTGAACCTCATGCGAACAGCATTAAAGGATGCAGGATACGGGCAGGTTCCAGTATTTGCCTGCGTTGGCCGCCCCAGCGAAACAGACGCCTTCGTAATGAGCCATCAATGCTCCGCGGATGTGACAAAGAGTATTGTATACGGCGATCTTCTCATGCGGGTAAAAAATCGAGTCAAGCCTTATGAAAAAGTACCGGGATCTACCGAACGGCTCTATGAAAAATGGATGGCACGCTGCCAGGATGAGATCGTGCACGGAAATTATTTTCGCTATCAAACCACCATCCGCTCTATCGTCGAAGAATTTGATCACTTGCCCATTCATGAAGACATCTGGAAACCGCGGGTGGGGATCGTGGGGGAGATACTCGTCAAGTACCATCCGATCGCGCACAACCGTTTGGAAGAATTTTTAGCCTCGGAAGGGGCTGAAGTAATCATGCCTGATCTTTTGAATTTCATGGAATACATGGCTTTTGATGCTATCGTCAAACATAAGCTTTTAGACGGCAGCTATTGGGATAAACTGAAAGCTGAGATATCCATTCAGGTCATGGAATTTTTCCGTCGCCCGGCTGTGAAAGCTTTAGCCAAAAGCCGCCGCTTTACGCCGCCAGCCAATATTAAAGAATTGGCAAAGTTGGCCTCGCAGCAGGTTTCTTTAGGGAACATGGCCGGCGAAGGTTGGTTTTTGACAGGTGAGATGATGGAATTAGCAGAACGTGGAATTTACAATGTCGTTTGCCTCCAACCCTTTGGTTGTCTGCCAAATCATATCACCGGCAAAGGCGTCATGCACGCTTTGCGGCAGCGTTATCCCGACAGTAACATGATTGCCTTGGATTGCGATGCAGGAACCAGCGAAGTGAATCAGGAAAACCGTATCAAACTGATGCTTTCCGTGGCGAAAGAAAAAGGGCCGCAGCCAATATCACAAAATGCCGTATGATCCATGGGGGCCGAAAGGTGGATAAAAAACCGCCTTTCGGCTTTTTGTATGATCGGAAAAGTTCTCTCTTATCAAAAAAAGGAAGGATTTAGGGGAAGCGCCGCGAATATAATCTGTAAATAATAATGAGACAAAAGGCAGGGGGAAAGGGGAATGACGGAACGTTGCGAGTTAGCCAATTTGCAACCGGGGATGATTTTGGATCAAGGGATCTTCGATAATGATAACCAAACGCTTTTAGAGGCGGGGGTTGTTTTGACAGAAGGCTTGATCCAGATGCTGCGAAATCGCTTTTCCGATGGATACTTAATGGCTTCTATCCGGGTGCCTGACCAAACGGCAGCATTAGCCGCGGCGGTGGAAGAGGCTTTTCCGGCTGGTTTCCCCCCTGACCCCAACGAAGATATGCTCGTTGATCCAGAATATGTAAAATTATACAATACGGTCTTGTTGGAAACGAATCAGCTTTTTACCGATCAACGCAATAAAGCCTCCATGGACTTTGATGCCCTCGGTCAATTCATTGCCGAAGGGCACATCAATGAATTGTGCGACGGAGCACGAGCCGTGACCCAACTCCATAACATGACCCGTGACGATACTCACTATCTCCTCCATCACAGCATCCATGTGGCGGTATTGGCAGGATTGATGGGCCGCTGGTTACGTTGGCCCAGATCCCGACAGGAACGCCTGATGTTATCAGGGCTGTTCCACAGTATTGGGAAACTGTATATGCCGGCGGATATTCTTGATAAGCCGGGGAAACTGACGGATCAGGAGCAGTTGATCATCCATCAGTATCGGAAAAAGGTTATGAGATTCTGTGCCAGAGCGGATTGCAGGGAGAGACCGAAATCGTTGACGGGATTCGTCAGCATCACGAACGAGGTGACGGATCGGGGTATCCACATAAACGAAAAATGGATAAAATTGGTATATTTGGCCGTATTATCGGCATCCTTGATGTTTATGATGCGATGACCGCGAACCGTGTTTATGCGAAGCGAAAGTCGCCTTTTGAAGCGTTTGATGCCTTACTGGCTGATATGATGGCAGGCAAGCTGGACGCAACGTATGGCGTCTTATTTGTAAAGAAAGTATGCCAAGCGTTGATCGGTAGCTGGGTACGCCTCTCAAACGGAAAAAAGGCGAAAATCATTTACATTGATCAGAGCCGTACCAGTGCGCTTCCTATTGTGGAAACAGAGGACGGCAATTTTTGGGATATTGCTACAAAGCAAGGCGTCAGTATTACGTGTCTGTTAACGTATGACGAACTGTTTACGCATTGAGAGAGGTATGGAGATGATGTTCCGTGAAAAGCCGCAGAATATAATCTCCGTCACATTTTTTTAGATATCAGGCTAAATTTCAGAGAGAAGGGGAGCATGAGGATGATACGGTGTGCGATTGAAAATCTACAACCGGGCATGGTGCTGGGAGAACCAATTTTTCATGATAATGGCAATATCATGCTGCGGAAAGGGACGCAGTTGACAGAAGCTCTCATAAAGCGCCTCCAGTCACGTAAGGATATTACGGTTTTTCTTAAACGTATGCCCGAAACGGCTGCTCCGGCCGTGGATATTCTGTCTCCTGACGAAGAACTCGAGGGAACGGCAGCAAAAGGGTGTCCTGATACGCCGCAGGCAGGAGACGCCATTGAGGATAAAACACCAGAATCACCAGAACAAAAAACTTCCCCAGAAGAAATGCCTGTTCGTCGCAGTTCTGATCCGAAACAAGAGAGACTCCTCGACCTAAACTACGTGGAAGAGTACAAATCCGTTATTGAAGAACTAAGGGTACTGTTTTCCCGCCATGGGGCAACGACACTGAATCTGGATGCAATCAATGCCCTGATTGCCAGCAGCAAACTGGACCAGCTGTGCGATGGTGCTCGGGCAGTGACACAGATTCATAATATCCCGCGGGAAGAACGAAATTATTTATTACATCACAGCTTACATGTTTCTATTTTAGCCGGACTGATGGGAACTTGGTTAGGATGGCCGACGAGCAGACGGCGGCGTTTGATGTTTGCTGGTCTGCTGCTTGATGTGGGAAAATTAAAGATCGCGGAAGCGCTTCTCAATAAGCCAGGCGTACTGAACAACACCGAACGATCCATTCTCGGCAGACATTCCACGATGGGCTGTGACCTTCTGAAACTCAGCGGTCTGGATGAAAACGACGAAGCCATGATTGGCATTTTGCAGCACCACGAACGCTGTGACGGTTCAGGTTACCCGGCACAACTAAAAAAGAACCAGATAACGCCTTTCGGACATATTCTGGGCATTTTAGACAGTTATGATGCGATGGCGTCAAACCGTACCTACGCCCGCCGTAAATCGCCATTTGAAATTTGTGATATCTTCCAGCGGGATACCGTAGGAGGGAAATTCACTCCTGAATACAGTGTCCTGTTTGTTAATCGGCTCAGCCAATCCCTGATAGGGAATTGGGTGATGCTGACGAATGACAAAAAGGGAAAGATCGTCTATGTGGATCAGAGCCGAACCGGTGCCATGCCAATCGTGGAATTGGAAGACGGAACATTCCTCGACACTGGAGCACAATCCGTTAAAGTGAAAGCCCTGTTAACTTATATTGAAGCCATTTCCTGAGGCCCTTGGATAAACAAATCGACACGATCATTGATTTTTGCCACGTATAGAATACGTGGCATTTTTCTTTATTTGAACGAAAATACTATTTTCCGACGATAACTGTATGCTTCTAAGTAAAAATGAATATATTCAATGAGCGACATACTAAAATTATATTAAAAATGGAGTTGCATAACTCGACTAAAGTATTATAATAAAACTTATGAAATAGTGTCTTACTGTAATGCGGCGAGGGAGATGGAAAAAGAAGCATCGCATACTCAAGAAAGGACGAGTTTTCCGTACACATTGAGACACTGACCAAGGGGGAGAACGCATGAGTACAAAGGGAATAACGCAAGCGCGCCAAGGGAAAGGCATCGGATTTAAAGTAAACGTATTGGTCACAATCGGCGTCACGTTGATGGTCGCTATTTTGGTAAGTTTTATTGCCGATGTGAGCTTCAATGCACTGGTAGATGCCGGTAAACGCGAGAAAATGTTGGAGAATCAACAGATTGCCGCACAGATTGAACAGCGGTATAATCGTGTGATTCGAATCGCGCCGCGCATCAAAAAGACGATCTTAGATCAGTTTTCTTTAGCTTCAGACGCACGTGACCGCGAGCGTCTTGTCTCTTTACTGCAAGATGAGATGCGGGAAAGCAAGGGTATAGCTGGTTTAGGTATTTCTTTGGAACCTATGGTCTATGATGGAAAGGACACACAGCTTCAAGGGCAGGGATATAACGATGCAACCGGCCGCGTGAGTGTCTACGTCGGGAAAGACGGCAAACCTATCGTCCTCAACAACGATGGCCAGCGTAACTGGTATAACGACGTCAAGAATAAACGTCAACCATTTCTTACCGAACCTTACCGTACACCGGGCGGCCGCTTAGTGGCCCGTTATTCTCTCCCCATTGAGCAGAATGGACAATTCATTGGCGTTGTCGTCGCGGATATTGATCTGAATGATATCCAGCAATACATTGAAAAAATAAGTACTCCGGAAGTTTTTTACGCCGTATTTACCCGCGGGGGAACTTTTATAGCGCACGGAAGAAATAAAGAGTATGTTTTAAAACACTTCTATGACACTTTCCCCATGACGGATGCGGAAATAAAGGATGCGTTTGACGAAACATCCATTACGCATATTGATCGTACTTCACCTACGACGGGTGAAATGACTGTGTATACCTTCTGCCCGATGCATTTAGAAGGTGTGAGCGCGGAGTGGTCCGTTGTCGCCGCATCCAATAAAGCTGTATTTACAGCGGTTGCTCGGAAAATGGTATGGACTTCTGTAGGAATTGCATTGATTTGCGGTATCCTTTTGATCGCGGTCATGGCGTTCTTTATTCGCAAACAAGTCACGGATCCTGTAGGAATACTCACCGGCGTTATTCAGCGTCTGGCGAAGCTTGATATTCGGACAGAAGGTGAGAAAGCTAAAATCCTCTGCGCCCGTGAAGATGAAATCGGGACAATCTCCCGCAGTCTTGTCACGTTAGAAGGAAATCTCCGCGATATCGTGAGCCGCATCGATAATTCCTCCCAATCGGTAGCCGCAACCAGCGAAGAACTGACGGCCACCGCCCAATCCACGGCCGACTCGGCCCAAAATGTCTCTTCGGCTATTCATAACATCGCAGAAGGTGCAACAAGCCAGGCACAGGATACCCAAAACGCGTCGGGGCATCTTAACGAGATTATGGATATGATGGATAAGAATAAAGAAATTCTCAAGAAGATCAATGAAGCAACCAATAATATACGGCGGGAAAAAGATGAGGGAGCAGAACTGTTAAATGGTTTGGTAAAGAAATCGACCGAAACGGCGCAGGCAACAGAGAATGTGGCCCGGGTTGTGGAAGAAACGAATCAGAGTGCCGAACATATTGAACAGGCAAGTCAGATGATCCAATCCATTTCCGCACAGACAAATCTTTTAGCGCTGAACGCCGCGATTGAGGCAGCACGGGCCGGGGATGCCGGCCGTGGCTTTGCCGTCGTAGCAGAGGAAATACGCAAGCTGGCCGAGCAGTCAAAAAGCTTTACGGACGAGATCAGTCAGGTCATTGCAGGTCTCAAAACCAAAGCTCAAGAAGCCGTCGATACCATGGAAGTATCGAAGCGGCTCTTTGCTGAAACTCAGACCAGCGTCGAGGGGACGCAAGATAAATTCCAGAAGATCACCGAAGCCGTGGACATGACAGAAGAAGTCATGGTAACCATGAACCAGTCCACAGAAGAGATTATCTCGAAGAACAAATCGATCGCCGAAGTGGTCCAAGGGCTCTCTGCGATCGCTGAAGAAAACGCCGCAACCAGCGAAGAGGGCAACGCCGCCGTCGATACGCAAACGAATTCCCTCAAGGATATCGCGGAAGCCAGCGAAGGTTTAGCGAATATCGCCATGGATCTGCGCAGTGAGATCAGCAAATTCCAAGTATGATACTTGGGGGCTATTCCACGTAAAAAAACACATTACCTAAAGAAATGAGACAGTCGCGGAGCTGTCAAAAGCGCCGCAATTGTCTCATTTTTACGTGTCCACGCCGAATCAGGAAGTCTCGAAAAAGAAGGGAAAACATGATATGATAGGAACACTACGGGGATGGAGGCGCAGTGGAAATATGACCCAATCGCTTAACAAAAACACGCGAAACACCGCCTGCATTTAGCGGTTAGATATCATCTATGACAAGAATGAAATTTGATGGAGCGATGGCAGCATGAAAAACGAGGTAAAAGAAAAAATAGATCAAGAACTTTCTTCCTGGGAATACATGAGAAACCTGCCTCGGGAGTGGCATGGATTCACTCTGAACACCCAGCGCGTCATCGAGGACGATGTCTACGATTTTTATCGCTATGATAACGCTGCTCTTCATCGGAGTCTCATTGCCTACTATCACGCAGAAACACGTGAATTCAAGCTGCGGGAGAGGGTAGGGCTGTTGGAATTTTGTCTGATTGAATGTATCGCGGATAATCTGGCAGAGTACGAAGCTTTATTAAAAGAAAAGATGGAATATTTTCTACTGCGTTTATGTCGTTTTGAACCCGAAACGGTCAGCACTTTAGTAGAGGCCGCTCATATCACCACGTGGGATTATGCAACGCTTTTGCCGCGGGAACTGGAGGGATTTTCGCTCTTTATCCAGCCGTCGCAACCGCTTCGGATTACGAACGGCTCTTATATCATAGTTGATTATGAAGATTTTGCTGCAAACAGTAATTTTATCATTTATTACAATGTGTTCCGCGATGATTTTTTTGGAGAAGCACGGGTAGACGGGGTTCCGGAAATTTGCTACGAATTCGATGCTACGAATTTGGCGGAGTTGGAAAAACGCTTGTCGGCGCATCTGCTTGTCCGCCTGCGAACCATTCGTGAAGGAGCAGGTAAAAAATAAAATGATTGTCATTAAAAAAGCGGCGTTGCACCTTTTGAATACGGACCAGCAGGAGAAAGTCTTATCAACCAATGAACTGCCAATCGATTCTCCAACCAGCGCTTTTTTACTGCCACATCTGGAAAAGTGTTTTGGAAAACAATCGGCTAAACGCGGTCGTTTCTATCAAAACAGTGCTTTTCAATCCCTCTTGCAGGACTATATGATTGGAATGATCGATTTCATCGCCTTTTCCACTCAGATTGCTTCCGATTGGTATGACCTATTAACGCAGGCGCAGGATATACCGTCCTCGGCGCTCTTCGTCTGTGACCTGACCGTCGAGGACGGCCGCCAGATCGCTCTCTTGCGCACAGCGAACCACACGGGGTTCATTCATCAGACAAAAGCATCAGATGATGGAGGTATATTGACGACTATTCAGAATGAGACAGCGCTGTTGCCGTCTCCCGGGCAGAGTATTGACGAATTTGCGTTTATTGACACGGTATCTCATGATATTCTCCTGTCGGCGAAACGCTATACCATAGACGGCAGCGCTTTATTAGCACTGCCTGAAGCACTCTTAGAATGTGATCCGTCGCCTTCACCGCAAGAGGCGCTGCAGGCCATTCAGAAAACGGCCGAAAAAGTGGCGAAATCTTTCGGGAGCGATCCTGTAAAAACAGCGGCTCTGGTGAAAACAGCCCTCGCGGAAGAGCTTCACGCCAAGGAGGCCTTAGAGCCTATGACAGTGGGGCAGGCGATCTTTGCCCGCCAGCCCGCCATGCAGGCGGCCATGGAAAAAGAATTATGCGAGAGCGGGTGGGGAAACACCCAACCTATTTCCCTCGATAAAAAGGCAACCTTGAAGAAACTTCTGCACCATAAATTGAAAACAGACACCGGCATTGAATTAACAATCCCAGTGGAATATTTTGACAACACGGATTATTTGGAGTTTCGTAAAGCGGAAGACGGTTCTTTATCCATCACACTGAAACACATTACAAATCTTACAAATCGTACACCCTAAAGAAGAAAAGAGGATTCACGTTGGTATTTTCTCGGAAGTTATTAGAAATAAAGCAGAGAGTACTCCAAGAAGCTCGTCCGCTTTTTCAGCAAATAGAAGAAACGGCGGAGAGCAATACACTGAAGGTTTTAAATGCCATGAGGGAAGTTCGTCTGTCCGAGGCGCACTTTACCACGACCTCAGGTTACGCCTACGACGATATCGGACGGCAAAAATTAGACGAACTCTATGCGATGGTTTTCGATGCGGAGAAAGCCCTTGTTCGCACGCAATTTGTTTCGGGGACGCACGCCTTGGCCACAGTTCTTTTTGGTCTGCTTCGGCCTGGAGATACACTGCTTTCTGTCACCGGTGTGCCCTACGATACGATGCAGACCGTGATCGGCTATGCGCATCCCAGTCCTGGCTCCTTGAAGGAGTTTGGCATCTCCTACGACGAGGTACCTTTACAGGATGGGCGCGTTGATCTTACGGCCTTATCGCAAAAGGTTACACCCAAAACCAAAGTGGCCTTGATTCAGCGTTCTCGTGGATACAGTTTACGGCCACCGTTAACGATGGAAAATATTTCTCAAATATGCCGTACGATAAAAGCAATTCAACCCCACTGCGTATGTTTTGTCGATAATTGTTACGGCGAATTTGTCAATCTAACAGAACCGATCGCCGCCGGAGCGGATATCATGGCTGGCTCCCTCATCAAAAATCCCGGCGGTGGTCTTGCGCCTACCGGAGGGTACATTGCGGGAAAGGCGGCCTTGGTGGAATTGGCAGCTTATCGCCTCACTGCGCCGGGTATGGGCGATGAGCTTGGCGCTTCGCTGGCCAATAACCGGCTCCTTTTCGCCGGACTCTTCTTAGCCCCTCATGTCGTATCGCAAGCGATGAAGGGGGCAATTTTCGCCGCCGGCGTCTTTTCTCACTTAGGTTACGCAGTTTCACCTGCATTCGCAGAGCGGCGTGAAGATATCATACAGGCGATAGAGTTGAAATCACCGAAAAAGCTCATCGCCTTTTGTCGAGGACTGCAGAAATATTCACCAGTAGACTCTTTTGCCGCGACGGAACCATGGAATATGCCGGGATACGCGGATCAGGTAATCATGGCCGCCGGAACCTTCGTTCAGGGAGCGTCCATTGAGCTGAGCGCCGACGGACCCATGCGCCCGCCCTATCATGTTTATTTGCAGGGGGGGCTCACCTTCGAACACGCCGTGATTGGTATCTTAGGCGCGGCACAAGCTGTTTTAGAATCATAAGTGTTCCCTAAAACGACAGCGGCGGCGATGGATATACCCATTGCCGCCGCTGTCGTTTATGATACGTCACATCTCATCACATTTGCCGATAGACACCGATAACTTTGCCTAAAATTTGCACATCGCGTTCATAAAATGGTTCCATAGAATCATTCTCCGGCTGTAGACGTACACAATCTTTTTCGGGAAAAAATCGCTTCACGGTAGCCGTATCACCGTTGACCAAAGCAACGACCACCTCACCGGGATTTGCTGTATCCTGCTGCTGCACCATGATATAATCGCCGTCAAAGATACCGATATTGATCATACTGTCGCCCTGCACCTTCAGCATGAAGGTCTCCTCACGCGTGCCTAAAAGATTGGCCGGGAAGGAGAATACTTCTTCGATATTTTCTTCCGCCAAGATAGGAACACCTGCTGCAACAGTACCCACCAGGGGAACAGAAATAGTTCGGCTCCAGGGCTTTTCCCCTAAAAGATCAATTGCCCGTGGTTTCGTGGGGTCGCGGCGAATGAGGCCCCGATCCTCCATCTGATCGAGATAGGTATGTACCGTTGAACTAGATTTTAGCCCCACGGCCTGTCCAATTTCGCGCACGGATGGCGGATATCCGCGATCTAAGAGAAATTCTTTGATGAATTTGTAGATGCTTAACCGACGCTCTTCGGCCGATTGGTTATGACGACGTTTTTGCAACATGTTCCGACACCTCGCTCCGACAGTGGTTAGGTAGATATTTTCACGAAGCGTCCGTTTCCTTTGCCGCATTCGTTCAATATATGTATTGTACCACATGTATGTTCGGTTTATCAACTGATTCCTCTCGAATTTTCTCCAAAATATCTCAGGCCCCACGCAAGAAAAAAATATGCAAGAAGGATTTATTTTTTTCATGACGAAATTTTATAGCGAGATGTCAGAGAGGAGGATTACATCGGTGACCATAAGAAAAGATTTCGTGATCCTGCTTCTCCTGATTATTTGCCTCGGCTTGTGCGGTGTGATTTTATATCAGGACAGCGTGATGGCAAAGCTCAATACGGAAAATGCCGAATTGAGCGTGGAAAATGAGCGACTCACGAACCTTTTGCTGCGTCTCAGTGAAAAGAGCCGAGGGTTCTGACTTGATAGCGCAACGAGGACTCGTAATTTCTGTAACTGGGCAGCCGCTTTTGACCGTTGGTCAGAAAGCGGCTGTTAAATTTTATACCGGCCCAGCTCTTTAGAGAAACGAACGGAAATTTCCTTGAAGCTACCGATTTTTTCCATCATGTCTTGCAGTTTCTCGTTGTGTACCTGGACTGTAGCGGTGACTTCTTCAGCAGCAGCGGAATTTTCTTCCGACATGGCCGCGATTGATTCTACCTTTCCAAAAACCTGATTCATCTCATTCATTTCTTCTTGCAGCGAAGTGATGATGGCGCTTATGCTGACGGAAACGTCCCGGATATTGCCAATATGTTCCAAATTATTACTGACCACGTCCTGAAGTTGTTGACTTTCCTGTCCTAACGATTGGTATTCCGTATCTACGGAGGAAGTTACGTTGCCGATGATCTGTGCAATATTATCAATATCGGTGGAAATCACTGCTGCCTGCTGTTTTGATTGTTCCGCCAAAGTACGGATCTCTTCGGCGACCACGGCAAATCCTCGGCCCTGCTCTCCCGCGCGCGCCGCCTCAATGGCCGCATTCAAAGCCAAAAGGTTAGTTTGTGCCGCGATCCGAGTCACGACATCGGTGATAGAACGAATTTTCTCTGTTTCATTGCGAAGGGCTTCCACCGTATCACGAACGACAGAAAAATTTTCCATAGTCTTTGTCAGTTGCTCGCTGGAGGCGTGTACATCGCTGAAACCTTTGTCGATATTATCTACCGCGCTAAGGAGATGGGCGTTATTATCGGTCTGCTCTTTTACGGCAGTTTCCAGTGCGGTCATATTCTTGTGAAGGAAACTGGCTACCGCACTGGTATTTTCCGCGCCATGGGTAGCGGCCACGGCTACCTCATTGATGACGTTTACGATATTTTGCGAAGTGTTCCCCATATTTTCCGCTAAGTCATTAAAATCTGAACCGTAACGAATAAGCTCGTCCCCTGTGCCACGGAAACCGGTGAAGTCGGCTTTAACGCCTTTTTTATACGTTTGGAGAGAGGTCGCTAACTCTTCGAATTCATCTCCGGAGCGCAGTGTACCATCGGAATCATAGTGATGCGCCAAGAGACTTTTCATTTCGCCGCGCAGAGCCGACAGAGGGCGCAGCA
>ERZ773009.2305-NODE-2305-length-12320-cov-5.080065_pt1 | contig 12320 bp, 10 predicted proteins | sample MGYA00580663_ERZ773009 | MGnify/ENA primary metagenome ERZ773009 (study PRJEB29015, sample SAMEA2737969) | human oral metagenome | biome: human oral; feature: human-associated habitat; material: dental | place: China | collected 2026 ... | reverse complement strand
CCGAGGAGCAGGCGGCCGCCATGCAGGAAATGGCGCACGCCAGCCAGACGCTCGCTGAACTCGCACAAACGCTCCAAGGCGAAGTCCAGAAGTTCCATTTATGAGACATCTTCAAAAGCCCCCAGCCTTCACCAGGCCGGGGGCTTCTTCTTTTTTCTCAATTTTTCTCAATCTCCTCAATCACCGCACTATGCTCGCGCGTCTTCTTATCATAGCTTATGCCGACGAACAAAAGCCGTCCCGTGTAGTCTGCCAGTGCTTCGCCGTATTTCTTCTCCTTGATCTGGCGCAGCGCTGTCTCGGCGCTCTTCGCCCACTTGAGCTCGACGACGATCGCCGCCCGCTCGGCATACATCGGACGCGGCAGCAGTACGAGGTCGGCGAAGCCTTTGCCTGCAGGCATCTCGCGCACGAATTGATAGAAGCGGCGCGCGCTGTAGAGCGCGAGCGACAGCGTGTAAGCGAGTGCGTTTTCATCGTTGTACTGCAAGTGGCTCGTTTCCATGTGCGCCTGCTCCACCGCCTGCGCCACGGCAGGCGCGTCCTTCGCCGCGATGGCTGCCATGAGCACGTCGGACGCCTGCAGTGCACGGCGCACGACCTCCCATGCCTCCCCTTGCTTCGTCGCATTGACATACTCGCCGAGAATCTCATTGTTCGGTACGAAGACTTCTTCCCCCGCCTTATCGTAGCCGAGGTAGCCCAAATGCACGAGAAGCGTCAGCACATCGTCGGCAGACGTAAACGTCGTCATGTCGTTGGCAAAATTTCCCGTGGCGATCCGCTGTCTGTCGCCGCCCATCATATTCACGACGGCATCGCGCAGACCCTCTCGGTTCAGGTCGATGTAGATTTTCAGCGCTTCATACGTCTCCGTTCGGTTCCAATAGCTGCCGTAAGCCTTCGAAAGCATCGCTTCCACGACGCTCTTAGGGCTGTAAACAGCGCCGCATTCGGCAAAATGATAGCCGTCGTACCAGGCGCGGCACTCCGCAAAATCCATGGCATAACGCGTGCACAGCGCTTTCACCTCATGCTCCAGAAAACCGACGAAGGGCGCAAAATGGCGCGGGTCTGCCATGGAAAATTCCAGGAACATGTTGAGCGCCGAATGTGTGCCATACTTCTTGATCGGCAGGATTCCCGTCATGTAGGCGAGACCGATGTACGCCTTATCCTTGAGCCAGTCGCGCAGGAAGTCGAGATACTGCCGCTGCGCTGCCGTATCGTGCGGATATTCGCGGAAGATGCCGTCCCATTCGTCGATGACGATGACGAAGAAGCGATGGCTGTTGCGGTGAATCGTTTCCATTACATGGCGCAGGCTGCTCTTGCGAAAATACGCAAGATCTGGATATTCCTGCAGCAATTCCCAGAGCAGGGCTTCCTGCAGAAAGGCAAGCAGCTCTTCCATATTGCTCGTCTCGCTCAAGAACTCCTGCATATTGAGACGGATGACGTCACAGGTGTTGCGATATTTCGCGAAGTTTTCCGCCTGCTCGATGGCCAGCCCCTGAAAAATTGCTGCACCGTCGACCGTGCGGTCATAGTAAGCGCAGAGCATGTCCGCCGCCATCGTCTTGCCGAAGCGGCGCGGACGGCTCACGCACAGATACTTCTGCTGGCTCTTGAAGAAACGGTTCGTCTGCTCGATCATTGCCGTCTTATCCACATAGATTTCCGAATGCAGCGATTGCTCGAACATTTCCGAGCCGGGATTGAGATAAATGCCCACGATCTCCCTCCTGTCTGAAAGCCTCGCCCCTACTTCGCGCCGTGTTCCTTCTTCCAGCGCTTGATGCTCAAAAGCCGTTCCTTGAAGCGTCCCTCGACGCCCTCCTCCGTCGGCTCGTAGTAGACGCTCCCCAGAAGATCGTCGGGCAGACACTGCATGTTCGTGAGCTTGTCCTTCGTGTTGTGCGCGTACTGATAACCCTTGCCGTAGCCCTCGTCCTTCATGAGCCGCGTCACGGCGTTCCGTATGACGAGCGGCACAGGCTCAGCGAGGCGCTTCGTCGCATCGGCCTTTGCCTTCAAATAGGCGACTTCCATCGCATTCGATTTCGGCGCGAGCGCCATGTAAACGGCGGCCTCCGTCAGATGAACCGAGCACTCGGGCATGCCGATGAAGTGACACGCCTGATAAGCCGCGACGGCAAGCTCCAAAGCGCGCGGATCGGCAAGTCCCACATCCTCGCTCGCAAAGCGCACGATGCGCCGCGCGATGTACAAGGGATCTTCGCCCGCTTCCAACATGCGCGCGAGCCAGTAAACCGAAGCGTCGGCATCGGAATTTCGCATCGACTTGTGGAGCGCCGAAATCAGATTGTAATGCTCCTCGCCCTTCTTGTCGTAGAGCAGCGACTTCTTCGCGATGCACTGCTCCACCGTCTCGGGCGTGACCTTGATCGCATCCTTTTCCACCTCGCCGTTCAGCACGACGATCTCCAAGGTCGAAAGCGCCGTTCGCGCATCGCCGTTCGCAAATACGGCGAGCGCTTCTAAAAGATCGTCCGCGATCTCCACCTTCTGCGCACCGAAGCCCTCGGGCGCCTTGAGCGCGCGGCGAAGAAGCCCTAAGATATCATCCTTTTGCAGCGCCTTGAGCACGAATACGCGGCAGCGCGACAAGAGAGCGCTGTTGATCTCGAACGACGGATTCTCCGTCGTTGCGCCGATGAGGATGATGCTGCCCTTCTCCACGAAAGGCAGGAACGCGTCCTGCTGCGCCTTGTTGAAACGGTGAATTTCATCGACGAAGAGGATCGTGCGCTCGCCGTAGGCGGTGTTCTTCTCCGCCTCCTGCATGACCGTGCGGATCTCCTTAATGCCACTCGTCACGGCGGAAAAATCGATGAAACGCGCCTTCGTCTCCCCCGCGATGATGCGCGCCAGCGTCGTCTTGCCGACGCCCGGCGGGCCCCAGAAGATCATCGAAAAAATCTTATCCTCGGCGATGAGCTTCGAGAGCATCTTCCCCTTGCCCACGAGATGCTGCTGCCCCACATAGCCGGAGAGCGTCTTCGGCCGCATGCGCGCTGCCAGCGGCAGATCGACCTCGCGGCGAAAAAGCGAATCCTGCTCCAAATTCGATCCCTCCATCCAACCTTTCTTCCCATTATAGCAGATAACGCCATGGGGCAAAAGATAGTGTTAAGCCAAACTTCCTAATATACGATATACTTTAGATAGAATTACTGTACACAAAAATGGAGTGACGATCATGTACCGCTTCCTGGAAAATTTTGAAACGGGAATCCCCTTCATTGACAATGGGCATCGGCGCCTGCTCGAAGATATGGAAGAAGCGCGCGAAGCGCTCGCTGCAGGCCACGAGGACGATTTCCACCGCCTGAGCGACCAGCTTCTGACGACGATGCAGGAGCACATCGTCAAGCAGCATGTATACGAAGAAGAAATCATGGCAATGTCGCGCGACACCGAGCTCGAAGAGCAAAAGGAAGCGCACGCACATTTCAAGAGCATCATCGAGCATCATCGCTCCTCGATGAACTTCCAGAACGACTGCGAAGAGCTGACCGACCTCATGCACTTCCTCAACGACTGGTTCCTGCAGCACATCCTCTCAAGCGATGTGCTGATCGGCAGCGCCCTGAAGAAGGCGAAAGCCGCCGCCGTGAAGGCAAAGGCGCAGGCAGCCAAGGAAGCGCGCGCGGCAGAGGCAGCGCAGGCGGAAGCGGCGGAAAAAGCGGCGAAGGAAGCCGCAGACGCTGCTGCAGCGAGCGCTGAGCCGCCGGCAGAAGAGCCCGCTGCCCCCGCAAAGAAGCCAACGAAAAAGCGCGCCGCGTCGAAGAAGAAAGCCGCTGCAGAAGAAGTCTCCCACGACGCCGCCCCTGCCGCCGCAGAAAAACCTGCCGAGAAGCCGAAGAAAACGACGAAGAAGAAAGCCGCCGCCCAGTCTGCCAAAGCAGCAAGCACCGAACCTGCACCTGCAACCGCAAAAGAAGCAGAGACTGACACCGCGAAAGCAGCAGCGCCTGCCACTGACGCTGCAAAAGCAACAGAGCCTGCTGCCGCTGCAGCACCCACACCGGCAGCGCCGCCTAAGAAAAGCCCTGCACCTGCCGCCAAACCGAAGGCGACCATCATCAAGACGAAGAAGGCCCCCGCCGATCCCTTCGCCTTCACGGATGAGTTCCGCACGCAGATTCCGCTCGTCGACAAGGAGCACGAAACGCTCTTCGACTTGGTGCGCCAAACATACGAACTCGTGCATGACGAGTTCCGCGTCGATAAATTCGACGACATCATCGAGATCATCGAAGAACTGCGCGACTACACGATCAAGCACTTCGCCGACGAGGAGCGCTACATGAAGAGCATCAACTACGACGGCCTTGCCGAGCAAGTCGCCGCACACACGGCCTTCGTCGAGAAGCTCAACAACATCGACTTCGACGAAATCGACCGCGATCAAGAAGACGCACTCGACAAACTCATCAAATTCCTTCTCAACTGGCTCGTACAGCACATCCTGAAGGTCGACAAGAAGATGCCCTATGTAGAAGACGCCGCATTGAAGCTGACGGAATAAGAGACAATCATCATAAGGAGAGACTTATGTATGCGCATCATCTTGAATGTTCCGTATGAGGAAAAAGATACCGTACGCAAACTTGGTGCGAAATGGAACGGTAAGCGTTGGTATGTTCCCGATGGAATCGATTTTCATCCGTTCAGTCGATGGATGGAAACCGATTCATACCGTTCTATCGACGAACTGCTTTTACAGTACAAACAGAAATTCCAAACATCACTCCCCACACATTATATCACCATGATCGGCGATATTTGTCGAATCTATTCCGCCGGAACAGAAACCGATGGCTATACCTATCTTGATTTGACGAACAGCCCCTATGCAAAACCTTATATTACGGTTCACATAAACCAGTTCATAGACTATCCATCTGATATACGCATTAAATTAACAGGACTCCTTGCCATGCAAGACGGTCATTTGCAAATCAAAGCGGACAAGGACAACATCTCTGTATTGCAAGAACCTACAGCTTTTCAAAAAACCATCAAAAAATGGAGCGCCTCATATCCTCCCATTCCTTCTTCACGAGGAAAAGAAATCCCTGTAAAGCTAAATCGGATTGGCATAATCAGCACAGCCTCACAAGATGCCGGTTATAACGATTTTATCGAGACACTCAAAAAGGATTTTGAAAAAATCCCTCCGTTATTCGGTTCATTAAAAGCTGAAAGTCTAGCCAAACGCATAAAAGAACTAGACAAAGAAGATCTTGATTACATTTGTATTGTACGCGGCGGCGGCACCATGTACGATCTCTTAGATTTCAACAATCCGATTTTCATCCAAGCGATTTGTGATGCCCGCCATCCCATCGGCATAGGCATTGGCCATTCCACTGACGATTTAGCCTGCAATCGCTACGCAAGTCTTTCTGCGATTACCCCAACAGACTTGGCAAATAAACTAAATCGTTTACATTGGAAAGCTGTACAAAAAGAAAAAAAGCAGATACCAAAAAAAAGCACTACCGATTCACGTTTCACTCAACTACAGGAAGAGAATCTCTCCTTAAAAGAGGAAAACGCCTATCTTAAAAGCGAGTTGGAGCGATTTATGTTGCTTTATAAAGCCGAAGTAGAAAAAAAGAAAAAGACAGGCTTTTTCAGCAAACTGTTTTCCTTAGGTTCATGACGGTATATGACCCTTTATCAAATGTTGCGGTAGCCCCTGATTGAATATATCTAATCGGGGGCTACCGCAACATTTATTATAGAGAACCGCTCGTCATCTGCGCCATCCCCTTCACTCCTCCCGCTTCACGATCATTTCCCTGCCCTCTTGCACGCCGGGGAAATCCGAGGTGTGCTGCACAAGGTAGATATGATGCTCGATGATGCGCCCCAGAACGTGTGCGATCCTTGTTGCGGCGAGCTGCAGGGCGCCGAGGATCATGAAGAGGCAGTCGATGCCCCAGACGGAGAAAATCGCTGCGCCTGCGAAGGCGACATAGAGCACGGTCATGAGCTTCGCCAGAGCGATGCCCAGCACCATGCGCACGGCGCCGCGCCGCACCAGACGTTGGTTGCGGAAGTGACGCCGCAGGAAATCCCGCAGGCGCTTCGGCAGTTTGCGCGGCTCCCGCAAGGTGCGCAGGAACGAGAGAACAGCCGCGCGTTTCCATTGCAGCCACGCATACAGGCGCGTGTTCAGATGCTTGATCGCTTCGGGCAGCGAAGAGAAGCTGCCGAGGCTGTACAGCCAGTTCTTGATCTCCAAACACTTGCCGAGACTTCCGCGCAGGAAGCCCCATACATTGAAATTGATCTTCCGCATGTACTGTATGATGTCCTTGACGGAAAGATCCGCCAGGCGCAGCGGCACATAGACGAAGAGGCGCAGCAGGACGACTTCCAGAAAGAGCAGCATGCCGCGCAGGAAGAACGCCAGGACATAGTGACGCACATAGATATCCGGCCGCTTCCGTATCGCCCGCGCCTTGCAGCGCAGCTGCTTCAAAAGCTTCATCTCCTGCAACACCTCCCCCTGACCCTTCAAGACTAAGAAATCTTGACCGCCGTCACATTCGTGACCTTTACATTCGTAAAGATCTTCTGCCGCACCTTCGCCCGCGCTTCCGCCATCGAGGAGGCACTGACCGTCGTCACCTTATGCGCCGGATACTTCGCCCCGGGCGAAAGCTCTTCCCACTTCACGCGATACGTAGCCATGATATCCCCCTTTTCCCAGAAAAATTGCTATTATCACAAAAGTACCTACACCTAGCGAAATCTTAACACAAACTTCCATTTAATGCAATACACAATTTTGATTACCATCAGCTATTATAGTTGGACACCTTGTATTCTCTGGATTCTAAAAAATCAATGGCACTATTTGGGTGACTTTGCAAATCAATTACTTTCAGATATCAATATAAGAACTTACAGATAAAAGCTGCCCACACTGTCCTTTGAACCTTCACATCTCCATTGTAACGCATGATATGGACATATTTTGTCCATGGCGAAAAAATTACTATGAAAATCCAAGAAGCCAAGCCCGAAGGGCGCAGGCGATTGGCTTTTTCATGTAAGGGCGGCGCACAATGTCCACGAAGTGGACGTTTGTGCGTGTAGTTTATGCAGCATCAGCTAAGCGCACGCAATATAAAAAAGAGTGCAGCAGGTTCTCTCCCGCTGCACTCTTTTTTCTGTCATTTGCCGAACCGCGTCGAATAAAATTCTCCGACAACACACGATTTTCAGCGCTTGCCGAGGTGCGCGCGCTTGCCGACGTTCGTCTTGGCGCCGCCCTTGCCCGAGCGCGCCGCCGTCCGTCCTGTGCGCTTCTTGGCGACGCGGCGCGCGCGCTGCGCCGCCTTGCCGCGTTTTGGCGGCGGTGCGCTCTGCGGCGCTTTATCACGCTTCTCAGCCGCCTGCGCCTTCTCTGCCGGCACCTTTTTCGGCACGCTCTTCTTGCCGAGCCGCTCCGACTTCTGCTTGGCGAGGCGCGCCTTGATGCCCGCCTCGATGCGGCGCAGCTGCTCGTACTGATGCGCGTTGACGAAGGTGATGGCAAGCCCCTTCGCGCCCGCGCGCCCCGTCCTGCCTATGCGGTGGATGTACCACTCGGCATCCTGCGGCAGATCGTAGTTGAAGACATGCGTGACGCCCTCGATGTCGAGGCCGCGCGCCGCGATGTCCGTCACGACGAGGATCTGCAGCTTCGCCTCGCGGAAGCGGCGCATGACGAGGTTGCGCTGCGTTTGCGTGAGGTCGCCGTGCAGCTCGTCTACGAGGTAGCCGCGGCGAGAGAGCGCGAACGTCACCTGCGAGACCTTCTGCTTCGTATGACAGAAGACCATCGCGAGGTACGGCTGATACTTGTTCAGAAGCTCCGAGAGTTTGTCGATCTTCGTTTCCTCGCGCGTATCGACGATGACCTGCTCGATGTTTTCAAGCGTCACGCGCTCGGGCTGCACCGTGATCTCGCGCGGCTCCTTCATGTAGCGGCGCGTCAGCGCGCGTATGCGCGCGGGCATCGTCGCCGAAAAGAGCAGGAGCTGATGGTCGCCCGCCAGGGCTTCGAGCATCGTCTCCACATCCTCGACGAAGCCGAGGCGCAGGAGCTCATCCGCCTCATCGAGGACGATCTTGTTCACCTGCGAAAGGTCGACCGAATGGCGCCGCAGATGATCGAGGAGCCTGCCCGGCGTCGCGATGATGAGCTGCGGTTTCTGCCGCAGCTTGTCCTTCTGCCGCTCGATGTCCTGCCCGCCGTAGATGAGCGCCGTGCGTATGTCGACGTCGTCGGCGAGCGTCTTGGCGACGCGCGCCGTCTGCATGGCCAGTTCGCGCGTCGGGCTGACGACGAGTGCCTGCGCGACCGGCACATTGCCCTTGATGCGCTCCAAAAGGGGCAGCAGGAAGGCGAGTGTCTTGCCCGTGCCCGTCTGCGCCTGCACGATGGCATCGCGCCCTGCACGCACGGCAGGGATCGCCTGCTCCTGCACGGGCGTCGCCTCGCGGATGCCCTGACGCGCAAGCGCCGCGACCAGAATTTCGGGGCAGCGAAGTTCCGAAAAGTTCAACTCGAAAGTACCTCCGTTCCCGTTTCCGTGATAAGGATCGTCTTCTCCCACTGCGCCGAAAGAGAGCCGTCCTTCGTGCGCACCGTCCAGCCGTCCTTCTTGTCGACCGTCACCTTGTACTTGCCCGCGTTGATCATCGGCTCGACCGTCAGCACCATGCCCGGCACGAGCAGCATGCCCGTGTCAACCTCGCCCACATGCGGCACGAACGGCTCCTCGTGGAAGTCCTTGCCCACGCCGTGACCGCCGAGCTGCGTCACGACGGAGCAGCCGTTGGCACGCGCGTGCGCGTCACATGCCGCGCCGATGTCGCCGAGGAAATGCCACGGCTTCGCCGCCTCGATGCCGAGCTCCATGCACTCCTTTGCCACCTCAACGAGGCGCGCGGCCTCCGGCGTCGTCCTGCCGCCGACGATGTACATGCGCGAGGCGTCGGCGTAGTAGCCGTCGAGAATCGTCGTGATGTCGACGTTCACGATGTCGCCTTCCTTCAGGATCGTCTTCTTCGACGGGATGCCGTGGCAGACGACATCGTTGATCGAGATGCAGACGCTCTTGGGGAAGCCTTCGAAGTTCAGGCACGCGGGGATGCCGCCGTGATCGGTGATGTAGTCGTGCGCCGCCTTATCGAGCGTCGCCGTGTCGATGCCCGGGCGCACCATCTCAGCCATGAGATCGAGCGCCCCGTCGTTGACGACACCGCTCTTCTTGATGCCCTCGATGTCCGCCTCGTTCTTGATGATGCTGTGCGGCGGCCGCACCTGCGCGCGATAGATGTCAAACTTCATCGAGCGCAGACGCTCGTCGAAATCCATGTGGCATTTCTTATACTTCTTGCCGCTGCCGCACCAACACAAATCGTTTCTCGTCATTTCATTGCTCCTCGCAGCATGACGCCAAACGCCATGCAAAAACTACCGCCGGACAAAGGAAAGACCCTCCTTGCCCGCGCTTTTGTCGAAAACCTCTTCCCATTATAGCACATTCTCCCGTGCACTGCGAATCATTGTCTTTAGAGCGTCTCTGCGCACTTGCCTCACAGAAAACATCAATGCCGCAATCCCCTCGAAATCTGAGGGAAACTGCGGCATTTCGTATAGGCTGCCCCTTCACTCACGTCGTAGAAACGGAAATATCGAGCTCGACGACATGACCGCCGAGATCCATGTCGACGGCGAGATAGCCGGAGCTGCTGATCTTGATCTGGAAATCCTCGCCGATGGAAAGCGACGGTGTGGAGATATCGACCTCCATGCCGAGTCCCGCGATATGCGTCGCCGTATTCGCCGTCAGCATGTTGCTGAGCTCAGAAATGGCGCTCTGCGCCATCTCATCAAAGTTATCGACGGGCATGCCCATCATCATCGTGGAAGCGATGAACTTCGCCGTTTCCTCCGTCATGTTGTAGACGACATTGCCGCGAATCTGCTTCGTGAAGCCGACGATGACGGAAACACCGAGGCTTACGGCGTTCTTCTGCTTGACCGTGACCTTGGCACGCTTGGGCTCGGGGAAGCCGATCTGCGGCATGACGGCTGTAAAGGCATCGATAAAAGGATTGACAAGTTTTGCATCCATACTTCTTTACTCCCCCTCCGCAAATCCAATATTCAGGCAGATATCGCCGATTTCCGTCTTGGCGACGACCTCGAACGAAGTGAGCTTCGGGTTCGCGATGCGGATGTTCGCGCCGCTGATCGTGCCGGGCGGCGTCAGGCGCATTTCCTTGTCGCGGAAGATGTCGTTGATCTTCGACACGCCGCGTCCGACGATGATGTTCGCCGACTCTTCGACCGAGTCGCTCACCTCATCTTCCTCGATGTCATCGCCCTCCTCCATCGCCAGCATGCGCAGAGCGAAGCGGCGCATCGTCTGCGCATCCATGTGGACGACGGCGCGTCCCATGGGCGAGCCCGTGAGACCGATGATGACGGCGATGCCCTTGATGGTCAGATAGGGGCTCTCATCGATGGAGATGTCGACCTCGCTCTCCACGCCGAGCAGGCTGAACAAGCTGCGCTGGAACGCCTGCGCGAAGGTCGCCACATAGGAATCGCGCAGCATTGTGACGGCGTTGCCCTTCTTCTGGCACAAGATGATCAGCATGTCGATGATCTCGTTGGGCTTCACGGGCTTCTGCAGGAAGGCATGGATGCCCGCCTCGCGCCCCTGCGTCATGAGGCTCGCGTCCTTCATGGCGCTGATCATGACGATCATGGCGGCAGGGTCGATGGCGAGGATGCGGCGGCTCGTCTCAATGCCGTTGGCGTCGGGCAGGTTCATGTCCATCGTCACAGCGGTCGGCCGCGTCTCCTTGTATTTTTCGACGGCCTCGGCGGCGTTGCTCGCGATGGCACAGACCTCGAAGCCCGCCTTCGTGAGGATGCCTTTGAGCATTGCCTGGCTGACGCGCGAGTCGTCGACAATCATGATCTTGACTTTATTCACTAAGCTCACCCTATTCTTTCCGCCCAATAATATAAAAAAGCACACGAACGTATTTCCTTATATTATCCTATCGGCTAAAGTAGCTAAAAGATTAAATATTTTCTCTCTCAAAGCCCATCCGCGAGAGTATGACGCGGGCGACGTGCACGCCGCTCGCGCCCGCCTGCGAAAGGCCGCGCGTGACGCCGGCACCGTCGCCGACGGCAAAGACATTTTTGAGCCGCGTCTCAAGCTCGTTCGAGAGCACGATGCGCGAGCTGTAGAACTTGACCTCGACGCCGTAGAGCAGCGTATCGTCGTTTGTCATGCCCGGCGCGACGGCGTTGAGCGCCTGCACCATCTCCATGATGTTGTCGAGGTGCCGCTTGGGCAGGATCAGCGAGAGATCGCCCGGCGTCGCATGGAGCGTCGGCTCCATGAAGCTGTGGCTCATGCGGTGCGCGTTCGTGCGCCTGCCCTTGACGAGGTCGCCGTAGCGCTGCATGATGATGCCGCCGCCGAGCATGTTGGAGAACGACGCGATGCTCTTGCCGTACTTGTGCGGCTCGTTGAACGGCTCCGTGAAGTGGTTCGACACGAGCAGCGCGAAGTTCGTGTTGCGGCTCTGCATCTTCGGGTCGCTGTAGGAGTGACCGTTGACCGTCATGATGCCGCCCGTATTCTCCATGACGACGTGACCGTGCGGGTTCATGCAGAAGGTGCGCACGGAATCTCCGTAGCGCTTCGTGCGATAGACGAGCTTCGCCTCGTAGACCTCCGACGTGATGTGGTCGAAGATCTCGTCGGGCACCTCGACGCGCACGCCGACGTCGACCTGGTTGTTCTTCTGCTCGACGCGCAGCCGCCGACACTCTTCGGAGAACCATTCGGCGCCCGAGCGTCCCGGCGCGACGACGAGGTACTCGGCGCTGATCTTCTCGCCGCTCTCAAGCTCCAAGGCATTTTCGCCCGCACCGTCGGAAAGGATATTTCTGACGGGCGCCTTGAAGCGGAACTCGACGCGATCCTTCATGTACTCGTAGGTCTTTTCCAGCATTTTCAAGTTGTTTTCCGTGCCGAGGTGGCGCACGCTCGCCTCCAGCAGATGGAGGTCGTGCTCCAGGGCGAGCTTGCCGATGCGGCTGCCCTTCGTGCTGAACACCTTTGCCGGCGCGCCGTGGCGCATGTTGATCTCATCGACGTACTCGATGAGGCGCATGACTTCAGAGGAGCTGATATATTCCCCGAGCCAGCCGCCGAACTGCGTCGTGAAGTTGTACTTGCCGTCGGAAAAGGCGC
>ERZ773009.2302-NODE-2302-length-12325-cov-4.082152_pt1 | contig 12325 bp, 8 predicted proteins | sample MGYA00580663_ERZ773009 | MGnify/ENA primary metagenome ERZ773009 (study PRJEB29015, sample SAMEA2737969) | human oral metagenome | biome: human oral; feature: human-associated habitat; material: dental | place: China | collected 2026 ... | reverse complement strand
TGCTGAAATTAATGATGCCGCCATCAGGTTTGCGGTGCTTCGCAGTGCGTTATATGGTAATAGATTCGGTATTTCGGAGATAAAGGGGTTTGACAAATTTAGGTATTTTCTTGCTGTGATGAATGATGGGCTTTGGTCGAGTGAGGGTGTGTTTAAGGAGTGGATGCGCGATGTGTTTTTTCTTGATGATTCCTCTTCTTCGTCATGAATGAGTGTGTGCCGTGCGCTTCACGCCCAGCACGATCACGTAGGCGATGACACTGCTTCCGATGGCACCCGTTAGACACGTCGCCACGTCCCCCGGTTCCTGCAAGAGCCAGAACATCAGCGCATGAATCGGGGTGTAGGCAAGCGTCAGGGCGCCCAGACCTTTGGCCCATGAAGAGAGGGTGACGGTCGAGGGGGCAAGCCACCTGGCCAGGGTCAGCAGGGCCATGATCCTCAGGCCAATGAGCAGGCCTTCCATGTCAGTCTGCCGCTCCCTCGAACCCCTGCTGTCGCCATGCCTCGAAGACGGTCACGGCCACGGCGTTGGACAGGTTCAGGCTGCGGTTGTGGGGGCGCATGGGCAGGCGCAGCAGGTGGTCGGTGCCCAGGCTGTCCTGCACGTCGTCGGGCAGGCCGGAGGTCTCGCGGCCAAAGACCAGGCAGTCGCCGGGCAGGAATTGATGGTCGTAGGGGCTCTTGTGGCCGCTGGTGCTCAGACCGTAAAGGCGGCCGGAGAAGGGGATGGGTCGTGCGTTGCTGTGGAGGGGCTGGCTGGGCGTGGCCTGCGGGTTCGAGCCGGATGCTGCGGCCATGGAAGTCTGCATGCTGTCCAGAAAGGCTGCCCAGTTCTTGTGCACGGTCATGGCCGTGAATTCATGATAATCCAGCCCCGCACGGCGCATCTTGGCGTGGTCGATGGGAAAGCCCAGCGGTTCGATGAGGTGCAGGGCGCAGCCGGTGTTGGCGCACAGGCGGATGACGTTGCCGGTATTGGGCGGGATTTCGGGCTGAACAAGGACGACGTGGAACACGGTGGCTGTGCCTGAAGGATGGATGGTGATGGGCGCTGGTTCTGGGGCTGGCGTGCTTTTGGTGCCGTGATGGCACTGAAGTTGCGCTGCGATTAGAGCCGAAACGGGCCATGGGTTGTCGTATCCAAGGCAATCAGAATTCATGATTCTGAATAATGGCGCTGTTTCGGGTTTCTTCGCCCAGATGTTTCGGACAGTTCAGCGCCTCAAGCGCGTCACCGTGCCCTCATGAGGGATGATAGGTCGGATTCGGCGCGTGTCGCCCGTCATGGGCTGGCGTGTCCCGGGGCTACGGCGTGCGCGCCACCACCAGTGCCATGACCGAGGCTGCGCCGGCAGCCAGCAGGGTCTGGGCGGCTTCGTTCAGCGTGTTGCCGCTGGTCATCACGTCATCCACCAGGGCCAGGTGCTGGCCGGCCACGCGGTCGGGGGCCGGCACACTGAAGGCGCCGCGCAGGTTCTTCTGGCGCTGGGCGCGGGGCAGGCTGGATTGGCGGGCGGTGTCGCGCACCCGCAGCAGCCAGTCGGTGCGGATGGGTGGGCAGGCGCCGGGGGCGTGGGCGTGCATGCCGCGCGCCAGTTGCAGGCTCTGGTTGAAGCCGCGTTCGGCCAGGCGCGGGCCGGACAGCGGAATGGGTACCAGCGCATCCACCTGTTGCAGGGGCTGGGCAGGATCGGCCAGCAGGTGCTCCATCAGCAACCCGCCCAGGGGGCGAGCCAGTTGCAGTTGCTGGCCGAATTTTAGGGCGACCAGCGCCCGGTCCAGCGGCGGCAGATAATCGGCCAGCGCCACAGTGGCGGTCAGTGCCAGCGGGTGTTGCTGGCACTGGGGACACGGCGGGGCGGGGCTGGTTGAATCCGCTGAAAGGGGCTGTTCAGAAAGGGGCAGCGCACAGCGCGGGCACCGCAGTCGCCCCCGACCCGGTAGCGCCTCCCGGCAGTGCGCGCACAGCGGCTGGTCCAGACAGGGCGCTTCGCACAGCAGGCAGGCGCGCGGCAGCAGCCGGGCGGTCAGCTGCCCCAGCCAGCGGCGGCCGTGCTGCCAGATCACGGCATGAGGAGAGGCAGGCATGTCCATGGAGAAGGCAAGGATGGAATGACACCGGGGGCTCTTGGTTCCATCCTATCCGGACGCCTCCCATGCGCCGCGCATCCTCTTCTATACTCGCCGACATGCTTAAGCCAGTCGGTCTGGACCGTGCCGCCTTGCGCCGGTCGTTCAATGAAAAGCGTTCGGGCGCCCAGCGGGCAGATTTTCTGCTGGCTGAGGTGGAGCGTCGGCTGGACGAGCGGCTGGAGCCGATGCGTCTGGACGGCGTGGAGACGGTGCTGGACCTGGGCTGCGGTCTGGGCCGCTCGCTGCCGGTGCTGGCCCGGCGTTTTCCGGAGGCGCAGGTGCTGGCGTTGGACATGGCCGAGCAGCCGCTCATCGAGCAGCACCGGCTGGATATGCGGGCGCGGCGCGGCCTGCAGGGGCTGCTGGCGCGCATCCGGGTGCGTGAGAAACCCCAGACTCGTCCACCGCACTGGATCGCGGCCGATGCGCATCGGCTGCCGCTGCCGGCCAACAGCGTGCAGGTGGTCTGGTCGAACCTGGTGTTTCACTGGTTCGACGATCCGCTGGCGGTGCTGAAGGAGTGCTATCGGGTGCTGAAGCCGCACGGGCTTCTGGTCTTCTCGGCCTTCGGGGTGGATACCTGCCGCGAGCTGCGTGCGCTGGTGCCGGATTCGTCGGCGCAGAACCTGGAGCAGCACGGGACGCAAGGGCAGTGGCCGTCGCTGCAGGACATGCACGACTGGGGCGATGCGATGGTGGAGACCGGCTTTGATGCGCCGGTGATGGACACCGAACACATCCAGCTGGCCTATGAATCTGCCGCTTCGTTGCAGATTGATTTGGCCGGGATGGGCTTTCCGGCGGCGCCGGAGGCGGGCGTGCCTGCGCTCACGGTGGAGCTGGTGTTTGGCCATGCCTGGGTGCCGGCGCAGAAGGCGCGCGCCGACGGGCTGGCGCCCATCAACATCCTTCGCCGGGGGCAGATGCCGGGGTGAACGCGGCCGGGGCCTTGGGCGGCTGGGCTCGGGTCACGCTGCACGGAGCCTCGGCGCAATGGCACGACAACGGCGCATGGTGCGCGGGGCCACGGCGCGTATCGTACGAAGCCGCGGCGCCCATCCAGGCCGAGGCGGCCCTGCTGCGTCACGGGGCAGGCGCGCTGCCTGCAACGCGGTCTTCACAATTTCCGTGGTGACGGCCTTCCTGCGTTAATATTTGTCGCTTGCAGCGTCGAGGTGGCTGACGGTTCGCATCCGGCCCCTGTTCCGCGATGTCGACAGGGCCCGCATCATGCCGGCATGGGCGCGTGTCCATGCCCGGGCATCCCTCTCCTTCGCAAGCCGCCTGGTCACCCTCCATGGTCATGAAATCACCTGAGTCCTCTCCCGGTCGTTTTCCCCTATCCGTCGATCACGCCTCTGGCATGCCGCACCTGTCGCGGCGGCGTGTGCTGTCGTCCGTGCCGGCCGCAGCCCTGTGGCTGGGGGGCGGCGCCCTGATGGGCAGTCTGGCCGCCTGCTCGAAAGAGAAGGGCATGACGTTCAAGTCCACCGACCTGGGCGGCGCCGACTACGGCAACGAGCTGTCGCTGACCGATGTCAGCACCGGCAAACCCGTTACGCTGGCCAGCTTCAAGGACCACGTGGTGCTGCTGTTCTTCGGCTTCACGCAGTGCCCGGACATCTGCCCCACCACGCTGCTGAAGGCCAAGGAAATCAGGGACGCGCTGGGCCCGGACGGCAAGCGGCTGGACGTGGTGTTCGTCACGCTGGATCCCGAGCGCGACACGCCCGAGGTGCTGCCGGCCTACGTGCACTCGTTTGACCCGTCCTTCATCGCCCTGCGCGGTGACATGGCGGCCACCAAGAAGGTGGCGCGCGAATTCCGCGTCTTCTTCCAGAAGGTGCCCAATCAGGACGGTTCCAGCTACACGCTCGATCATACGGCCGCGTCCTATGTCATCGACAAGACCGGCAAGCTGCGCCTGCTGGTGCGCTACACTGACCCCGTCGATAACGTGGTCAGCGACCTGAAGCAGTTGCTGGCGGCCTGATGCCGGCGTCCTCTCGACCGTTTCGTTTCCACCTGAAGCCCGTGCCACACGCATCGCACGGGTCCGGAGGCTCTTTCGCATGAACGCACTGGGTTGGCTCGTCCTTGGTCTGCTGATCGGCTGGGCCATCGAATTCGCCATCGACTTCCTGTACTGGCGCAAGAAGGCGCAAGAAGAGGCCGAGGCTCTGGCCCAGCAGGAAAGCGTGCTGCTGGCCCAGCAGACCGAGCTGGGGCACCGCCAGGCCACGCTGCGCCTGCGCGAGAAGGAAATGGCCGATCTGCAGGCCTCGCTGGCCAGCCGTGATGCCGAGCTGCTGCAGCAGGCACGCCGCGTGGAAGAGCGCTCCGACGATCTGTCCCGCGTGGAGCAGGCCATCGAGAAGCGCCGCGCCGACCTGGACCGCATGGGCCTGACGCTGAACGAGCGCGAAAAGGAAATCGCGGCACGTGGCGAGCAGCTGCGTTCCAAGGAAGTGAATTACAACCGCCGCCTGGACACGCTGGAAAGCACCGAGGCCGAGCTGGCACGCCGCGTGGCGGTGGTCAGCAACCGCGAGGAAGCCATGCAGAGCTGGGAAGGGCGCATCCTGTCCCGCGAGCATGACGTGGCCGACCGCGAGGCTTCCGTCAATTACCACGCCAACCGCATTGCCAATGACGCAGCCGGCTACGAGGCCGTCAAGAACCTGCTGAAGCAGCACTATCGCACCGCCGAAGGGCGTGACCGCCTGCAGGCGCTGGTGGGTATCGACGACCGTACCGTCGAGCTGCTCAACCAGGCCGGCATCCGCACCTTCGAGCGCCTGGCCGAGACCTCCATGGGCGAACTCACCCGCCTGATGGAAGCTGCTGGTCCGCGCTATGCGCTGGCCAACCCGCTCAGCTGGGCCGAGCAGGCCGGCCTGTTCCTGGCCGAGGACTGGGTGGCGCTGGACAACCTGCAAGCCGAGCTGAAGGGCGAGAAGCGCGAGAACGTGGCCGCAGGGCTGCTGGCTGCCATGCGCCGCCGGCCGGGCGCCCAGACCACTGACACGCAGGAAGCTGCCCAGCAGGCGGCTGAGGCGCCTGCCGCCGAAGCACCAGTGGCTGAAACGGCTGCCGCTGGAGCCGCTGCGGTGGCTGGTGCAGCCGTGGCGGCCATGGGCGCCACCGCGCAGGACTCATCGGCCGATGAGGCTGCCGAGACCGTTGCGACGGAAGCTGCTGCAGCCACGGTGCAGCTGGATGACGATGCAGCCGCCGGCGAGGCGCAGACCGCACATGATGCGCAGGCTGCTGACGACGCTTCGTCGTCGCACGCGGCCGGCCTGACCGATACAGCCTCGACGACCGCCGATGCTTCCGTGGCCGATGATTCGTCGTCCGTGGAATCCTTGGGGCACGACACGGACGCAGAGTCTGCCGACGACGAGGGCGCCGGGATCGCCGAGTCCACGCTGGACCAGGAAGCCATGGTCTGGGGATCGGACGCCGGTGATGAATACGAGGCTGAAGCCGACGAGGGACTGGCTTCCGTCTTCGTGAACCCGCGCCGCGAGCGGACGGTCGAGCACGTCGTGGCCGAAGTGGTCGACGCCGAGCAGCACGAGCAGGGCTGGCGCTCAGGTGACGATGTCTCCGATGCCCACGTGCTGTCCGAGCATGCGGCCGGCACCGCCGGACACTCGGCTGCGGCCGATCCCGCCGGAACCTCGCCGGAAAGCCACCCGTACGGACAGGCCCACAGGCCCTGACCGCTCCGATCTGTCCGCCCTCGACTCGCCCCTGACGCAGGAACGCCATGCCATCACCTTCGCCACTGCATCCGCCCGAGTCCGTGCGCCGCTTCACCTCGCTGAAAGTGGGCGTCCTGTTGCTGTTCGTCCTGCTGCTGACGCTGTTCGGCGTGCAGGAGGGCGAGGGCGATGCCCAGCACGAGGCGCAGCAGCAGCTTGCCTCCGCCTCCGGCAACACGCATACGGAATCCATCGAGCTGCCGCTGGGCAGGCAGGCTGCCCAGGCAGCCGGATCGGCGCAGGGCCGGGAAGGGCGGGGCGCCGCCGGGCAGGCCAATGTCCAGGGTGCCGACCCGTCGGATGACCGCCGGGCGGCCCCTGTCTCGAAGGACAATGCTCCGCAGGACAAGGCTGCCGCATCGTCAGCAGCTGCTGCCGGCCCGAACGGGTCGCCGGCCGATGCCATGGCCGACAGCCAGGCAGGCCCGGCCGCTCCCGTTGGGGAATCGGTGATGGCCCCCGAGGACGATGATCTGCCGCCCAAGCCTGCCACGGGCGACGCGATGATCGAGCTGCCCGGTCCGCCGAGCTTTTCGCTGACGCATGATCCGGCGGGCGGCATCCGCCTGGCGGGCGAGGTGCCCGACGACGACACCCGCAACCAGTGGATGAATGCCATCCGCCTGGGCGCCCGGGGCGAGTCCGTCGAAGGCAGCCTGCGCCTGCGCCACATCGATGGTCATGCGGCCGCCCGCTGGGAGCCGCAGCTGACGGCCCTGGTGGCCCTGGTCCGTGAACGCAACATCAGCGAACTGCGCGTGCGTGGTGACGTGGTGGAAGTGTTTGGCGGTGCCCAGACGCCCGTCCAGGGCCGCGAGACGCTGGAGCTGATCCGTGCCCAGGTTCCCAACGGTTACCGCGTGCTGGCCCGTGATGAGGCAGGCGCTGCCGGTGCATCCCGTCTGGCCGCCGCCGGTGCAGCAGCCCAAGGTGCCCAGCGTCTGGCCGATGCCAACCGCCCGGCAGGACGGGACGCCCGTGCCCAGGCCGAGGCGCAGAAGGCTGCCGATGCGCGCAATGCCGCCACCAAGGCACGTGATGCCCGCAACAGCCGCGACAGCCGCAACGCACGCGATACCCGCCAGGCCGCTGCCGACAGCCGCAACCTGCGCACCGCTGTAGCCGGAAACTGCCCCCGGTCGCTGAAGCAGCTGTCCGCGCCGATCTTCTTCAAGTCGGGCAGCTCAAGCCTGTCGCCGGCCGAGACGCGCCGCCTGCAGCAGCTGGGTGCCTGCCTGGGCCGCACGGCCTGGGTGCGTGTCACCGGCTACGCCGATCCGCGCTACTCCGCCGCCTACAACAAGACCCTGTCCGAGCGCCGTGCGCGCGCTGTGGCGGGCGCCATCAGCGAAGGGGGCTTCTCCTCGGCCCGCATCACGGTGGTGGGTGCCGGCAAGACCTCCGCCCGCACCAAGGTCCGCGCCGACAAGGCCACGCTGCAGCGCGCCCGTCGGGTGGACATTCTGGTGGGTTGAGACAGGAAGGTCAGGGGCGGCGGGCGACGCCCTGAACCCGCGCACGACACGCTGAACGCAAAAGCCCCCCGCCCGTTGCTACCGGGCGGGGGGCTTTTTTTCTGGGCTTTTCAGGGCCTTCAGAGCGCGGGGTGCGTCGTTTCCCACGGCTGCTGGGTGCCCAGCAGCGTGTTCACCGTGGCCGTGCTGCTCAGTGCGGTGGCACCCGAATCCACGGCCGTCGCCACGTCCGTAGCGGCCGCTGCGGCGGGGGCCGTCCCCGTGCCTGCCGCGCTGCCGGCCGCCGACGTGGCGGCATTCGACCCGGCGCTGGATGCCTCACCCGGCAGCGACAGCGTCTCACCCTGATCCAGCAGCTCGTTCAGAGACAGGCGGCTGCCCTGATGGCTGGGCAACGCCTTGGCCGTGGCCAGCGATTTGCCCAGGGTATCCCCCGCAGCGATGCCGAGGGCGGATGGCTGCGCCGTCGGCGGGGTAGCAGGCTGGGCGGCCGCATCCGGAGCGGGCGCCGCTACAGGTGCAGTGGGCGTGGCAGGTTGCGCCGCGGCACCGCCTGCCGCGTCGGCATCCGCGTCCGGGGTGGCGTGCGTGACTGCTGCCGTTGTGACGGAGGCGGGCACCGGCGTTGCCGGCTTCAGGGCGGAGCCCTGCACCTCGATCCGTTCGGCCCAGCTTTGCGGCGTATTGCCGGCGGCATCGGCCACTGTTACGGTGACCGAATAGGGCTGCGTGCCACCCGGAGTGACGGCTGGGACCGGCAGCGTGGCCGAGAAGTGCCCAGCAGCGTCGACGTTGGCTGGCAGTGTGGTTGCGCCCAGCTTGACCTGAACCGTCGATCCCGGTGCCGCATCGCCCGAGACGGTAACGCCGCCATCGGCGGCTTCCGCCGCTGTGATGACCTTGCTGGCGTGGCCGTCGAATTGCAGGTTGGTGGGTTTGGCCGGTAGCGATCGGGCCAGCGTGACCCCGTGGGTGCCCACGGATGTCGAGGTGCTGCCAGGCAGGGTGGCGGTGGCCTCGATGGTTTTCGGGCCATCCGGCTCCGCAGTGAAGTTCAGGATCGTTTTCCAGAAGCCATCGGCACCGGCACGTGCGTTGCCCGCGATCTTGGAGCTGGAGCCCGGCACCAGCACACGGATGTCGGAATTGGGCTCGGCCGTGCCCGACACTTCCACGCGATTGGCTTCCACGGCGTTGATCACGTCGTCATTTGCGATCTTGCCGTTCACGGTGGTCTGGCGGGTGACGGCCGGTGCGCCCTGGATCGTCACGTCCTGCGAGATCTCAGTGGCGTTGCCGGCCTTGTCGGTGGAGGTCACGACCAGCGCACCTTTGGCCGTGCCATTGTCCGGCACCTTCGGGATCTCCGCAGCGGGAATCGTGCCCTTCCAGTAAGTGGGAAGGCCTCCGGTGTGGGTCATGGGGATGGGCTTGCCGTTCCAAGTGGCTGTCAGCGTAACGTCGTTTCTGTGTTCTGCGTTGGTAGGGTCCGATGACGAGACAGTGAAGGGCACGTCGCCCTTGGCTTCCTCGGGTGTGATGACTCCCACATTAGCGCGATCGATGATGCTCAACCTGGGCGGTGTCTTGTCGACCGAGAACGTATGGGTCTCGGGGCTGGAGGCTGTGCCTCCCGGCGAGGTGGCAATGGCGGTTACCGTGTGCGTCGGGCTATCGGCAAAGTTGCCCATGTCGATGTTCTGGACACTCCACTTGCCCTTAGCATCGGCCACGATTCCCTGTGGCGCTGTCCAGGTATCGACCTTGACCAGCATGGAGGCGCCGGGGGCTGCCGTGCCCGTGATGGTCACGGCACCCGACTCGGCCTTGTTGACGACGTTGTCTGCGGTGACGGGGTCAATCGTCGGGGCCGAGGATGGCAAGGCGCTGTTCTGCACCGTGATGGCCTGCGTGGCGATGGTGCTGTTGTTGCCCGCCTTGTCATGGGCCTGCACGGTCACATTGGCCGGGACGCTGGCCTGGCCGGCCGGTACCGGGGGCACCGAATCGAAGTCCACGCTCCATTTGCCGTTGGTGACGGTGCCCGGTTTCGACACACCGTTCCAGGTCACGGTCACCGTATCGGCATTCTGGGCGCCGGTCGGTGTATCGCCCGTGAAGGTGATCTTGCCGGTCTTGGCCTCGTCGGCGCTGATGGTGGTGTCGCCACCGTTGGTCTTGATGTTGGTGGGCTGACCCGGTGCGGTCTTGTCGAGGGTAATCTTGTGCGCGGCGGCGACCGAGTTTGCGCGCCCTGGCTGCGTGGCGACTGCCGTCACGTCGTAGCTGCCGTCGGGCACCTTGGACAGGTTCGTCAACTGGGCGGTCCAGGTGCCATTGATGCCGGCCGTGACCGTATCCGTGCTGCTGCCCAGCGTGACGGTGACTTTGCTGCCCGCGTCGGCAATGCCGGATACCGATACGGCACCTTGGGCCTCGGCGGCGTTGATGATGTCATCGCCGGCAATCGTGCTGATGAGGGGGGTGGACAGCGGTCTCAGCGGGCCCTGCAGCGTCACGTTCTGGGTGGCAACGGCACTGTCGTTGCCGGCCTTGTCCTGCAGCACCACGTTGAAGGCCGTGTTGGTGCTGTTCCCCTGGCCGGGCATGGGCAGATCGCCTTCCTTGAATTCCACCTTCCAGCCGCCGTTGGCGCCCACCGTGGCGGTCTGCGTCTTGCCGCCACCGATGGAGACCGTCACCTTGGTGCCGGCTTCGCCCGTGCCGCTCAGGCTCACGCCGTTCTTGGCTTCGAGGCTGGTGATGGTGGTGTCGTTGCCTTCCAGCTTCAGGTTGGCAGCCGGTGCGGGCGGTGTCTTGTCCAGCGTGAACTCGGCCTTGCTGGTGGCGGTGTTGCCCTGGGCGTTGGTGGTGGTGACCGACAGCACATGCTTGCCGTCGGCAAGCCCTGCTGGTAGCGGCACGCCCGCTTCCCACTTGCCGTTGGCATCAGCCTGGACCTCGGCCAGCGGGTTCTTCTCGTCGGTCAGCCACAGCGCAACCTTGCTGTTGGGCGCGGCCGTACCCATCACCTTCACCGGGGCAGCCGCTTCCTTGGCGTTGACGTAGCCGTCTTCGCTGATGGTGCCGATGATGGCGGCGGTACCGGTGGTGTTCATGATGACCTTGCTGGTCACTTCCGGCGCGCGGTTGCCGGCGGCATCAATGGCGGTCGCACTCAGCGTGTAGGAGCCATCGGCAGTGGGCAGGTCATCGGCTTGAAGCGTGGTGCTCCAGTTGCCGTTGGCGTCCACGGCCACCAGGCGGGTCAGCGTGCCCAGCTTGAGTTCTACCGAACCGTTGGCCTCGGCCGTACCACTGATGGCCACACCTGCGGCCTTTTCCGGGGCAGTGATGATGTTGTCACCGGCCACGGACGCCACTTCGGCGCTGGCCGGCGGCGTGTCGTCAAAGTGCAGCGTGGTCAGCGGCAGGGTGCTCTGCACGCCCTTGTTGGAGCCCACCACTTCCAGGCTGTTGGTGTCCGACAGGCCGGTGGCGGGCAGCGTGCCGCTGCTGGGCGTGGCGGTCTTCAGGTCCACGGCCCAGTTGCCGTTTTCGTCGGCCTTGGTGGTGTAGGTGACGTTGGCGTGCTGGTCGCCATCAGTGTCGATGCGTACCTGCACTTCGGAGCCGGGTTCGGCCGTGCCGTTCAGCACAGGGAAGCGCGTGTTGAAGTAGGTGGCGGATTTGAGCGTGAGCGAGATGTTGCCCTGGGGCGCCTGACCATCGCCGCCCCCGCCGCCTCCACCACCGGCTGCGGCCAGGCCCAGCACGGCTGCGCCGCCCAGGCCGTACAGCAGCGGCTTGGTGGGCACGTCACCCAGCACGGGCAGGATGGGGGCCTCGAACTTGGGGTCATACAGCACGAAGGTGCCGTCGTTCAGCGCGCCCAGCGGCTTGGTGTTCACGTCGGCCAGCAGCACGGCGCCCCCGGCACCTTCTGCCGCATCCGGAATGCTCACGGTCTCGTCGCCACCGGCCGTCACGGCACACTGGTCCGAGGCGCTGCAGATGCGGTAGTAGCCTTCCAGAATCACCGAGGCGGTGCCGGCATCGCCGTCCAGCGGCACGTTCTCGATCACCAGATCGCTGTCCACCTGCAGGACCCGCAGCTGTTCGGCGTCCAGATTGGAATCCTGCAATCGGAACTGTCGCCCGGGCAGCACCCGAACCCGGTTCTCGCCGGGCCTGAGCCGCAGCTGTTCCACACCGCCGTCCTGCGTCCGATAGATCTCGAATCGTGCTGCCATGATGCTCGTTCCGTAGGGATGTATCCTTATCTTGCAAGCCTATCAAAATGGTTTACATCCGCCCACATGTCCTACGCGCCGACAGGGATAGATTGCGAGTTCAAGTGTCAGGCAAAGCGGCAGTCGTTGTTTTTTACATACGATATCACCTGTCGGGTGAGCCATCGGGCCGAGCGGGCAGGCCAGTCATCCTCGGCGGGACACCAGACAGCGGGATGGCAGACAGAAAAAAGCCCGCCATGAGGCGGGCCTGGTGAGACGGTGAGGGAACGACCCGGGCCGTTCCCGTTGGCGTCATACCGTGGGGTGATGATCCCAGGGCTGCGTGCCCACCAGCGAATCCACGGTGGCCGTGGTGCTGACTGGTGCCGGCGGCGGCGCCGTCGGCGTGGGGGTGGCCGCGGGTGCACTGGAGTGCGACTCCTCGGCACTGCTGTTGGTCAGATCGTCCAGGGTCAGGCTCTTCTGCGACGTGCTTGACGTGTCCGTGGAGTGATCCTGGTCCGTATCGGTCAGCGACTTGGTGGCCGGTGAGCGTGTCGAGGTGCTGCTGCCGGCGGCAGCGCCAGCGGCCGGGGTCCCCGTCGTCGTGGTGGGGCTAGTCGTTGTCGGGGTGGCCGTGCCACTTCCCGATGTGCCGGAATCCGTGTCGCCGGCTGGTGCAGGGGTTGGCGAGGGGGTCGGTGTCGGG
>ERZ773009.2301-NODE-2301-length-12325-cov-6.981826_pt1 | contig 12325 bp, 5 predicted proteins | sample MGYA00580663_ERZ773009 | MGnify/ENA primary metagenome ERZ773009 (study PRJEB29015, sample SAMEA2737969) | human oral metagenome | biome: human oral; feature: human-associated habitat; material: dental | place: China | collected 2026 ... | reverse complement strand
GCCCGTCGGCACACCGGGCAGCGGCGCCCCCCGGAAACCGGACCGTCGGCACCCCCCGGACACCGGACCGTCGGCACCCCGCGGAATCGGGAACTCCGCTTGGCGCAGCAGCGCCCCCGGACGCCAGCAGCTCCCCCGGAGCACCGCGCCGCACACCCTGCCGAGCACAACCCACCCGCCCCAAAACCGATCACCGACGACCAGGAGGCACCCCATGCCCACACCCCTATCCGTCGCAGTCATCGGGGCCGGCATGGCCGGCACCACCCACGCCAACGCGTGGAGGCAAGTCGGAACCGTCTACGACCTCGGACTGCCGCCCATCCGCCTGGCGACCATCGCCGACACCTACCAGAGCGCCGCCGAGGACGCCGCCGCCCGCTACGGCTACGCCTCCGCCACCACGTCCTGGCGCTCCATCGCCGCGGACCCCACCATCGACATCGTCTCCATCGTGGTCGGAAACGCCCTCCACCTCGAGATCGCCGCCGCCATGATCAAGGCCGGAAAGCACGTGCTGTGCGAGAAGCCCCTGGCCGACACCCTCGAAGCCGGTCGCGAGATGGCCCGCCTCGAGGCCGCCCACCCCGAGGTCGTCACCGCAGTGGGGTTCACGTACCGGCGCAACGCGTCCCTGGCGAAGATCGCGGAACTGGCGACCACCGGGAACCTGGGCGAAGTCGTCCACTTCGACGGCCGCTACTGGTGCGACTACGGCACCGACCCCACCACCCCCATCGCGTGGCGCTACAAGGGCCCGATGGGATCCGGCGCCCTGGGCGACCTGGGATCCCACCTGATCGACGCCGCCGAACTGATCTGCGGCCCCCTGGTGTCCGTGTCCGGCGCCGCCATGACGACGGCCATCAAGCAGCGCCCGGCCGCCACGGGCTACGTCACCAGGGGCACCGCATCCGCCGGGGAGGGCACGGCCATGGAGGACGTGGAGAACGACGACGTCGCCACCTTCACGGGGCGCTTCGCCTCCGGGGCCGTCGGCACCTTCTCATGCTCCCGCGTCGCCTGGGGCCTGCCGAACTCGTTCATGGTGGACGTGCTGGGCACGAAGGGCCGGGCCGCGTGGGACCTGGCCCGCTGCGGGGAGATCACGGTCGACGACACCACTTCGCCCGCTGGCCTGGGAGGACCGCGCCGGGTGCTCGCCAACCCCGGGTTCCCGTACTTCGCGCGCGGGTCGTCCATGGCGTTCGGCGGCGTGGGCCTCACGCAGATCGAGCAGTTCACCTACCAGGCCCACGCGTTCCTCCAGCAGGTCGCCGGGGTCGAGGGCCTGCCCCCGTGCGCGACCTTCGCCGACGGCTACCGGCAGATGCTCATCATGGACGCGATCGCCCGTTCCGCCGAGGCGGGTGGCGCGCGCGTCGACCTGTCGTTCTGAGGGGCGGCGCCCGTCCCGCGAACACCGCCCCTCCCGCGGACTCGACGGCGGGGCCCCTCCCGCACGCTCGACGGCGGGGCCCCTCCCGCACGCTCGACGGCGGGGCCCGCCTCCCGTCCGCCGTCCCGCGAACGCGGCCCCCGCCTCGTGCCCCCGCCGCCGGCCCGCCTCCGCCATTGCCCGCCCCGACCGAGCCCCCACCGACGAACCCGAAGGAGAACACCATGGCCCTCACCTACGGCGCCTACACCGCGTGCCTGCACGACCGCCCACTGGCCGACGCGCTCGCAGTCCTCAAAGACGCCGGGCTGTCCGGCGCGGAGGTCAACGCGGGCGGCTTCATCCCCTCCCCCCACTGCCCCGTCGACGCGCTGCTGGCCTCCAAGGCCGCGCGCGACGACTACCTGGGCGTGTTCGACGAGGCCGGGGTGGCGCTCACCGGCCTCAACGCCTCCGGCAACCCCACCTCGCCCCTGCCGGGCGAGGGCCTCAAGCACGCCGAGGACGTGTTCAAGGTGATCGAGTTGGCGTCCCTGCTGGGCGTCGACGAGATCGTCACCATGTCGGGCACGCCAGGCACCGACCCGGGCGCCAAGTACCCGACATGGGTCGTCAACCCGTGGAACGGCATCGACATGGAGATCCTCGACTACCAGTGGTCGGTGGTGGCGCCCTTCTTCAAGCGGGTCGACGAGTTCGCCCGCGACCGGGGCGTGAGGGTCTGCCTGGAACTGCACCCGCGCAACCTCGTGTTCACCGTCCCCTCCTTCGAGCGCCTCGTCGAGCGGACCGGATCCACGAACCTGCGGGTCAATATGGACCCCTCCCACCTGTTCTGGCAGCAGATGGAGCCCATCGAGGCGACGAAGCGCCTGGGTGCCCTGGTGGGCCACGTCCACGCCAAGGACACGAAGATCCTCCCAGGCGCCGCCTACCGGGGTGTGCTCGACACGGACTTCGGGCGCGTGCCCGCCGAGGCGGAGGGCAAGGTCCCCGTCGCCATCGGCTACTGGTGCAACTCGTGGCCCGCCGACCCCGCGTGGCGCTTCGTGGCCTTCGGCCTGGGGCACGGCACCGGGTACTGGACGCGCTTCCTGGCCGAGATCGCCCGGATCGACCCGGACATGAACGTCAACATCGAGCACGAGGACGCCGAGTACGGCAACGTCGAGGGCCTGAGGATCTCCGCCTCGAACCTGCTAGCGGCGGCCGAGGGCCTGGAGCGGTGAGGACCCGGCGCGCCCGGGCGGCGAAGGGGCCGCGCACACCGGGGTGCGGTCCGTGCTGGGCCTGAGCCCCACCGACTGGCTGGCCGTCCTGGCCGCCGCCGTCCTCACCGGGTTGGCGAAGACGGCGGTGCCGGGGCTCGCCTCGATCGCGGTCGCCCTGTGCGCCCTGGTGCTGCCCGCGAAGGAGTCCACGGGCGTCATGCTGGTGCTGCTGCTGGTGGGCGACGTGCTGGCCGTGTGGGCGTACCGGCGCGACGCGGACCGTGCGCTGCTGGTCCGCCTGGTGCCCTCGGTGGTGCTGGGGGTCCTGGCGGGCGCCGCGTTCCTGCGGTGGAGCACGCAGGACCAGACCAGGCGCGGCATCGGCGTGGTCCTGCTGGCCCTGGTGGCCCTCACCGTGTTCCAGCGCCAGCGGGGCAGGCGGGGCCGGGCCCCGGTCCCGGTCCGCACCGCCTATGGGGCGCTGGCCGGTTTCACGACGATGGTCGCCAACGCCGGGGGCCCTGTGACCAGCATGTACTTCCTGGCGTGCCGTTTCTCTGTGGCCGCCTTCCTGGGGACGACGGCCTGGTTCTTCTTCGCGGTGAACCTGGTGAAGCTGCCCTTCACGGTTTCCATGGGCCTGATCCGCCCCGAGCACCTGGCCCTGGACCTGGTGCTGGCGCCCGTTGTCGTCCTGGCGGCCCTGGCCGGACGCCGCCTCGCCGCCCGCCTGCCTCTGCGCGTCTTCGAGCCCCTGGTCATCGCGACCACCGTCATCGCGGCCGTGCCGCTGGTGCTGTGAAGCCGCGCCCGGCGCCGCTCCCGCTTATCCGCCCGTGGATCATTTGCCCGCGCCCCCGCCTCGGTGCCCCCGATCCCCGCGATTCCGAGGCTCTGCCCTTGCGCGGCGCGCCGACCAGCCCGTCCCTATGCCCGATCCCCGCGATCTCAAAGGGAAGCCTCCAGTTGCACAGCGATGCCGCCGCTTTCACAGCGGTACCACACTTCGCAAGTGTTATACCGCTTGCAAAGTGACGCTTTCCCTTTCAAAGCGTGACATCACCTGCAGAATGGACAGTCCCGGACAACTGTGGACACGCTTGTCCACTCGCGCGCGGCAGGCTCTAAACCCCCAGCAACGCCAACGGAACGACGCCGATCCCGTCGGGCCTGCGGTAGGCGCGCGGCCCAGTGTTGATCACGATGGCGTCGAGCAGGCGGTCGCCGATCGTCTTCTTCAACCAGTGCAGGTGCTTCGTGTCGGAGTCTTGCACCGAGGACGCGAGTTTCACTTCGCAGGCGACCACTGCCCCGTCGGCGCGCTCGACGATGAGGTCCACCTCGTGGTCGCCGTTCCGCGTGCGCAGATGGCCGGCCCCCGCCTCGTCGGCCTGGGCGGAGACGCGGACGCTCAGCGTCGCCAGCGCTTCGAACAAGGCGCCGAGGGCGACTCCCGCACCGGGGTTCATCACCCGTCCGGATCCTGTGAGCAGCGCCCGGGAGTCCAGCCCGAGCAGGCGGGCCGACAGCGCCGGGTCCGCCAAGTGGTGTTTCGGCTTGGCGACGAGGCGGTTGAGGGCGTTGCCGACCGGGACCCACGTCGGCAACGGGTCCAAGAGCCACAGCGCGGTGAGCGCGTCGCGGTACGCGTCCGCCGCCCCGCGAGAGGGTTTGTCCGTCTGCCCAGGAGTCGCAGCATCGAGGATCCGCGTGTACGAGGCGGTGGTCGATTCGGCGGCGGCGTAGGCGCGGAGCCAGGCCGTCATCGCCTGCGGGCGCTTCACCGGGGCGGCGCTGGTGGCGATCTCTTTCTCAACGGTGGTGGCGATGTAGGAGTCGAGGTGGAATCGGCGTCCGCGCGGGCCGAAACCACGGATTCCCGGAAATCCCGAGGCAACGATCTCTTCCGCGTACTGCTTGAGCCCGACATCGGTGGACCCTCGCAGTTCTGGGCGAGTGCCCGATAGCAGCGCCCGCAGGCTCACCGTCGGTTCCTCGACCCCGCGCTCCGCCAGTGTCATCGGCCGCATTCGCATTCGTCCGATACGGCCCGCGCCCGAGTGCGTCACGGAACCCGGGTGCGGGGACGCGCTGCCCGCCAGGAGGAACTGGCCGCCCTTGGGGTCATGGTCGATGGCGCGGCGGATCCTGTCCCACACCTCGGGGACCCGCTGCCACTCATCGACGAGCGTTGGGCGCGGATAGTCCAGAATCATCGATGGCGAGGCGCGGACGAGCGTCTGGTGCTCCGACTCGTCGAGGCGGACGACCGCGCGCACCCGTTGTTCGGCTGTCGTCGTCTTCCCAACGGCCTTCGGGCCATCGAGTGAGATCGCAGCGATCTCGGGGAAGAGCTCATCGAGCTCATCATCAACGATTCTGCGTTGGAATCCCGCGGCTCCGCCATGCGCCAGACGACGCCCAATGCGAAGAACGCAGGGTTTCAAATGTGAAAAACGCAGGGTTCTCATTGTGAAGAACGCCGGATTTTCTGGGGATGCCCGGCAGCGGCCGTCGGCAGCTGGAGCACCTGGCGGCGCGAGGGACCCCCTTGATGTTCCCCCAGCGGGGCCATAGACACTGGTTATGGCCCCGCCTCAATACACCTGGTGGCGCTGGGTGCCCCCTTAGCGCGCAGTACCCGGTTACACACACAAGGGACGGAATAACGCAACACAACACCGCACACAACGGCTTGATTCCACCCTTGTGTGCGAACGGCGTTGCCTAATTCAGGCCCCTTGTGTGCGCACCTCAAGGCAAAAAGGCACCAGGAGCGCTGACGACGCGTGCGCATGAGGCACCACTGCGACACCGGCCGACCTCTGCCCCCTGGCACCATGCCCAAGATGCTCCCGGGCAACACGACCGCGGCTCAATGCACCTCATGGTGCTGGGCGCTCCCTGACTCAACGATGACTGGAACCTGATCGAGCGCTTCCCCAAGTCTCAATGCACCTGATGGTGCTGGATGCTCCCTGACCAGACTTGAACATCCCCGTGCGGGGTCAGGCGCGGCCGTCTCAATGCACCTGATGGTGCCGGATGCCCCCTTGGCGCGCAGTACCCGGTTACACACACAAGGGACGGAATTACGCAACACAACACCGCACACAACGGCTTGATTCCGCCCTTGTGTGCGAACGGCGTTGCCTAATTCGGGGCCCTTGTGTGCGCACCTCAGGGCAGAAGGGCACCAGGAGCGCTGACGACGCGTGCGCATGAGGCACCACTGCGGCACCGGCCGACCTCTGCCCCCTGGCACCATGCCCAAGATACTCCGGGGCAACACGACCGCGCCTCAATGCACCTCATGGTGCTGGGTGCTCCCTGACTGGAACCTCTGTGATGATTAATTCGGGTGGGACTGTTATCGCGTCTCAATGCACCTGATGGTGCTGGGTGCCCCCTGACTCCTCAGCGTGAGCTGGGGGCCGCTGGTATATCTACTGTCTCAATGCACCTGATGGTGCTGGGTGCCCCCTGACCGGCGACGAACTGGAAGCAGGTCCGCAACGTCCTGTGGAAGTCTCAATGCACCTGATGGTGCTGGGTGCTCCCTGACCGATCATCGGCAACCTGACCTCCGACCCGGAGCTGCAGGTCTCAATGCACCTGATGGTGCTGGGTGCTCCCTGACCTCGACAGCCCCTCCTGCCGCTCGACAGCCCCTCCTGGTCTTAATGCACCTGATGGTGCTGGGTGCTCCCTGACCCGTCCTCGTCTCCATCCTGACGTCCCTCGCGGACCCGTCTTAATGCACCTGATGGTGCTGGGTGCTCCCTGACGGAAATCTCGTGAGCCTCACGCACATCCTTAAGGGTCTCAATGCACCTGATGGTGCTGGGTGCTCCCTGACTCATGGGCGCATTGGAACGAAGAGCGACATTGGACTCTGTCTCAATGCACCTGATGGTGCTGGGTGCTCCCTGACCAGCAAGTCCAAGGACATGCCGTTCAAGACCATCGTGTCTCAATGCACCTGATGGTGCTGGGTGCTCCCTGACGCGCCGGGAAGCTCCAGACGCAGGACTGGAACCAGATGTCTTAATGCACCTGATGGTGCTGGGTGCTCCCTGACGAACCGGAACTCGCTCGACGAGTTGGACTCGGACCCGGTCTTAATGCACCTGATGGTGCTGGGTGCCCGCTGACCCCTCGGCATGTCGAACGGCAGTTGACCTGCGCGAACTCCATGCCGGATCGCCAGTGGCCGAACAGGGAGCCCTCCGGCCGGTGGGCACGGGCCCAGTTTAGGGGACTTTTCGTTGGGAACACAAGGGTCGCCACCGACGCCCGAATCGGCTCCCGGTCTGCCGGATTCCAACCGCCTTTCAACGGAAAGCCGGCGCCAGCACTCGCGGAATTGTTGCACACATCACCATTTTATTTACTGCACAACCCTATTCCTCCGCTCCGAGCGCGCCCCTCACCAGGCCGTCCAAGGACGCGCCGGGGTCCGCGCCGCAGCGGGCCTCCAACTGCTCCACCGTGAAAGAGGCCGGGCCCGCCAGGAAGGCGACGCGCGCCTCGACGGCCGACTCGGGCACGCCCGCGCGCTGGGACCAGGCCCGCCGGTACAGGCGCAGCTGGGTGATGAAGTAGCGCAGCTTCGCGGGATCCGTCCGCCGGTCCACGGCCCTGCCGGACTTCCAGTCGATGACGACGAAACGCGGCCCGCCGCCACCGGTGCGCTCGAAGACGGCGTCGATGCGGCCCTGCACGGACACGCCCCCCACCTCCACGCTGAAGGGCTCCTCGATGCCGACCGGGGAGCAGCCCGCCAGCTCCGTGGCGACGAACTCCGTGAAATTCTCCCGCAGCACCTCCAGCTTCGCCCGGGACCGCTGGTCCAGCGCCGCCTCCTCGACCACCTGGGGGCCGCCGCCCAGCGACGCGTCCACGCCCCCGTCGGCCCCCGCCTCGTCCGCAGGGAGCAGGGAACCCACCGGCCCGTCCCCCGGAGCGGTGGGATCGCCCCCCGCGGGTTCGGGCGACGCCAGGTGCAGCTGCCGTTCCGCCCACGCGTGGAACACCGTGCCCAGGGCCGACGACTCCGACGGCTCGGCCGGCATGGGGCGCCGCACCCGCGCCGCGAAGGCCTGCGGGTCGTCCAGCAGCTCCGACACGGAGGTCGCGGGCACACGGTCCTGCCAGATCTCGACCACCGGGGCCTCCAAGGACACGCGGTGCTCCTCCAGCAGGGCCACCGTGTCCGCCACCCCTGGCTCCCCCTCCATCTGCGCCAGCAGGTCGAACACGTCCGCGTCCGCGCGCATCGACGCGATCTCGCGGCGGACCTGGGCTGCGGCGCGCGCCACCGCGGCGCGCGAGGGCCCCGGCCCCTCGGGGAAGGCGGCCTCGGCCTCAGTGAGCGCCAAGCGCCCCAGCTCCTCCTCGTCCGGGCGGGGCACCACCAGGGCCGACCCCACCCCGGGAACCACCAGGGGCCCGCCAGCCCCCGGCGCGGCACTGCCGCCAGTCCCGGACGCGCCGCCACCCGGGCCAGACACGCCGCCGTCCTCGCCGGGCACAGCCCCAGCCATCCCGGACGCTCCGCGACTCGGGCCGAACCCAGTCCCGGGCACGCCGCCACCCGGGCCGAACGCACCACTGTCCTCGCCGAACCCAGTCCCGGACGCGCCGCCACCAGTCCCGAACGCACCACCGTCCTCGCCGGACACGGCACCACCGCCCGCCCCGGCCCGGGCGAAGAGCTCCGCGTGGGCCTCCATGAGGTAGCGCGACGGGTGGCGCGGAGAAGCGCCCGTGCGGTACATCCACGAGCCCACCAGCAGTTGCGCGCTGCGCGCCCGCGTCATCGCCACGTACGCCAGGCGCCGCTCCTCGCGCTCCGCGTGCTCGCCCAGGCGCGCCTCGTAGTCGCCCTCCAGCCACTTCTTGAAAGCGGCGGACGGCTTCGCCTCGCCCTCCACGTCCAGGTCGAAGTCCGGCAGGTCCACGTGGTCGCCGCGCAGCGGGTAGGGCAGGGCGCTCGCGTCGCGCACCCACCCCGAGTCGGTGGGCGGCCCGTCCCGCCAGTCCACGGTCCTCCTCTTCGAATGCGAGGGGAACACGCCGTCGTCCATCGCGAAGACGACGACCCCGTCCCATTCCAAGCCCTTGGAGGCGTGGACCGTCATGATCTGCACGGCCTGCGGGTCCGGCTCCGACACGGGGGCCTCCAATCCGTTCTCCCGCTCGTCCGCCATGTCCAAGTACGCGAGGAACGAGGACAGGGAGGCGCCCGGCACCTCCGCCTCGTAGGAGGCCGCCACGTCCACGAAGGCGTCCAGGGCCGCCCTCCCGCCCGCCGCCAGCGGGTCGGAGACCACGTCGTCGAGGATCCCCATGATGGAGACCGCGCGCTCCACCTGCTCCACGACCGAGCGCCCCGCGCCCGCGCGCACTGCGCGCAGCCGAGACCCCAGGGTCCGCACGCGGCGCACCGCCTCCCCGCTGATCGCAGGGCGCCCCCGCGCCCCGCTGCTCGCGCTCCACCCCGGCTCCGGCGGGTTGTCCACGGCGTCCAGCAGCACCGCCCGGTGGGGGTCGCGCCCCTCCTCGCGGGCCAAGTGGCGCGCCCAGTCCCCCAGCGCCACCAGGTCGGCGGCGCCAAGGTCGATGCCCGCCAGCAGCCTCGCCAGCCACGGCGAGGCCTCCACGTCGTCGGCCAGCACCAGGGCCGCGCGCGCGTCCTGCACGGACGGCTGGTCCAGCAGGCCCCCCAGGCCGACGATCTGCGTGGGCACGCCCGCCTCCCGCAGAGCCATGTCCACGTAGGGGAAGTCGGAGCGCCTGCGGCACAGGACTGCGGTGGTGGGCCGTTTGCCCTCCCGAGTGCCCCGCGCCCTGTGGGCGGACACGAAGTCCACGACCGCGCCCAGGGCCGAGCGGTAGTCCTGCGTGTAGGCGACGTCCACCCTCCCCTCCCCCGCCCCCGGTCTGGCGCGCAGCACCGGGGACTTGGCGGCCCGGGAGTGCTCGCGCAGGGGCGCGGCCACGCGGTTCGCGGCCCGCAGGATGTTCCGGTCGTTGCGCCACGCGGTCGACAGGGTGAGGGTCTGGCCCGGCTGGGCGGGCCCGTCCTGGAAGCGGTCGAGGAAGCGCTCCAGGGACGAGGCAGACGCGCCCCTCCACCCGTAGATCGCCTGGTTCGGGTCGCCCACCGCCGTGACGGCGTGGTCGTGGAAGAGCAGGGACAGCAACTCCATCTGGATGACGGAGGTGTCCTGGAACTCGTCGAGGAGCACCGCCTGGAACTCGTCTCGCACCTGGGCGCGCACGGCCGGGGCCTCTCGAACAATGCGGGTGGCGAGCACCAGTTGGTCGGAGAAGTCCAGCAGGCCCCCCTCGCGCTTGCGGCGCTGGAACTCCTCGACGGGCCCCAGGTAGGCGAGGCGCCGCGCGTTCGCCCGCGCCGTCCTGCGCGCCGTGTCGTTCGTGGCGCCGATCTGCTCCAGGTCCCGCCCGAACCCCTCCAGGGCGTTTCGCGCCTCCTCCACCGTGTAGCCGTGCTCGCCGACCTCCCCCGCCAGGTGCAGGCAGTGCCCCACCGCCGCCGACGGCGACAGGTCCTCGTCGAGGTCGGTGGGCCACCCCTCGACGATCTGCGTCATGAGGTCCACGGCGCCCGCCTCGGTGAGCATCGTGAAGTCCGGGTCGATGCCGATCCTCATGCCGTGCTCGGCGACGATGCGCTCGGCGAAGGAGTTGTAGGTGAGGGACACGGGGTCCTCGTCGAGGCGCTCGCGCAGTGAGGGGACCCGCCTGGCCAGCAGGGCGAGCCTCTGGCGCAGCCTGTCGCCCAGCTCGCCCGCGGCCTTGCGCGTGAAGGTCAGGCCCAGCACAGACGAGGGAGCGATGTCCTCGTGGTTGGCCACCAGCCATAGGACCCGCATCGACATCGTCTCGGTTTTGCCCGAGCCCGCGCCCGCCACGACCAGGAGGGGGCGCCGGGGCGCCTCGATGACCCGCACCTGCTCGTCGGTGGGGGTCTTCCCCGGGTCGACGAGGGCTTGGATGCCCAGTGCCGACAGGTCCTGGACTCCCAGGGCGGACAGGTCCTGGCGCCCATTCGCGCTGCTCATGTCAATCCACCGTCTTCCTGCCGCGGTCGCGAGCCGGGCACAGCCTGTCGAAGGAGCAGAAACGGCACGCCGCCTCGGAGGGGGTCGCCCGGAAGGAGGGGCCGCGCGCCGCCTCCCCGACCCGGCGCACCGCCGCGCGCCACTCGTCAAGCGCCTCGCCGTGCAGGGCGGGCTGGTCGAACACCCGTTCCTTGTCGCCGCCGACCAGGGCGATGCGCCCGCCGACCACTGGCTGCCCCAACGCCAGCAGCGCCATCTGGTAGGCCGCCAGCTGCGGGTTGTCGGGCACGCTCTTTGCCGTGTACCCGTAGCGCCCGGTCTTGATGTCCGTGACGCGCACGCCCCCGTCGACGTGCTCGACGCGGTCCATCCGGCCGCGGATCGTCACGCCCTCCACGTTGGCGGCCACGGTCCCCTCGACGTCGACTGCGCCGGGCACGCCCTCCATGTAGGAGGCCAGGTTGTCGATGACGGCGTAGGCGTGCGCGTGGTCGCGCCTGCCCGCCCAGGTGCCCAGGTCGTAGCCGAGCTCCCCGATGCGCTCGTCCAACGCGGCCCGCAGCTGCTCGCGCGTGCCGTTGGGGTGGCGCTCGGCGATGTCGTGGACCAGGGTGCCCAGGGACTGGGCGGCCGTGCCCGGCCCGTCTGCGCCGATGGTCGTGAGGAACCACCGCAGGGGGCACTGGAGGGCGCTCTCGAACTGCGAGGGGGAGAGCACCACCTCGCCGGTGAGGGCGGCGTCCGTGGTGGGCGTCCCGCCCGCCCCCATCCACCGGTCCGGGTGGGCGGCCCGCACCCCCTCGCGGGCCAGCAGGGCCAGCAGCCGCACCGCCGAGGCGGCCCGCTCCAACCCGTCCGCGCGGGCGGCGTCCTGGCGCAGGGCCGCGATGTGGCCGCTCAGCGACAGGGGCGCGGGCACCTCGTCCAAGGGGACGACGCCGCCGGTCCTGGGGGTTCCGGCGTGCGTGGCCACCAGGTCGAAGAACGCGGAGGGCGCCTGGTGCTCGTTCCTCACGGCGCCCGCGTGGATGAAACGGGTGGCGCGCGACAGGGCCGCGACCAGCAGGCGGTACTCCTCGTCCAAGACGGATTTGCGGGCCGCCCTGGTGGAGTCGATGAGCGCCTCGTTCCCCTCCGGGTCGGTGGTGGTGCGCCCCGCCCCCACGTCGGCCAGCAGGTCCGCGCGCAGGATCCGGTCGCGCAGCCGCATGTTCGGCCACGCCCCGTCCTGCAGGCCGACGACGGCGACCACTTCCCAGTGGCGCCCCACCGCCTGCGCGGGGGTGAGCACCTCGACGCCCTCGGGCCGTTGCCCCACGCGGGAGATCGTGTCGATGGGGACCGAGCCGCCCAGCAGCTCCTCGGCGAAACGGCCCGCCGCGCCCCCGGGGTTGCGCTGCTCCCACACGTCCGCGACGCGCATGAGGGCGACGACGGCGTCCAACTGGTCGTCGTACCACCCGGACTCCGCGTCGTCGGCCATCGCCCGCGAGCGCCACTGGTCGGCGACGCCCGCGGCGCTCCACATCGCCCACAGCGCCTCCTGGGGGCGCCGCTCGGCTCCAGTGGCCGCGGCCTCCCACACGGCGCCCGCCCTGCCGAGCGCGCCCGCGAGTTCCGCTGCC
>ERZ773009.2299-NODE-2299-length-12332-cov-7.802069_pt1 | contig 12332 bp, 11 predicted proteins | sample MGYA00580663_ERZ773009 | MGnify/ENA primary metagenome ERZ773009 (study PRJEB29015, sample SAMEA2737969) | human oral metagenome | biome: human oral; feature: human-associated habitat; material: dental | place: China | collected 2026 ... | reverse complement strand
GGTTCCTGTTCGTCAGGCCAGAGGTTTGCCGCCGACTTCCTTCAGATTTCGCCTCGCGACGAACACCCTTGTCTTTGGCTATGTCTTTCCCGCTACCGGGCAGACTCCGATCTTTCATCGGTTAGAAACGTGCGCCGCCGGGCGCACCACACGAAAAGCCCTTTCCTTTGCAGCAAACCCACAAAGGAAAGGGCTTTTTCAAGATATGCGTATAAGAATCGCGGCTTCTATTTCACTCCCGCACAGGAAAATCATGATCAAACGCTAGAATATCCGAAAGGGTGTCGAATTCGTAGATAATGCCCTGTGGATAGCATTTCCGATACAAAATCAATTCATTGAGATGCTGTATATAGAACTGCTCTCAGAGCATTTCACGCACTGCGACATCCATTTCATACGCGTGCCGCAAGAACGCACGGAATTTCTCACTGAACGACTGCGTGAAATACACGTGCCCCATCATATACCATCCATGTGAGCCGCCAATCTGCACGCCCGTGATGCGGTCATCCGCATCCACGGACAAATAGTATTCCATCGTCGGCTCGTCTCCATAGACCGCTGCATAATAAGAACGGTAAACATAGGGTGCAAAAACGTTTTCCGTGAAATAATTATCTGCCGAGCAGATATATGTGTTGTCGAGTTCATCCAACACACGATAGAGCGATGATGTGTTGTTATAGCGGTGATAGTCCGGATTCTCTACGATGTGGACATGCGGATGTGTCCCAAGATAGGCGAACTGTTCGCTTCGATATCCCGTGACGAGGAAGATATCTGCAACGCCCGCCTCGACAAGCTGCTCAATCTGCCGCTCGACCAACACCTCGCCGCGGATTCGCAGCAGCCCCTTCGGTATCCGATCCGTAATGGGTGCGAGACGGCTGCCGTAGCCCGCCGCCATCAGTACGGCATTTTTTACACGATAGGGCGCAAGGCGCAGCTCCGCATCTGTACGCTGCGCTGCGTCCCCCGTCTTGTGCAGTGTGCACAGCCGCACAAATTCCTCGTACGTCATCCGTTATGCTCCAAGGATTGCACGCGCCTTTGGCAGATGTGCCTTCACATAGCGCAGCTGTCGCGCGGCATAGTCCGAGAGATCCGCACCGTACATCCCCCGATAGATGCACCAGTCATACCAGAGGAATCCGCCCGCCACAATATAACCGTAGACACGCGCGCGCCGCCCATCATCAACGCCCTCTGGGAAATAGTCCGCGATCAGCTGCTCAAGCGCATCCTCCGCATAGTCCGCGTAGAGTGCAAACTGTGCCACATCGAAGAGCGGATCGCAGAGCCCCGCATACTCCCAGTCGAGGATGTAGGGACGCTCCACCCCCTCCACAAAGAGGAAGTTGTCCGCCAGAGAGTCAACGTGACAGAGCACGGTATTCTCTGTCAAAAATGGTAGAAGATATGGTCGCAGGGATACGACCTCGGCACGTACCGCCTGATAGTCGGCTGCGTCCAACACATCCTTCGGCAGCATGGACTCGTAGCGACAGAGTTCATCGAACGGATCGAACGACTTCACCCCCGTGATCCTGCGCTCGTGAAAGGAGCGCAGAGCCTCCATTGAGTGACGCGTCTCATCGAAGTTTCGCACATCGCAGACATGAGAGTTCTCGAAATAATGCGAGATCTTTTACCCCGGGGTGACACTGATCGTCACGACCTCCTCCGTTATGCCCGTCGGACAGACGAGTTCGTAGACACACTTTTCATTTGCGCGGTCGATCAGACGCTCCGACCCTGCCCCGTTATAGCGAAAGATATATTTTGCACCGTTTGCCGTGAAAATGTAGGAATCATTCGTCATCCCCTGCTTGATACGCGTGAGCGTCCCCTGCGCTGCCTCTGTGCCAAAATATTCCCCAATCGTTTGGCGAATGAACGCTTCCTCATTGTGCTGCATCATTGCATTTATTTCTCCTTTTATCCGATTCCAAGCGCTCTGCGCTGCTCGGCAAAGCCCTCCCGCAGATCTGCATACAGCCCCTCGGGGAAAAGATCCACTTCAAGCGGCACAGGGAGTGTCAGAGGATCGGCATAGAGCAGCATTGCAAGGGTAAGGCAGGAACGATGCTCACGGCAATCAGCAGCAACATACAGTTCCTGCAATTTTGCAAGAATCTGCTGTTCTCCCCACACCAGATTTTCATTTCGGACACGCAGCTGCAAGAGAGCCAGATATCCCTCGTACCACTCCTGTTCACAGAAATGGGCAAGCCACCCCTCTTGCCATTTCCCGATCACAGGAACAAGTTCTTTCTTTCGCTCAAAAATCCATCGGTCGATTTCGGGTAAATAGGCCTCCGCAGGATGCAGACTATCGGCATAGTCCCGCTTGAGCCGCGCGACGATGCGCTGCGCCGCTCCCATATGCTTCCTGCGGAACACAGCAATAATTTCCCGGCGTCGCGCTGCCGCGGGATCGTCGCCACGCAGCAGATGCTCTAGATGATATTCTGCCTCGTCCCAGTTTCGGGCGACATAGCAACCTTCGAGTATTTTCTTAAAATCATCAGCCAGCTCACCGGAACACGGACAATATACCATCGGGCGATCCAATAAAAAAAAGTGCATATTTAGGGATGAAAAGTCGCTCAAAAGAATATCTGTCGCAGAAAGTGTATCAAATGCAGCATCGTTCCCTTCGTCCAGTTCAATGTCATGTACCGCCAACTGAGCCTTATAGTCTGCAACATCCTGCTCGGTCATCTGCCCCTCAGCGACAAAATGGTCAAACATCAATGGATGCGGACGAATTGCAAATTTTAATTTCTCACTTCCATGCTTTTCTGCGAATGCCAGAAAAGCATCTTTATATTCAAAGAAATGGCTTCCTCCAATCCGCTCTTGCGTAGTCCAACGCGGCGTCCACAAGATTCTGCGTGCCGAACGGGAAGTGCACCGTTCGGCCAGGTAACGCTCGAAACAAGGATAACCAAGATCTTCAAAATGCTGCACACCCGCACTGACAGTCAATGGATAGGCAGACTCCATCACAAGCTTTTCTTCCTCTGAGTCACAAAAATGGACGGTTATATGCGAAAAGAACTCTTCCATTCTCGCATCCGAATCAAGGAAAAATTTCGTTCCAGGCGAAGCATATGCAATGTAGCATAGTTTTGCAATTTTGGCGAGTTCTTGGGTATGTGTTCCGTCAAGTGGGCGAAGGCCTTCATGTGGCGACGGCAAAAAGATATAGTCAGGTGCAAAAACACGTAGATCAAGGACGTTTGTAAAGTCGTAAACATCGGGATATCGATCATGAAAGAAATGCCAATACCTCTCATCATATCGCCCTACGAGCTTCTTCACTGCAGCATCCGTTGATGTATAGGTCGGGACAAGTACGATGACGGTCTCCACCGTCGCATCTGCAGCAAACACATCATAGACAGGCTGCTGTTTATCCCAGATCACCGGATCATGCACGAGAAAAAGGACGCGCATCTTGCGATCTGTATGTGCACGGTTATGAATTTCCTGCAAATAGTACGCCGCTGTTTCGCGATTGGCAAATGCATTTGCCCTCATCATATCCTTCCCTCTCCTGCTTGATTCATCCGTATTTCATCCCGTGACAGACGCTGAGCAATATGCTCCCGTACAGAGAGCCAATCTGCCTGAGAACGCACATACTCCCCTTGCCGCATGCCGTTCACGATAAGCTCATCTGGGAATTGTACGACGCCATCATTCCGATGAAACCCATATTTCTCATGATAACGGATGGAAGCAATGTTATCGTGCACGATATGCGCATAGCAAGTATCTACGTCAAATGCACTGTACATATAGTCCGCAAAAAGGAAACTTGCCTCTGCAAAGAGCAGGCTTCCCCGATAGCGACGGTCACCGACAAGCAGCCGTCCCGTGATGCAGCGCCGCCGCTCCGAATCATAGTCGGTCCACCCCATTGTGGCAAATGGCGTGTCCGTTTCTTTGTCCACGACGATGAGAAGCCCCTGCGTTGGATCGGTACAATAATATTCATACCATACACGCTGTTTTTCCATCGTGAGCAAAAAGGGCTGGTTCAGATAGCGGTTATTCTCGGGATCATTGCGCCATGCAATGATGTAGGGAAAATAGGCCTCCACAGCCTCCGCCAAATATACCGATTGCCCATCAAGTCGAATCCCCTGCATAATACGCTCCAAGCATCTCGTTATCTACTGTTAGATTCCGTCAATTTCTGCAGTTCATAGGGGTTGACATCCTGCAAATACGTGTCTGTGGCAATGATCTGATCCACCTCAGCATAATACCTGCGAACGATCTCTGCATAGGGGGAGTTCGTATCACGCCGCCCCTCTATGTGCCACTTGCAAAGGGCCCTGAACTCCGTATGCCGCTCTGCCATGATTGCAAGCATCGCGTGATTGTCGCGCAAGAGTCGAACCTTCCACTCTTCGGATGCTACATTTGATATCCCATCACTGCTTTCGTACCATATGAAATTATGATCCCAAAAGCCGAGCGGTATGCCATCTGCTACCATCAGTACATACGCTGAGTCCTCCACATACACAGCAGATCCGAGAATAAGCTCTGTATAAGAGGTCATGCGTGTACGCTCCCCTATAAACGAGGCTCCACAGGCATAATCCTGACACACGAGATATGCCTCTTTAATCGCCGAAAGGTCTCTCTCTCGATATGGCTTCAGCTGAAATGGCTGCATACGATCATAGAGATGATACTGGTCATCTGTCTTGCCGTAATAACAGCTGCGTCCAAAGGCAATATGATAGCCCTCACGCTCCAAAAACCGAAGCATTCCCGCAAGTGCTGTATCGTTATATAGGCAGTCCCCCGGGGAGATCGGCTTGACATATCTTCCGTGCGCAACTGCATATGCGTTCCTTATGTTGCGAACTGTTCCCCGGTTCTCCATGCTGCGTACGATGTAATAATCCGTAATCCCACGCGCGGCCATCCACGCCTCAATCAGATCCTGTTGGAAATCCAATGTCCCATCATCTGCAATGATGATTTCATAGGAGCAGCCCTGTTGACGAATGATGGACGTAAGCGTCATGAACAGCTTCTCATAGTCCGGCCGATAGGTAAGAACACAGATGGAAACATCAACCTCTGTCATGTACTGCACACTCCTCTGCATAGGCATTGACCGTCCCGATTCCGTACTCCTTCAGATACGCCTTACAATAATCGCGCGTTGCCATCCGCACGACAAACGGATATACGCAGGAATTCATCATAGTCGCAGATGTAGTCCGCCCCATTTATCCGATTCCAAGCTCTTTGCGCTGCTCAGCAAAGGCCTCCCACAAATCTGCATACAGCTCCTCAGGGAAAAGATCTATTTCAAGAGGAACAGACAGTATCAGTGGATCGGCAAAGAGCAGCATCGCAAGAGTAAGACAGGCACGATGCTCCCGCTCCACGGCAGTGGCGTAGAGTTCCTTCAACTTTACGAGAATCTGCTGCTCGCCCCATACGAAATGATCGCTCCATGGGTGCATGGAGAGCATCTCCAGATAAAGAGGATACCACTTCTGTTCACAAAAATGGGGCAGTAGGTCAGAGTTCCTCCCTATGAGCGAAACAAGGGTTTTCTTTGCCTTAAAGAGCCGCTGCTCGATCTCAGGCAGACAAGCCGTATGCGGATGAAGACTTTCTGCGAAGTCTCTTTTGATGCGGTCAGCAATACGCTGTGCCGCGCCAATATGCTTCGCCCGGAATTCCTCGACGACCCTCCGCCGCTGATGCGCCACCGGATCTTCATAACGAATCAGCTGCTCCAAATAACGCTCTGCCGCACCCCATGTCTCAGCAACATAACTACACGCAGTCATTTTCTTATAATCATCACTCAGTTCGTTGTCATTCGGACAATAGATGAGCGGTCAGTCCAGCAGAAAAAAGGGCATATTGAGCGACGAGAAGTCTGCCAATAGGATATCCGCCGAGGACAACGCTTCAAAGACGCTGTATTGTCCCTCATCCAGCACAATCCCATATGCCGCCAGTTGTGCCTTAAAGTCGGCAACCTCCTGTGCCGTCATCTGCCCACTGTGGATGAAGTTATCGAACATGAACGGGTGCGGACGAATGGCAAATTCCAATGTCTCACTGCCATATTTCCGTGCAAACGCAAGAAACGCATCCTTGTAAACAAAAAAATGACTTCCCCCGATATTTGCCTCCGTATTCCAGCGCGGCATCCATAGAACTCGCCGCCGAATGCGTGGCTCACACCGATATTCCAGATAGGGCTCAAAGCTCGGATAACCGATATCCTCAAAATGCTGCACGCCGGCTGCGACCGTATCCGGGTAGGCGGCTTTCATGGCGATCTGCTCCTCCTCGGAATCGCAGAAATGAAATGACACATGGGCAAAGAATGATGCAAGTTCCGTCTCCCATTAGATAAAAAACTTTGATCCCTGTGTCCCATACGCGATATAGCAAATCTTTGCAATTTTGGCAAGCTCTGATGTACGTGTCCCGCGAAGAGGGCGCAGTCCATCATACGGTGTCGGCAAAAAGATGTAATCAGGATGAAAAACATTCAAATCAATAACATTGGTAAAATCGAATACATTAGGATAATGGTCATGAAAGAAGTGCCACGTCTTGTCCACGTCTTGTCCACGTATCGCCCTGCAGGTCTATGCTCCACCGACTCAATTGCATTGTAGCTGGGAAGCAGCACAAGGATTGTCTCCACCATGTCATCGGCAGCAAACAAATCGTACACACATTCCTGTTTGTCCCAAAGGGATGGCTCATGTACCAGAAAAAGAACGTGCATCTTGCGGTCTGTATGTGCACAATTATGGAGTTTCTGTAGATAGTAAGCAACCAAATCCAAACTGCAAAAACCCGATTCTTCCATAGCCCGCCCTCTCAATCAGTCACCGTTTTTATAGGAATTGCTGATAAAATGGTTGAGACCAAGGAGATTCTTATCGTCCAAATGATATTGCACCTAATCGCAGTCCCTTATCTCTTAGTCATTCCATCACAGCATGACGTACTGTACACTTCCCTCGAATACGCATTGACCGTATCAATCACATAGTCGATCTCATCCGCCCGCATCCCATTGAATATCGGCAGGCTCAGAACTTCATCCGCATACTGCTCTGCGACGGGGAAACTGCCGCGCCCATATCCCAAATGTGCGTAGCACTCCGCCAGATGTGGCGGAATCGGATAGTGGATCACCGTATCGATGCCGTGCTCCGAAAGATATGTCTTAAAATGATCGCGCGTTGTCGTCCGCACAACGAACTGATGATAGACATGTTCCGCCCCATCACGCAGCTGCGGCAGGATGATATACTCGTTATGAATCCTCGCAAGGTATTGTGCCGCAATCGCCCTGCGCTCGGCGGTCAGTTCGGGCAGGAGACGCAGCTTCACACGCAAAAGTGCCGCCTGTATTTCATCCAGACGAGAGTTGACGCCGCAGAGCTCGTTATGGTATTTTTTCCTGCTGCCATAGTTGCGGAGCATCCGAATCCTCTCGGCGAGTGCCGCGTCATCCGTCACAATCGCACCCGCATCACCAAACGCACCGAGATTTTTCGTCGGATAGAAACTGAAGCAGCCGAGATCACCGAAACGTCCTGTCATCGTCGTACCGAAGTGTGCCCCGTGCGACTGGGCGCAGTCCTCGATCACGGCAAGATGATGCGCCTTCGCGACCGCCATGACAGACGGCATGTCGACTGCCTGTCCGTAGAGATGGACGGGCATAATGGCACGCGTACGCTCCGTAATTGCGGCTTCGAGTTTCGATGTCGCCAGATTGTAATATTCACCCGGTTCAACGAATACAGGTGTCGCCCGATTTGCTGTCACCGCAAGCACGGTTGCGATATAGGTGTTTGCCGGTACAACGACCTCATCCCCCGCACCGATGCCGAGTGCAGCGACTGACAGCGTCAGTGCATCAAGCCCGGAGTTCAACCCAACGGCGTATTTCGCCCCTGTATAGGCGGCAAACTCGTCCTCGAACGCCGCAAGTTCCGGCCCCATAATGTACCAGCCTGAACGAAGGGCACGCAGTGCCGCCGCCTCATACGCTGCGGCATGGAGCTCATACTGCCGCCCGAGTACAGCAAGATCAATCTTCATGCCCGTTCCTCCCCATGCACCATACGCAGGAATTCATCATAGTCGCGAATATAGTCTGCCTCATCGTAGACCTCGGACGCGAGCACCATGAGCACGGCATCCTCGGAGAAGTCGTACATCTCTCGCCACATCGCATTCGAAAGGTAAAGACCCTCATACGGTTTTTCGAGCGGAACGACCTTCTTCTCGTGTCCATTGTCGAGCCGCACCTTGCAGCTCCCGTGAATACAGATCAGGATCTGCTCCAGTGTCCGATGTGCGTGATGCCCGCGCACCACCCCCGACACGGTATCATACATATAGTAGACACGCTTGATACGAAACGGGATATCGTTGAACTCCTCGAGCGCGACAAGCATCCCGCGCTCATCGCCATGCGGCTGAAACATATATTTTACGATCTGCATAGTGCACTCCCATCCGTTCTAAAAGGTATGATACTTCCTCCGATAAAGCTACTCGGAATCCGCCTCATCCCACTTTGCCTGTTCCCAGAGCTGCGCATACAGAACCTCCTGAACCCGCAGATCGACGTCGAATACCTGGATGGGATAGTCCGAGCGATTCTCGCGCAGGATCTTCGCCAAATTCTCCGCAAATTCGTCCTCTGTAATAACGAGTTTTTTTGCACGAAATACGCTCTCTTTCATTTGACGGTAGGTCGGATCTTCGATAAAGTTCCGCAGTTCCGCAAGAAACTCCTCCATATCCGTATACTCGATGCCCAGCTCTTCCACAGGCAGAAGTACCGAGGGAGCACCCGCCCCGTACGGGAGACAGAGGAAGTTGAACGGCGGTCTGCCCGCCAAGGCGGCATACTGTGTCATCAGACCACCGATTTGCGGACAGGTATTGAGATACATATCCACATTCTGCATGATTTGGAACAGGTCTTCACACTCTCCCGTAAGAAAGACCCGTCCCGCATATTTTTGCTCCAAGGCTCGCAGATCCAAAAACTGATTCTGCGGCCCCGTTCCCGCATACCAGAATTTCACCTGAGGGAAGTTCGCAAGACAGAAATCAACAATCTGATAGTATATTTTTGTTCGGTCAAGCGTTTTATAAACGGCCCCACCCGAGAATATGATAAAGTCCCCAGTCGCCTTTTCAAACGGGAACCCTTGAAACGGAAGCGTCCTATCGATACAAGGATAGTAGAGCTGTTTCAATATTTTCTGTGGTGCGATCTTTCGATACTGCCGTGAGACATTTGCTCCGAAATCGCGGAACTCAAGACAGTAGTCAAACGCATTCACACCAAGCCAGAAGGCATGATCCGTCAGATTGATCTGATATCGCTTCATGCGTCCCGCAAAGCGCATGAATGTCAGAATCCCCGCAATATCCCACGGTGTCGTATATAAAAATCCAATGTCGGGTCGGATCTCATCCATGAGACTGCACAGAAAATGTGTACGCGACCATGCGCCCGTCTTCGCCGCATCCGGCAAGAAGCAAATGCAGCCGCCGCATTCATTCAATATCGCTTCCAGTCTCGGAATATTCCCCTGCGCAGACTCCGGTGCGATATAGTAGAGATCAACATCCATGCGGCTGAGTGCGCGGAGATAGATGAAGGCAAGTCCGCGTATGTCGTATCCGAATGCATCGTAGAATACAATGCGCTGTCGCTCATGGGTTTCCTGCACAGAAGACGGCTCCGGCAGCAGCTTTGACAGAGTGGAAAGATATTCTTCGAGGACTTCATCGGTATAGGTCTGATTGCAGTGATAGAGGATGGTCGCTAGATATTCCATCGACCTCATGACGTTCTCATAGGCTTCACTGCGAAGCTGTTGCCCGACGACCTCACGCAGCTGCGACACTTTTACAAAAAAATTATTCAGTTTTCGCTGGGTCTCCTCCGCCAATACAGCGGGGCGTTCAAATGCCTGTGCACCGGAGTGTCGTGCAGAATTGCCTTCTGCGGCATTCTCATTCAATGCAAATAAAACTTCCCCATGAACGAGTTTTTTCAGCTCGTTCGGATCGACACTTTGCAGATAGGACGTTGTTTCCCGTACCCGTCTCATTTCAGCATAGTACTCTTCCATGATCTTCATGTATGGCACATCCGACGGCTTTCGTCCACCGACATGCCACGTGCACAATTCCCGCAGTTCCGGATGCCGCTGCGCGATCATCATGAGGACAGTACAATGATCCCGTCCCAGACGCTCGATCCACTCCTGTGACGGGCCGCCGGAAATCCCGGTCTCACACTCATACCAGATAAAATTATGATCCCAGAATCCGAGTGGAATATCATCTGCGATCATCATAATATGAACACCGTCTTCCATATAGGTCACATGACCGACGATATCCCTTGTATAGGAGATCATCAATTCGCGGTCAACAAGAAAGGCCGCACCAACCGCATAATCCTGACAGACGAGATACGCCTCCTTGATCGCAGAAACAGCGCCTTCTCGATATGAGCGCAAATGATGGGGGTTCATACGATCCACAATAATGTATTGATTTTTTTCCTTACGATAGTTACAAGAACGCCCGAATGCAAATTGATACCCGTTCTGCTTCATGAACTGCATCATATCTGCCAAAGCGTGATTACTGTAAAAGAAATCGCCCGGAGATAGGTTCTTAATATAGTGTCCACAGGCGTGAACATACATATTCATATAATTCAGGACTGTACCCCGATTCTCGGCACTATGCAAAATCGTATAGTCCTTAAACCGATGCTGCAAAAGCCACAGTTCCACACGCTTCACATCAAAATGCTCCGAACCGTCATCCCCCACCAGAATCTCGAAGGAGCATCCCCGCTGCTGAACAATCGAAGTAAGCGTCGCAAAAAGCATTTCATCATCAGAATGATATGTCGCAACACATATGCTGATATCATACGTCTTTTGACTCGGCATCCAGCCGGCCGCGTTCACGACCGATGCGCCCATCCCAACGGCAATACGGACGCAGTGCGAAGAAAGCTCGTCCGCTGCCGCAATCAGGCAGTCCTCCTGCTGCAGTGCCGCATAAAAAAAGGCATCCGAATATAGATATGCGAGCACAAGGGGAGCATCTTCGCCGAGTGCCGCGAGGAGTTCGAGCATCTCGCCCAGCTCCGCGAAAGCATCGCCCTCTGGCAGCATCAGTATCAGAGCGGTCTGATCTGCGGCGGAGTAGGCACGGAGGTACGAACGGAACACACTGCGCCACAGCCCTTCATCCGAAGTAAAATCGGGCACAAAATAATAAAGGCGACATCCCTGTGAGCGGAGTTCTGCAATCCGACGAACGGCTTCTTCTGTCTGTGAACCGCTGTGCGCGGCTTCTTGTTCCCTCATACTCCACTCTTTCTCCGCATACAAACACCCATATATTTATATCGAAAGAATCTGCTTGTTTGCTAAAGCATTCCTTGCCCCGTCAAAACTGCGGGAATCTCCCCCGCAAAAGCGGCAGGAGGAAAAAGGCGATGATACCGTTGACAATCCCCTCCATGATAAGTCCCGGCGTGGAGGTAAGTGCAGCGGACATACTAGCGTAGAGCACCGCACCGGCAAGCGTATATGCCGCCGCCATCCAGAGACTTGAGAGGAGGAGCGCGGCGATGATGCTCGCACGCGGTGCGATTGCATCCCCCCTGCGGCCGATGCGATAGACGATCTCCGCCATGACGAATTTGATGACGAGCGTCGGCACAATCCAAATAGCAAATCCGCCGAGTAGATCGGCGAGTGCCGAACCGACGCACGCAGAAAAAAGCGCACTGCGGCGCGGCGTGAGAAGTGCAAGCAGGAAGATCACGGCGTCGCCGAGATGCGCATAGCCGAGCGGGATCGGGATGTGCGGCAGATAGGTTGCAACAAAGACGAGTGCCGTCATAAGCGCGGTAAAGACGAGTTCTTGGGTATGAAACGTATTTTTGTACTGCATGATATCAAATCTCCTTTTGTATATCATAGCATTCACCCTATTAAAATTCAATGACAATAGTCAAAACGCCAAGCAAAAACCCATGATGCAGTGCCAAAGGACACAGCAGTCATGGGCTTTGTCATCAGTGAATGTTTACGACAAAATACGTACAAGATAGGTGAGCGAGTCCGACCAGAGCAGAACGCCGAGGAGGACGAGCACGATGCCCGCCGCCTGCTGGATGCGAGGGAGATACTGGTAGAACGCACGCAGCTTCATGATGTGCCGCCGCCAGATGACGGCGAGCAGGAAGA
>ERZ773009.2295-NODE-2295-length-12344-cov-9.270242_pt1 | contig 12344 bp, 12 predicted proteins | sample MGYA00580663_ERZ773009 | MGnify/ENA primary metagenome ERZ773009 (study PRJEB29015, sample SAMEA2737969) | human oral metagenome | biome: human oral; feature: human-associated habitat; material: dental | place: China | collected 2026 ... | reverse complement strand
CTCCTCATCACCGCTGCCAAAGATGCCGCGCAGGAAATCATTCACCGACACATTCTGCTGCTGTGCGCGAAGAATCGTCTCTCCGTAGCGTGCGGCGCAGCTCATACAAATATTTTTTTCACTTCGTCCGCCAGGGCCAATCTGCACGATGTGCACGATCGCCTCATTGCGTCCGCATTCTTCACAAAGCATGACGGTAATCCCTTTCCCCTAGCTCCTGTGTAAAGCGCCGCTTCTATTTACAATCATCGTATGCGGCGTCAAAAAAGTTCATGGGTATCTACGTAAATTTCTCGAGTGTGAGGAGCATCGTCCTCAGCATCTGCACACGTTCGCGCGCATCCAGCGTCTTGGACCGATACAGTCCTGTCACCGTCTGCATCATGAGTGCCGCCTCGCGCGTCTCTACCATGCCGTGCTGCGCGAGATAGCGTACCATCGACTGCATTGTGCTCATATCCGTATGCACATCAATCTTCGAGATCATATCCTCGTAGACGAGATCTTTGAGCGGCACCTGCACGATGCGGATAAACCCGCCAAGCCCGCGCCGCGACTCCACGACAAAACCTTTATCCTGTGTAAAACGCGTCGAGAGCACATAGCTGATCTGCGACGGCGCACATGAAATTTCATCCGCAATATCCGTTCGCCTCAGCTCTACCTGCCCGTCCTGACGTGCGGCAAGCTGCCGAAGAATATAGGATTCTATCATATCGGCAATATTGCTCATTGTATCACCTTCTCTGTAAACCTCTTAAATCCTTTGTCTATTATATTTGATTTTTTGACTTTTGGCAAGCAGAATATATGCACATCATATTTTCTCTATCTGAAAATAATTTAGTATATCGCCAATAAGCGTCCTTCAAAAGAAAAACCGCCCGGAGGCGGCAGCGTTTACAAAATGTTTAGTACCGCCGCAGAAATTCTCTGCCAAAGACGGCAAGCGTATAGTAAAAACCGATGAGGAACGGGAGGTATTCGGCGATAAGGCGCCAGCAGACGGCAACGATGCCGACAGTGCCGGCGGGCACGGTGGCGGCAAAGAGGAGGACAAAGCCGCCCTCGGCGATGCCCGATCCGCCCGGTGTGGGACTGAAATACAGCAGCATGTTCAGGAAGATCATGCGCCCCATGACGGTGTACCAATCGACGTCTGTGACGCCGAGCCCGAGGAGGAGACACGGTACGATGGCATAGATGCAGAGGAGGTTGAGCCCCGACTCCGCGAAGACGACGAGCATTGCGCGCGGCGCGCCCGTAAGGAGCGCGACGGCGCTCTTTGTATCGCGATAGAGCGCAAAGAGCTGTCGCCGCCGTTTCGCGCAGAGCCGCCGCGCAATCAAAATGACGAGAGAATCGAGATAGCCGCGCCGCGCGCCGACCACGAGGGCGACGATGCCGAGAAGCGCCGCAAGCGTAACGCCCATGAGGACGTCGTTCGAGAATCCCGGAATGATCCCCTCGTCATGCAGGAATATGAACGGCATACAGAGCGCAAGAAAGAAGATCGAGAGCAGCGTCCGCACGATGGCGAGCACCGCCGCCTTTCCCGTCGGTACGCCCGCATGGCGCAGGAACATAACCTGCGCGACTGCGCCGCCCGTCGCTCCCGGTGTGAGCAGCGCAAGAAAATAGTTGCCGAAGATGACCTGCACCGCCTGATAGAGCGTGATGCGCTCATTGGAGATCTTGACGAGGTGCATGAGCCGGCTGCCGTCAAAGAACATGCCGAGCCCAACGGCGCAGAGCGCGAGCAGGAGCGACCACGGCTGAAACCGCGTCAGGTTTTGCAGCGTATTGATGTCGACGGTCGTGTAGATGACCGCACCCGAGATGCCGACGACGAGCACAAAAAGAAGGAGAAAGCGGCGCGTGAATTTATTCATGGCTCACTCTCTCCTTCGGTCTCAGTCTCTCAAAAACTCTTCGTGCGCCGCAAATGCATTGTGGCTGTGAATGGACTCCTCGTTCTCGCATTCCAGTGAAAAATACGCCAGCCCCGGAAGGGCGCGCAGGGCGAGGACGGTGTCGCGCAGGATGTCCTCGACAAATTTCGGATTCTCGTACGCGGCTTCCGTGACATATTTCTCATCCGCGCGCTTGAGCAGCGGATAGATGGGCGCGGAGCCCTGCCGCTCGAGCAGCGCCGCGAGCTCCTCAATGTAGATGCACGGTACGCCCTCGGCATAGCGCAGCCGCACGCGTGCCACGGAGCGCTGATTGTGCGCGCCGTACGCGGAAATCTCCTTGCTGCACGGGCAGAGTGAGGTGAACGGCATCGCGAGCCCGAGCTCAAAACGCATCGGCATCCCGCGCCGTTTCCGCCCCGTAAAGGATGCCTCAACGTCGAGCAGCGAGACTTTCCCGCTGACGGGCGCAATCTTTTCGAGAAAATAGGTAAAGGCGAGCGATACCTCCGCCTCCTCGGCGTGGAGACGCTCGAGCGCCTCCGTGAGCATCGCCTCCATCTCCTCCTCCGCAAGCGGCTGCTCCCGCCACGGGAGGAGAATCTCGAGGAAACGGCTCATATGCGTCCCCTTGAACTCCATCGGCAGGGCGACGGTGAAGGTGATGCGCGCGAGTACCTGCTGATAGCCGCCCGCCTGTTTCTTGATGAGGAAGGGGAGCTTGACCTCCTTCACCCCGACGCGCTGAATGGCGATGCCGCGCGCGTCCTCGCGGCTCTGTACGTCGAGCATCAGCGCACCCCCGCCGCATAGGGAATGGGATCGCGCCGCCCCGCCTCCGCAAATCCGCGCAGGCGCAGGCGGCAGCTGTCGCAGACGCCGCACGCTTCCGTACCGCCGTTGTAGCAGCTCGTCGTCATCTCATACGGCGCGCCGAGCCGCGTTCCCAATGCGATAATCTCGCCCTTTGAGAGGTATTGGAGCGGCGTCTCGACTACGATACGCTTTCCGCGCTCGGTCGCCGCGGCGGTCGCCATGTCCGCCACCGCTTGAAATTGCCGGATAAATTCCGGGCGGCAGTCCGGATAGCCGGAATAGTCGACGGAGTTGACGCCGATGTAGAGATGCGCCGCCCCTACGCGCTCGGCAAAGCCCAGCCCGTAGCTGAGAAAGATGAGGTTGCGCGCGGGCACATAGGTGAGGGGGATATCCGTGCGGTCGGGATCGCCCTCGGGCACGTCGATGGAGCGGTCTGTCACGGCGGAGCCGCCGATCGCGTCCATATTTGTCTCGATGATCAGGTGCTCCGCCGCGTGAAAATGCGCGGCGATGCGCTTGGCACAGTCCACTTCGCGGTCGTACCGCTGCCCGTAGACGAAGCTGACGGGATAGAGTTCGCATCCCGCCTCCTGCGCGACCGCCATACAGGTACAGCTGTCAAGCCCGCCGGAGAGCAGAATCACCGCCTTTCCCCGCATGGTATCCCCTCTTCCACTTCAAAAAATTATCCGCGCAGCGCGCGAATCACCGCCGCAAGATCGGGCGCACCGTAGACGGCGGAGCCGGCAACGAGCACATTTGCGCCCGCCGAGCGCACGGACTCGCTCGTCTCTGCGTTGATGCCGCCGTCGACCGCGATGTCCACGTTCAGCTCGTTCTCCATGACCGTATGATAGAGCGCATGGATCTTGCCGACCATGTTCTCGATGAATTTCTGCCCGCCAAAGCCGGGGTTGACCGTCATGAGGAGCACCATGTCGAGATCGTCGATAAGCTCTTCGAGCGTGTAGATGGAAGTGCCGGGATTGAGCGCGACGCCCGCCCTGCACCCTGCCGCCTTGATCTGCTGAATGAGACGGTGCGGATGCCGGGTCGCCTCGACGTGGAACGTAATGTTGTCCGCGCCTGCGCGCGCAAATGAGTCGATGTAGGTCTCGGGATGCTCGACCATGAGATGGACGTCGAATACGAGGTTTGAAACCTTGCGCAGACTCTCGACGACGCAGGAACCGATCGTGAGGTTCGGCACGAACGTCCCGTCCATCACGTCGATATGGAGGTAATCCGCACCCGCTTCCTCCACGCGGCGCACATCCGCGCCGAGATTGGCGAAATCCGCCGACAGGATGGAGGGCGCGATGATGATCGGGCGCTCGACATGGACATGCTCTTCTTCCTCACAGCCGCATGAGCATGCCTCGTCATGCTCATGGGCATGGTCATGCCCGCAGCCGCATTCGTGGTCGTGATGATGTTCGTGTTCGTTTGACATTTGATTCTCCTATTTTCTCTTGGTACGAATTTCATTGAGGAGCGCAGCATACGCCTCATAGCGTGCGCGCGAGACGGCGCCCGCCTCCACCGCCGCCTTGACGGCACAGTCCGGCTCGTGGCTGTGGCTGCACGGAGCGAACCGGCAGCACGTATGCCCCGCAAACTCCGGGAAACACGCGGTCAGCTCCGCGGGCGTGAGATCCGAAAGATCCTGCTGCGTAAAGCCCGGGGTATCGACGACGTAGCCGTCCGCGTACGGGATCAGCTCCGCGCGCCGTGTCGTATGACGACCGCGCCCGATCTTCTCGCTGACCGTTCCCGTCGCAAGGGAAAGCGAGGAATCGACGGCATTGAGGAGCGAGGACTTCCCCGTGCCGGAGGGGCCTGCAAAGACGGTGATCTCCCCTGCGAGGCAGTCCCGCAGCGCCGCAATCCCCTCCCCCGTCTGTGCCGAGGTGCAGAGGACGGGGTAGCCCGCCGCCGTGTAATCCGCCGCAAGCGTGCGGACATCTCCGCGATAGAGATCCGTCTTGTTGATGCAGAGGACGATTTTCCGAACGCCGGAGCGTTCCGCAAGGACGAAGAAACGGCTCACGACGAGCGGATGCGGATCGGGTGCGACGGCGGCAATCGTGACAACGATCTGTGTCAGATTCGCCACGCGCGGACGCGCGAGCAGATTCTGCCGCGCGTCGATGCGCTCGACGATGCCCTCCTCCTCATTCATGCGGACGAAGGTCACGATGTCCCCGGGGACGATCCCTGTGTCGCTGCGCCCTTTCTTCATCTTGCCGCGCAGCTTGCACGCGACGACGCCGTCCTCAGCTGCTGCGTAGAGCACGCTGTTGTATACCTTCAGAACACGCCCCTGCTCCAACATAGTCCCCCGTTTCTACTCGGTTTTTTCCGCTTGGATGCGGCGTGCCGACGGCGGCTTCTCGCTGCTCTTGCTATTATTATTCTTCGTGTCCTTGCCCTTCGCGGGCGCAGACTTGCTGCCCTCGGAGACGGTCAGACGGACGGCAGTTCCCTCGTCGACCTCCGTCCCCGCCGCGGGAGACTGCGCGGTGACGGTTCCCGCCGCTTGGCTGTTCTCCTCCTGCGCGACGGTGCCGACCTTCAGATTGCTCTCTTCGATCATACTGCGCGCGCGGTCAATGGGAACCCCCTTGACATTCGGGACATTGGTCTTTTTCACCTTCTGCCCCTTGCTGACCGTAATGTCAACCGTCTGCCCTTTGCTGATGCGTGCGCCGCTGCGCGGATCCTGTGAGATGACCGTGCCGACCTCCTCGTCGGAGAACGTCTCGTAGGACGAGCCGAGCCGCAGCCCCATCTTTTGCAGGCGATCAATGGCGTCTGTCTGCTTCAACCCGCGCAGGTTCGGCATCTCAAGTGCCTCGCCGCCCTTGCTGACGTAGATGGTGATCGCGCGCTCTTCCTTAACCGTCATGCCCGCCTCGGGCGACTGCGAGACGACGACGCCGACCGGCACATCCGCGTCGAAGGTCTCGGCGACGGTCACGCGCAGATGCTGATCCTCCAGTATCTGACGCGCGAGCGTCATCTGTTTGCCCGTCACGTCGGGAACGGTGACCTCGACCGTGCTCCAGAACTTTCCAAAGCTGAGGAAAATCCCTGTAAAAAAGCCCAAAATGAGCACGAGTACCAGCCCGAAAATGAATTTCCTCGTGCGGAAGAATGAGCGTTTTTCCACCGCATCCGGAGACTCCTCCCCTTCTTCGGCAAATGCGGAGATCTCCTGTGCCTCGCCCGGCGTGAGCACGCGGGTGGCATCGGGATCAAACGCGGGGACACTCGCCGTTTCACCGATTGAGGCGGAAAGCTGCTCCGCACGGCGGATATCGCGGACGAGCTGTGCGCTGTCGGGTCGCTGCGCGGGGTCTTTTGCCATCATGCGCATGACGAGCGCATCGACCACGGGCGGAATCCCCGGGAGGATGCTGTGCAGCGGCTGAGGCTCCTCGTCGAGATGTCGGCGCGCGATGCTCACCGCCGTATTGCCGTCAAACGGCACATGCCCGGTCAGCATCTCGTAGAGCACGATGCCGAGGGAATAGACGTCGGATTTCGGTGTGATGGTCGTGCCGCTCGCCTGCTCGGGCGAGAAATAATGCACCGATCCCATCACGCTGTCGTTATAGGTCATGGTGGATTCCGTCACCGCGCGCGCGATGCCGAAATCGGCGACCTTCACCGTACCGTCCGGCATGACGAGGATGTTGTGCGGCTTGATGTCGCAGTGTACAAGCCCGGCTGCATGTGCCTGTGCGAGCGCGCTTGCAATCTGCCCCGCGATACGCAGCGCCTCCGATACGGGCAGCGCCACTTCCTCCTTGATCCGTTCTTTGAGCGTGCGCCCGGGAACGTACTCCATCACGATGTAATGCCGCCCCTCGGCGACGCCGACATCGTAGACGTTGACGATGTTCGGGTGCGTGATGCGTGCCGCCGCCTTTGCCTCGCGCTGAAACCGCGCGATGAACTCCGTATCGTTTTCATATTGCCGGTGAAGAATCTTAACGGCGACGGTGCGCTCCAATAGCTGATCCTTTGCCCGATAGACATCCGCCATGCCGCCGCTGCCGATCGGCATTTCCAGCGCATAGCGACCGTCCAGGACGCGCTCACCCATAATCGTTCCTCCTCAATCTGCCCGCATGTTTATTGATAAAAAGGCTTTACCCTTCGAAATATGCTCTAATGATTTGCCGCGCAATGCCCGCCGCAGCCCTGCCGCCAAAGCCGCCTTCCTCCACAAGAATAGCCATGACGATCTTTTTCCCGCCTCGCTCCGCCGAGCCGATGAACCACGCGTGATCCGTTCCGGTCGCGTTCTCCGCCGTCCCAGTCTTACCCGTGACGCGCACGCCGGCAACGTCCGCCGCCGTCCCCGTGCCCGCCGCGATGACCTGCGCCATATAGCCGTCGATGAGCGCGGCACGCGCGGGCGTCGTCGCCGTCCTCCACACAGACGGTGCACCGCGATAGAACGCCGTCCCGTCCGCCGCGACCACGGCGTCCACGAGATAGGGCTGCATGATCTCGCCGTTATTTGCAAAGGCGTCCGCAATCAGCGCCATCTGGAGTGGCGTCACGAGAATCTGCCCCTGACCGATGCCGATCTGCGCGATCTCGCCGTCGCTGAGCTGCGATAACTCCGGTACATGCGCCGCCGCCGGCATCAGTTCAGGACTCGTTAGTTCTTCCCCGACGCCGAACCGGGAGAATGCCTTTGAAAGTCCGCTCGCCCCGAGGCGGAGTGCCAGTGTCGCGAACGTCACGTTGCAGGACTCGCGCAACGCGTCCGCAAGGTTTAGCTTTCCATGAGCCTCTCCGTGACTCTCATGGAGCACATAGTCCCCCACGGCAAGCTCGCCCGTGCAGGTGAATACCTCATCCTCCGAGGTCACGCCCGCGGTTAGCGCGGTATCCGCGATGAGCGGCTTGAACGTCGAACCGGGCGGGTACAGCCCCTGTGTCACGCGGTTCAGCAGCGGGCTGTCCGCGCGTGCGGTGAGCGCATCCCAGTCCCGTTCAACGGTACCGGGATCGACGGCAGGTGTGCTCACCATCGTGAGCACAGCGCCGGTCGCGGCATCCATGACGACGACCGCGCCGCGATGCGCGCCGAGCGCGCGCCATGCCGTCTCCGAGAGCGCGGCGTCCACCGTCAGGCGCACGTCATAGCCCGCGTCCGCACGCAGGAGCGTGCGCAGAGGTCCCATGCGATCCATATCGCCGGTCACGCCCGAGAGCGCTCTGCCCTCCACGCGCTCCATCCCTGCCGCGCCGTAACGCTCCGTACGGTAGCCCGTCACGGGCGCGAGCGCCGCACCGTAGGGATAGCTCCGATGCCCCGCGGCATCACTCTCGGCAAGGACGCTGCCCGTACGGTCGAGGATGCGCCCGCGCCGCACGTCGTTTTCGGCGAGCGCCGCCCGCGCGTTGAGCGGATGCGCGGCAAGCGACGCGGCATCCCACACGCTCAGTTTGACGAGATAGAGGAGCTGTACGCCGACGAGTCCGAGCAGGAAGAGCGCGACGACGGCGATGTGCTTTCGAATCCGCGGCTCAGCCATCCGTCCTCGCCTCCTGATTTTCACCCGAGAGCGCGGTCAAGATGCCGATGAGGATGAAGCTCGCCGACATCGAGCTGCCGCCATAGCTAATGAACGGCAGCGTAATGCCCGTGAGCGGCAGGAGCTTCGTCACGCCCGCCGTGATGATGAACGTCTGCAGGAGGAGACTCACAGCGCAGCCCGCCGCGAGCAGCGACTCCTGCGGACGGCTCAGTCCCATCGCAATGCGGCTCCCGCGCCAAAAGAGGAGCGCGAAGTTGACGAGCACGAACGCCGCGCCGACAAGCCCTAGTTCCTCGGCAATCGCCGCAAATACGAAGTCCGTATGCACCTCCGGAATGAGGTTCGGATGCCCCTCGGCAAATCCCGTTCCCCATACGCCGCCCGTGCCGACGGCGAAGAGCGACTGCACGACCTGATACGACATGCCGTTCGGGTCTGCCCACGGATGCAGCCAGATGTCAAAGCGCACGCGCACATGTCCGAAGCACGCATAGCTGAGCGCCGCCGCGAGCAGGATGAAAAGTCCCGCGAGGAATACATAGGATTTGCGCCCCGTCCCCATGTAGGTCATGATGACCGCCATTCCAAAGAAGAGCAGCGCGGAGCCGAGATCGCGCGCGATGACGAACATCAGCACGGACAGCCCCCAAAGCGCGATGAGGGGCGCGATAAAGCGCACGGGCGGCAAATGCAGGAAGAACACGCGGCGCGCGGGCAGCGTCAGCACCGCGAGATGATCCGCGAGATACGCCGCGAGGAAGAAAATCAGGAGGATCTTCCCAAACTCCGACGGCTGCACGGAAAACGCGCCGAACGTCAGCCAGTTCCGATTTCCGCCGATGCTGACGCCGAAGAGCAGCGGCAAAATCAGCACGCCCGTCGTCAAAAGCCCGAGCACATACGGATAGTCGAGGAGGCGGCGCCAATGCTTCCACGCAAAAACAGCCGCGCCCCAGAGGACGATGCCGACCGATGCCCAGCGGAGCTGTGCCGCGAACAGCTCCGGGCGCAGGCGCGCGATCTCCGATAGCCCTACGGCGAGCAGGACATACGCGATGCTGAGCGGTACCGGATCGAGATGCAGCCGTGCGGCGAGTGCGTACGACGCCGCGCCGAGTGCGAAGAGGAGCGCGAGCCACGGCAGATAGGGGAGATCCCGCGCAGTGTCAAACGACCAATCGGGCACGCCCGCCCCTGCCTTTAGGAGCAGGATGCCGAGCGCAGACAGCAGGATGCCGAGCGGGGCAAACCGCATCGCCGCGTTCATGACGGCTCGTAGGAGAGCGTAATCACCGTGATATTATCGCGCCCTCCCGCGGCGACGGCACGCCGCACCATGCGCTCCGCAGCGTCCGCAATGTCACCGCCGAGAATCTCCCGCAGCTCCTCGTCCTCCACCATATTCGTCAAGCCGTCTGTCGCGAGGAGGAAGCGGTCGCCCGCCGCCAAGGGGAAGCCGTCGCCGTCCACCGCGATCTGAGCGTCCACGCCGACGGCGCGCATGAGCAGATTTTTCCGCGGGTGATGCTGCGCCTCATCCTCGCTGATTTTGCCCTGCGCGACGAGTTCTTCCACATAGGAATGATCGCGCGACACCTGCCGCAATATCCCGCTGCGCAGGAGGTAGAGACGGCTGTCGCCGACGTGGGCATAGTACGCCATTCCCGTCCCCTCGTCGATGCGGAGCACGGTCGCGGTCGATCCCATCCCCTCATAGGCGGGATTTTCCCCCGCGGCACGGTGCACGCGTGCGTTTGCCTCCTGCACGGCGGCGACGAGCGCCGCCGCATCTCCCGCACCGCGGCGCGATAGTTCCTCGACCGCCGCAACCACCATGCGGCTTGCCACTTCACCCGCCGCGTGTCCGCCGAGGCCGTCCGCCACAACGTATACGCCGTCAAAGACGCCGAAGCTGTCTTCGTTCGATGTTCGTACGCATCCGATGTCCGATGCGCCGGAAACCTCTATCATACCGTTACCTCTCAAACCGCAGAGAGACCGCCCCGATGCGGAGCACATCGCCCGCGTGCAGGTACGTTCGTCCTGTCAGTATGCTGTCGTTTAGATATGTGTGATTGCGGCTGCCGAGATCCTCCGCCGCATATTGATTTTCCCGCCGATAGATCAGCACATGATGATGGGAGACAAATTGATCGGGGATCACGATGTCGTTGTCCGCGCTCCGCCCGATCGAGAGCTCCCGCCCAATGGGAAAGCTGCGCCCCGCAAGCCCCTCGCCCGAGAGCACACGCAGTACCGCCGCCCCATGAGGGGCGCTCGCCCCCGCAGCGCACTCCTTTTCCACCGCACGCAGGTCGGCGCGCGTGACGGCAAACATCCTGCGCGCGAGCCGAACGGTAAAACAGCCGAGCCAAAAGAGCATCCCGTATTCGAGCACGGCGCGCAGTCCCTTGAGCAGTACTGCCGTCTCCATCGTCAAAGCGCCTCGTACCGCAGCGTCGTGGCGCCGATCCGCACCTCGTCGCCGTCGCACAGGCGGTGCGCCGTGATGCGCACGCCGTTGACGAACGTGCCGTTGCGGCTCTTGGCGTCGCAGATCGTATGCCGGTGATGCTCGTAGGCGATCCACGCATGCATCCGGGATACATTCGTATCCGTCAGGATAAATTCGTTGCGCTCCATGCGCCCCATGTAGATTTTACGCTCGCTCAGCATTGAGGACGCCCCCGCATCGGGACCCGCTGTCACGGAGAGCGCGGCGAGGTCGTGTTCGGGCGGGAGGTTCAGGCAGCGCACCTCCGAGAGCGACGGACGCTCGAGGACGATGGTCTGCGCCTCCTCATCATAGGACGCTGCGCCGTCCGCCTCCGGAACATGCTCCTGCTGCACGCGCGCGTCGAGCCGGTACGTGCCCGCGCGCAGCTCTTCGTCCAGTCCGAAACAGATGCTCAGTTTCCCGTCCATCGAGAGATCCGCATGGATGATGTGCTTCTTGAGCGCAATGCCAAGCTCGTCGGCAATGCGGTGCGAGCACAGCCGCCGGTAATCCTCCGTCCCAAGCGTGAACACATACGCGTTGGGGAGCGGCGCGCCCCGGCGGCGCACCTCTTTCTCGAGCCCTTTGAGAAGCTCAACCGGCTCGAGTCGGCTGCTGAATTTACGGTTGAAGAATCCCTCGATGTGATCCCCCAAAAAAGATTCTACGCGTTCGATCATTGCGCAGTGTTCTCCTGTAAAACGAAATGCCTAATAAGTCTTTATCTTCGTTATCATACCATAAAACGCGGAAAATTTACAGTCCCGCTTCTAAAAGACGGTTGCGGAGCTGTCCGCACGCCGCCCGGATGTCCGTCCCCATTTCGCGCCGCAGCGTCGCCGTGATGTGCCGCTCCTCCAAGACGCGTTGGAATCTGCGGATCGCGTTGCTGCTCGGGCGATGGAGATTGCGCTCGGCGACGGGATTGATCGGGATGAGATTGACGCTCGCGAGCCGGTCGCGCAGGAGCGCGGCAAGCTGCTCCGCCTCACGCACGCCGTCGTTCACATCGCGGATCAGGATGTACTCGTAGGTGACGCGCCGCTTCGTCCGCGCCGCATAATGCCGGGCGGCGCGCAGGACGTCAGCGAGCGGATATCTGCGGTTGACGGGCATGATGCGCGAGCGCAGCTCGTCCGTCGGTGCGTGCAGGGAGATCGCGAGCGAAATGGGGATGCCCTCGTCCGCGAGCCGCTCGATGCCCGGCACGATGCCCGAGGTCGAGAGCGTGATGCCGCGATAGCCAAGCCCCAGAACATAGTCCTCGTGCAGCAGGCGCAGCGCGCCGACGACGTTGTCGTAGTTCTCAAGCGGCTCGCCCGCGCCCATGACGACGATGGTATCGACGCGCGCGCCCTCCTGCCGGAGAAAATCGGCGATGCCGATCGCCTGCGCCGCGATCTCCCCACGCGTCAGATTGCGTACCAGCCCGTGCAGCGTCGAGGCGCAGAACGCGCAGCCCATCGCGCACCCCGCCTGCGTGGAGACGCAGACCGCGTTCCCGTACGGATGCCGCATGAGCACCGTCTCCGCCGTCTGCCCGTCGGCGAACGC
>ERZ773009.2289-NODE-2289-length-12361-cov-5.313424_pt1 | contig 12361 bp, 9 predicted proteins | sample MGYA00580663_ERZ773009 | MGnify/ENA primary metagenome ERZ773009 (study PRJEB29015, sample SAMEA2737969) | human oral metagenome | biome: human oral; feature: human-associated habitat; material: dental | place: China | collected 2026 ... | reverse complement strand
CGCGTCCCCCGACGTCGCCCCCTCCTCGAGCCCGGACCCGGCCGCCGACCGCGGCGAGCCCCCCGAGCGCAACACCGTGCGCATGGTCGGCACCGACGGCCTGGCCGCGCCCACTCATGCGATCAGCCTGGTCGTCGTCCTCCTGCTGGCCTTCGTCGTCACCTTCCCCTCGCTGCGCGGCTACCTGTCGCAGCGGGCCCGGTACGACGCCGTCGTCAGTGAGATCGCCCGGGCGCAGGCGACCTCGGACGCCCTGGAGGAGGAGCTCGCCCCAGCCCTGGCCGCCCACGCCGACGCCTACCGGCTGGACCAGCGGATCTACGCGCGCTTCAAGGCGCTGGACGAGGCCGTGGCCGCTGCGCGGCAGGCGGGCACCACCCCCGTGGACGCCGACGGCGCCCCCATCGGCCCCCAGGCCGCCCGCCTGGTGCACCTGGCCGTGGAGGAGTTCGAGCGCGGCGGCATCGCCCTGACCGGGGCGGACGCCGACCGCCTGCGCGAGCTCAACGCCGGCATCAGCCAGCTCATGAGCCGCTTCTCGGTGCTCGCCACCAGGGCCATGCACGCGGCGGGAACCGCGAACTTCACGGCCACCCCGGCGCTGGCCACCACCCGCCCCCACACCGCCCGCCTGGAGCTGCTGGCCCGTTCCACGAGCCGGGGCCTGGGCGGTGAGTACGACACCCGCGCCCTGGTCCTGGAGCTGGTCCGCCTACGTGCCCAGAGGGCCGCCCTGCTGGGCTTTGAGCACCACGCCGCCCTGGTGGCCGCCGGGTCCGCGGCCCGCACCACGCAGGCCGTGAGCGCCATGCTGGGACGCCTGGCCCCGCCGGCCATGGCCAACGCCCGCCGCGACGCCACCGTCCTGGCCGCGCGCATGGCCGCCGACCCGCTCACCCTGGCCGGGGAGGTCTTCGGCCCGGCCGACTGGCCCCTGTACGAGGCGGGGCTGCGCAGGGAGCAGTTCGGGGTGGACGACGCCACCCTGGCCCCCTACCTGGAGCTGTGGAACGTCGTCGAGAAGGGCGTCTTCTACGCCGCCAACCGTCTCTACGGCCTGACCTTCCACGAGAGGGCCGACCTGGCCGCCCACATGTACGACCCCAGCGTGCGGGTCTGGGAGGTGCGTGACGGTGCCGCGGCCGGCCCGGGGCAGGAGGCACCGGTGCTGGGGCTGTTCGTCGGCGACTACTTCGCCCGTGAGGGCAAGTCCGGTGGCGCCTGGATGAACAGCCTGGTCAACCAGTCCCACCTGAGGGGGACCCGGCCAGTGGTCATCAACTGCGCCAACGTGCCGGTACCGCAGGAAGGCGGGCCGGCCCTCCTGACCTGGGACGAGGTCATTACCTGCTTCCACGAGTTCGGCCACGCCCTGCACGCCCTGCTGTCCGACACCTACTACCCCAGCGCCTCGGGGGCCAACGTGCCCAATGACGTGGTGGAGTTCCCCAGCCAGGTCAACGAGTCCTGGGCCCTGCACCCCCAGGTCCTGGCCAGCTACGCGGTGCACGTGGACACCGGTGAGCCCATGCCCGAGGAGCTCGCCACCCGCCTGCGCAGCCAGGGCAGCTTCGGACAGGGCTACGCCACCACCGAGTACCTGGGTGCGGCCCTCCTGGACCAGGCCTGGCACACCCTGGCCGCCGACCAGGTCCCCGACGACGTCGCCCAGGTGGAGGTCCTTGAGCGCCGGGCCCTGGAGGAGTCGGGCATCGAGGTGGACCTGGTGCCCCCGCGCTACCGCACCACCTACTTCTCCCACGTCTTCGCCGGGGGCTACGCCGCCGCCTACTACGCCTACATCTGGAGCGAGGTCATGGACGCCGACACCGTGGCCTGGTTCCGTGCCGACGGCCAGGGCGGGCGCGACGGCGACCTGGGCCTGAACCGGCAGGCCGGGGAGGCCTTCCGCCGTGAGTTCCTCTCCCGGGGCGACTCCCGGGACCCGCTGGTCTCCTACCGGGCCCTGACGGGACGCGACCCGGCTATTGAGCCGCTGCTGGCCCGCCGCGGCCTGGCCTGAGGCGCGGCGTCAGGGCCTGAGGCGTACCGGCTGCACCTCGGCACGACCATCCCGGGGCTGTACCGACCTCGGGGTGGGCGTGCCGAGGCAGTCCAGCCATTAGAGGGTGTCCTGCGTGCTGGAGCCGCCCAGGGGAGGCCTCCGGTGCGTAGGGTCCTGGGCTAAGCGCAAACAATGTTCTCAGCTGGTCCTGCGGGTCTCCTTGAAGGTGCCGGTCACGTCCTCGTCGAACTCCCAGGCGCACAGGTAGCGGTGGGTGTGGGAGGACTCCCAGGTCTCCCGGGTGGGGAAGACGGAGGAGACGCTGACGCCGTTCTTGTCGTAGTCCTTCATGGAGTACCCGGCGGCGGCCACCGTGCAGGTGTCCTGGGCGGTCTTGCTGGACGCGGTCTGGTCGTAGGTCCCGGACTCGTCCATCTCCCACGTCTTGAACACCTCCATGCGGTGAGGCTGGTCGCAGGGTACCTGGCTGGAGAAGGTCTCCGTGGTGGCCTCCGTCCAGCACGACCCCTCCTCGGCCTGGTAGAAGGCGTCAGGGTCCCCGCTCGCACCAGAGAGGTCCAGCATGGTCGGCGCGACGGGCATCGGGGGGCTGGTGGCGGTGGCCTGCCGGGTGGAGCACGAGGAGGTGCTGAGGCAGGCCGCGAGCACCAGGACCGAGACGAGCCGGAGGGCGACGCCTCCTGCGTCATTGCTGAGAAGGGCGGTCCTGGGTCGGGTGCTGGCGGTCGTCATGACAGGCTTTCTCTCAGGGGTTCACCCTTGGTGCTTGAAGGAGACAGAAGTCATTATAGGTGACATACGGAGACTCATCAAGAAATGAGGCTGTGCCAATAGGTAGGTTTCGGTCTTGTTAAAACAGGGCGAACAGGTTGTGTCATATTGGTTAGGGAGAGGTTATCGTCCTGTCAGGAACCATTGCCTGCTCCTGTTGGCCGGGGTAAGGCGGAGGCGCCCCCGCAGGGCATCGCCCTTGGCGGCCGACAGGAGGCGGCCCCGCGGGTGTGCGGCTCGTGCTGGTCGTGCGGGTGTGCGGCCCGCTCCCTGGCGTCCGACGTCGGCCACCACGGCCCGCAGCCGTGCGGCCCCGCAGTCGCGGGCACGGAGTGCCCAGTCGGCGGGTCGCCCACAACGCCAGTAGTGAGACTAAGGTCCCATTCTGGTGGTGTCTGGTAGGGGCGCGGCGTCGGACTAGCCTGGGGCCAGGACCGTCCCCGGCCCGTCGCAGTGCTGGGCCCGTGGCCACCCTGAGTCAGATCCCCACCACCCGAGAGGACAGCCATGGTTCGTGTCACCATCGTCGGCGGCGGCTACGGCGGCATTACCGTCGCCAAGGCCCTCGACCCCATTGCCGAGGTCACGCTCGTCGAGCAGAAGGACATGTTCGTCAACCACGCCGGGGCCCTGCGCGCCGCCGTCGACCGCGACTTCGCCGAGCGCATCTTCATCCCCTACGACAACCTCCTGGCCCGTGGCCGGGTGGTCCACGGCACCGTCCTGGGCGTTGAGGGGACCAGTGTCCAGGTCCCCGGCGTCGGCCGCCTGGAGGCCGACCAGCTCGTCCTGGCCACGGGCACCGCCTACCCCTTCCCGGCCAAGCACCTGGAGTCCTCGGCCGTGATCGCCAAGGCCCGTATTGAGCGCGCCCACGCCAACCTGGAGCACGCCGGGCGCGTCCTCATTGTGGGAGCCGGTGCCGTGGGCATTGAGCTCGCCGGGGAGATCACCTCCGCCTTCCCCCGTACCGAGGTGATCCTCCTGGAGGCCTGTGAGCGCATCCTGCCCACCGGGGACTACGCCCCCGAGCTGCGTGGCGCGATCGAGGCCCAGCTGGCCGAGCGCGGGGTGCAGGTCATAACCGGCGACTGCCTGGCCTACCTGCCCCCGGTGGACGTGGGCGTCCTGTCGCCCTTCAGGGTCGCCACCACCTCCGGGCGCCGCCTGGAGGCCGACGTGTGGTTCCGGGCCTACGGCTCGGCCGCGGCCACCGGCTACCTCGGTGAGGGCTACGACGAGATCCGCCACTACGACGGCACCATCCGCGTGGACGACCACCTGCGCGTGGTGGGCCACCCCGGTGTCTGGGCCGTCGGCGACATTACGGACGTACGCGAGTCCAAGCGGGCCGACGCCGCCCGCGCCCACGCCGAGGTGGTGGCGGCCAATATCGCCCAGGTCGTCTCCGGGGCCGAGCCCACCCACACCTACGCCCCCCGGCCCGAGCTGGTCGTCCTGCCCCTGGGCCCCGACGGCGGCGCCTCCCAGGTGCTGCGCGACGGCGTGCGCGTGGTGGTGGGAGCTGAGGAGACGACCCGCCTCAAGGGACAGGACCTCTACCTGGGCTTCGTCAGGGAGCAGCTGGGGGCCGACAGGGTCTGAGCGTGGGCTCCGGCCCGTCCGTTCCAATGAGCGGCGTGGGCCCCGGCCCGTCCGTGTGCGCGGCAGGCAGCCCCGCCCCGTGTCCCGGGGGCCCGGCGGGCTGGCCGGTCCCGGGTGCGTGGCAGGTCACCAAAACCGGTAGGCTGTTACCCATGACGAACGACCCGCGGTCCGCGCTCAACCGACTCATTGCCGCCCTTGAGGCGCACCTGGACGCGGCCGTGACCGGGGACGACCGCTCCCCGGCCGTGGTCGCGGCTGAGAGCGCCCTCCAGGACACCTTTATCGCCTACGACGACGTCCTGTTCACCGCCTATGGTATCGAGCTTCCTTTCGACACCTTTGACGCCGATGAGGAGGACGACGACTACGACGACGATGACGACTATGACGAGGACGACGACTACGACGACGAGGACGAGGACGACGGGGACTACGAGGAGGACGACGACTACGACGACGAGGATGATGGCGCCGAGGACGACGCCTGACGTCGCTGAGGGCCGGGCCCCCAGGGCACTGCCGGTCCGCTCGCGGCGCGGCTGAGGCCAACCCGCGGGTAGCCGCCCCCTCGGCGTCCGCCACCACGGGTGGCGGGGCCTTGGCGCCCGACCGCCCCCCGGTGCGCCGCGCCTGACGTCGCGTCTCGGGCGCTGTCCCGCGGCCCCTCAGAGCGGCCCCTCAGAACCGCTCCGGGTAGCCCAGGGTCGGGGCGGTGATCTCGTTGAGGGCGTGACGGATCTGGACCGGCAGGGTGAGGTCCTCGACCGCCAGGGCGCCACGCAGCTGGGCGGGGGTGCGGGCCCCCAAGATGGTGGCCGACACCCCGGGGGCGTCACGTGCCCACGCCAGGGCCACCTCCACCGGCTTACGGTCCAGGCCCGCGGCCGCCGTCGCCACCGCCTCCACCACGCCCCGGGAGTCCTCGCCCAGGTAGGCGGAGACGTAGGAGCGCAGGTGGGGGGAGGCAGCACGGGAGTCTGGGGGGGTGGAGGCCCGGTACTTTCCGGTGAGCACCCCGCGCCCCAGCGGCGCGTAGCCGATCACCCCGAAGCCCAGGGTCTGGGCGGCTGGCACGAGCTCGCGCTCGACACCCCGGGTCAGCAGGGAGTGCTCGACCTCGACGGCGGCCATCCCCGGCCCCTGGAGGCCGTCCCGGAGCAGGCCGAAGGCGTGGACGCTGGCCCAGGCCGGGTGGTTGGACAGGCCCACGTAGCGGGTCCGCCCGGAGGCCACGGCCAGGCGCAGGGCGTGGACGGTCTCCTCCAGGGGGGTCGTGCGGTCGGGCACCTGGACCAGCCAGAGGTCCAGGTGGTCCGTGCCCAGGCGGCTCAGGCTCGCGTCCAGCGTGTCCAGCAGGGTGCCTCGGGAGGCGTCGGCGGCGCTGGCCCGGGCCCCGGTGCGCCAGGTGCGGATACCGGCCTTGGAGATCAGGACCACGTCCTGACGCTCCACGTGCTCGCGCAGGAGGGTACCGATAGTGGTCTCCGACAGGCCCTCGCCGTAGGAGGCGGCCGTGTCCAGCAGGGTCCCCCCGGCGTCCAGGAAGACGTCGAGCTGGTCGGCAGCCTCCTGCTCGTCGGTGTCCCGCCCCCAGGTCATGGTCCCCAGTCCTATGGCGGACACCCGCAGCCCCGTGTGCCCAAGTCTCCTGTGCTCCATGACCCCACCGTAGAGGCTGGTCGCGGGCGTTGGGGCGCACCACGCGGGAGGCCAGCGCCGGCGCGAGGGTCCCCAGGCCGGGGAGGCCTGCCCCGCGCCGTGGTCGGTCTCAGGCGTGCGCGGTCAGCAGGCGGGCGACGCCGTCGGCCGGGATCTGCGGTGGGGTGCCGCCAAAGAGCGGGCAGTGGGCCTGGAAGGCGCACCAGCCGCACAGGGGAGTGCGCCTGGGACGAAAGTCACCGGTGGATGCGCAGCGGGCGATCTCCGCCCACAGGCGCTCGACCCTCTCCTCGGTGGCCTGGAGCTCGCCCAGGCAGGGGTCGTGGGTCAGGGTGCGTCCGTCCCGGAGGTAGAGCAGCTGGAGGCGGGCTGGGGCGCGGCCACGCAGGCGCCACAGGACCAGCCCGTAGAAGCGCATCTGGAACAGCGCCTCGTCCTGGAAGCGCGGGGAGGGGGACTTGCCGGTCTTGTAGTCCACCACCCGCATGGCCCCGTCGGGGGCCACGTCCAGGCGGTCCACGAAGCCGCGCAGCAGGAGCCCGCTGCTGGTCTCGGTCTGGACGAGGAGCTCACGCTCGGCGGGGGCGAGCCGCCGGGGGTTCTCCATGCGGAAGTAGGTGCCAATGAGGGCACGGGCCTCCTCCAGCCAGGTCTCGACCTGCCCGGGATCCTTGAAGAGGCCCATGACCTCGGGGTTCTTGGCCTGGTGGGCATCCCACTGGCCGGGCAGCAGGTCCAGGGCGGCCTGGGGGCAGCGCTGCTCCGGGGGGAGGTCGTAGAGGCGTTCCAGGACGGCGTGGACCAGGGTGCCCTTGTGGGTGGCCAGGGAGCCGGGCTCGCTCAGGCCGTCCACGGTGCGCAGGCGGAAGAGCAGCGGGCACTGCATAAAGTCCTTGGCGCGCGAGGGGGACAGGGCGGAACGGCGCGGGCCCCTGCGCCGGTGGACCCCGCCGGGGCCCGTGGGGCGCGGGCGGTGGGTCGTCTCACCAGATGGCCCGGTGGTGCCGAGGGGTGCCGCAGGGGTGGCGGGCGGTCTGCCGGGCGCCCCGGACCCGCCTCGGGCGTCCAGGTGGGGCGCGACGGCGGGCCGGCCATCGCCAGGGACGGAGCCGGTGGCGGCCTGCGGGGCGGGCGGGCGAGGCTGAGGATCCATGCCCGGACGCTATCGCGTGGCACCGACACGTGTGGTGAGGTGGTCTTGGACGCCGTTGTCAGAGGCGCCACCATGATCTGGGAAACGCGCGGCCTTTTACCGTCCCGGTCGGGACCGCCCGCGCCCGGCGGGGTGGTCTGGCGCTGAGCGCGAGCACGGGGCCGGAACTCCCGGACCGCCCGTGCCCGGCGGGGTGGTCTGGACCCGCCCGCACCCGCTGCGCGGGCACGGACTTCTGACCTACTAGGCTCGGGCCCATGTCTTCTGTCTCCCCTGCGCGCAGCAGCGGCTGGGTCCTGGGGCGGATCGGCGGCACCCCTATCGTCGTGGCACCCACCTCAGCACTCCTGGGCCTCGTGCTCGCCGGGACCTGGTACCCGGTGGTCGACAGCGTCCTGGGTGACCTCGGTATCGCCACCGTCCTGGGCGTCGTCCTGGCGACGGTGGTCGGCGTCGCCCTGTCCGTGCTCCTCCACGAGCTCGCCCACGGCCTGACCGGGACGCTGCTGGGGCGCCGTCCCACACGCTACGAGCTCTACCTGTGGGGCGGCCGGACCAGTTTCGGGGCCGTGGGGCACTGGGCGCCGTGGAAGGAGGTCCTGACCACGCTGGCCGGGCCGGCCACCAACGCCCTGCTCTGGCTGATGCTGGACCGGGTGTTCCTGCACCCCGTCGGTGCGGTCGGCTCCGAGACCCTCTTCGTGGTCGCCCTGGCCCTGTCCTGGGTGAACCTGGCCCTGGCCGTCTTCAATGTCCTCCCCGCGCTCCCGCTCGATGGGGGGCACGCTCTTGCTGCCCTGGTCGCCCAGGTCACTGGACGTACGGCCCTGGGACAGAAGGTCGCCGCCTGGGGAGGCGTCCTGGTCAGCGTGGGCGTCGTCTGGTACTGGATCCTGGAGCCCCTGCTCCTCAGAGGTGCCCGGCCTCAGGCCCTCAACCTCATGATCGTCGTCCTGGTCCTGTGGTCCATCCTGGGCTCCAGCTGGCGGGTGCTGGGCCTGGGGAGCGGCGCCCGGGCGGCAGCCAGGCTGGACCTGCGCCGCCTGTGCCGTCCCGTGGCGGTGGTCGCGGCCTCGGCCCCGGTGACGGAGGTACGCCAGTGCCTCGCCTCGGGCATGGCGGTGGTCGTGGTGGTTGAGTCAGGACGCCTGCTGGGCACCATTGACGCCGCGGGCCTGGCGGAGACGGGGCTGGAGGATCCGGCCGGGGGAGGGGAGGCCCTGGCCTCCCAGATCTGCCGGGTGCTGCCCGCCGCGGCGGTGACGACGTCACTGGGCGGGGCCCAGGCCGCCCAGGCCCTCAGGGCGGCGCGCGCCGTCTCCCGCTGGTTGCTCCTGGTGGAGAACGGCAACCTGTGCGGGGCCGTCCCCACCGGGGCCCGCTGAGCTGGTGGCCCACCGCCCCGCTCGTGGTGGCCGCTCGCTGACGCCTCAGTCGGGGGTGCGTGACCCCGTCTCCAGGATCTACGTCTGCCCACGGCCATGCGGACAGGTGGCCTCAGCACACGAACCCTGGCTCCCTGCTCATCGCTGCCCGGAACCAGATTGTAGTGACCAGAACCACATGCAGGGTCTTAGGAAGGTTGCTCGTAATCCGCGCCCGAGAAGAGCGCTTGCATTGTGGCGAGGGTGCGTGTACACTTGTCTGGCAGCGAGGCCGCTAATGCGGGCTCGCAGTTTGTTAAGTGTTGTTTGCGCCCTTTCTATGGGCATGTTTTCCGTCGCGTGTCGGCGGCTAACTGGTAATTAGGAAGGATCTTAAGATGACGACAGTCACTCGTCGAGTCAAGGAGGTCAAGCAGCCTCGCGGAGGGTACGTCAACCCGCGTACCATGGAGGTAACCTCCTTCGACGACGGCCAGCCCTCGCCACTTGATCACAGGGTTGAGAACATCCACTCTTCCCTGGTGGGGATGGCGGTAGACTACCTGTCGCGCCTGGCCAACGGCTCGGAGCCGCGTGACGTCTTCAGGGTTCCGCTCCTAGGGGCTATTAACGTGGGCGCGGAGGCGTTCGCACAGGCCGGGCGCAAGGTGGATGGCTTTGTCGCTGGCAAGGTGAACGCTTGGGCGGTAGCGTCAGCCTGCTGGCTCTCAGGGTTCGACGTCGCCTACCGGGTCGGGCCGATGTGGTACAGGCCGGACGCTGTTACGACGCCGGACAAGGTGACAACTGACCACATCCTGACCATGGTCGAGCGCTCTACCACCTTCTTCCGTCAGTACGGTCCGGTCGTCGCTGACGGGTTCACGTTCCCAGGAGGCTATACGGACCTGGTGACGGCCGGTGACGGGGACTTCCTCACAAGCGACACCATCTGGGACTTCAAGGTATCGGTCAAGGGACCCACCAAGGACCACACGCTCCAGCTGCTCATGTACTGGCTCATGGGACTGCACTCGGGTGCCCCGGAGTTTGCGAGGGTTAAGAATCTGGGTGTCTTCAACCCCCGTTTGAACGCTGCGTACCGTATTGCGGTGTCTGAGATTCATGACGACGTGGTCCGTGAGGTTGAGAAAGACGTGATCGGGTACTAGATCAGGTTCCCCGGCGCCTGCGGCATCCCCTCACGGGTGCCGTCCATCTCCACCAGCGAGTCGGTCTCGGTGGGCTCCGGGGCCTCGTTGGTAGCCACCACGGGACCGTTGGCCACCGAGCTCGGCGTCGTCACTGGCGTCCAGGGACCCAATACGCGCGGCGGGTACGTAGGCACCGGTGCCGGGTGCCTGCTGGTGGTGCGGAGGCTGTGTCGCACATTCATCCTAGGGTCCCGGCAGGGCCGGTGACGATCCAACCTCTGGAAATGTTGCAACCACGCGGTTCCCAGGAGCAGGTCGGGGAGTGTCCCGCGCCGTTCTGGTCCCCCTGGCGTGGACGGGATAGGGCCTGTTTGCGGGGGTCGGGGCTCCTGGTCGCGCGGGTGAGGGTGGTGTGGCCTGGGACCCCACCGGTGAGAGGAAGGGGCGTGGCCGTCCGCGCGGGTGAGGGTGGTGTGGGGGGACGTTTTGTGCGGGGCGGGACATTTTGTGCACAGGGTGACGTTTTGCGCAGAAGGTAACGAATCTGGGTTGTTTTCTGCGCAATCGGTTACCTTGTGCACAAAATGTTCCCCTAGGCGGCCGCACTGGTCCTCTTTGCCGGGAGGGCCGTCTCTGGCCTGGTCTCACGAGGCGGCCTCCTGTGGCGTGATCAGGGCAAGGGGCCTGTTTGTGGGGGTGGGGTCGGAGGTGGGCCGTCGGGGTTGGCTTCCTTGTCGGGGTATCTGCTGGTTGTGTCGTCCTGTAGGGGTCGGGGCGCAGGTGTTTGCTTCCGGGTTGAGGTAGCGTGCAGGTCGTGTGGGGGCGGGGGTGGTCGCTGCCGGGCGGGAGGTCGTGGTGCCGGCTGGTGGCGTGGGGCCGTGTTGCACATTCATTCTGGGGTCCTGGTGGGGTCGGTGGCGTGGTTCCAACGTTTTCCCGCCCTGGGGGGTGTCCGGGGACAGGATGAATGTGCAACTCAGGCGCTGTTGCACATTCATCCTGTTTCCGTGCCCTGGTTTGCCGGGAAGATCCGCGTGATCCCGCCGTTTACTGATCGCGGTTTGTAAAAAGAATGTGCAACTCCGGCTGACAGCCCGCCACCGGGTCACCGGCCACCACACTCCGGCACACGCACGACCAGAACAAGCCCACAACCAGATCCTGTCCGTGCTATAGATCAGGTTCCCCAGCACCTGCGGCATCCTCTCACGGGTGCCGTCCATCTCCACCGGTGAGCCGGTCTCGGTGGACCCCGGGGCCTCGTTAGTGGCCACCACGGGACCGTTGGCCACCGAGCTCGACGTCGTCACTGGCGTCCAGGGACCCAATACGCGCGACGGGTACGTAGGCGGTGCGCCCGAGGGCTGTATGTTCCCGTATTCGGGACGTTGTTCTGGCCGTGAATGTAGGCGGTGCGCCCGGGGGCTGTACCCGGTACGCGCGGTGGGCGAACGGAGTAGGGAGTCCAGGCCCTCCATGACCTGCCAGGGGCCCAGTACGTGCGGCGGGCACACGCCGGGCAGGCCGCGGTGTGGGAAGAGGTTCGTCCGTAGCCGGTACGCGCGGCGGGCGCACCGCGGTCCCGCCTAGACTGCCGGTGATGAGCCAGACCAGCACCAGCGCTCCCTCCGCCCCATCCGCCCCATCCGACGCCGCCCCCGCGCTCCCGCCCCGCCACCTCAGCCAGGCGGTCCTGGGGCAGGCGGGCCGGCGCGGCCCCCTGCGCTACGGCGAGCGCGTCCAGGTCACCGACACCAAGGGCCGTAAGAACACCTTCGTCCTAGACCCCCGTGGCTACTTCCAGTCCCAGCGCGGCAGCTTCTACCACCGTGACGTCGTCGGCCTGGAGGAGGGCACGGTGCTGACCACCGACACCGGTCACGAGCTGCTCCTGCTGCGCCCCCTCCTGGCCGACTACGTCCTGTCCATGCCACGGGGCGCCCAGGTGGTCTACGCCAAGGACGCCGGGCAGGTGGTCGCCATGGGTGACATCTTCCCCGGCGCCCGCGTCCTGGAGGCCGGGGTCGGCTCCGGGGCCCTGACCATGAGCCTGCTGGACGCCGTCGGGCCGGAGGGCCATCTGGTCTCCGTGGAGCGCCGTGAGGACTTCGCCGCCATTGCCGCCTCCAACGTGGACGCCTGGTTCGGGGGCCACCACCCCGCCTGGGAGCTGCGCACCGGGGAGTTCGCGCTGGTGGCCGCCCGCGTGGAGCCCGGCAGCATCGACCGGGTGGTCCTGGACATGCTCGCCCCCTGGGAGAACGTGCCCGCCTCCGCACGCGCCCTGGTCCCCGGGGGCGTGTTCCTGGCCTACGTGGCCACCGTCACCCAGCTCTCGCGCACCGTCGAGGCGCTGCGGCACAGCGGCCTGTTCACCGAGCCCGAGTCCTGGGAGTCCCTGGTGCGTACCTGGAACGTCGACGGCCTGGCCGTGCGCCCCGACCACCGCATGGTCGCCCACACCGGCTTCCTGGTCACCGCCCGCCGCCTGGCCGCCGGGTCCGGTCCCCTGACCCGTAGGCGCCCGCCGGCCCGCGGCGCCTACGACGAGGCCGGCTACTGGGAGCCCCAGGACGTGGGGGAGCGCACCGCCACCGACAGGAAGGTCCGCCGTGTCCTGCGCGAC
>ERZ773009.2288-NODE-2288-length-12365-cov-15.434119_pt1 | contig 12365 bp, 6 predicted proteins | sample MGYA00580663_ERZ773009 | MGnify/ENA primary metagenome ERZ773009 (study PRJEB29015, sample SAMEA2737969) | human oral metagenome | biome: human oral; feature: human-associated habitat; material: dental | place: China | collected 2026 ... | reverse complement strand
GCTCGGAGTCGTGGACGTTCATCTGGCAGCCGAGCGTGCGCACGTGGTAGGTGCGCGGCAGGCCGCCTCGGGCGTCGAGAACGGGGGCGGAGGTGGTCAGCGTGGTCATCGCCGAGCAGTGTAGGTGGCGGCGGGGCCCCGCCCCAGCCCTGGCGCAGCGTCGTGACCAGATGCACGGCCGATGGTCCTCGACCTGGGCCTCACGGCGCGCCGCTTCCATTCTGCTGCGCGGATGCGGGCTCCTTCACTAGGATGTGACGCGCCACACGATGAGAGGGAGGGTTATGACGGCGCCCCACACACCCGCGCGCTTCCTGGACCGGCACCTGGGCACGACGGGAGCGGACCTGGACACGGTCCTGACCCGCATCGGTGCACGGAGCCTGGAGGACCTGGCCGTCCGGGTGGTCCCCGCCACCCTTCCCGTCCTCGACCTCCCGCAGCAGCCCGAGCGACCCGATGCCGTCGTCGGCGGGCTGAGCGAGAACGAGGCCGTCGGCGCGCTCAGGTCCCTGGCCGCCCTCAACGACCCGCACACCGAGATGATCGGGCGCGGTTACCACCCCACCGTCACCCCCGCCGTCATCGTGCGCGACGTCCTGTCCAATCCCGCTTGGACCACCGCCTACACCCCCTACCAGGCGGAGATCAGCCAGGGGCGCCTGGAGGCCCAGCTGCTGTTCCAGACCGTCGTGGCCGATCTCACCGGCCTGCCGGTGGCCTGCACCTCCCTGTTGGACGAGGCCACGGCCGTGGCCGAGGCCGTCCTGCTCATGACGCGCGCGCACCGCGGCCCCGGCGCTCCCGTGCTCCTCGACTCCGGCCTGCACCCCCAGCTCATCGAGGTGGCCTCGGCCCGGGCCGAGGCCCTGGGCATCGACGTCGAGGTCGTCTGCATCTCCACGATCACCGAAGACGGCGCATCCCTGACCGGGGCAGTCCTGGCCCACACCACCAGCCGCGGACTCGTCCAGGACCTCTCCGGTGCCATCGCGGCCGTCCACGCCCGCGGCGGCCTGGTGGCAGTCGATGCCGACCCGCTGGCCCTGACGCTGCTGACCGAGCCGGGCGCCGTCGGCGCGGACATCGCCGTCGGTACCGCGCAGCGCCTGGGGGTGCCCCTGTTCTTCGGAGGCCCCCACCCGGGCTTCATGTCCGTCACCGAGACGCTGCGGCGCCAGCTGCCGGGACGCGTCGTCGGCGTCTCCCGGGACACCGAGGGCCGCGAGGCCTACCGTCTGGCCCTGCAGACCCGCGAGCAGCACATCCGCCGGGAGAAGGCCACCTCGAATATCTGCACCGCGCAGGCCCTGCTGGCGGTCGTCGCGGCCTTCTACGCGGTCTACCACGGTCCCGAGGGCCTGGTATCCATCGCCGAGCACGTGCACCGCCGGGCCGAGCACCTGGCCGTCGGCGCCTGCGCGCTCGGGCTCGCCCTCGAGCACGAGGAGTTCTTCGACACGGTGAGCGTGCGCCTGCCCGGCGCCGCCCGCCGGGCCATCGAGCGCGCTGAGGCGCTGGGCTACAACCTGCGCCTGCTCGATGCCGACCACGTGGGTGTGAGCGTCAACGAGACCACCACCGATGACGACGTCACCACGGTCCTGCGGGCGCTCGCCGACTCCCTCCCCCGCACCGCGCAGGATCCCGCCCCGGGCACCGACGGCGCATCCCGGTTCCCCCTGCCCACCTCGCTGGCGCGCACGAGCACCTTCCTGACCCACCCGAGCTTCCACCGCCACCGCAGCGAGACCGCCCTCGTGCGCTACATCCGGCGGCTGGCGGACCGCGACCTCGCCCTCGACCGGACGATGATCCCGCTGGGCTCGTGCACCCTCAAGCTCAACGCGGCCGCGCAGTCGGCCGTGTGGCTCAGCCCAGGGCTCGCCGGCATCCACCCCTACGCCCCCGCGACCCAGACGCGCGGCTGGCGCCTGCTGCTGGACGGTCTCGCCGACCGGCTGGCGCGGCTGACCGGCTACGACCGATGCAGCCTGCAGCCTGCCTCCGGCGCCCAGGGCGAGCTCGCCGGCCTGCTGGCGGTGCGCGGCTACCTCCGGGCCACCGGGCAGCAGCAACGCGACCTCGTCCTGGTACCCGCCAGCGCCCACGGCACGAACGCCGCCTCGGCCGCCGGCGCCGGCTTCAGCGTCACGGTGGTCGCCACCGCCGAGGACGGCTCCATCGACGTCGACCACCTGCGCGAGCTCCTGGCCGAGTACGGTCAGCGCGTCGCGGCCATCATGCTCACGTACCCGTCCACCCACGGCGTCTTCGAGCCGCAGGTCACTGAGGTCACCGCCCTCGTCCACGACGCCGGCGGCCAGGTCTACATCGACGGCGCCAACCTCAACGCCCTCACGGGGCTGCTGCGCCCGGGTGACCTCGGTGGCGATGTGTCCCACCTCAACCTGCACAAGACCTTCGCCATCCCTCACGGCGGCGGCGGTCCGGGCGTGGGCCCCGTCGTCGTCAAGGAGCACCTGGCCCCCTACCTTCCGGCCGGCCCCACCGGATCGGCCCTCCCGACGGACGAGGACCATGACCGGGGCTTCGGCGGGGCTGCGGCCATGGGGGCCCGCTTCGGCTCGGCGGGGGTCATGCCGCTGGCCTGGACGTACCTGGCCACGCTCACCGACGCCGATCTGCGCCGGGCCACCCTCACGGCGCTGGCCCACGCGAGCTACCTCTCGCAGGCGCTCGCCGACGTCTTCCCCACCCTGTACACCCACCGCGGGCACGTGGCGCACGAGTGCGTCCTCGACCTGCGTGCGCTCACCGCCGCCACCGGCGTGACCGCCGAGGACGTGGCCAAGAGGCTCATCGACTACGGGTTCCACGCGCCGACCCTCTCCTTCCCCGTGGCCGGCACGCTCATGGTCGAGCCCACCGAGTCCGAGCCCCTGGCCGAGCTGGACCGCTTCATCGCGGCCATGCGCTCGATCCGTGCCGAGATCGACGAGGTCGCCTCGGGGGCCGTGGCGCTGGAGGACTCGGTGCTGCGCCGCTCGCCGCACACGCTGGCGGCCGTCACGGCCGAGCCCTGGCAGCGGCCCTACTCGCGCGCCACCGCGGCCTTCCCACTGGCGGGCATGGAGACGGACAAGTACTTCCCCCCGGTCTCGCGGGTGGACAACGCGTGGGGCGACCGCCACCTGATGTGCACCTGCCCGCCACCCGATGCCTTCGAGGCGCACGAGGCCTGAGCCGAGACCACGTCTGACGAGGAGACAGCGATGAGCGAGCACACCCAGACCAGCGCAGCCGTCCTGCGCACCACGCCCCTGCACCGCGTGCACACGGCCCTGGGCGCGTCCTTCACCGACTTCGGCGGCTGGCAGATGCCGTTGCGCTACACCTCTGACCTGGCCGAGCACCACGCGGTGCGCCGCAGCGCGGGGATGTTCGACCTGTCCCACATGGGTGAGGTCAAGGTCGCCGGCCCCGAGGCGGGGGCCGCCCTGGACCACGCGCTCGTGGGGGCCCTGTCGGCCGTGGCGGTGGGGCGCGCCCGCTACACGATGATCGTCTCACCCTCCGGCGGGGTCATCGACGACCTCATCGTCTACCACGTGGGCGACGAGGAGTACCTCGTGGTGCCCAACGCCGGCAACCGCGAGCGCGTCGCCGCCGAGCTGGTCGCCCGTTGCGCGGGCTTCGACTGCACGGTCGAGGACATCTCTCTGCGCACCTGCCTCATTGCCGTCCAGGGGCCGCGGGCGCAGGAGGTGCTCGTCGGCGTCGTCGAGTCCGGTGCCGCCATGCCCGGCGCCCTCAGGCCCCTTGAGGGCTCGGAGGAGGAAGACTGCGGACCGGACGTGCTGTGCGGTCCCACGCTCTTGGAGCGCCTGCGCTTCTACGCGGCCGTCAGGGCGACGGCGGCGGGGCACTCGGTGCTGCTGGCCCGTACCGGCTACACGGGTGAGGACGGCTTCGAGCTGTTCTGCGGCGCGGAGGACGCCGTGGACCTGTGGACGGTCATCACCAGTGCCGCGGCGGCCCTGGAGCCCACCGTCATCGACGGCGAGCAGGTGCCGGCGCTGACCCCCTGCGGACTGGCGGCGCGCGACTCCCTGCGACTGGAGGCCGGGATGCCCTTGTACGGGCACGAGCTCCACGAGGGGATGACGCCCTACGACGCCGGCCTGGGCGCGGTGGTGCGGCTCAACAAGGGCGACTTCATCGGACGCGACGCCCTGGCCGCCCGGGCCGAGCAGGAGGGCGCCGAGGGAACCTCGGTGCTGGTTCCCCTGATCGCTGAGGGGCGGCGTGCGGCCCGGGCCGGCGCGCCGGTACTGGGCGACGACGGCGAGGTGCTCGGTACCGTGACCTCCGGCCTGCTGTCACCCACGCTGGGTCACCCCGTGGCCCTGGCGCTCCTGCGTCCCTGGAATGAGGACGCCCCCGCCTGGCCCGTGGGCACGGCGCTCGTCGCCGACGTGCGCGGCAGGCCGCTGGAGGTCACGGTCGTCGACTCCCCCTTCTACAAGCGGACCCGATAAGGCGTCCCGCACCACCCACCACCTCCTGACAGGAAGGACCCCATCATGGCCCAGAGCGTGCGCGCTCACCTGCGCTACAGCATCGACCACGAGTGGCTGGAGGACGGTGAGCCCGCACGCGTGGGCATCACCACCGTCGCCGCAGATGCTCTCGGTGAGGTCGTCTTCGTCGACCTGCCCGAGGTCGGCGCCCAGGTCGAGGCGGGCGAGCCCTGCGGCGAGCTCGAGTCGACCAAGTCCGTCTCGGACCTCGTCTCGCCCGTGAGCGGCACCGTCGTCGCCGTCAACGATGCGGTCGTCGACGAGCCGGGCACCATCAACGAGGACCCCTACGGTGCCGGCTGGCTGTTCACGGTGACGGTCAGCGCTGAGGGAGATCTGCTCAGCGCCCAGGACTACGCAGACAAGTTCGACGCCGTCGTCGACGGCTGAGCACTCAGGCCCCGCTGTCGGCGGCCTTGCGGCGGGCGGCGAGGTCGGCGTCGTGACGGGCCGCCGTGGCGAAGGCCGCGCCGGGCTCGGCGATGGAGCCGAAGGAGGCCAGGTCGCGACGGAAGACGACGGCGGCCAGCCAGTCCATCATGATGCGCACCTTCCGGTTGAGGGTCGGCATCGCGTAGACGTGGTAGCCGCGGTGAGCGGTCCAGGCGGTGAAGCCGCGCAGGTCCCGGCCCATGATGCGTGCGACGCCCTTGCCGATGCCCAGGGAGGCCACGGTGCCCAGGTTCGCGTGCGCGTAGGACTTCAGAGGCACACCGTTTTCGTCCCCGGCGGCGAGGACGGCCACGAGGTTGTCGGCCAGCAGCTTGGCCTGACGCACCGCGTGCTGGGCGGTGGGGGCGCAGGTGGCCTCGGGGTCCTCGGAGGTCAGGTCCGGGACGGCGGTGCAGTCGCCGGCGGCCCAGGCTCCCTCGACCGGCGCGCCGTCGCGCGCGACCTGGAGGGTGGGCAGCGCGGTGACCCGGCCGCGGGCGTCGATGGGCAGGTCGGAGGCGGTCTGCAGCACCGGGGCGGCCTTGACGCCGGCGGTCCACACGATGGTGTCGGCGTCGAACTCGGTGCCGTCGGAGAGCACGACGTGCCCGTCGACGCAGGAGTTGAGGAAGGTGGACAGGCGCACGTCGATGCCGCGCTCGCGCAGCTGCTCCAGGCCGTAGCCGGACAGCTCCTCGGTCAGCTCGGGCAGGATCCGGCGCGAGCCCTCCACCAGGACGAAGTGGACATCCTCCTGGTCGATGCTGGGGATCTTGGCGACGTCGGCGCGGACCATGTCCTCCAGCTCCGCGATCGCCTCGACGCCGGCGAAGCCCCCGCCGACGAAGACGAAGGTCAGCAGCCGGCGGCGCCACTGGGGGTCCCAGGTGCAGGCGGCGTCGTCGATGCGAGAGAGCACCCGGTTGCGCAGCGCCAGGGCCTCCTCGACCTGCTTGAAGCCCATGGCCTGCTCGGCCAGGCCCGGGATGGGCAGGGTGCGGGCCTCCGCGCCCAGGGCCAGGACGATGTGGTCGTAGCTCAGGTCGTAGGGCTCGGGGATCTCCTTGGTGGACTCGGGCACCGGCGGGGTGATGGTGATGGTGCGCGAGGCGTGGTCGATGCCGGTGACCGATCCGGTCAGGATGGTCACGCCGTCGAGGTTGCGCCGGTGGGAGGCCACGACGTGGCGGGGCTGGATGGAGCCGGCGGCGACCTCCGGCAGGAAGGACTGGTAGGTCATGTAGGGGCGGGGGTCGACGACGGCGATCTCGACCTGGTCGGGGCTCAGGCGCGCGCGCAGCCGGCGGGCGGTGCAGAAGCCGACGTAGCCGCCGCCTGCGATGATGACGCGGACGGGGCGCCGTCCCCCGGAGGCGGTGGGGATCTCCGGTACGTCGCGCCGCGCGGGGCGCGAGGCCAGGGCGGCGAGCGCGGCGCCGGCCGCGAGCAGGCCGGTGGTCGACAGGGCGAGGGTGGTGCGGCGGCTCATGCGCACAATCTAACTAAGGAAACCCTTAGCCCCAAGTTATTCGGAAGTCCCGCCTTCAAATGCGATTCCCCTCACACTTGTCGCGACGGCCGCCGCAGGGGCGGCGTCCGCGGAGCCCGACGGGGCGGCGCCGGCGACGCGTCGGGGCGGGGCCTTGCCCGATCCCCGGTCATCAATTACTTTCAGTCTGTAAAAAAGTACTTTCCGCCCCGGACCGCCGCCCCCGGAAGGACGATGATGACCCTCCACCCGCCGCTCCACCTGCGCTGCGCCGACACCTCCCTGGTGCTCGACCTGCCCGACGACCGCTTCCCGGTGGTGCGCCACTGGGGCCCGGACCTGGGCGAGGTCGACGGCGACGACCTGGCCGACGCCGCCCGCGCCGGCGCGACCTCCCCGGGCACCAACACCGCCTGGATCACCAACGACCTGCCGATCCTGCCCCTGGCCCACCTGGGCTGGAGCGCGCGCCCCGCCGTGGCGCTCTCGCGCACCGACGGCACGGCCTTCTCCCCCCACCCCGCCGTCTTCACCCACGAGGAGAGCTCCGAGGACACTCCCGCCGGCACCGCCCACGTGGTCCGCTCCGCCGGCGCCGACCCGGTCCACGATCTCACCCTGGGCACCGAGGTGCGCCTGGAGCCGGCCGGCCTGGTGCGCGTGCGCGCCTGGGTGCGCGACGACCGCCCCGAGGGCGGCGACGGGGCCGGTGGCCGGGGGGCCGACCTGGTCGTCGGCGAGCTCACCCCCGTGCTGCCCGTGCCCGACGGCGCCGACGAGCTGCTCGACACCACCGGCCACCACGTCCTCGAGCGCCGGCTCGTGCGCACCCCCTTCACCCCCGGCGCCCGCCTGCGCGAGTCGTGGGAGGGGCGCCCCGGGCACGACGCCGTCACCTGGCTGGCGGCCGGCCCCGCCGGCTTCGGCTGGCGCAGCGGACGCGTCCACGGCGTCCACCTGGCCTGGTCGGGCAACACCCGCCACCTGGCCCTGAGCACGGCGTCGGGCCGCAAGCTCCTGGGCGCCGGCGAGCTGCTCCTGCCCGGCGAGGTGGCCCTGGGCCCGGGCCGGACCTACACCTCCCCGTGGGTCGTCTTCTCCTGGGGCCAGGGCCTGGACGCCCTGGCCCACCGCAGCCACGCCTGGCTGCGCTCGCGCCCGGCCCACCCCTCCCGGCCCCGCCCGGTGCTGCTCAACACCTGGGAGGCCGTCTACTTCGACCACGACCTGGACAAGCTCAAGGCCCTGGCCGACGCCGCCGCCCAGGTCGGCATCGAGCGCTACGTGCTCGACGACGGCTGGTTCGGCTCCCGGCGCGACGACACCTCCGGCCTGGGCGACTGGCGCGTCTCCCCCGAGGCCTGGCCCGGCGGCCTGGAGCCCCTCGTGGAGCACGTCCACTCCCTGGGCATGGAGTTCGGCCTGTGGTTCGAGCCGGAGATGATCAACGCCGACTCCGACCTGGCCCGCGCCCACCCGGAGTGGATCCTGTCCGACGGCGCCGGCGGGGCCCCCGAGCACCGCCACCAGCGGGTGCTGGACCTGGCCGCCCCCGGCGCCCGGGAGTACCTGCTCGACGCCGTCTCCTCCCTCGTGGGGCGCCTGGGCATCGCCTACCTGAAGTGGGACCACAACTCCCCCCTGCTGGCCACCGGCCACGAGGTCGCCGACCCCGTGGCGGGCCGTCCCGGCGCCGCCGCCGTGCACGACCAGACCCTGGCCCTCTACCGCCTCCTGGACGACCTGCGCGAGCGCTTCCCCGACCTGGAGATCGAGTCCTGCGCCGGGGGCGGCGGGCGCATCGACCTGGGCATCATGGAGCGCGCCCAGCGGGTGTGGGCCTCGGACTGCATCGACGCCCACGACCGGCAGGACATCCAGCGCGGCACCACCCTGCTGCTGCCCCCCGAGCTCGTGGGCACCCACGTGGGCTCCGGGCGCGCCCACACCACCCTGCGCGACCTCGACCTCGACTTCCGCGCCGGCACCGCCCTGTGGGGCCACATGGGCGTGGAGTGGGACCTGACCGAGGCCGACGAGTCCGCCCGCGAGCGCCTGGCCTCCATCATCGCCCTGCACAAGAGCCTGCGCGGCCTGCTGCACTCGGGCCTGACGGTCCACGCGGACCTGCCCGACGACGACGCGCTGCGCATCGAGGGCGTCGTCGCCCCCGACGGCTCCGACGCCCTGTTCGAGATCGCCTCCCTGGGCCAGCTCCTGACCTGGCCCGCATCGCCGCGCCCGCTGCCCGGCCTGGACCCCGCGCGCCGCTACCGCGTGCGCCTGGCGGCCCCGGCCTACCCCGGCCTGGGGCTGCGGGCCGGCTGGATGGACGGGGGCGTCACCCTGCCCGGCTCCTACCTGAGCGCCACGGGCCTGGCCCTGCCGGTGCTCCACCCCGACCACCTGGTCCTGGTGCGCGCCACCGCCGTGGACTGACGGCCCGCCGCCCGCCGCCGGGCGGCCCTTCACCCGGCACGTGCAGGACGGGTCCACGTTCTTCACGGTGTTCCCTCGTCCCCGCGCGGCCCCCGCCGAGTCCGGGTCTTGTACGCACCCCCGTCCCTCGGGGAATCGCGCGCCCAGGAGGGCTCCGGCGGCCCGGGCCTGCGCGTCCCCGCCTCCAGGGAGGCCCCGGCCCCTGGGGGGTCGATTCGGTGATGTCACCTGGGCTCGCATTGCGCCAGGTGGGCTCGCACGGATCGGGCTGAGGCGGATTCCGTCGCGCTGGACTCGCACGGCGCGAGGTGGGGCGGACCGTGTCGCGCTGAGCTCGCATTACGCAAGCCGGGCCCGGCTCGCACCAGCCCGCGCCGGCCCGAAAGTCGACGGGGTACTGGTCGTGGAAGCGGGGGTGGGCGTGATGACGTAAATCGGGCGCGCGTCGTCAGGGCCGAAGTCTCATCGCCGCACCCGTGCAGGAATATCGCCCCGGCGTCGGTGAACTCGTCCGCGTCGGTCTTGCGGGCGGATGTCGGCGGGCCGGGTGCGCACCGGCCGCGGACGCCGGTGAGGGCATCCCGAGCGGGTCCCGGTCGGGAGCCCGGATCCCGTCGCGCCCCTCGTCCGCACCGCCCCACCGGGTGCGCCGCCCGGGCCGTGAGAGCGTGTCTTGACCCGCGAGATCGCCGGGTAGACGCCGAGATCGTCACTCGACCCGCGAGCACGTCTGCTAGAGGTACGTGCTCGCGGGTTACCCGGCGATCTCGCGAGTCAAGTGACGATCTCGCGGCCCCGGCCGGGGCGGGTCAGGCCGGGGCGGGTCAGGCCGGGGCGGGAACCGGGACCGGGCCCGCGACGACGTACACGGCGCCCGGGCCGACTCCCGGGCTGGCGCAGACCCGGAACTGGCGTGCGTAATTCTAGATCAGCTCAACGAAATCCCGGGGCGGACCCGAGTCCGGCTTGCGTAATGCGAGCTCAGCGCGACACGGTCCGCCCCACCTCGCGCCGTGCGAGTCCAGCGCGACGGAATCCGCCTCAGCCCGATCCGTGCGAGCCCACCTGGCGCAATGCGAGCCCAGGTGACATCACCGAATCGACCCCCCGTGGGCGGAAACGCGGGCGGGGCAGGGCGGCCAGGACGGCGGCGTCGTACTCGCGGCGCCCGGCCACGTCGGGGGCCTTGAGGTCCAGCACCAGGATCGTCATGGCAATGGCGAGGACCGCGTCGGAGAAGGCGGCGGTCCGGTCCGGGCCGGAGGCCGACCGCAGGTCGCGCAGACCGGAGCGGGATTCCATAGCCGCAAGGTCATCCCCGCCCCGGCGCGAGGACGGACGCCGGCGCCGTCGCCCGCCATCCCGCTCGCCCCGGCGGGCGGTCGGCCCCTCGGCCGGTCAGCATCCGCACCATATTCCCAGCGCTTCCACATGTAATTCCCAGAGTTTCGCATATGCGAACTTTCTTCTATGCTCGCCGCAGGGGCCTTCCGGACCCGGGCGGCGCCGTCGCCCACGGGGCCCCGCCCGACGATTGGAGCCGCCATGACGTACTCCTCCGCGATCCTCGCGAGGGCCGGTCTGACCAACCCCCATGTCCACGAATTCGTCGCCGAGTGGGCCCGCATCCTCACCCCCGACCGCATCGAGGTCGTCGACGCCGACGCCGACGAGCGCCTGCTCGCCGAGGCCCTGGAGGCCGGGGAGATCGTCGAGGCGGGCCGCGACCGCTACCTGGCCCACTCCCACCCCGGGGACACCGCCCGCTCCGAGGAGCGCACGGTCGTGGCCACCCACGACCCCGCCCACCGGGGCGTGTACAACAACTGGCGCGACGCCGACGAGGTGCGCGCCCAGCAGATCGAGCGCATGAGCGGCGCCATGGCGGGCCGGACCATGTACGTCGTGCCCTACCTCATGGCCCCTCCCGGCTCGCCGCTGGCCCGCTGGGCCGTCGGCGTCCAGCTCTCCGACAACCGCGTCGTCGTCCTGCAGATGCTGCGCATGGCCCGCGTGGGGGCGGGCCACCTCAACGGCCTGGACGACCCCGGCTTCTTCGTGCGCGCCGTCCACGCCACCGGGGACCTCGACGCCATGGGGCAGGGCACCGCCGACGACAGGCGGCTGTTCGCCACCATCGCCGACGAGCGCACGATCCTGCACTTCGGCTCGGCCTACGGCGGCAACGCCCTGCTGGGCAAGATCGCCCACGGCCTGCGCCAGGCCTCCTACGACGGCTGGGCCTCGGGCCGGTTCATGGGCGAGCAGTTCATGCTCATCGGCATCCGCGACCGGGTCACCGGCCGCACCTACCACGTCTGCGGCGGCATGCCCTCGGCCTCGGGCAAGACGAACCTGGCCATGATGCGCCCGCCGGCCGCCCTGGGCGAGCGCTACGAGGTCGAGTTCTACGGCGACGACATCGTGTGGCTGCGCGTGGACGAGACCGACGGGCGCGTCTACGGCATGAACCCCGAGTACGGGACCTTCGGGGTGGCCAAGGACACCAACTGGGAGTCCAACCCCAACGCCATGAGGGCGGTCGCCGAGGGCACCGGCACCCTGTTCGTCAACGTCGCCCGCCACGAGGAGACCGGGGAGCTGTGGTGGGAGGGCAAGACCCCCGACTACCCGGACGACGTCACCGGCTGGCGCGACTGGCGGGACGAGCTCATCTCCGACCGTCCCGCCGACCATCGGCGCTCGGGGGCCGACGCCGACCTGTGGAGCCAGAAGAACTCGCGCTTCACCGCCCGCCTGTCCGTGGTGCCCAATATCGCCCGGGACTACGAGCGGAGCGAGGGCGTGCCCATCGACGCCATCATCTTCGGCGGGCGCTGCCGCGACCGCGAGCCCCTCATCCGCGCCATCACGGACCTGGCCGAGGGCGTCTACGACGGCCTGACGCTGGGCGCCGAGGCGACCTTCGCCGCGGAGGGCACCGAGGGGCGCCTGCGCTACGACCCCATGTCCATGCGGCCCTTCATGTCCTTCCCCGAGGGCGCCTACGCCCGCCACTGGCTCGACGTGCTGGGCTCCGCCGAGCACCGGCCGATCTTCGCCCACGTCAACTGGTTCCAGCGCGACCCCGACGACGGCCGCTTCCTGTGGCCCGGTTACGGGGAGAACCTGCGGGCCCTGCTGTGGCTCATCGACGTCAAGGAGGGCCGCGCCCAGGGATCGCCCACCCCGGTGGGCCTGGTCCCGCGCGTCGAGGAGCTCGACCTGGACGGCTTCGAGGGCGAGCGCGCCGACCTGGAGCGCCTGCTGACGATCGACGTCGAGCGCTGGCGCCGGGAGATGGCCCTGCGCGAGGAGCACCTCGCCCAGTTCGACGGCCTGCCCGAGGAGATCTGGGCCGCGCACCGGCGCGTGCGCGCCGCCCTGGACGCCGCCGACGACGACGGCGGGGAGGCCTGAGACCCTCCCGGCGCCGTCGGGGCGGCCGGGGCCCTCCCCCG
>ERZ773009.2272-NODE-2272-length-12424-cov-8.282642_pt1 | contig 12424 bp, 11 predicted proteins | sample MGYA00580663_ERZ773009 | MGnify/ENA primary metagenome ERZ773009 (study PRJEB29015, sample SAMEA2737969) | human oral metagenome | biome: human oral; feature: human-associated habitat; material: dental | place: China | collected 2026 ... | reverse complement strand
CCGAGGTGCGCGGCATCGTCGACTCCATCGTCACCGAGGGGCTGACCGAGTATTTCGAGGAGAACCCCACCGTCACGAAAAAGGTGCTCGACAAGGCACTCATGGCATCCCGCGCCCGCGAGGCGGCACGCAAGGCACGCGAGCTCACGCGGCGCAAGAACGCGCTGGAGGTGTCGAGCCTGCCCGGCAAGCTCGCGGACTGCTCCGTCAAGGACCCCGACCAGTGTGAGATCTACATCGTCGAGGGCGACTCCGCGGGGGGTTCTGCGAAGCAGGGACGCGACCGCCGCTTCCAGGCGATCCTGCCCCTGCGCGGCAAGATTCTGAACGTCGAAAAGGCACGCCTCGACAAGATCTTCGCCAATGCCGAGATCCGCACGATGATCACGGCGTTCGGGACTGGTATCAGCGACGACTTCGACATCGCGAAGCGCCGCTACGGCAAGATCATCATCATGACCGATGCCGACGTCGACGGCTCCCACATCCGCACGCTCTTGCTGACCTTCTTCTACCGCTACATGAAGCCTCTGATCGAGCGCGGCCACGTCTACATCGCGCAGCCGCCGCTCTACCTCATACGGAAGGGCAAGAAGCATTGGTACACCTACAGCGACGATGAGCTCGCGCAGAAGCTCAACGAGGTCGGCAGAGACAATGCCACCGTGCAGCGTTACAAGGGCCTCGGCGAGATGAACCCCGAGCAGCTCTGGGAAACGACGATGGATCCCGAAGGCAGGACGATGCTCCAGGTGCGCATGGAGGACGCCGAAGAAGCCGACGAGCTCTTCACGATCCTCATGGGCGACAAGGTCGAGCCGCGCCGCCAATTCATCGAAGAGCACGCGAAGCATGTGCGAAACCTCGATATTTAATCAATAAAATGGAATCCATTCCTCTAAAATCATGTTATAATGATAAAAGGGGAATAGATTCCGTTTTTCAGGAAACGCTGATAAAATGAAGTCGCCCAGATTTGCGCAGATGCGCTGTATCTATCGAGGAGACAAACCGGAGGCGTAGCGGTGCTACGTCGAGGATTTGTCGACGACGAGAGGACAGTGCAGATGCGTGAAGATGGGTGGCTGAATTTATCAGTGGTTCCTTTATAAAAAAACGCTGAATTTATCTGTGGTTCCGTAAGAAAGGAGAAAGCCATGAAATGGATCGAGCGCGCAGCTTATATGGACTTTTTAGAGCGCCATCGCGAGCGCAGCATCATCAAGGTGGTAGCGGGCGTGCGCCGCTGCGGCAAATCCACGCTTTTTTCCCTCTATCAGGAGCGCTTGCTGCAAGACGGCGTGGCGAAGGAGCAGATTCACGTCATCAATTTCGAGGATCTGGCCTTCGAAGAATTGCAGGAATACCATGCCTTGTACCGCTATATTTCGGAGCGTCTCGTGCCGGGAAAGTGGAATTACGTCTTTCTTGATGAAATACAGCATGTGCCGCAGTTTGAAAAAGCTGTGGACAGCCTTTTCATCAAGGAAAAGGTCGACATATATATGACGGGATCGAACGCTTACTTCATGTCGAGCGATCTTGCCACCTTGCTTTCGGGGCGCTATGTGGAGCTTCGCATGCTGCCCTTCTCCTTCCGCGAATTTTGCAGCCGCGAGGCAATGCGGGAAAAGTTCAGCCTGCGTGAGCTCTATGAAAAGTATACGCAGGAAAGCTCTTTCCCCTATGCCATGCAGCTTGCAGGCAAAGAAAAGGACATCAACGAGTATCTGCAGGGAATCTACAATACGATCCTTCTGAAAGATGTCGTGGCGCGCCTGCGCATTGCCGATGCCAAGATGCTCGAAAGCGTCACGAAGTATCTCTTCCTCCATGTCGGAAGCCTGCTTTCACCAAAGAAGATCGCCGCTTCCATGACGAGTGCGGGGCGAAAGATCGACGGAAAAACGGTGGAGCGATATTTACAGGGGCTGCAGGATGGTCTGCTCGTCTATCAGGCGGATCGCTTCAACCTCGTCGGCAAAGAAGTCCTGCGCATCAATCCGAAATATTATGTCGTCGACGTCGCCATGCGCTTCTTCCTCGTCGGCAGGAAGGGACAGGATACGGGACATGTACTCGAAAACATCGTCTACCTCGAGCTTCTGCGGCGCGGCTATCGCGTCTATGTCGGAGCGCTTCCGAGCGGCGAAGTCGATTTTGTGGTGCAGGACGAGCATGGAATCAGCTACTACCAGGTAGCAGAATCGACGCAGCAGCCCGAAGTTCTGGCACGCGAGCTCAAATCCCTGCAAGCCATCAAGGATCACTACCCGAAGTTTCTTCTGACCTTGGATGAAGTGAACGCGACGGCGGATTACGACGGCATAAAGAAGAGGAACGTCCTGCGCTGGCTTTTGGGAGAAGTATGAAAAGGGCTGTGCATACGTCATAGAGACGTTTGCACAGCCCTTTCGTTTCTTACGCTTCGATCTTCCGCATTGCACGCGCCTGCTGCATTTTCTCGGGCAGGTCTTCGAGCGCTGTGCCGGCAGCGGCCTCGATGGCGGCGAGGACGACGCCTTCGACGAGGGGGGCGTCGATGAGCTTCAAGCGACGGTCTGCCATGGCCTCGACGGCGATTTCTGCCGTCATGACGGCGCTGCCCATGTCCATGAAGAGGGCGGCGCCGTCTTCGGTATACGTTTCTTCGATGGCAGCGGCGATCTTCTCGTAGCTCGTGCCGAGGCCGCCGTCTTCCGTGCCGCCGGCGGCGACGATACGCACGTCGCGCGCCATCATCCCGGCGACTTCGACGACGCCCTCTGCGAGCTTTGCGCTATGCGAAATGACGATAATGCTGAACATCGTGCTCCCTCCTCACATCGTGTCCGCCATGGCGCGCAGCATGAAGGAAGAGGAGACGGCGCCGGGATCCCTGTGGCCGAGGCTGCGCTCGCCGAGGTAGCTCGCGCGTCCCTTCGTGGCGATGATGTCCTTCGTGCGCTCCGCGCCTTTTTCGGCAGCGACGGCGGCGGCGAGCAGGGCTTCCTTGAGGCTTTTCTTCTTCTGTATGGCTTCGCGCATGGCGCGCTCGGCGGGGCAGAGGGCGTCGAGCATGGTCTTTTCCCCCATGGTCGACTTGCCGCGCATTTTGATGCCCGCGACGGAGGCGGTAAAGGACGCGAGGAAGTCTTCGGCGGAGAGATCCATCTTGCCCTTGAGCACTTCGCCCGCCTTCATGAACGCCGTGCCGTAGAGGGCGCCTGAGGCGCCGCCGACGCTCGATACGATCGCCATGCCGATGCCCTTGAAGATGGCACCGCTGTCCTTTTCTACGAGAGAAGGAATCTTCTCCATCACAGCCTTTGCGCCGCGCGCCATGTTGATGCCGTGGTCGCCGTCGCCGATGGCGCTGTCGAGCTCGGTCAAGGTGTCCTTTTCCGCCTCGATCTTTTCAGAAATTGCCTTCATGATTTCCAGCAGCTTTTTTGTATTCATACCTTTCTCCCTCATTCCTTGCTCTACCCTTTGAAACTCCTATTTCTTCCAGGCAAGCGCGTCTGCTTTGGCGTCATAGAGGCGCTTCAGCTCGTCGTCGAGGCGCAGGAGGGTCAGGGAAAAGCCCGCCATTTCGATCGCCGTCATGTAGTTGCCGACGATCGTATCGTAGACCGTGATGTTCTTTTCCTGCAAATAGTCCTGCACGAAGTTGTTGATGATGTAAAGCTCCATCAAGGGCGTCGCACCCATGCCGTTGACGAGGACGACGACTTCCCTGCCGCTGTAGTCGATGTCGGCAAGTATGGTATCAAGCAGCTTTTTTGCCGCTTCGTTGGCACAAAGGAGTTTCTCGCGGCTCGTGCCCGGCTCACCATGGATGCCGATACCGATCTCGATCTCGTTCTCCTTGAGCGTGAAGCCGTGTTTGCCGGCAGCGGGAACGGTGCACGGGGAAATCGCCATGCCCATGGAGCGGACATTCTTGATGACGTTTTCGGCACATGCCTTGACCTCGGGAAGGCTTGCGCCTTCTTCGGCGCGCGCGCCCGCGATCTTGTGTACGAGCACCGTGCCGGCGACGCCGCGCCTGCCCGTCGTGTAGAGGCTGTCCTTCACGGCGACGTCGTCGTTGACGATGACGTAGTCTGCCCGGACGCCCTCGTCCTTCGCCATGTCGATCGCCATTTCAAAATTCAGGACATCGCCCGTATAATTCTTGACGATGGCGAGGACGCCGGCTTCTGTGGCGATCGCCTTGATTCCTTCGTAGATCTGATCGGGCGTCGGCGAGGTGAATACCGCGCCCGCCACGGCACAATCGAGCATGCCTTCGCCGACGTAGCCGCCGTGTGCCGGCTCGTGACCACTGCCGCCGCCGGAAATGAGTGCGACCTTGCCCTCTTTTTTCTGTGCACGCACGATGATGTTGCCTTCGGGGAGCTTTCGGAGCTTCTGCGGTGCTGCCTTGGCGAGACCTTCGATCATCTCGCGCTCGACATCTTCCACCTTGTTGATGAGTTTTTTCATAGATATGCCGCCTTTCCTATGAATCTATCCGTGCTTCCGTTGTACCTTGGAAAAAGGGAATGCATGAGAAGGATTGCTTTCAGAATACGCTGAGATCGAGCGCTTCAAAGCCTTCAAGCAAAGTCTTTACCTTTTCTGCAAGGACGAGGACGCCGCCCTTTTCACGGCTCTCGATGTTGAGAGGCATATTCGGATCGTGCAGCGACATGCGCAGGAGCGCCCAGCCGTGCGGGAAGACGAGACGGACGCCCTCATAGGAGGGCTCTGCCACCTTGATACCATTCGCCTTCGCACGCTCTGAGAAAGCGTTGAGCACTTCGGTCGCATAGGCTTTGGTATCTTCGATGCCCTGGATCTTCAGGCGATACTCGCGGCTCTCCAAAGGATGCGCGAGCTTCTCGATGAGCGAATGGAGCGTGCGTCCTTCCCGCTTCGCCTTAGCTGCGGCGATGAGGAGCTTCACGGCGAGGTAGGCGCCGTCGTCCAGGTAGTAGTTCTCCGAGAGGGCGCCGTGACCCGAGGTCTCGATGGCAAGCGGTGATACCGTTCCTTCCTCGTTCAGGCGGATGCATTCGTTGATGACGTTCTTGTAGCCGCGCTTGAAGCGGTGGTGGTGAAGGTGCAGCTCGTTTTCCAAAAAGTCGGTCAGTTCGTCGGAGGTGATCGAGTCCGTGATGATCGTCGACTTCGGATAGTCGGGCGCGAGTATGGCTGCCATCATGGCGATGAGCGCGTTGCGGTTGATCTCCTCGCCCGTGGGCAGGACAGCGCTCATGCGGTCGACATCGGTATCAAAGATCAGGCCGAGGTCGGCATGATTTTCCAAAACGGCTTCCTTGATGGCTGCCATCGCCTGCTTATTCTCAGGATTCGGAATATGGTTCGGAAACATGCCGTCGGGATCGAGGTAGCGGCTGCCCGTGGTGTCGGCGCCGAGCGGTGCGAGCACCTTCGAGGCGAAGAAGCCGCCGCTGCCGTTGCCGGCGTCGACGGCGATGCGCATGCCGGAAAGCGGCTTTGCCTCGGGTGAGGCAGAAAGACCTTCGCGGATCTTTTTCTGCAAATGGGACGCGTAGAGCGAGATGAGGTCGAAGGCTGTTGCCTCTTTTTCGCCTTTTTCGAGCACGGGAGTTTTCGCGGCATAGGAAAGAACCGTCTTGATGTCGCTCGCTGCCAGACCGCCCTTTTCGGTGAAGAACTTCATGCCGTTGCGGTTGTAGGGCAGGTGGCTCGCCGTGATCATGACGGCGCCGTCCGCCTTCGTCTCGTCGAAGAGGATGGACATGAACATCGCGGGCGTCGAGGCAAGACCGCAGTCGAGCGCCTCGGCGCCGCGCGCGAGCAGGGCGGCGAGTATGGCGCTTTTTAGGCTCTCGGCAGAAATGCGCGAGTCATGCCCGACGGCGATTTTCAGCTCGTGCGCCTTCTTGCCGCTCTTTTCCTCCAGGAAGTGCAGGAAGCCGGCGGCAATGCGGTTCGCCGCTTCTTCCGTGAGATTGACAGGCTCATCGGCTACGCCGGCGATAGCCACGCCGCGCACATCGCTGCCGTTTTGCAATTTCATCAGTTGTTTTTCCGCGATCATTGCAATCCCCCCATAGCGATTTTTTATTTGTTATATTATACCATATTTTATTTATTCCCGCTTACATTTCTTCTTGCTCGCCGAAAAACTCCTGCTCTGCGGCTATGCACAGGGCGTGATAGATGGGAAGATGGAGCTCCTGTATGCGGTACGTTTCCTTATCGGGGACGGCGAGCAGGATGTCGGTCAAGGCGCGCAGCTTGCCGCCGCCCATGCCGGTCAGGGAGATGACGGGGATGCCGAAAGCGCGCGCGACCTGCGCGGCGTAGAGGACGTTCTGCGAATTGCCCGACGTGCTGATGGCGATGAGGACGTCGCCGTCTCTTCCGAGCCCGAAGACCTGTTGGGCGAAGACGAGATCGGGTGCCTGGTCGTTGGCAAACGCCGTGCCGAGGGCGATCTGGTTGACGAGGGAGATCGCGGGCAGCGCCTCCTGCAGATTCTCGATGAGGTACTCTGCGTCCTCGGGGCAGGCGTCTCTGAACTTCTGCTGCTTATCCTCGCCCAGGCGGCGCGGCAGCAGGAAGCCTTTCATGAGCTCGCCCGTGATGTGCTCGGCGTCGGCTGCACTGCCGCCGTTGCCGCAGATAAGGAGCTTGCCGCCCTTCCCGTAGCAGTCGACGATCGTCTCTACAGCTGCTTTCAGCGGCTCCTCCATGGCGCTGAGCACGGGATAGCGCTCGATCAAGTGGTCAATAACGGCGAGTGTCTTTTCCTTTGCCATAGGTATACCTCTTTCTGAACGGAAGCGCTGATAAAATGAAGTCGCCCAGATTTGCGCAGATGCACTGTATCTATCGAGGAGACAAACCGCAGGCGTAGCGGTGCTACGTCGAGGATTTGCCGACGACGAGAGGACAGCGCAGATGTGTGAAGATGGGCGGCTGAATTTATTAGTGATTCCTTAAGCAAGGAGCAGAATGCAATGACGGACATTGAGACGATGAAGGATCTTTCCACATGCAAAGACGATTGGCTGAAAGATGCCGCAAAGTCAGCAGACTTTACAGACGATGATACCCTGCTGATTACAATTCATCGTGGAGCAAAACAAATCGGCGGCAGTATTACAGAGATTAGCATGGGGCGTACTGCTGTTTTGGTTGATTGCGGAAGCGAACTTCCGGGCAGTCAAGGTTCGGTGAGGGATGAGGATATCATCAAGAAGATTTTCTGCAATCGTCGCCGCTATACCGATCATCACCTTAGCGGTGTGCTTTTTACCCATTACCACGGCGACCATGTGGGACTGATGGATAGAATTCCCACAGATATTCCCATCTATATGGATTCTGCCACGCTCACGATTTTGAGGACGTTGCACAAACACACCGGGAATATTGCCATGCAGGAAATGCTGTCAAGTGGCAACGAGCGTATTCGCACCTTTACTCCAGGGAAACTCCTTACCATTGGGGATATGAACATCATTCCTTTTTTTGTTGATCATTCGGCATATCATGCCAATATGTTTCTCTTTGAAAGCAGGATAACGAACCATACCGTTCTTCACAGCGGCGATTTCCGTAGCACCGGCTATATGGCAAAAAGTCTTGACATTATTCCTCGACTTATTCATGAGAATTATGGAAAGCAAGTGGATGTGCTGCTCACCGAGGGGACGATGATGACGCGTTCCACAGATGCCGAGCATCTTCGCACTGAATGGGATGTAAAAAAAGAGGCCACGAACTTCATGCGTGACCACCGACAAATTTTTGTCATTTGTTCATCTACAAACTTTGACAGTTTAACCTCTTTTTGTAATGCAGCAAGGGCGAATAAAATCCCCGTTTATGGCAATCCTTACATCATTGAAATGCTCAAAGTCTTCTCCGATATGGCAGGGAAATATACTGGGCTTTACGGTCTTCCGCCAATCAAAGGAATAGACGAGTTGAAGCGAGCTCGCCCCAAGGAGGGGATAGTGCTCTTGGGCTCTTTGCTTAATCGAAAAAATGAAGATGCCTATTCCTTATACGACAGATACAGCCATTACATGAGAGATTATAAACCGCACTTGATTTATTCCATGTGGCAAGGATATTTGAGCCCAGAACATCCAGCTTACGATGAGGGGTTGGCAACTTTTGTCAAGCGATTTGGTTCGTCTGTTAAATATATCCATTCGGCAGGTCATGCGGATAAGGCTGCCTTGGCGAAGTTTATTGAGGATGTTGCTCCGAGGAAATATATTGTACCTCTACATACGGAAAATGCGGCGGGCTTCAAGGCGCTCCCCATTGAGGACAAGTACAAAGAGATGGTTATTTTGCCGGATGACGGCGATAGGATTGGGTTTAGGTGAGGGGAATTTGAAGTGGGCAAGTATCAAGCGTTTTATGAGATGGTGAAGAAGTGGACAGTCAGCGATTATCGGACGCAAGGCATTAAGGCAGAGGTTATTCTTGATATGCTGCTATCTAAATATCTTGAAGAGATCGTAGCATTGGGTCTTGCATACCCCTGCGGTTCTGTAAAACTGCTTGCAAAAGAAATTCCATTGAATATAAAAAACCAAAATTTAAATGCGAAAGTGGACTATTTGGCTTATGCTGAGAATACGCATACCTTGTTCCTCGTTGAGTTAAAGACAACGGTGGAAAGTTACAAAAATACTCAGTTTGAGCGAATGCAACAAGTGGTAGATGCTGGTGTAAGTTCTTTTTTGAATTTTTTTCTTAACGAGATTGTGCAAAAAAAGGTCGAGAATACAGACGATGCCGGAGCAACTCCAACCAAGAAATATCTATATACTTTGTGGCACATGACGGATAAGTTAGGCATTGAGGCTGACGCAGAAGCATTTTCCTATATCGGGGATTCCAGGCATGATAAAATTGCGCTGCATGAAAAAGAATTGGCACGAGATCAGCAAATTGCTGAAGTGAAAAAAGTTGCTGCCAAAATCAATGAAGAACTTGGCAATGCAAAAATGGCTGCATTGTATGTTACGTTAAACAAAGTCGAAAAACTTCCCAATCAATATCATCAAATAATTTTAAAAGAAATATATGATGATGAGAGATTCTTTTCATTATTGAAAGAGAGCAACAAATATGAAGAATGGGGCTTGATGAAGGATATTTTGAAGGAATTGCTTGTGCCGCCTGATAAGTGGTTTCGCATTGGATGTAAATCGGATATTGTCAACTAGTCTTGATAATATTATTAGGATGGTATTCGATGAGGAGCTATGGGGCGGTCTGTTCGCTCAGCTTCTGGTGAACGAGAGTGGAGAGAGAGTGGTGCTCTTTACTTGATTTTTCATTGACAAAGGTCAAAAAGACAAATATAATGAAGAAAAATCAAATTGTCAAATACCGTCTGCCGCCGTGCATACCCGACAGTTTCTCTCGGCAATGCAGGCGGGGCGGCAGTTCTTTCTATCCGTATTGAGGCAGGGTGATACTATGAGCAGCAATATCGCTGATTTGATTGAGGAATATATCCTGCGGCAGTTGGCGGCGCAGCAGGATGGCAAGGTGGAGCTTCGGCGAACGGAGATCGCCGATAAGATCTCGTGTGCGCCGTCGCAGATTTCGTATGTGCTCAACACGCGCTTCACGCAGGAGAAGGGCTTTACGGTCGAGTCGCGGCGCGGTCTGGGCGGCTTCATCCGCATCGTGCAGGTGCCGCTGCAGAATCTTGTCTATCAGGACATGCTCAAAAAATTGACGGAGGAGTCGGAGCCGGAACTCGTGCAGTCGATGGTGCGCTATCTCGCGCAGCACGGCATGATTTCGACGCGCGAAGCGGCGCTCGTCATGCAGTCGGTGACGACGGCGTACGAGACGCTCGAGCCGAAGGATCGTCTGAAGTTCATCCGATCCTTGCTTCTGACTTTGGAAAAATTCTCGTGAGGGGGGAAACGGATGCTTTGTGATGACTGCAAGAAGAATGAGGCGCGCGTGCATTTCGTCGTGCTGAAGAACGACGGCACGACGGAGATGCATCTCTGCCGCGATTGCGCGGCGCGTTACAGCAAGACGATGGCGGGCATGAGCGGCGAGGACTATTCGATCAACGATTTTATACGGGGCGTGATCCAGCGCATGCCAGATCCGTCGGCGAACGCAGAAGAGCAAGAGAGCGAGCAGGAGGAAAAGCCGACGGAAGAGGAAGCGTCCTTCACATGCCCGAACTGCGGTATGAGCTATCGCGACTTCGCCCAGCAGGGAAAGATCGGCTGCAGCGTCTGCTACGATACGTTCCGCGAGGAACTGACGCCGCTCCTGCTGCGCATCCACGGCGCGGGGAATCATCGCGGCAAGATACCGAAGCGGGCGGGCGGCACGCTTGCGCTCAAACAGCGCATCGACCTCCTTCGCGCAAGGCAGGAGCGTGCCGTGGCGAAGGAAGAGTACGAGAAGGCGGCTGAGTATCGCGACGAGATCCGCGCGCTCGCCGTGCAGCTTGCCGCGCAGGAAAGGGAAAAGGCGCAGGAAGACGCTTCAGCGCCTTCCTCGGCAGAGGACCGGAAAGAAGTCGAAGGAGGCGAGGCGTGATGGCGAAGCAGGAACTCTTCACAGGCTCTCATCTCGCATGGCTCGCAGCGGACGGCACAGACAGCGACGTCGTCTTGGCGAGCCGCGTCTGCCTCTCGCGAAATCTGCACGAAGTTCCCTTCCCCAACCGCGCGGATCTCGTCCGGCTCGCTGAGACGGAAGGACGCATTGCCGCCGTGCTCGGCGACGTGGAGGAGGCGCTCGAAGAGCCGTTCGACCGCGTCGAACTCGCGAAGAGCACGGCGCTTGAGCAGAACGTGCTTTGGGAGAAGCATCTCGTCAGCCGCCAGCTGCTCAAGAATCCTGCCCATCGCAGCGCCTATATCAGCAACGACCGCTCCATGAGCATCCTGGTCAACGGGGAGAACCATCTGCGCATCCAGGCGATGGCGGCGGGATTCGACCTCAAGGCGCCGTACGACAGGGCGTCGCGCGTTGACGACGTCTTCGAGGCGAAGCTCGACTTCGCCTTCGACGAGAAGCTCGGCTATCTGACGAGCTGTCCGACGGATCTCGGCACGGGGCTTCGCGCGTCGGTCATGCTCCATCTGCCGGGGCTCGTCTACACGGAGAACATCGGCAACATCCTCAACATATCGCCGCAGATCGGGCTTTCCATGAGCGCCATGTACGGTGAGGGAGCGGAGTCTGCGGGCAATTTGTTCGCCGTCGCGAACAAATTGTCATTGGGGCTGACGGAGCGCGAGCTTTGCGACAATCTGCGCATCTCGGTCGGCGAAATTGTAGAGCAGGAACGCCGCGCGAGGAAGGCTCTGCTGCTCTACGAAAAGGATCGCATCGAGGACGAGGTCTGGCGCGCCTACGGCGTGCTGCACTACGCGCGCGCCCTGGGCGACGCCGAGACGCTCGCCATCTTGAGCCGCGTGCGCCTCGGCGTCGACCTCGGCTTCATCGAGGGACTGGCGTCGAGCGTCTTCGGCGACATTTTGATTGCAAGCCGGGCAAATTATCTTTGCTCTCTGGCAGGAAACGAGAATATGTCGAAGAATGAAATAGACAGGAAGAGGGCGGAAGTCGTCCGCCGAATTTTGGAAACTGCGGCATGAACCGCGGGAAACTTTCCGCTGCACTTTACGGCGGATACATGGGGGCACGGCGAGGGATTCTTTCCGAATCGCTCTATCGATCGGCGCTTCCTTTGACATAAAGGTGGAATTTTTATGACGAACCGCTTTACGGGTCGTGCGCTCAAGGTGCTGGAATTCGCTCAGTACGAAGCGCAGGAACTGGAGCAGAACTTCATCGGTACGGAGCACATCCTCCTCGGGCTTCTGCACGAGGGGGAGGGCATTGCAGCGCGCGCGCTGCGCTCTTTGGGACTCGATTTCGGTCATGTGCGCACGCGCGTCGAAGATATGCTCGGCGGACGCGAGATGGAGGAGCGGCGCGCATCGTATTACACGGATCGCGCCAAGCGCGTGATGGAGCTTGCCGTCGAAGAGGCGCGCTCCTTCGGGCACAATTACATCGGCACGGAGCACATTCTCCTCGGGCTTATCCGCGAGAATGAAGGCGTGGCAGCGCACGTCCTGATCTCGCTCGGCGCCGATCTCGACATCGTGCGTGCGACGGTCATCGACATGCTCGGCGGCACGCACGAGAGCGCGGAGCTTCCCGCGCCCGATCGCCGCCGCCGCGCCACGCCCGCGCAGGGAGAGGCCGCTGCGGGCACGCCGCTCCTCGACAAGTACGGCAGGGACATCAATCGGATGGCGCGGGAGGGCAAGCTCGACCCCGTCATCGGCAGGGAGAAGGAGATCGAGCGCGTCGTGCAGATTTTGTCGCGGCGCACGAAGAACAATCCGATCCTCATCGGCGAGCCGGGCGTCGGCAAGACGGC
>ERZ773009.2270-NODE-2270-length-12430-cov-4.365172_pt1 | contig 12430 bp, 9 predicted proteins | sample MGYA00580663_ERZ773009 | MGnify/ENA primary metagenome ERZ773009 (study PRJEB29015, sample SAMEA2737969) | human oral metagenome | biome: human oral; feature: human-associated habitat; material: dental | place: China | collected 2026 ... | reverse complement strand
TGATTGTATGTTAATATGAACAATATATAAAAAAGGATGTTTACGGAGGTTAGATTTATGGAAATGTTACAAGACGTAGTATCTAATATTAACAAAGTGGTCTGGGGTGTACCGATGCTTGTTTTATTGGTAGGTACCCATTTGTTCTTCACCTTTAGACTGAAGTTTATTCAAAGGCATATTTTCAAGGCAATCAAACTATCTGTTACGAAAGACTCTCACAGTGAGGGTGACATCAGCCAGTTCGGTGCTTTGGCTACGGCACTTGCAGCTACCATCGGTACCGGTAATATCGTCGGTGTGGCTACCGCTGTGGCTCTTGGAGGACCGGGTGCTGTACTGTGGTGCTGGCTTACAGGACTTTTCGGTATAGCAACCAAGTATTCGGAAGGACTGCTTGCTGTAAAATACAGGGTTAAAACTTCTGACGGTACTATGCTTGGCGGACCTATGTATGCACTTGAGCGTGGTGCAAAGATGAAATGGCTCGGTATACTTTTTGCAATATTTACCACTGTTGCCTGTTTCGGTATAGGAAATATGACACAGGCAAACTCAATTACCTCAATGCTTAAAACTTCTTTTAATGTAAATCCTTATATAAGCGGTGCTGTAATTGCAGTTGCAGCAGGTATAGTACTTATCGGCGGTGTTAAGTCTATAGCGAGAGTCTGTGAGTCCTTAGTTCCTTTTATGGCATTATTTTATGTGTTAGGTTGTATAACTGTATTATTTATTAATGCTCCTTATATACCTGAAGCTATTGTCACTATATTTACTCGTGCATTTACTGTTCAGGCTGCTGCCGGAGGATTTGTCGGATCTACTATCATAGCTGCAATGAGATACGGTATTGCAAGAGGACTTTTCTCTAATGAATCAGGTATGGGTTCAGCACCTATAGCTGCCGCTGCCGCAACAACATCAAACCCTGTTCGTCAGGCGCTTGTTTCTATGAGCGGCGTATTCTGGGATACTATAATAGTGTGTGCTTTAACCGGTCTTGTACTTGTAAGCAGCATAATCAAATATCCTGCACTCGGAAGCTTATCAGGCGGTGATTTAACCGCTATGGCATTTGAAAAAGTACACATTTTCGGAAGATATATTCTTGCTGTAGGACTTGTAACCTTTGCCTTTTCTACAATACTCGGGTGGGCATATTACGGTGAAAGAGCCTTTGAGTACTTATTCGGCAAAAAGCCCATGATACTTTTTAGAATAGTTTATTCAGTAGTAATATTTGTAGGCTCTGTAAGTGCAAACCAATTAGTTTGGGATATAGCCGATACATTCAACGCTTTCATGGCAATACCTAACTTGATCTGTTTGCTTTTACTTAATGGCGTAATCGTAAGTGAAACCAAGAAATATCTGTGGTCCGATAATGTAGACGGTGTTGATGATACCCCTATACCTCAGCTTGAAAAATAAACTTATGTTTTGCAACAATGAGCGATAAGATACGAAATCCCCTCCTACTTTATACAATGCGGGATTTATATATAACTTTATAAAGAATAACTAAAAGTACCGATGATGCTTTGTATACTTAAGGTAAACAAAACATTATCGGTACTTTTATTATTTATTCCGGCAAGCTTCCCTCATATATGCTACTTAACTAAGCATATACTGCACCCAAATTATTCATGCCATATATCCGGGCTTTCTCAATCTGTATTTTCTTCTTTAATAAAAGGCAATATTTTTATAATATCTACTATAACTGTATTCTCCGGGGGAAAGCTTCCTTTCGCATAAGCCCCCACATTTTATCTATATAACTTAAGGTATAAAAATTTTCATAGTAATGGTAATAAAAAGCTCCCTTAAGAGTCATCTCATATCCTTTCTCATCTTTTACCAAAAATCCAAGCACTCTTAAAAGCCAAAACTCAAGACCGTAGACCTTGTTAAGAGGTACGTTAAAAAATTCTTCAAATTCTTTGGGATCAAGTCTTGTACTGTATAATTTCCAAAAAAGATAGTAAACCATTCTTTGTCTTTTAACAAACCTGTTTGTAAGTGCGGTTGGCAAGATATTCGCATCTATCCTTTTACAATATTCCTCAACCGAGAAGGTATTTATCTTAAATTGCTTCTTAAAAAGACTTGTGGCAGAGCAGCCGAAACCGAAAAAATTATCTCTGGTCATAGATGAATATGAGGCATTCTTTACACTTGAAAAAGTCCAAATAGAATTTCTCTCATATCCCTTACTTAGGCAATACTTTGTAATCTTATCCAAAAGCTTTCTTTTTTCCTTTTTGGGCATAATGGGAACAGTACTTTTGGTAAATGTAAAATCAATCAGAGGATATATTGCTATATGATTGGCTCCATTATCAAATGCCATATCAATATCGTTCTTCAAGTCTTCAAAGGTCTGTGTAGGAAGCGCAAAAATAAAATCCATCGAAACGGTCTCAAACTCAACAGCTTTTAAAGCTTTTGACAAGGCTTCAATATCAAACTTTCTTCTTTGCAAAACCTTTTGATATTTATCTTGAAAAGATTGTATTCCTATACTTATCTTGCTTACCTTAGCCTGCTTTAGAGTCTCTAAAACAGAAGTATTTACATTGTCGGGATGCAGCTCTATACCTATACCTTCCGTTATAATAAAATGCTCTTCCAAGGCTGATATAACATCTTTTATACTCTCGGCAAGCAGTGCCGGAGTACCGCCGCCAAAATAAAGGCTGCTTGCCCTTCTCTTACCCTCCCACTGACTTCCGACCAAATGGATCTCTTTTATCAGAGCGGCTATATATCGCTTTGCCGCCTCTTCATTGTACAGACTCTTACAATAAGGACAGAAATTACATATGCTTTTACAAAAGGGTATATGCACATATAAACCAAAGCTTAAGTCCTTATCGTATGGAAGCACTTGGTCAAAATCATTAGTAAAAACAAAAGGCTTTACTGAGTGTGTCAAATACATCCTTGTCAAATCGGTAATCAAGCTCATAACTTCCTCCTTAAAATACTTTAAATCTTACTATTTTAATGTCTTTTCAATTTCAGCTAATGAAGTGTAGGGCAGTTCCATATCTTTTACATTACTCTTAACAAGGCTTTTTCCTTCAAGCTTATAAATATCTTCTTTGTAAATAATTCCCTCCTGAAAGGTTCTATACAGCACATAGGGCATATTTTCTTCTGAAGCATTAATAGGAAAGGTGTAATGCTCGTTTAATCTCTTTACATATATATAATCCTTGATAAAATAATAGTCTAAGGTAGCCTTACCGGTTTCACCATACATTACTATCTCATATCTGAGTACATTACCTTCTAAATCCGTATACCTTATCAGCTCGGCATCTGTTTCTTCTGATGTTTTATCAGTAATCGATATTTTTTTATTCCAAGCATCTGCAGCGAATTTACTGTAAAATTCACTTATATCATTGTCCAACTCGGTAAAACTTAGCTTTTTACCCTCTATATAAAGCCCGCCTTCCCTTTTACAGCCTACCGCAAGTAAGCTTAATAATGTAATCAATATTAAAACTTTGATACTTTTCTTCATAAATAAAATCCCTACCGTTCTTATCTTCTTATATTGATATTATTTCAGCTCTTCATCTATAACAATATCTATATCCGGCAAGTTCCTATCCCGTTTTACATTTTACTGCCATGTTTGCCGACGAACACAATCTCTAGTGTATAGTATCATTGACATTTAATTAATATCAGCAATAGTAGAGTAAGTCTCAACTTTCTTTATGATATATATGTTACAATCTATTAACAAAGCAACTAAAAGGCTAGATATCAACGATACACTATACTAGTCCGGTAATTTTTTCTTTTCCTTTTAATGAGAATATGTTGTTATTTATTATTTTAGCTTTTCGGCTATCTTCATCTATCACCCATTCATAGCCTTCCACTTCTTTTTCTCTAAATCCTTGTGATATCAAATTCGGAACTATATAGCTCATATAAAACTCATCCGCTGATTTAAAAATAAAGTTGTTATCTCTTTTTCTAAATTCCTCACAACTACCGTTAACAAGATCAAAAGTAGCATCAATTACTATACAGTCATCTCTAAATTCAAAATTATAATCAGCTCCTTTAACCGCATCCTGTTCCTTAAGATAATACTTTGCCTGTGCCTCTTCCTTGGAAGCAAGACCTAAAACTTCATAGTTTGCAGTAATGTGAAAGCTGAATTTATTTATAGCATCATCCTTATATTCCATTATATATGTTAAGCTACTTCCATCATGGCTGAGTTCATAAGCCCTTCTTTTGCTACCCTTAAAATCATCCTTTTTGACCTCAATATAGCCCTGATATATAAGATTTGCAGCTACCTTGCTCATAACATCATAGCCGTCTTTTCTAACGGCAATATCCCATCCTAATATTTTACATACTTTATTATATTCTTCAAAGCCCAGTTTCGTATAGTCATAGGTTACCACCTGAGAGTATTCCTCATCACCGACATCTATAACAACATCTATTCCGTCAATATCATTTATTATAGCTGCGTTTTTTCCGAACACTTTCTTTGCTTCTTCCCTATCGCTTTCCTCTATCTTTTCTCCTACAGGTTTATATCTTATGCTGGAAAACTCTGTTAATTTTAATATCTTATTATTCCTGTATTCATAAGTTAATATTTTTCGTACAATATTATTATTCCATTCACTTATGCGGGTTACATAAATAGCTGTAGAAATGTCCGTACTGTTTTCAGTATCCAAACTACTTTCTTCACTTTCCGATTCTTTATCCTCAGAGCTTTCTTCTTTGCTCTCTTTAGCATTATTCTCACTGCTGCTATCAGTACTTTCTTCACTTGTTCTATCTTCCTCGAATAATTTTTTATCTTCTTTGTTAGCTTTACTGCTTGAGCATGAAACCATGCATATAGATAAAACAAGCATTAATAATACTACAAATATTTTCTTCATACTCCCTCCTATATAATACTCACACCAATGTTTTACAGTACTTATAGATAATAACTATCATACCTTATAAGCTAATGTCAAGTAAATATTCCTCTTTCTGATAAATGCCGAATGTTTATAAAATAAATCGGATAAGAACGAACAATATTCTCTGTTATTTAGAATAAAAAGACTTAGCACATATAATGCCTTCTTTATACTATCTTTGCTATATAAAAAATGGGACTGTCATTTCCCGACAGCCCCTTAAAAATCCTATTCTCTTGTAACAAATAATGATATATTTTCTTTATACTTTTTATTTAAACCCAATTAGTCATAAAGCAAGATTGATATATCTTCGCTATCCATATTTTCTGAATTATACCACTTTGAACCGGTATCAACATCTGCAACCGCCTCACCGTTGGCTGCCTTTATTGCAAGCTCAACGGCATGATATCCCATCTGATAAGGATCTTGTGTTACAGAACCGAAAAACTGACCGTTCTTTATAGCTTCTTTTTGTGTCTTTCCGGCATCAAATCCCACTACATAGATATCCTTGTACTTTCCGCTTGTCTTATCAAGGTCGGTTGCATCGTTTGTTGCTGAGATAACTCCGTTTACCGCATCCTGATTGGCAGCAAATACCGCAACTAAATTATCTGTTGAGAATATGGTATTTGCAGCTGACTGTATATCACCGGCACTTGTTGAAGGAGGAACTGTTACAACGATTTTAATCTTTGCCTTGTTGGTACTCGGTATTGTCCAAACAGCCTGACCTGATACATCTACCGCTCCTGCCATGCCGTCAACTTTTTCAAGCTTTGACTTTAACTCTTCAATAAAACCGTCAACCCTCAGCTTAATTGAACCTGAGGTGGCATCCTGTGCTAAAATTCCGATAACAACAGGTTTATCCTCTGTTCCCTTTTTAACCGCCTCTAAAAATCCTTTATCCTCAGCAAGATTGCTTGCCACATTTGCTCCGGCTTTTTGATTGTCCGTAGCTGCGGTTGCCACTACCGCACCGGTTGTATCTCCCGGTATTCCCGAATCGAATCCTATAACAGGAATCCCTGCGCCCTTTGCTTTTGTCAAAGTTTCTTCAAGAGAGCTCGGGTCACACGCCGCAAGTACTATTGCGTCCGGTTTTTGATTTATAGCTGCTGCAACCTGCTCAACCTGCTGTGATACATTGCTTTCCGCATCCGGTCCGTTTGTAGTAACTTCTACTCCATATGCGGCTGCGGCATCAAAAGCTCCCTTAAAAGCCGCCTGATAAAATTGGTTGTTATAACTCTTTGAAATAACTACTATCTTTTTATTTCCGCCTGTAGCAGTACTTTGCTCTCCTTCAGAACCTGCCGCCTGTGTTTGAGCGCTGCTTGCCGCTGTGGTCTGCCCATCGGCATTTAATGACTCCTGAGATCTGCAACCTGCAAGCACACCCATTGTAAGCATAGCTGCTACAACACTTAAAATAACTTTTTTCTTCATATACTTTTCCTTCCCTTCACTTAAAATATATTTTGAAAATACCGGTTAAAAACTCAATTTCTTTAATAAATAATTGTAAACTTTTAACCTAAAGTACCTATTTACTTTCTACTTTTTAATCTTCTTCATTCTGATTACATCCACAAGTACCGCAAGCAATACTACAAGACCTATCAAAACATTTTGCCATTGCACCGGAAGTCCCATTGACAAAAGTCCCGCCTTTAAGACAGAAATAACAAATACTCCGATAATCGTACCTGACAGTGAGCCGATTCCGCCTGAAAGTGATGTGCCTCCGATTACACAGGCTGCTATGGCATACATTTCCTGACCGTTTCCGGTCTGCGGCGTGATGGTGCTGAAAGTTGCCGCATATATAATTCCTGCAAAACCTGCAAATACACCGTTTACAACATAAACAAGTATCTTCCAATTATCCGTCTTTATTCCTGAAAGTTCAACAGCCTCCTCATTACTTCCTATAGCATATGTATATCTTCCAAGTACTGTTTTATTAAGCAGTATCCACCCTATACAAAAGAATACTATAAGCCATACAATTCCTATCGGAAATCCGTTAACTTTATAAACCGCCTGCTTAAACCAACCGTCAGGGCTGTTTAGGCTCGGATAAGTCTGGGTCTGAACCTTTGCCACTACAGAACATATACCAAGTGAGATAAACTGCATACCCAAGGTTGCTATAAATGGCGGAAGATGAAGCTTTCCTACTAAAAGTCCGTTGCAAAGTCCGAATGCAGTTGCACTTAAAAGTACTATTAAAAGTGTGGCTACGATATGAATATGCCATACATTGTATGCAACACCTCCGATCAATGCACTTCCTACCATTACCGTACCGCAGGAAAGATCAATTCCTCCGGTAATTATAACAAAAGTCATACCTATAGCTATAAATCCGATATAATAAGATGAGTCCAGTATGCTTACCAATGTATCGGAGCTTAAAAAGTGCGTTCCGAATATTGCAAAGAATATGTATAACACAACCAAACTTCCGACAGCAATGAGCTTTTGTAGCCCCGGACCAAGTAAATAACTTTTGATATCCTTAAAACTCATAATCTACGCTCCTTATCCATGCTTTGTGGCAAATGTCATAATAGACTCCTGATTTGCCTCTTCTATATCTATCTCACCGGTAACCCTTCCCTCACACATAACCACCACTCTATCACTCATCTTAAGTACTTCGGTCAAGTCTGATGAAATCATAATTATAGATTTTCCTTCTTTTACAAGTTCATCCATCAAATTATAGATTTCCGCTCTGGCACCTATATCGATTCCTCTGGTAGGTTCATCAAATATCAGGACATCTACATCCCTGAATATCCATTTTGCAATTACAACTTTTTGTTGATTTCCTCCTGAAAGGTTCTTAACAAGCTGACCTACACCGGGTGTCTTGGTTTTTAACTTCTTTACATAATCCTCACTTACATTTTTTGACTTTCTTTCATCTACAAATATCCCTCCTGTAGTAACCTTATCGTATGAAGAAAGTACAGTATTATCCGTTATATTCAGTCCAAGTACAAGCCCGTATCTTTTTCTGTCTTCCGAAAGATACCCTATTTTGTTATTTATGGCATCACTTGTATGCGCTATATTTACTTTTTTTCCTTTTATGAATACCTCGCCCGATTCCTTCTCATCCGCTCCGCAAAGAAGCCTCATAGTCTCGGTTCTTCCCGCTCCGACTAAACCCGCAAAGCCGAGTATCTCTCCTTTTTTTAACTTAAATGATACATCCTTTACCTTGGATGATTTTAAGTTCCTTGCTTCAAGTATTACAGGTGCATCCTTTGCTACATTGCTCTTTTGCTTAGGCTCCTCTAATATCTCTCGTCCCACCATCATCCTGATAATATCTTTTACTTCACAATCGGCAACATATTTTGTGTCTATATACTCACCGTCCCTCATAACGCTGACCCTATCGGCAATTCTTTTTATCTCACCCAATCTATGTGAAATAAATACTATCGCCACCCCGTTTGCCTTAAGCTTTTCTATCTTTTCAAAAAGCTCAAGACATTCCGCCTCGGATAAAGAAGCTGTAGGCTCATCCATTATAAGGACTTTTGTAGATTCAAATGACATTGCCCTTGCTATTTCGACCATCTGTGCTTTGGCAACACTCAAATTCTTTAATAGATCGGTCGGCTTAACATCAATTCCAAAATCTTTGATAAGTACCTCGCACTTCTTATTTATCGTTTTGTCTGAGCAAAAGAACCCCTTACTCTCCCTTCCGATAAACACATTTTGAGCAACAGTAAGGTCATTCATCATGTTAAGTTCCTGATGTACTATTGATATTCCTGCTTGCTGTGCGTCTGAAACATCATTAAAGTGAACATCTTTGCCGAATAGCTTGTATGAACCGGTATAATCATTGTAAATACCTGTCATTACCTTTACAAGAGTCGACTTGCCCGCTCCGTTCTCTCCTACCAGAGCGTGTACCTCCCCTTCTCTAAGCTCAAAGTTACACTTTTTTAATGCATGTACTCCAGGGAACTTTTTGTCTATATCCTTCATCTCAAGAATTACTCTTTTAGACACATCTGTTCCACCTTTTTTCTCGGACATATCAGTTCCACCTTTCTATTGAATATAACTATAATTTAAAATAAATCTCATAAAAATACACCTGATAATAGTCATTGTTTTTTTATTACATTTGTCATATTTTCAGTATATCGTTAATATCTGACCTTATTACTACCGTGTTAACAGACTTTAACAAATATATAATCGTTTCCTTACACCTCCACTGCAAATCGAGTAGGAAAGCTTTAGCCACCTACTCGTTCGCGGGGCGGTGTTCGCTGCAAAGCAATGATTTCCTTACACCGCCCCTGCGATAAAAAAAAGCGGAAGTCTACAATACCTCCGCTTTCTTTTTTTAATTTTATATTTACCTTCTTTTACTTAAAAAATCAGATATTTCTATGTGTAACTCTGATAAAGCATTATCCAGTTTAACTCCGCTTTTTATGGCATCTTCTATTCGCTTATCAATTATATCGAATATATACTTATCGTCTCTGAACCTGTGCACTATAAAGGCACTTGGCAAAACTTTATCGGAAAGTATACACAGTTTCCTTACTGTTTCATCCGAAATAAGGTCATTTGAAAGTTTGGTTACCGGCATTGCATAGCCGGAATTTACAATTTCAGATTGAATTTTACTTGAAAGTACTATATCAATGAATCTTTTTGCTTTCTCCACATTATTAGAGTGCTTTCCGATACAAACATATACACACTCCGCCTTTGATATATTGCCCCCTTTTGGTCCTGCCGGCATTGCCAAAAAATCCACCTCATCCACAGGAAAGTTCATATTTATACACTCTGTGGCATTAAGCTTTTCAAATACTAATTTCCCTCCCCTAAAATCTCTCGGTGCTACCTTTGTTGATGTGCCTTCATTTAGTCTGTATACAAAATTTATTGCATTTAAGACATTCAATGAATTCAAGTAATCTTCTCTTCCCAAATAGTCTACAACTTTACCTCCATTTGAATAAACGGCGTCCTCCCAGTCGAATCCGTACTTTGAATTATCTTTATTAATCACTCTGCACATCCTTTGATAATCACTCCATGCCCATGCATCATTTACCTTGTCAATTCCGTAACCTCTGAGTAAACTTTTATTTACTGCCATCAAAGTAAAATCCGCTGCCACCGGTATTGCATAAATTTCTTCACCATACCCCGCATGTTTAACAAATTGTGCATCTATTTTTTTCTCATTACAAAAGTTTTCAAGTTCTTTGGCAACAACAATTTCTTTCATTATACCTTTGTCATAAAGTTCACTATAAAGTTGTGAGGTCATAAAAAAAACATCCGGTTCCTTTCCCCTAAGAATTGCGGAACTTATCCACTCATTATACTCATCTATAGTTACCTCTTGATGAAACTCAATACTTTCTTTGGGATATCGTGTTCTATATTCTTTAACTAAAGCTTCAAGTAAAAAACCTGCATCAGATGAAAAAGGGCTTTCGTAGAATCCCGCAACCTCAAGTACCTTATTACTTCTTGTCGGAAATAATAAAAATATGGGAAGAGTTAATATTAATGCTGCAAAAAGTATAAGAATTAATTTATTATATGTTTTCATAATTGTACACTGCTTTGAATTGCCCAAATGGCTAATTGTGTTCTGTCCCTTAAATTCAATTTTTCAAGTATATTGCTGAGGTAATTTCTAACCGTACCCTCTGATAATGAAAGTTCCCCTGCTATCTCCTTGTTGGACAAGCCCTGGCTGACCAATGTGATGATTTTCTTCTCGGTTGTATTTATATCTTTCTTGCCAAGTTCATTTACCTCAATATATAATTTACTTTTAGCTATATTCGCAAATAAATTTACAACTTTTGATGCAATATCTTCATTAATCATTGCACTGCCCTTATACACCTTGTGTATGGCTGTTATCAATTCATCTACCGATATTCCCTTTAAGAGATATCCGCTTGCACCGTCTCTTAAAGCCTTAAATATGTACTCATCATCATCAAATGTGGTTAGTATGATTATTTTTACCTGAGGATATTGATCCTTAATTATTCTTGTACATGTAACTCCGTCCATTTTGGGCATTCTGATATCCATAATAATTATATCCGGCAAACTTCCCCTTATAAATCTGATAACCTCCTGTCCGTTCGATACGGCTCCGATAAGCTCTATTGTATCTTGATTGCCAAGTATTATCTCAAGGCTTTTCCTTACAAGTTCCTGATCTTCTGCAACTAAAACCTTTATTTTCGAGTTTTCTTTCATCAGTCCGCCCTCCCCCATCTGATTGGAATGTCAGCTTCAACAAAAAATCCTTCATCACTTACAAACTTAATTCTTCCATTTAAAAGGGCAACTCTTTCTTTCATATGAGCCAAACCGAAGCCCTCTTCAATATTTTTACAACCGATTCCGTCATCTTTTATTCTTATTTTGACCGAGCCGTTTATATAATTAACATAGACTTCTATATGTGAAGCATGACCATGTCTTACGGAGTTTGTCAGGCATTCCTGTACGATTCTATAAATTGCATCTTCTTCATCATCTGAGAACGAATCACTTTCACTTAAGTTACATTCACAACTAACTCTTGCAGCCTTTGTTTTATTAAATGATTCGACTATTCTTTCTATAGCTTGTAAAAGACTTTTGCTTTCCAAATCATCCGACTTTAACGCCGATACCGAGCGCCTTATATCCTTAAGCCCCTGTGAAGCCGCATCCTGTGTAATCTTAAGTTGCTTTTTTGCATCCTCCGGTGAAATATCAATAAGCATCAGACAAGCACCAAGACTTGCCGATATTCCCGTAAGCGTATGACCTATAGTATCATGTATCTCTTTAGCAAGCCTGTTTCTTTCCCTAAGTTTTGACATCGTAGCCGCTTCCTTTGAATACTCCTCAAGCTTTACATTTGCCACTTTCAGGTTAGAGTTTACTTTGTCAAGGTAATCATTTAATTCACTTATTCTGTCATACTCTCTCTCCTGAGTTCCCATAAGTCTCATTACATAAAAAATAAATAATACTACCGTAACAGCCGGTATAAAGGTCTGTAAACCGTTAATGACTTCCCCTACACTACTGCTGTAATAAGTAATATAATTTGATAAACTCAAATTTGTGCTGAATAAATTCTGTGCCCCTATCCATACATAAAGCATAGCTATAATACAAGATACCGCAACTTTTAGAGCTATACTACAATCAGACACCAAAAAATCAGCTAATAGAATTAAAAATAAACTTACACATGAACCGTTTATAACAAATACCGCACCTATACAAAAAAATATCTTCACGATAAGCATTATTATTTGTAGACTTTCAGACTTAAATATTTCTTTCATCATCATTAATAAGAGAATCCCCAGCGAGAAAAACATTCCCAAATAAAGCCCCTTAAACGGCGATATCAAAAGACG
>ERZ773009.2267-NODE-2267-length-12434-cov-13.362549_pt1 | contig 12434 bp, 6 predicted proteins | sample MGYA00580663_ERZ773009 | MGnify/ENA primary metagenome ERZ773009 (study PRJEB29015, sample SAMEA2737969) | human oral metagenome | biome: human oral; feature: human-associated habitat; material: dental | place: China | collected 2026 ... | reverse complement strand
TATAGTCAACTATATTTACAATATCAAATTTCTTTTTAATCTGTTCTGCCTTGTGGTAAGTTCTATTTGTTATATAGATATTTTTTAATTGTTCTTTTGTTAATAAAGTTAGAATATCCTGAGCAAGCTCCCCAATACCCAAAATAAAAATATTTTTATCTTCTATGCTAGGAAATTTAGATTTTATAAATTTTAAAGATATTGCTTCCAATGATAGTGCGTTATGAGCAATCATTGATTTTGTTCTAAATTTCTTCCCTAATTCTATTGCTTTATTAAAAATAATATTTAAAAATTTTGAGCTATGTTTATTTTCAAGTGCTTCAGCATAAGCACCTTTGACTTGAGCTAAGATTTGATCTTCACCTTTTATAACTGAATAAAATCCACAACCAACTTTAAATAAATACTCAATAGCTTCTACTCCACTTTTTACAATCATATCAACTGAAAATAAATTTTTAATTTCATTGATATTTATATTTGAATTTAATTCAATATAAAATTCTGTCCTAAGACAAGTTGATAAATTAATATAGGCATTTATTTTTTTTTCTGCATATAAATTTTCAATAATATACTTAGGTCTTGTTCTCATAAAATTTTCTCTTTCAAGTAAAGATAAATTTTCATGAGAAGTTCCTATAACAATGATATTTTCTAAGTCTAACATTTCTCATTCCCCTTAATTATAAAAATTTCCTTGTATATTATATACTATTTTAGGAATAATTTTAAGAATATTTTAATTTATGAATAAAAATATTTTTTTTAAAAGTTCTAGTATCTATGTTATAATTTTAATAACAATATAAATAAAGAGGAAAAAAATGAAAAAATATATAGTAGAACATGAATATGATGGTTATGAAATTGGAACTTATTTAAAAGAAACAAAGGGTTATTCAAGCAGAGGTTTGAGAAATTTAGAAATCTATTTGAATGGAAAAAGAATAAAAAATAATGCAAAGAAAATAAAAAAATTAAATAGAATAGTAATAATTGAGAAAGAAAAAAGTACAGGAATAAAAGCTATGGATATTCCTATTGATATAGCTTATGAAGATGAAAATCTACTTATAGTCAATAAAGAACCATATATCATTGTTCATCCTACACAAAAAAAAGTAGATAAAACTTTAGCAAATGCTGTTGTAAATTATTTTGAAAAAACTTTAGGAAAAACATTGGTTCCTAGATTTTATAATCGTTTAGATATGAATACATCAGGGCTTATAATAATCGCAAAGAATGCTTATACTCAAGCTTTTCTACAAGATAAAACAGAAGTTAAAAAAACATATAAGGTTATTGCAAGTGGAATAATAGAAAAAGATGATTTTTTTATTGAAATACCTATTGGAAAAATAGGAGATGATTTAAGAAGAATAAAACTTTCAGAAGAAAATGGAGGAAAATCTGCAAAAACTCACATAAAAGTTTTAGAAAGAAACTATGAAAAAAATATTACTTTTCTTGAGGCAAGGCTATATACTGGTAGAACTCATCAAATAAGAGCTCATTTATCGCTCATAGGTCACTCTTTAGTAGGAGATGAACTTTATGGTGGAAATATGGAAATAGCAAAAAGACAAATGCTTCATGCTTTTAAATTAGAATTTCAAAATCCAAAAACATTGGAAAATTTAAAAATCGAAATCGATATTCCTATTGATATGAAAGAAGTTTTAAAGTAACATTGGTTAAGTTTTGAAATTGTGGTAAAAAAATAATCATTTTTAAGATAAAAATATATCCGTATAGAATTTGACATATGTTTAAAAAAAGTATATATTTACAATAAGAACAATCAAGTTTATTTTAGTTAATTTTTGGTTTTATTTATAAATAGTAAAGTAAAAATTTTAGGAGGTAAAAATGGCAGTAAAAGTTGCAATTAATGGATTTGGAAGAATAGGAAGATTAGCATTAAGAGTTATGAGTAAAAATAAGGATTTTGATGTTGTTGCTATCAATGACTTAACTGATGCAAAAACATTAGCACATCTTTTTAAATATGATTCAGCACAAGGAAGATTTGATGGAACTATTGAAGTTACAGATGATGGTTTTGTAGTAAATGGAGATAGCATAAAAGTATTTGCTAAAGCTAATCCAGAAGAATTACCTTGGGGAGATTTAGGAGTAGATGTAGTACTTGAATGTACAGGTTTCTTTACAAGTAAAGAAAAAGCAGAAGCTCATATTAAAGCAGGAGCTAAAAAAGTTGTAATTTCTGCACCAGCTACTGGAGATTTAAAAACAGTTGTTTATAATGTAAATGACAATGTATTAGATGGAACAGAAACAGTAATATCAGGAGCTTCTTGTACAACTAACTGTCTTGCTCCAATGGCAAAAGTTTTAAATGATAAATTTGGAATTGTTGAAGGATTAATGACAACTATCCATGCTTATACAAATGACCAAAATACATTAGATGCTCCTCATAAAAAAGGAGATTTAAGAAGAGCAAGAGCTGCTGCTGAAAATATAGTTCCTAATACAACAGGAGCTGCAAAAGCTATTGGACTTGTTATTCCTGAATTAAAAGGAAAATTAGATGGAGCTGCTCAAAGAGTACCTGTTATAACTGGTTCAATCACTGAACTTGTAACAGTGTTAGAAAAAGAAGTTACTGTTGAAGAAATTAATGCTGCTATGAAAGCTGCAAGTAATGAATCATTTGGATATACTGAAGAAGAATTAGTATCAAGTGATGTTATTGGAATTAGTTTTGGTTCATTATTTGATGCAACTCAAACAAAAGTTTTATCAGTTGGAGGAAAACAATTAGTAAAAACTGTTGCTTGGTATGATAATGAAATGTCTTATACTTCTCAACTTATTAGAACATTAAAGAAATTTGTTGAAATTTCTAAATAACAAAATTTACAATACAATATTTAGCAATTAAATAGTGGAACATTAGTTTGTTCCACTTTTTTAAAAATTAGTAAGGAGAACAACTATGAAAAAACTTATAACTGATTTAGATTTGAATAATAAAAAAGTTCTTATGAGAGTAGATTTTAATGTTCCTATGAAAGATGGTAAAATAACTGATGAAAACAGAATTATTCAAGCATTACCTACAATAAAATATGCCTTAGAACATAATGCTAAACTTATTTTATTCTCTCACTTAGGAAAAGTTAAGACTGAAGAAGATAAAGCTACAAAGAGTTTGAAAGCTGTTGCTGAAAAATTATCAGAACTTTTAGGAAAAAATGTTATATTTATACCTGAAACAAGAGGAGAAAAATTAGAATCTGCTATTAATAATTTAAAATCTGGTGAAGTTTTAATGTTTGAAAACACAAGATTTGAAGATTTAGATGGTAAAAAAGAATCTAAAAATGATGCTGAATTAGGTAAATATTGGGCAGGATTAGGAGATGTTTTTGTAAATGATGCTTTTGGAACTGCTCATAGAGCCCATGCCTCTAATGTAGGTATTGCAGAAAATATTGGAAATGGAAACTCAGCTGTTGGTTTCCTAGTTGAAAAAGAATTAAAATTTATAGGTGAAGCAGTAAATAATCCAAAAAGACCATTAATTGCTATTTTAGGTGGCGCAAAAGTTTCTGATAAAATAGGAGTTATAGAAAATTTATTAGTTAAGGCTGATAAAATTTTAATTGGTGGAGCTATGATGTTTACTTTCTTGAAAGCAGAAGGGAAAAATATTGGAACTTCATTGGTTGAAGATGATAAATTAGACCTAGCTAAAGATTTATTAGCTAAATCAAATGGAAAAATAGTTTTACCTGTTGATACAGTGGTTGTAAATGAATTTAAAAATGATGCTGAATATTCTACTGTTGATGTGGATAGTATTCCAAATGATAAAATGGGACTTGACATTGGTGAAAAAACTGTTAAACTATTTGATAGTTATATAAAAACTGCTAAGACTGTTGTATGGAATGGACCTATGGGAGTATTTGAAATGTCTAACTTTGCAAAAGGAACAATAGGAGTATGCGAATCAATAGCAAGTTTAACTGATGCAGTAACAATAATAGGTGGAGGAGATTCTGCTGCTGCTGCAATTAGTTTAGGATATGCTGATAAGTTTACTCATATTTCTACTGGTGGAGGAGCATCTCTAGAATTCTTAGAAGGAAAAGTTTTACCAGGAGTTGAAGCTATATCAAATAAATAAAATAAGGAAGGAGAATAATCTATATTAAGATAGGTTAGTGTGAAATTATGAAAAATTTAAAAAGTTTAATGGCAATTTCTTTTGCAGTTCTAAGTCTAGGAAGTTTCGCAGCTGATAAAGTATATGAAGCTAAAGCAGAGGCAAAAGGTTATAATGAAGAAGGAGTACCTATAGTTCTAACTGTAAAAGCAATTAAAAAAGATGGTAAAGTGGTTGTTACTGATATAGTTGCTAAACATCAAGAAACTGATAAAATTGGTGCAGTAGCAATAGAAAAATTAATAGAAGAAGTTAAAAAAAATCAAAACTATAACAAATTAGATAATGTTGCAGGAGCTACTTCTACTTCAGCAGGTTTTAGAAGAGCAATTAGAAATGCTGTTAAAGATATTGAAAAACAAAATTAAAATAGGAGTAATCAATGAATTTTAAAGATTTTGGAATTAGAGAATGGCTAGTTATTGTTTTTATTATTTTAGGTCTAGCAGCTTTTGCTTTTGAGGATATCTTTAAGCCAAAAATATATTATGCTGAAGGAACTGGAATAGGTTATATTGGTGATATTACTTTAAAAGTTAGTGCCTATAAGAAAAGTGACAAAACAATTAGAGTTACTAATATTGAAGTTGAACATGCTGACACAGATGAAATTGGTGGTGTTGCTGTACAAAAATTAGTTGAAGAAATTAAAGCAAAACAAAGATTTGAAGATTTTGATTTTGTTGCAGGAGCAACTTTTACATCAGAAGGTTTTAAAGAAGCTTTAACTATGGCTATTGATGATATAAAAAATCAAGAGTAATTAATAATTAAAATAATTTAGAGAATTTTTTAAGTATAGAAACTTATAGAATTCTCTTTTTTATTATAAAAATAAAGAAGGTTGGTATAATAGGGTAGAACTTTCCTATTATACCAACCTTCTTCTGGGAAATAATAATCTATACTACACTAGTGTTAGTGATATATTTATTAGAATATAATTCTTAATCCTAGTCCACCTCTTAGGTTTTCTCCTTTTGTATCATATCCTACATTTGCAGTTACTCCAACTCTTGTGTTATCCACTCCAACATTTAAGTCAAATTTTACATTGCCTTTTCTGTCTTCTTTTTCTCCTCTTATGTTGAACCAATCTGCTGTTGTATCCACTACTCTCGCTTTATTCTTTCCATTTGCCACTCTTCCTAACTCATTTTCATAAGCTACTCCTAGTGTTGTTCTTAGCGCTTTCATTCCAAAGTAGTGTTTAAATCCTAATTCTGCTCCTATTTCTGGTCTTACTGAGAAGTATTGATTTTGTTTTACTTCTAGTTTGATTTCTCCTGATTTTTCTCTTATCTTTGATACTCTTGCATATTCTAGTTTTAATGCTGCATATGGTCTTAATGTGAAGCCTTCACTTAATCTAAATTCTTTTCCTATTTCATTTCTTACTCCTATTCCATAAGTATAGTATTTAGATTTTGCATTGAATATTTCATCTACCACTAAGAATTTTCTATGCATTCTGTTACGTCCTACAAAAATATCTCCTGATATTGTCCAATTCAAGCTATTATTATCATCAAATGGTACTGATTTCAATAATCCTACCTTTGCTTGTAACATTTCTTCTTTTGATCTTCCTATATCTTTAAACTTAAATGTATTATGAACTATACCTGTGTACCATCCTGTACCTCTTCCAAGTTTGATATCTTCATTTTCATGTACATAAGCTACTCCATATGCATTGTTCTTATAGTCTATAACTCCTGCTGTATCTGTCTTGTATTCTCCATTAGTTCCAAATGTTTTTATTTTATTTGAATCTTTTGAAGCTGTTCTCCATTCATCTCTTAGATAATTAAATTCTTTATCTAAAATTATTCCTGTTGCTTGTACTCTTTGTTGTACATTTGCATATTGGTGTCCCATCATTTCATCTATTGCTTGGAAGAATAGAATTTCTTCATTCTTTCCTATTCCATTTAATTTTTGGAATACTTGGTTTTCTTTTGTTCCTATTCCTTCAACTCCATATCTTTGTTCTAATCCATCTAAGAAATTATATGTATCTTTACTATCCACTGGTGTTGATTGATTTCCTGCCCAATGTGTATAAGGAATCTTAGCTAAATATGCATTTTCTATTGTTCCGTTAGATTGATTTTGTGCTATATTAGCAACCCAAGTTAATGAACCTGAATAAATATTCCATTTTTCTATTTGTGGATTGTTTAAAATAGACTCATTATATGGTTTTAAAATATTATCTCCTATTCTAATATATTTACTATTTGTAGTTTCTGTTGCTTCCACTCCAATAATTAAATCAGCTCTTTTTAATCTACTTAAAGCATTCAATCCTGTAATTGGTTTTGTAAATTTAGTTCCTGATGTATTTATATACATACCAATAGAAGACACTTGTGTTTCTTCAAGTGTAAGTTTTTTAGTATCTACAAGTTCTGGAACTTTAACTTGTCCTCCAACTTTGATTGTTCCTTCTGTTGCACCTGCTGGAACATCAATAGAAACATTTCCTACTGTTTTATTTAAAGCCTTAGGTCCACTTGGAGTTTTTTGATTTTCTGCACCTTCTCCTTTAATTTCAAAAGTTCCATAGTTTTCAAAAACTCCTAAACTTTCTCCTTCATCAGCACTTCTTAATACACCCAAAGCATTTGCAGCATTTAATCTAACTACTCCTGTTGATTCATTTACAAATCTTGCTCCATTTTTTACAACAATAGCTGTTACATTTCTTACACCAACTGTATTTGTGATTGTACCATAGTTATGACCAACTGCTTTATCTGTCAAATATACTCCAGTAGTATTATTTTTATTTAAATTGATATTTCCATGATTTACTACTGTTGTTCCATCTCCACTACCATACATTCCTATACTATATTCACCATTTACATTAATAGTTCCTCTATTAATTATATTTCCAGTGGTTTGTTCTGGTCTTTGAGAAATAGGTTTTTCTAAATCTTTCTTTGTCCAAGTATAACCTGCTGCCATTCCAAGCCCATACTCATCTTCACCTGGAACAGAACCTCCTACTGTAATTACTCCATTTCTATTTTCAATAGTTCCACCTTTAATACTGTACACTCCAACATTTCCTGTTCCTGTTCCAAAATTCATATTTCCATTATTAATAACATATCCAGCTGAATATAATCCATAGTTATTATTACCTGTTGTAGTAATATTAGTATTATTTGTAACTTGTGGATTAGCAAAATTTCCACTTGTATCTTTTGAATAAATGTATACTGAATTATTTTTCAAAGTAACATTTGAAATATCACTATAAATTTTATTTCCTGTTCCTACATTAACAAAACCAAAAGAACCCTTATTATTACCACTTGAGCCATCTCCAAGATTCATTTTAAATGGATTTGATGCTGTTATAGTACCATTATTTCCAGCTATATAAACTCCTACTCCATCTTTTCCAACATTTATACTTCCAGATTCAAGGTATCCATTTCCATTTGCTGTATAGACACCTATTCCATTTTCTCCTGTTTCAATAATACTATTTGGATGAGTTGCTGAATCTCCATTAGAAAAATCTTTACCATAAATTCCTATTCCATTTTTACCAACAGTTATTTTTCCTATATTCTTCAAAATATCTGTACCTGCTGTATACATTCCAATATTTGGTTTTGTAGGATTTAAAGAATCTTCTAAACTAATATTACCTTTATTTGTTATATTAGAGTTAGATGCTAAAATACCAAAACCTAATGTATTTGTATTTTTTATTGTAATATTTCCTTCATTTATAAAATTTCCATCTTTTGAATAGATTCCTATCATTCCTTTTGTAGCATTTGAAACATTTTCTACATTAATATTTAATTTGTTTGTTGTATTTGCTCCTTTAAAATATGCTCCTGTTCCTACTGCTGTTGCTGAACCTGTATATCTTACATTCATTGTTCCTGTTGAAGTATCAGTATTTTCAGCATAAACTCCTACTCCATTATCTTTTATTTGGAAACCATAATTTGTCAAAAGATTTATTCTAGAATCTTTTGCATATACTCCTATTCCTTTTTTACCAACAGAAATATGATTTGTTCCAGTTCCTGTTAAATTAATAGTAGCTTTCTTAGTAAGAATTCCAATACTTTCATCACCTAATTCTAATGAAGCTTTATTATTTACTACTGCATTTTCTTTTGTAACATGTCCATTAAAACTATTATGTGGATATGCTGGATTTACATTATTATCTGCATAAATTCCTATTCCCTTTCCAGCTATCTTAATTTTTCCTTCATTTGTAATATCTATTGTTTTTATTGTAGAAGATAAATTTCCTCCACTAGTTGCTACTAACTTACTAATTAATTTATCTGTTCCATAGTCTTGAGCTGTTCTTCCTGAAAGAAAAGCAGATATCCCTACTCCATAGTTAGATGAAGATGTTATATCAATCACTCCATTTGCTTTATTAGTAATTTTACTTCCATTAGTTCCATACAATCCTATACCATCATTCATTTTAACTAAACTGTTATTTTCAATAGTTCCATGATTAACTCTAATTCCAGTAGAGCTAGAATTTGCTCCACCAATATTTACTGTTCCATTATTGATATATGCAGTTTTACTATTATCAACTGTATCTTTTATAGAACCTTGGCTTAATCCCTTACCTGCATTAGAAGTAACTGAAATTCCACTATTAATAGTTACTTTTTCATTTCCCATAATTATACTATTGAATACATCTGATTTGGTATCTAAATCTACATTATGAGCAAGTTTAAATTCACCATTAGTATAGTATACTTTATATGTATGTCCATTTTTATCTAACATGTGATACTTCATAATACTTTGAATACCACTTTCAAAATTTGCACTTCCAGTCCAAGTTTCAGGAGCATGGTTATTTACTGTTTTTAAAACAACATCATCTGTAAGAAGTTTTATAGTTACATATTTCATCCCATTATATTTTGTTGGTACAGAACCAGTTTCATAGACAGTTTTAGAATTATAATAAGAAGTATTATTTTCTTCTTGTGGAAGTATTATCCCTTTTGACATATTAATAGTAGTATTTTTTGTAAAATCAATTCTTCCTGTTGAATCTGCATAAAAAAGTCTGGAATTATTCTTTGTAATATTGATAGTTCCTCCATCTAATCTAGCATAACCACCTTCTGTTGCAACCATTCCTCCAACAGTTCCTGCATTAATAATATCATTTCCACTTAATAATTTTGCTGTTGAATTTGCACCTTTTGCAAAAGCTCCTATTCCGTTTATAGTTACTTTTTTATTTATTTCTACTTCTCCACCAGATTCAGCAAAAGCTGCTATATTTTTAAATTTATTATCATCAGAAGTTGTATTTTTATCTACTGCTTCAACTTCTCCATCTATAGTAACTTTTCCTTTATTTCTTGCATATCCTATAATAGCTCCATAGTTGACTGCTGTTGTCTTTCCTTTGGCATTTACAATACCTTGATTATCTCCCATATAGGCTATACCTTCTTTTGCTGTCATAATTAAAGGAATATGTACATTAATTGCAGAAGATTGCCCTTCTAATGCAGCTGCTGTTGAATCAGGTTTTTGATCATTATTGTCCTTTAAATATTTTTCTGTTGTTCCTAATTTATGTTCTGATTGTTTCCAAACTCCCTCTGCATAAGTAATTACTGTTCCAGTAGCTGCTTCATCTTCTTTGGTATTTTCTCCATTAATTCCATCTGTAAAAGAAGTTGAAGAATTTTTTATATAATGATGTGTAGTTGCTTTTCCTATATCAACAACACTTCCTAATTTAGAGATTACCATAAATCCATTTTTAGAATATTTTCCAAAATGAATATCTATTTTACTAATTTCTAAATTATGTATTTTATCATTATCTAAAGAGGCAAGTCGTTTATAATCACTATTACTTATATCACTTGGTAGCTGTGAGTATCCAGCTTTATTATGAGGTACTCCTAAATCTCTTGTTGGACTAATTCCTGTTCTTTGTCCAGATTGTACAAAAACTCCAACAGCACCATCTACTGTTGCATCTGTATAACCTGTTTTATTAAGTTTTCCTTCTGAAGTTGGGGTACTTGTCCCAATTTTAGCAGCTATATCTATTTCACCTTGATAAATTCCTATGTAAGAAGCACTTCTAATATAGCTCTTTCCATCTTCTGCATTTCTATGATTTGGCTCCCAAGATTTAGGATTAGGACCTCCCATTTTACTTCCAAAGAATAATCCTACATTTTCATCTCCTAAAAGATTAACTTTGGATAATTGTATCTTAGATTGCATTTTTTGATGAGTAGCTGTATTATAATATGTTTTTTGATAATAAGTATGTTCCCAGTTTGGAACATAACTCATTCCAGAATACACAATATTTGAAGCTCCATAAGAATTTATATCTCCATCATTTTGTATCCATCTTGCCCCTGAAATTCCAGTAGATAAATATACATTATTTCCTGAACCATGTAAATTAACATTTGTTGTTCCTTCTAATGAACCTATATAATAAGGTCTTCTTCCAGAATCAGTATATCCTTCTGAAATTGTTCCCCAAGCTGATGGCATAATATAGAAAACCGAATTTTCTTTTCCATAAACAGTAACTTCTGTATTTGTCATTTTTACTTTTCCATTTCTCCATGTTTCAGAAGTTAAAAATCCTGCTCTTCCATATAAGTATGCTTTTACATTTTCAACTTTAGTATCTAACAGAGTATGAACACCTATTGTTCCTAATGTCGGTCCTCCTAATGTATCAGAACCCCCTGAGTGTCCACTACCAGCATCTATATATCCATCAGAACCATCTCCAAAATACCCTCTAACAAAAAATGTTAAATTACTTAATTTAGAACCACTTCTATACAAGATATTTGTCGGACGCTTAGCGTGTTCAGTGATTAGACTTCCTGAAAAATTATTTCCTTCATATGCTCCTGTTTTTAATGCAGGTCTTCCATTTTTAGGATCTAATCTTACAGAATTTGGATCTATCCCTGCATATAAAGTTTTACTATCTACATCTTTAAAGTTTTCAACAGTAAGAGATGTGTGATCAGTAGTAGTTTTTAAGTTAATATCATTATTATTAGCATTAAAGAAAAATCCAGTAAATGGACTTGCATTTGGTTTTACAATGCTTATTTGTTTACTAGGAGCTTTTGGTTCTGGTAAACTCAAACTTGGTGCTAGTGCCTGATTAATATCTGGTTCAGTCACAGTTGGCGCTTTTGGTGGTATAAAATCCAAAGAAATAGGGCTCTTTTGTATACTCTTTGGTTTTATTGCAGCATTGATTTCTATTGTTACTATTGGTTCTTGTCTTGGAGTTGTACTTGCTAAACCATAACCTGAACCTAATCCATTTCTAGCATTTGAAGAAGCTGAATAAGGATTTGTTGAAGTAGCTAGTTCCTTATATTTTTCACTTAAAGGAGATACAACTCTTTCAAAAAAATTTGTACTTCTTGTGAATACTCCTTCAAATGGATATTTTTCAGCCTTATCCCCTTTACCCTTATATGCACCATTCCATTTGCTATACATATAGTTTAATCCAAATTGCCATGAAGCCCAAGGAGATTTTACCACTTGATCCCCTTGTTCCATTAATTGAATTAATTCTAATCTTAATCCTTTTAATGTTTTTTGATTTTCTGCTCTTGCAGAGTCTACTTTTGATTGTAGATTTCCTACTGAATTTTTTAGATTTTCTTTTGATGAAGCTATTTCCTCTCTTGTAAGGATTGTATTTTGAGTGCTTTCATTATTTATTTCTTCTGAAAATGCACTCCCTCCCAACATCAAAAATAGTATTGCTAAACCTAGTGAGTACTTTACTGTCTTACATCTTTTTGCTATTGAACGCAAGGTATTTTCAATCTTATATAGATTATTATTTCCCATATTGTTTTTCTCCCTCCTTATTTATTTTCAACAGACATTGGTACAGTTTCTCTTTGAACTAACTTAAATTCAACCCTTCTATTTTGTGCTCTTCCTTCTTTTGTTGCATTAGTTGCTATTGGTTGTTCTTCTCCCATTGCTTCTATTCCAACTATTCTATCTTCAGCTAATCCAAATTCTAATAACTTAGCTTTTACACTTTCAGCTCTTCTTCTTGAAAGTTTAAAGTTATATGCATTACTTCCTATTGAATCAGTGTGTCCAACTATTGTCATTTCATAGTTGTTTTGTTCTACAAATTCTTTTATATTCTTTAATAAATCATAAT
>ERZ773009.2262-NODE-2262-length-12457-cov-4.654894_pt1 | contig 12457 bp, 6 predicted proteins | sample MGYA00580663_ERZ773009 | MGnify/ENA primary metagenome ERZ773009 (study PRJEB29015, sample SAMEA2737969) | human oral metagenome | biome: human oral; feature: human-associated habitat; material: dental | place: China | collected 2026 ... | reverse complement strand
CGAACTATCTGGCGATTCCCGTCAAGGAGACGACGGACTGGTGCTTCTTTCCCGACGAGGCGGGCGTCATCCGCCGCATGGCGGTCGGCGGCAAGGACTGCTGGAAGATGGTCGGCATATCGTATTGGACGGCTGAGGACGGCAGAAAGCTCCAAGCCTCGCTCAAGCGACTCTATGCGACGCCTGGCGGGGCGGCACGTTACTGGGACGAGGCGGCTCTGTCGGCGGACATTGAGGATTTCTGCGTGCATGTGCGTGCATGCACGGCGGATGACGTGCAGGAGATCGATACGTTGGCGGAGCTGGAAGCGCTGAGACGGGAGCATGGGGAAAGGAATGAGAAGTAGTGGTCACGCGGGCATTTCCATCGGGCAGTCCGAAAGGGGCAGAGATTTTTCAGGCGTTGCTGCAAAAGAGTCTGAGCGATACATATGATGAAGAGTTCTTCAAGCTTCTTGAACGGTATTGTCAAATGTATCCCTTATCAGAAAAGCCGGCGCTGTTCCTCGCTTTCTGCGCCATGAGCAAGGGATATTTCGACATCGCCTTGGGGCAGGCAAGAGCTGCAGAAAAAAAGCGACGCATATCCCTTCCTGCATGGGAAGTTCTGATCGCGTGCTGCTCGCGGCTGGGAAAGATGCGTGAGGTTGTCGCTTACAATGGGATGGCGCGTGCTTTCTACCAGCGCCCGATGACGCTTTCTTTGCCGCATGAGGAGTTGGAACACTTTTTAGAGGTGCTTTCGCGCACCATGAGTTCTCCTCTTTACGCGCCGTTCGTCACGACGAGAGCCTTTTGGGACGGAAGCATCTCCTATCGTCCCGGAGTCTTCGCAGGCGAGTTTCTTCCCACGATTCTTCAGCAGGAAGAATGGCCGTATTGGGCAGGCGCTTATATTGCTGAGGAGCCGCTGAACGAGAAGGGGTGGCTTTTGGAAAGAGTGAAGCAAGAACCGGAGTTTGCTGCGAACCAAGGCGCCGAATTCGTCTTCGATCTCATGCGTGCAAAGAAGGTGCAGGACATCTCGTTTTCTTCGAGAAACGGCGTGTGGCTTCTGCCGGCAGCCGGTCTGTCGTCAGGACAGGAAGTGAAGTTTGCGGGAGAGATGCCAGAAGGAATTTCGCCTTTGGCGTACAATGCGTTCACCTTCTTTCGCGTGGAAAAAGATATGCGGCTGTTTTCTGAAGAACCGTGGATTTTGGGACAGCCGATTCGCTTGGGGCACAGTCCGCATCGGCATCGCTTGGTGCTGAACATCCTTGTCGACGCCCTCAGCTGGGGCGAGATCAAACGGGAAGGCTATAGCTCTGTACCCAACCTCATGCGATTCTTCTCCAGGGGCATTATATTCGACAATTATTATTCGGCTGCGGAGTATACATATCCGTCGTTAGCCGCGATGGAGACGGGGCTTTATATGCATCATCTGCAGGTGTTTGACAATTGTTTCGGCGGTGAGATTGATCCTGGCATCAAAACGCTTTCGGAGGGAGCGGCGGAGCTTGGATACTATTGCGTCAACGTCATGGGATCCTCGGAGGGGGTCTACAACGGCGTCACGCGCGGCTTCCATCGGCTTATCGTCAATCCCAACAACTTGTCCGTGCATGAAGCTGTGGAAAGGGCAATCCGCCAGATTGAGGCGTTCGACGAGTGTGACCAATATGTTTTCCTGCATTTTGCTGATACGCATACGCGTTCGATTCTCGCTGACGCACTGCCTCTCACGACGCAGACGCACCTGCCACTGGAAGAGCGGACTCTGGGCGCGGAGGGTGAACAGACGAGCGTCTTTCTCTCGGAACGTGCCATTTATTCCCATGCCAATCGAGAGGGGATACGTCGAGTGGATCGGATCCTAGGGGAGTTTTTTTCGTATCTGGAGAGCCGCTTTGCGCCGGAGGAGTATGTGGTTCATCTCTATTCTGACCACGGGGTTCCCGTTTACGAGAAGGAGCCTTATCCGACGAGCGAAAACCAGGCCTGCGCTGCATTGATGCTGCGCGGCGCGGGAATTCCAAAGATCGGGCGTTGTGCGGAACTCGTGAGCGGACTTGATTTTTATCCAATTGTGGCGCACAGCCTGGGATTCTCGCCCAGCGCGTCCATTGACGGCAATCTGCCGAAAGTCTTGGGCGGCAAGGAGCGTGAATATGTGGTTTCCAGCACGCAGTTTCCCGGGCAGCCGTATCGCGTAAGCATACGCACCAAGCTGCATGAATGCCGCATGGAAAGCGTTTTTCCCGTGACGCAGGAAGGCACCGTCAATCTTGCGGGAGCAGCCATCGAGATTTATACGCGCGAAGGCCATGAGCAGGTGGAAGATGAGGCGCTTTACCGTTATTTTCTTTCTCTGCTCGATGACCATACGCGCTCATTTAATACAGAGGGGCATGAATGGCCAGAGCGCTTCATGGAAAAAGTGAAGGAATCATGGCACGCATGAGGAGGAATCTATGGGAAATATTGCTTACGCCTGCTTTTGCACCGATGTGATTCATGAGGGACACAGGAACATCCTGCGCGAGGCGAAGAAGCGCGGCACGGTTGTCGCAGGCGTTCTGTCCGACCGCGAGATGGTGCGCTACAACCGCTTTCCTGCCATATCGCTCGAAGAGCGCATCGCGCTTCTGGAAGCCGAGCCGGAGGTCGAGCGCGTCGTCGTGCAGGACGCCATCATGTACGATGCGATCATCACGTCTCTGAAGCCTGATTTCGTCGTGCACGGCGACAACTGGCGCGGCGGTCCGATGTCTGCAATTCGCGAGAACGTGCTGGCAAATCTCAAGAAGACGGGCGGTACACTCATCGAGGTGCCATACACATGGAATCCGGATGTCAAGAAGATTGACGAGCGCATGAGGGAAAGGCTCGTCATGCCCGAGTTCCGCCGCCGCCGTCTGCGCCGTCTCTTGGAGATCGTTCCCATCGTCAAGACGATCGAGGTGCACGACGGACTCACGGGGCTTCTGGCGGAAAAGACCGTCGTCGAGCATGAGGGCGGCCTCGATCAGTTTGACGCGCTTTGGATTTCGAGCCTCTGCGACTCGACGGCGAAGGGCAAGCCCGACATCGAGCTTGTCGACATGTCGTCGCGCATCCGCACGATCGATGATGTCATGGACGTCACGACGAAGCCCATCATCCTCGACGCCGATACGGGCGGTCTTATCGAGCATTTCGTCTACCATGTTCACACGCTGGAGCGCATGGGCGTTTCCGCCGTGATTCTGGAGGACAAGATCGGACTGAAGAAGAACTCGCTCTTCGGCACGGAGGTCGAGCAGCAGCAGGATACGATCGAGCACTTCGCGGCGAAGATCCGGGCGGGCAAGGAGGCGCAGCGCACGGATGATTTCATGATCATCGCACGCATCGAGAGTCTGATTCTCGAAAAGGGTCTCCCGGACGCCTTGGAGCGTGCCTCCGCTTACGTGGCGGCAGGTGCGGATGGCGTCATGATCCACTCGCGCAGAAAGGAGCCGGACGAGGTGTTTGCCTTCGCCGATGCTTTTCGGAAGGAATATGCGTATGTGCCGCTCGTTGCCGTGCCGACCTCCTACAGCTCTGTGACGGAGGCGGAACTTGCCGCGCATGGCGTGAATATCGTCATCTACGCGAACCAGCTGACGCGCAGCGCCTTCCCCGCAATGGAGCGCACGGCGATGTCCATCTTGAAGCACCATCGTTCGCTTGAGGCGGACGCGGATCTCATGCCCTTCAAGGACATCATCCGCCTGATTGATGAAGTTTGACTGGCACGGAGAGCATCCTTTCGTGCGAGGATGAAGGGAAGAAAGAGTCCATGCAGGAGCAGGAAAATCTGGGATGGGACACGGGCGAGGAGGATGCGCTCGGTCTCTGGCTTAGGGAAGCCGTGCGTGAAGGCGCCTATACGGAGGAATATTGCACGAAGCTCGAAGCCTACGACAAGGTGACGAAGAACAGGGCGGCCGTGTTCTACTTCACGGCACGCCTTGCCTTCGCGCTCGGAGAGATGGAGGAGGCGCACCGCCTCGCACGCGAGGCGTACAGGAGACGGAAGATCAGTCACAAGATCTGGCAGATCTTGTTCGAGATCGGTGATGCGCTCGGTCTTGACGAAGAGGCCATATTTTTCAAGGCGCTCTGCCAGAAGAATATGGAGCTTGATGTGCCTTTGCCCATCTTTCAAGAGGCGCGCTGGCAAGAGGCATTCTTCTGCGGTATGCTCGATGTGCAGCTGGCGCCCTTCCGCTTTGATTTCGTGGAGCGGGCGGATGGCAGCCGCAATTTGGGTCTCGTGTCTGCACTCGGGCAGTTCCTCCTGAGCGAAGGTCATGAGGGGGAGCGCCGCCGCTATTACTGCGGAGTCTACAATGCGGAGGATCTCTTTCATGTACGGGCAAGGCGCTTGGATCTCTTGAAGCGCAGCGACGGCTCTTTGGCGGATGATTACTGCGGCATGGTGTTCGATGTCATGAAGGCGCGCCGCGCCGAAGGCTTCGTCGAGGTTGCAGAAGAATGTATTCTGCCTGTGGCCGTGACGCAGGAGGGACAGAGAATCGACGTGGCGGACGTGCGGACCGAGGGCAGCATCCTCAGCGGACGCGGGGAGTTCCGCTTCCTGCGTCTCGAAGGAGAGACAAAGGTGTCTTCAGCGGATCCTTTCGTCGTTGCTGCGCCGATTCTGCTGGGGCACAGTCCAAGGCGGAAGAAGCTCGTCCTGAACCTCTTGCTCGACGGCCTCTCATGGCAGGCGATGAAGGCGCGCGACTTCCGTCCTGTGCCGAACCTCATGCGCTTCTTCTCCGATGGTGTCATCTTCAACAACAACTACTGCGTGGCGGAGTACACCTTCGTTTCCCTTGGCACGATTGAGACGGGCATGCTGCCGCATCGCTCGCAGGTCGTGTGGGACAAGCCGATGTTCGTGATCGACAAGGATATAAAGACACTGTCCGAGCAGATGAAGGATCTCGGCTATTACTGCGTCAACGTCATGGGCGACGGGCGCGGCATCTATGACGGCGTGACGCGCGGCTTCGATCGCCTCATCGTCAATCCGTATCTGGCACAGCCTGCGTACGATGGCGTCGCACGCACGATCGCACACTTGGAAGCCTTCGATGAATGCGACAACTATGTATTCCTGCATGTGGGGGACGCGCACTCAACGCCGGCGACGATCGCTCCCCTGGCGTTGAAGACGCAGACGCATATCCCGTGGCAGCATACGCGCGTCATGCCGGGAGACGATGTTTCCGTGCGCTTGCCGTACAACGATGTCTACGGTTACGACAATCCGCATCGCATCGAAATGATGGATCGCGAACTGGGCAGACTCTTCGACTATATTGAGGAGCATTATGCGCCCGATGAATACATCGTCTGCGCCTATTCCGATCACGGCAGTTCCGTCTATTCGGAGGATGCGTGGTACTTCTCCGAGACGCAGGGAGGCGCCGCGCTCATGCTGCGCGGTGCAGGCGTGCCGCACCGGGGAACGGTCGAGGAGCTTTCGAGCTGTTTGGACATCTATCCGATCATGGAGAAGCTCGCAGGCTTCTCGGCGCCTGCGGGACAGCTCGACGGCGTACTGCCGCGCACCTTGGGCGGCGAGGGCAGACGCTATTGCATCAGCAACTCCATCTATCCGGAGCAGACGTACAAGCTCAGCATACGCACGGCGGCGCATGAGTTCCGTCTGGAGACGGAGCGTCCGACGCACCACGATGGCACCGTGGATTTGAGTCGGTTCACGGCGCACATCTACACGCGTGATGCGCTGCACCGCGAGGTCTTCGACTCTGCACTCATGGAGGAGTTCCTGCAGCTGGCGCGTGAGCATACGGCATCGTTTCACGAGAAGTGGGAGGAGGACTGCGGATGCTAAACGATCGTGCGGAGCACATGTATGAGGAAAAGAGCGAAGCGGGACGCACCTTCTTTACGGCATTGCTGCAAAGGGGTGAATGCGGTCGCTACGATGCCACATATCTCGTATTGCTGGAGGAGTATCGGCGCCTCTTTCCAGATTCGGAGAATGTCCAGATCTTCTATGCGCGTCATGCACTCGCGCACGGGGATACAGAAGCGGCGCTTGCGGCAGCGCAGGAGGCGTACGCCAAGAAGAAGTATCATTACGAAGTCTGGAAAATCCTCATCGAATGCTATCGGCGGCTCCGCGACATGCGCAGCCTGCTGATCTTCGAGGGCATTTCGAGCCGCGTCTATCGCACGCCCATAGAAGTTCCGCTCGCACGGGAAACGCTGGAAGAATCCCTCGCACTCTTGTCGGTCGCGATGGGAGTGCCCATTCATGCACCCTATGCGATCGGGCGCGCACGCATGGGGGAAGAAGGCCTTCTGGCTTTGCCCGGGGCCTTTGCCGGAGAGTTTTTGCCGACGCTTCGTCCGACGCACGACGAGTATCGTTATTGGAGCGGCATCTTCGTGGAGATGACATCGCTCGATGCCAAGGCGGCGCTGTTCGAGGCGCTCAAGGCAGATCCCGCGATCGTGTCCGCGGCGGAAGAACTCGTCTTCGACGTCATGAAAGTGAAGCAGGTGGACGGGACGGCAGCCGTGGACGTTTGGCGGGACACCCACGACCGCATCGGCTCGTCGGATCTCGTCGTGCCCTTGGCGGGTACGGAGTCTGGGCAGGAAATCTTTTTCCGGAGCGCGTCGCTCGGCGAGTCATCGATGCATCTCGGCAAATGGGTCACGAGTTTCTTTCGCTTGAGCGAGCGCACGGAGCTGAAGTCTTCTGCCCCCTTCCTGATGGGTGAGCCGGTGCGCCTGGGGCATAATCCGGGGCGGAAGAGGCTCATCCTGCATATCCTCGTCGACGCCCTGTGCTGGCCTGCGATGAAGCGATACGGCTTCGCGCCTATGCCGAACCTCATGCGCTTCTTTTCCAAAGGCATGATCTTCCAGGACAACTTCTCAGTTGCAGAGTATACGTATCCTGCTTTGGCGACGATCGATACGGGGCTCTATCCACATCATTCGCAGATCTTCAACTCCACCTGCATGGGAGAATTGGCGCCTTCCATCCTGACGCTTTCGGAACAGATGAAGCGTCTTGGCTACTATTGTGTGAACGTCTGGGGAGATTCGAGCGGCATCTACAACGGCGTGACGCGCGGCTACGACCGGCTGATTTCCAAGCCCGGCGGCGATGGGCTTCATGCGTATCACGGCGTCCACAATGCGCTGACCCAGATGCGCGCCTTTGCCGAGTGCGATCAGTTCATCTTCCTCCACGTAGCGGATGCACATCCGAGCACGACGGCCAGGTGGCAGGTGCCCTTGGAGACGCAGGTCTCGCTGGGACTCGCTGACCGGCTTGACGATACGGACGACGATACGCCGAGCGTAGACCGTGTGAATTCGAGACTCCATCTGGAAGCCGTCCTCGAAGGCATGCGGCGTGCCGACCGCAGCCTTGGCGAGCTGTTCGCCTACATCGAAGAGAATTATGCAGAGGATGAGTACGTCGTGCAGCTGTATTCCGACCATGGCGCTGCGGTGTTCGGCGAGGCGGTGGACTACGTCAGCGAAAATCTGAACGGCACAGCGTGGATGCTGCGCGGTGCGGGTGTGCCGCACGCGGGATTCGTCGATGAGCTGACAAGTGTGCTCGACATCTATCCGACGACGGCGCATCTTGCAGGATTTCCGCCGCCTGCCGGTCTCGACGGCAGCCTGCCGCGCGTCTTTGGCGGCTGTGGACGCGACCATACGGTATCGTACACGCTTTTTCCAGGGAAGCCTTTCAATATGGCGCTTCGCACGAAGACGCATGAGTTCTGCCTAGGCTCTGCTGAGGTCGTCGATGAAGACGGCAGCGTGGATCTTCGGCAGCCGAAGCAGCGTCTCTTTCTGCGCGGCGAAAAGCGCCGCGAGATTCATGGTGAGGCGCTGCGGCAGAGCTTTCTCTCGCTGGCGCGCACTTATACGTCCTCGATCGACACGCGCGGCGAGGTCTGGCCCGCGAAGCGAGCGTTGCGTGCCGCATGGTTTCCCGATGCAGCGGAAGAGCGAAGGAGATGAAGATGAAGATGGCGATGCCTGCGGAAGAAGCCGCGTATCAAGAAAGAGCCCGGGAGGCAGGCAGACTCTTTGCTGCCCTGCAGGAAAAAAGCGCATGCGGGGCATACGATGATTCTTTTCTGTCCCTGCTGGTCGAGTATCAGGCGCTTTTCCCGCAGTCAGAGAACTTCGATATCTTCTACGCACAATACGCTCTCGCTCACGACAGTGTGACGGTGGCGCTCGAAGCGGCGGAGCGTGCCCATGAAAAGAAGAAATGCCACTACGAGGTCTGGAAGCTCCTCATCGAATGCTATAAGCGCCTCGGAGACAAGAGAAGGCTCTTGACCATCGAGGGCGTTGCGAGCCGTGTCTATCGCTTTCCCGTTGATGTGCCCATCGAGAAGGCGGAGTTGGCAGAGTCCTTGGCGCTCCTCTCGCTCTCCATGGGTCTGCCGAATCTCGCGCCGTATGTGCTCGGGCGCGCGCGTCTCGGGGAGAACGGCGTCGAAGCGCCGCCGGGCGTGTTCCTCGGCGAGTTCCTGCCGAGTTTTCGAGAGTCAGCGGACGGCTGGCACTATTGGAGCGGCGTCCTTGTCGACCGAGGGAAGCTGCATGCGAAGGCGATGCTCTTGGAAGTGCTCAAGGAGACGACGGATTTCCCCCTAGCGGAGGACGATGCCTTCGTGTTCGATATCATGCGGGCGCGGGAGATCCGCTCGCCCCTTTCGATCGGCGGGGCGGATGCAGCGGGTCTTGATGGTGCGCAGGCAGAAGCGGATGACGTGCAGGAAGGTATTCACGATGTCATTGTGCCATTGGCTGGGACGGAGGCGCGGCAGGAGGTTGTCTTTCGCAGCGCGTCTGTCGCAGAGGACAGAGCGACACTCGGCAAGTGGGTCACGAGCTTCTTCCGCCTCAGCGAGAGCACGGAAATCTCTTCGGCGTCGCCGCTCATCCTAGGCAAGCCGATCCGTCTCGGACACAGCCCGCATCGCAAGAAACTCGTGCTGCACATCCTCATCGACGCACTTTGCTGGCCCGAGATGAAGCGCCGTGATTTCGAGCCGATGCCGAACCTCATGCGCTTCTTTTCCAAGGGCGTCATCTTCAACAACCATTATTCGGTGGCGGAATATACATTTCCTTCGCTGGCGACGATCGAGACGGGTGTCTATGCGCACCGCTCGCAGGTATTCAATCCGACCTGCATGGCGGAGCTTTCACCGCGCTACATCACCATCGCGGAGCAGATGGCGCATCTTGGCTACTACTGCGTGAGCACCATGGGCGATGCGACGGGCATCTATCCGCAGGTGACGCGCGGCTATGACAGGCTCATGATCGTGCATGGCGATGCCGGTCTGGCTTATCAGGGAGTGGAACGGACCGTGCAGACGATGCGCGCCTTTTCCGAATGTGATCCCTTCATTCTGCTGCATCTGATGGACGCCCATCCGGGATCAGCAGCGGACTTTCAGCTTCCTCTCGCCACGCAGGTGCAGCTGCCGCTCGCCGAGCGGCTTGCAGGCGCGGCGGAAGGCGTCGCCAGCGTCAATCTGCCGCATGTGCCGATTTATGCCGAAGATGTGTTGGAACACATGCGCTCCATCGACCGCAGTCTTGGCGAGCTTTTCGCCTATATCGAGGCGAATTACCCAGAAGATGAGTACATCGTGCAGGCCTATTCGGATCACGGTGTCTCCGTATTCAGCGATGATGTCGACTATATCGGTGAGAACCAGACGGGGGCGGCGTGGATGCTGCGCGGTGCTGGCGTACCGCAGACAGGCGTCGTCGATGAGCTGACGAGTGCGCTCGACATCTATCCGGCGACGGCACATCTCGCGGGATTCGATGCTCCAGCACACCTCGACGGCAATCTGCCGAAGGCTCTGGGCGGCGAAGAGAGAGAATTTGTCATCAGCAATTCTCTGTTCCCGGGGCAGACATACAAGTTGGCAATCCGCTCGAAGATGCACGAATTCCGCTTGGAATCGCGCGAGCCGGTCGATGAGGACGGCATGACGGATCTCATACAGCCGAAGCTGCAGCAGCTCTTCCTGCGCGGCAAAGAGCGGCATCCGGTGGAAGATGAGGGACTTCGGAAAAAGTTCCTCGCCATGGCGCGTGCGCATACGGCTGCGATCGATACGCGCGGGGAAGTGTGGCGCGAGAAGCGTGCGCTGCGCCCGTCGTGGTTCAGCGGCGACAGGAATGAGGGGAAAACTTGATGGAGTGGGATATGCGGGCGATTTCTGCAGACGAGAGCCTGTATCAGGAATCATGCGTGCGCGGAGGCAAACTCTTCGCGGCTTTGGAGGAGAAGAGTGCGCGGAAGGATTACGATGACTCTTTCCTGCAGCTGCTCGTCGAATATCGAGCGCTCTTCCCACAGTCGGAGAACTTCGATATATTCTATGCACGCTACGCGCTCTTCCATGGAAGTTTTGAAGTCGCACGCGATACATTGGAGCAGGCTTATCGGAAGAAGAAGTGCCACTACGAGATCTGGAAAAGCCTCATCGAATGCTGCAGGCATTTCGGCGACGTGCGCAGGCAGCTCATCTTGGAAGGCATTGCGAGTCATATCTATCGGCTGCCAATCGAGGTCGCGATACCTCGCGAACAGTTCTCGGAGTATCTCGATCTCTTGTCGCTTGCCATGGGAGAGCCGGTCTATGCACCGATCGCCAAGAGCCGGGCGCACTTGGCGGACGGCGTCCTGGCGGATGAGATCGGCGTCTTCGCCGGCGAGTTCCTTCCGATGCTGGAGGAGTCACGGGAAGACTTGCGCTATTGGGTCGGCGCTTACATCGGGCAGGGGGGCTTGAACAACAAGGGCCTCTTGCTGGAGATGTACAAGGACGATCCGCGTTTCTGCGCAATCGGCGGCGCAGATTTCGTCTTCGATGTCCTGCGCGCGCGTCTTGTGCCGGAGTGCATCACGCTGGACGAGGATGAAGAAGTCTTTTTGCCACTTATTGGCACGGAGGAGACGCAGGAGATCCGTCTCGCGCCTGCGGGAGAGGAAGGAGGAAGCGTCTTTCTCGGCAAGTGGGCGACGAATTTCTATCGCATCCGCGAGAAGACGCAGATATCGTCCGCACATCCCTTCCTCGCGGGAAAGCCCATCCCCTTGCGGCACAGCCCGCATCGCAAGAAGCTCGTGCTGCACATCCTTGCTGACGGTTTTTCCTGGACGGCGATGAAGCAGCATGGCTACGCCCTGATGCCGAACCTCATGCGCTTCTTCCTCAAAGGAATCGTCTTCGACCAGCATTTTTCCGTGGCGGAGTACACCTACCCATCGCTGGCGACGATCGAGACGGGCTGCCATCTCCATCGGCTGCAGTCTTTCAACGAGAACTGCATGAACGAACTGGATCCGTCGTTCGTCACGCTTTCGGAGCAGATGAAGGTGCTCGGTTACTACTGCACGAATGTCATGGGGGACGGCAATGGCATCTATAACGGCGCGACGCGAGGGCATGACCGACTCATCGTCAACGCGTGGGAACTTTCTGCCTCAGAGGGCGTGCGACGGACGATTGGGAGTTTGAAGGCTTTCGCACCATGCGATCAGTTCGTATTCCTGCATTTTACGGACATGCATCCGTGGCCGTCGCGCTCGTCTGCGATGCCGCTTCCCGTGCAGACGGGCGCCTCGCTTGCCGACTGCATCCAGGGAGCGAAGGCGGCTCTGCCGAGCGTCTACCTGCCGCATGAGCCGATTTTCGCAGCAGCGGCGCGTGAGAACATGGCGAGCGTCGACGAAAGCCTCGGTCAGCTTTTCTCCTATATCGAGGAACATTACGGGGAGGAAGAGTACATCATACAGCTGTATTCGGATCATGGATCTGCCGTGCTCGTCGATGAGCCGCAATATCTGATGGGAGCGGCGCAGACGGGGGCGGCATGGATGCTGCGCGGCGCGGGCGTGCCGCAGCTCGGTGTCGTCGACGAGCTGACGAGTGCGCTCGACATCTATCCGGCGGCGGCGCACCTTGCGGGATTCACTGCTCCTGCACATATCGACGGCAATCTGCCCGCTGCCTTGGGCGGCGCGGCGCGTGACCATGTCATAAGCAATTCCATCTTCCCCGGACAGACGTACAAACTCTGCATACGCACGAGGGAGCATGAGTTCCGTCTCGAATCGCAGGAAGTCGTCGACGAGGATGGCAGCGTCGATCTGCGCCGGCCGAAGATGCAGCTTTTCCGCCGCGCGGATATGACGCGAGAAATCGAAGACGGGGAGCGTTTGGCGCAGTTCCTTTCTATCGCGCGTGCGCATACCGCGTCTTTTGACACGCGCGGCGAAATCTGGCAGGAAAAGCGTGCCTTGCGGAAGTCGTGGTTCGGCTGAACGGATGAAAGGATGGAGCGTGCATGGATGAATAAGGAAAAGAGGGATGAGGAGATGGAGGAGCAGGAA
>ERZ773009.2256-NODE-2256-length-12468-cov-42.316845_pt1 | contig 12468 bp, 9 predicted proteins | sample MGYA00580663_ERZ773009 | MGnify/ENA primary metagenome ERZ773009 (study PRJEB29015, sample SAMEA2737969) | human oral metagenome | biome: human oral; feature: human-associated habitat; material: dental | place: China | collected 2026 ... | reverse complement strand
AGTAGCAACTGATGGCACATAAGAAGGGCCTTGGTTCCTCCCGTAACGGTCGCGACTCGAACGCGCAGCGCCTCGGCGTGAAGCGCTACGGCGGCCAGCTGGTCAACGCTGGTGAGATCCTCGTTCGTCAGCGCGGCACCCACTTCCACCCTGGCGACGGCGTTGGCCGTGGCAAGGATGACACCCTGTTCGCCCTGCGCGCCGGTGCGGTTGAGTTCGGCCGCAAGCGCGATCGCAAGGTTGTCAGCGTTTCGCCGGTCTCTGCCTGAGACCGCGCGCATAAAGGGCGTCCGGCGTTGCCGGGCGCCCTTTTGAACATTCATTTTCAGTCGTCAGGAGCAACAGTGGCAGACTTCGTGGATCGCGTGACTCTGCATGCGATGGGTGGCAACGGCGGTAACGGCGTTGCCTCGATTAAGCGTGAAAAGTTCAAGCCTCTGGCCGGCCCTGACGGCGGAGACGGCGGCAATGGCGGCTCGGTCATCCTGGAGGTGAGTGAGCAGGAGACCACGCTGCTGAACTACCACCGCAGCCCGCATCGTCGTGCGGATAATGGCACGCCCGGCATGGGTGACTTCCGTCAGGGTAAGACCGGCGCGGACATCATCCTGCCGGTTCCCGAGGGAACTGTCGTCAAGTCGATGTCGGGTGAACTGCTCGCTGACCTAACGGGTGCGGGCGCCCGTTACGTGGTCGCCGAAGGTGGCCGCGGTGGCCTGGGCAACGCTGCGCTGGCGTCGAAGGCCCGTAAGGCCCCCGGCTTCGCCCTGCTGGGCGAACCCGGCGAGGAGCGCGACGTCATCCTTGAGCTGAAGTCCGTCGCGGACGTGGCTCTCGTCGGCTTCCCGTCGGCGGGTAAGTCCTCGCTGATTGCGGCCCTGAGCTCGGCGCGCCCGAAGATCGCCGATTACCCCTTTACGACGCTGGTCCCGAACCTGGGCGTCGTGTCGGCTGGCGATACGCGCTACACGGTGGCCGACGTTCCCGGCCTGATCCCCGGTGCCTCCCAGGGACGAGGCCTCGGCCTCGACTTCCTGCGCCACATCGAGCGTTGCGCGGTTATCGTGCACGTGCTTGATACCGCCGCCTTCGAGACCGATCGCGAGCCGGTTGAGGACCTGCGCATCATCGAGGCGGAGCTGGAGGCCTACCAGGGCGACCTGACGCAGGTCGAGGGCTACGTGCCGATTATGGAGCGTCCCCGCGTCATCGTTTTGAACAAGATCGACATCCCGGACGGTCGTGATCTTGCCGAGATCACGCGCCCGGACCTGGAGTCTTTCGGCTGGCCCGTCCTTGAGGTGTCCGCCGTGTCCCACGAGGGCCTCAAGGAGCTGTCTTTTGCTCTGGCCGGCATCGTCGAGGCGGAGCGGGCGAAGCGTCCCGCCCTCGAGGCCGCCCGTCCAGTTATCCGTCCGAAGGCGGTCGGGCGCAGCGTGGAGATCACGGTGCGCAAGACCCGTAAGGACGGCGAGGAAGTCTTCCAGGTGCGCGGCGACAAGCCGGAGCGCTGGGTGCGTCAGACCGACTTCGCTAACGACGAGGCCGTAGGCTACCTGGCGGATCGCCTGAACGCCGCGGGTGTTGAGGACGAGCTGATGAAGGCTGGCGCGGTCGCCGGCGACACCGTCGTGATCGGCGACCTGGACGGAGGCGTCGTCTTCGACTGGGAGCCGACCCTGACGACCGGACCGGAGCTGCTGGGTTCGCGAGGTACCGACCTGCGCCTGGATCAGAACGCGCGTCCGAGTCGTAAGGAACGTCGCGAGGTGTATCACCAGGTCATGGATGCCAAGACCGCTGCCCGCGACGAGCTGTGGACGGAGCGCCAGGCCGGACACTGGACCGATGCGTCGGATCAGTCATGAGCGGAGTGTCCGCGGCTTCTCGCATCGTCGTCAAGATCGGTTCGTCGTCGCTCTCTCGCGAGGACGGCGGCCTGGATCTGAATCGTATTGACTCGGTCGCGCGCCTTGTGGCGCGCTGGCGCGGGGCGGACCGCGAGGTCGTCATCGTGTCGTCGGGCGCGGTTGCGGCGGGCCTTGATCCGCTTGGCTTCACCTCGAAACCGAAGGACCTGCCGAGCGTGCAGGCCGCTGCCGCGATGGGCCAGGGGCTTCTGATGGCGCGGTGGACGGCCGCCTTCCAGGCGCATCACCTCGATGCCGCCCAGGTGCTGCTGACCACGGACGACGTTATGCGCCGCGATCACTATACGAACGTGCGCGCCTCGCTGACGCGACTCCTCGGCCTCGGCGTTGTCCCGATTCTCAACGAAAACGACGCGGTGACCACCCGCGAGCTGCGTTTCGGCGACAATGATCGCCTTGCCGCGCTCATCGCCCAGATGATCAAGGCCGACGCCCTCGTGCTGCTGACTGACGTGGACGGCCTCTACACCGCTCCTCCGGACCACCCGGGCTCGAAGCTGATCGAACGGGTTGAGAGCGCGGACGACCTCATGAGCGTGCTCGTGACCGGCGCTGGCTCTCGCGTGGGCACGGGCGGCATGGCGACGAAGGTGCAGGCCGCCATGCTGGCGACCACCAGCGGCATTGGCGTGCAGCTGGCATCCGCGGATGCTCTGGAGTCGGTGCTTGCGGGCAAGAACGTTGGTACGTGGTTCGAGCCGTCGCGGGAGCGTCCGGCCTCGCGGCGCCTGTGGATCGCCCACGTGGCCCCGTCGCGCGGCGAAATCATCGTCGACGAGGGCGCAGCCCAGGCGATCACGGTCGGCAAGAAGTCTCTGCTGGTCGCAGGCGTACGTTCCGTGCTCGGCCACTTCGAGGCCGGTGACGTCGTCGACGTGGCTTCCCCGACGGGACTGGTCGCCCGCGGTGTGTCGGGATACGACTCCGACACGCTGGCCGAGATCGCCGGATCGGGCACCGCGGAACTGCAAGCCGCGGGTCATGAGCACCCCAGGCCGGCCATCCACCGCGATGACCTGGCGGTGTTGGGCGACGCATTTTCTGCGCTGAGCGCTGACTGATGCGGCTTGACAGGCTCTCGTGTGCCATGATGGCCCGGTGGATACTGCTGCAGATATTTCCCAGGTGACGGATGCTGCTCGCGCTGCGGCGCGAGTGCTCGCGAACGCGACGACCCAGGTAAAAAACCGCGGTCTCGAGGCGATTGCGGCTGCGCTCATTGATCGCAGTGACCAGATCCTGGCCGCTAATGCTGAAGATGTCGCCCGCGGTCGTGCGGAGCAGATGAGCGAGGGCCTGCTGGATCGCCTCGCTCTGACCCCCGATCGTATTCGTGGAATCGCCGAGGCCGTCCGCGAGATCGCGGGTCTGCCTGACCCGATCGGTCAGGTCGTGCGTGGAATGCGCACCGATATTGGCCTGCGCGTGACGCAGGAGCGCGTCCCCCTGGGCGTTATCGGCATCATCTACGAGGCCCGCCCCAACGTGACGATCGACGCTGCCTCGCTTGCTCTGAAGGCCGGCAACGCGGTCGTACTGCGCGGTGGAAGCGCCGCGCAGTCCTCGAATCGCGTCCTCATCGAGGTGTGCCGCGATGCGCTGACCTCCGTCGGCCTGCCTGCGGATGCGATCACCACGGTGGATCCGTGGGGCCGCGCGGGTGCCCGAGCAATGATGCGCGCGCGTGGAGCGATTGATGCGCTGATTCCGCGAGGGGGAGCGGGGCTGATCAATGCCGTCGTCGAAGAGTCGCGGGTTCCGGTTATTGAGACGGGCACGGGCAACTGTCACGTGTACGTGGATGCCTCCGCCGACCTGGAGGCCGCTGAGGCCATCATCATGAACGCGAAGACGCAGCGCGTGGGCGTCTGCAACGCGGCGGAGACTCTGCTCGTGCACGCCGACGTCGCCGAGCGTTTCCTCGTCGCCGCCGTCACCCGTCTGACGACGGCGGGCGTGACGATCCACGCGGACGAGGCTACACGGACCGTCGTCGATGGCCAGCCTTCGATCGATGCCGAGATGATCGTTGACGCAACCGAGGCCGACTGGGAGACCGAGTACCTCTCGATGGACCTGGCTGTGCGCGTCGTCGCCGACGTTGACGGGGCGATTGAGCATATTCGCCGCTATTCCTCGGGGCATACGGAGGGCATCGTGGCATCCGACGTGGCTGTCGTGCGCGCGTTCCGATCGGGCATCGATGCCGCTGCTATTGCCGTGAATGCTTCGACGCGTTTCACGGACGGTGGTCAGCTGGGCCTGGGCGCCGAAGTGGGTATCTCGACGCAGAAGCTGCACGCGCGCGGCCCGATGGGCCTCGCGGAACTGACGACGACCACGTGGATCTACGAGGGAGAAGGAACGATCCGCCCGTGAGCACGCAGGATAACCACGCGGTGCAGGCCTCCGACGAGTCCGCGATCGAAAAGACCACCGAGGCCACGGCGGGGGCGACCGCGGCCCCGGCCTCGCCCCAGCATCCCCCGCGCGCGCTGCGTCGGCGCCGCGCGATCGGCATCATGGGCGGCACATTCGATCCGATCCACCACGGCCACCTCGTCGCGGCCTCGGAGGTCATGGACGTCTACGGCCTCGACCAGGTCGTCTTCGTCCCCGCGGCCATGCAGCCCTTCAAGGCGGATCGACGCGTGACCTCGGCGGAGCACCGCTACCTGATGACGGTCGTCGCAACCGCCTCGAACCCTCGTTTTGCCGTGTCTCGCGTGGATATTGACCGCGGTGGGACGACCTACACGATCGATACGCTGGCGGACCTGTCGCGCGAATACCCGGACTCGGATTTCTACTTCATCACGGGTGCCGACGCGCTGGCACAGATCGCGCAGTGGAAGGACGCCGATAAGCTCTTTGAGCAGGCGCACTTTATAGGCGTGACGCGCCCCGGGCACAACCTGTCGGATCCTGGATTGCCGCACGAGTCCGTGTCGCTGCTGGAGGTCCCCGCCATGGCGATCTCTTCGACGGACTGCCGTACGCGCGTCGAAGAGGGGAAGCCGGTGTGGTATCTGGTGCCCGACGGCGTCGTCCAATACATCAACAAATACGGCCTGTACCGGTCCTAACCCAAGGAGAAACGTGAGCCTTCCCGACGCTACCGCAGAACTGGCGAGCCTGGTTGCTCGCGCCGCGCACGACCGCGGCGGCATCAACCCGGTGCTTGTTGACGTGACCAGCAAGCTCGCCCTGGCTGACGCATTCGTGGTTGTTTCGGCGCCGACGGACCGTCAGGTGCGCGCCATCGCCGAGGACATCATGGATCGTATCTGGGCCGAGCAGCAGCGCCGCCCCGCCCACATCGAGGGGCGTGCGGAGGGCACGTGGGTGCTCCTGGACTACTCGGATCTGCTCGTTCACGTCCTGTCCGAGGAAGAGCGCGAGTACTACGCTCTCGAGCGCCTGTGGGGTGACTGCCCGGCCGTGCCGATCGACGTCGACATCGACGAGGCCCGCGCCGCTGCCGCCGAGCGTGCTGCCGCGCACGGTGTGGAGAGTGCGCAGTGAGCGCCTCGCGGATCGTTCTGCTGCGCCACGGCCAGACGGACTTCAACCTGGCGCGGCGCTTTCAGGGGCGTATCGATCAACCCTTGAACGAGGCCGGACGGTCCCAGGCTGCGGGTGCCGCCGGCGTGCTGGTGAGCCGCCTATGCGAGCCGAGCGCCGAGGTTGGTATGATTGCCGCCGAAGATGGGCGCAGCTACGACGACGGGGGAGTGCGTATCGTGAGCTCGCCCCTGGGGCGCGCGGTGGATACCGCGAGGATCATCGCACGCGTCTTCGACATCGCTGGATATCCCTGCGAGGGGCCGGCACTCGATGAGCGGCTCACGGAGCGCTTCTACGGGAGCTTTGAGGGCAAGACCTACGAGGAGATCGCCGCCGAGCAGGCCGAGGCCTACGCGCAGTATCGCGCTCAGGGGGAGTGTGACCTCGCTGAGGTGGAACGCTCCGAGGTTGTGGGTGCGCGCGTTCGCGATGCCGTCTTGGAAGCGGCACGGGCGTGCCGCGGGGACCAGTCTCTGATTGTCGTTTCGCATGGCTCCGCGATCGCGCGTGGCATCGTGTCGCTGCTGGGCCTGGATCCGGCGGTCTTCAATGGGCTGCGCGGCGTCGATAACTGCCACTGGTCGGAGCTCGTGCCTGTCGGGATGTCGACCTCTAAGAGCGCGGCGATCAGCGGGTGGCGCCTGGCGTCGCACAACATCGGCTCTCGTGAGGACATTTTGGGGGCGTGATGGCTCTCCGGCCCCTCGTGACCGCCGAGTATCATGGTTACTGAGCGTTGTGACGAGGGGCACTCGATTGGATTTGCATCATTCTCGAAAGGTTCGCTATTATTTATCAGGTCGCCAGGGCGACGAACTAAATAACGGGGCTATGGCGCAGTTGGTAGCGCGCTTCCATGGCATGGAAGAGGTCGGGGGTTCGAATCCCCCTAGCTCCACAGAAAACTTCGACATCCGGTTTCGGGTGTCGATTTTTTATTGCTTGAGCAGTGGTCGTGCTTGTGGTTGCAGCTTGGTCAGTTGTTTTATCCGAAATATAACGTTTCGGTATCGACATGCGGGATGCTCACAATCTGTCAAACTGAGAAAGCATTGAAAATAGGTGGATTCATCTGTAACGACTTACTGATCAAACCTTGAAAAGTACTGTACCGCGTGGAAAGATTGACCTGTTCTTGTTCCATTGTGTGAGGCCGGTAGTCAATGTCGTTCCAGCTCACTCGTACGCATACGTCCGTGGTCCTCGCTGCAGCCACGATCGCAGCTGCCCTCGTCGTCATCCCCACTCTCGCTGAGGGAAACGCGACGACCAGCGACGCGTTCTGCAACGCCCTGTCGGGGGTGGAAGGTCGTATCGCCGCTGAATACAATCCGCTTCTGGCGAGCTACGCCGCCGCAGCCGCGGGTAACTCTGCGACTCCCGCCCTGGACCCCGCCCATGAGTCCGAGCTGCGAGCTGCCCTCGCCGATGCGCAGGCTGCACTCGAGGCTGCGAAGCAGAGTGCCCTTGAGCCCGCAACGTCCGCCGGTGAGGATGCGTCTGCAGCGGATACTGCGAGCCGTGGCCTCGACTGGGTCGACTGGTCCCAGGTCGACGACGCCACCCAGGCGCGCATCATCGAGGCTCTCGTCATTCAGAAGATGAACGCCTACCGAGCCAACGCTGGCCTGCCCGAGCTGGTTGTCTCCGATACGGTGACCACCGACGCTCGCGCGTGGAGCAAGCACATGTCGGACAGTGATGACTTCAACCACGACCCGGACTACAAGTACTTCGGCGCGGGCAAGCTCGACGGCGGTGACACGACCTACGCCGGTGAGAACATCGCCTACAACCATCGCGAGAACTTCGGCGACAAGTGGGGCGCCTATGGCACCTCCAAGAATCCGATGCAGGCGGCGGACGCACTCTTCGATCAGTGGAAGAACTCCTCTGGCCACGACAAGAACATGCTGGCCCAGAACAACGTTGTTGGCGTCGGCGTGCATATCGCGAAGCACGGTAACTTCACGCGTATCTACGGCACTCAGAAGTTCTACGCTGTCACCGGCGGCTCGCCCAACGTGTCGCGCTTCCACACGACTGGTGATACTGCGTCCGCGTACGGCTTCGACGGTGCCGCTTTCAACGCCGACAACACCAACTACGTCTCCGGCCTCGCGGGTGGCGGCGACGCGCAGCGCGCCAACTCCTGGCAGAACAAGGTGGGTTCCCTTCCCGGTGTCGCCCTCCCCGTTGACGTGTCGAGCCTCCCCGCAAACGCTGGATCTGCTGCGCCCGCGACCTCGATGCCCGCACCCGCCGACACCGCACCCTCTGCTGAGCGTCAGCAGGCCGTGATCGACACGCAGGCATCTGTCAACGCCGCTCAGGCTGCTCTGGATGAGTATCTGGCCTCGGCTGAGGAAAGGAAGCCCGTCACCTCTCTCGTGGATATCGACGCTGAGCTTGATCGTGTCGCGGAGTCCATTGCATCCCAGACCGCCGTGCGCCCCGAAAAGGATGGTGGCGTCACACTGCAGGGTGGCGAGAACGCTGGCCGCTACTTGACCGCCACCGAGTATCGCGATGCCCTCACGCGTTGCACGACCCTCTCTGTCGAGCAGGATGGTAACAACCTCTCCGCGGGTGACGGGGTAGATTCGACGCCGGATCAGCAGGCCCCGTCGGATGAGACACCCACGCTCGCGAACGGCGATGAGAACCCCTCCGTGGGCCAGGAGCCCGGTCAGACGCCCGCTCCTTCCGTTCCGTCTGCTGCCCCCTCCGCTCCCGCAAACGGTGGTGGCGACCCGGCTTCGGAGCCCTCAGCTCCCGCCAACGGTGATGGCAACCCGTCTGTCACGCCTTCCGCCCCCGCGAACGGTGATGGCAACCCGGCTGCACCTGAGACGAGCACTCCCGCCGACGATCAGGGCGTGGTGACCGCTCGCCTCGACATCACCCCGAGTGCTGATCCGACGCAGGTATCCGTCCCCGCAGCCCAGGATGCTTCCACCCCGACGCAGGTGCGCGCTGATGCCCTCGCAGCGACCGGTGCGTCCTCCGTGTGGGTGGGCGTGGGAGCCGTCGCGGTTCTGGTCGCTGGAGCCGGTGCGGTTGTCGCATCGCGTCGAGCCAAACGCTGACGCAACACTCTGAAGCCCCGCCGGTGAGTTCGCTCATCGGCGGGGCTTTTTCGTGCGTATTGATGCCTTTTCGCTGCGACTGGAAACGTGGATGGCGTCTTATTTGGTGCGTCATACTACCTTGTGTATAGTCAGTAAAGGAATGCTGCGAAACTAATGTGCATTCGTCGACAGAGCGTACCTGTCCCGCTGAAGGGATGTGCACGCTCACCGTGTTCTATTCAGAGAGGAATAAGATATGCGACCCATCAATCTGCGCAGGAGCGTGATGGCGGCCCTTGGTGCTGCCGCCCTCGTTGTTGGTCCGTTGGCTCCCGCTTATGCCTTCCCAGCCGTCTCGAGCCAAGGCGGTGGGCCTGTGGGCGTCGCCGCCGAGGTCCCGATGGGGGAGCCGACGGCGGATCCCACCGCTGAACCTACCCCGGATCCAGCCCCCACCCCGGATCCAGCCCCCACCCCGGAACCGGCCCCCGCGCCGAAGCCCTCGTGGAAGATGGATTCGGTGGGCTGGTGGTACGACCTGGACAATGGGTCGTACGCACGTGATGAAAAGCGTGACATCGATGGGGCAACATACCGATTCAACGGTAGCGGATACATGGTAACCGGATGGTACAACCTTGGGGGAGCGTGGGAGTACTTTGCGCCCTCGGGTGCTCAGGTGCGTGGATGGGCCAACGTGTCGGGAACCTGGTACTTCCTGGACCCGCAGAGCGGAGTGATGCGTACTGGCTGGATCACGGTCGATGGCACTTGGTACTACCTGGGTGCCTCTGGTGCGATGGCGACTGGCTGGCTGAACCAGGGCGGTACCTGGTATTGCTTCGGTGCTTCGGGAGCGATGGTGCGCGGATGGAGTGCGATTGGTGGTTCCTGGTACTACTTCAACGAGTCGGGTGCGATGGTCACCGGCTGGCTCCAGCAGGGAGGCTCCTGGTACTTCCTGAACTCCTCCGGCGCCATGAAGACCGGTTGGCTCAGCCAGGGCGGTACCTGGTTCTACCTGAACGGCTCGGGCGTCATGGTGAGTGGTTGGAACGCGATCGGTGGCTCCTGGTACTACTTCAATGAGTCCGGCGCGATGGTCACCGGCTGGCTCAGCCAGGGAGGCTCCTGGTACTACCTGAACGCGTCCGGCGTCATGGTGACAGGTACTCAGTGGATCGGCGGCGAGCGCCACTGGTTCTACGACTCGGGCGCATGGTGGGGCCTGTACCCGGTCGCCTCGGCAGGCAATGGATCGGGAGGGGCGGATGTCGCAACCGGCAATCGCTACAAGGCAATCTGTCACGATGGGTCTGAGAGCTTTTCGTCTCCGGGGGCTTCTGACTATCGGGGTATGTGTGCCGGGCACGGAGGAATTGCATACAAGCTTGGGTATGGTTGGTGACCTTCTGAGTGCTCGTGCGCGGTGATGCGTCATCGGTGGTCTCGTCGGCAAGAATGCTTGCCGACGAGACCTTTTCTTGGCGTTGAGGCGCTGCGATCGTCTCCGAGTTTCCGAGCCTGCGAAACTTCGGAGCTCGCCGGGGTTGTTCGGCCTCGCCGGTGGAGGCCTTGTCTCGGTTGTGGCCGTAACTGTGAATTGGGGTGTGCGGCGACGAGCGTTTCGATGTCTTGGCTCCGTTGCATTAACGACGTGTCGGCTCTTAGCGCCGTGGCATACCTGGATCGGGTGAGGGGCCGGAATATGGCGTGTATCACGAACGGCAAGAGTCCCTGATTCTATCCCTCACGCTCCTGGAGGGGAGTGAGGCGGCGAGGTTAGACAGTGTGGGCGAGGCTGTGAATGCGCGTTGTGAACACCCCGTTGAGCTGGGATAAGATCCCGGCCTAACCGTGAGGGATAGGGCTGGCCGTCTCCGTTTGTCCTATGGTTATCGAGGCGCTTTGACATGAGCACTTGATTATCAAGGAACCGTTATGTATACTCAGCAATGCGTTACTACAAAACCCTAGTGAGTGAGGTGGCGCCATTCACATTCGTTCCAACGAAGCCTACGCAGGATGTGCGCCTCACGAAAGGAAAGCCCATGCGCCCCATCAATGTTCGCACTCTTATGATCGCCGCCGTGAGCGCTGCCGTTCTCGCCGGAACTGTCGTTCCCGCTAACGCGGCCGAGCTGACCGATCCCGGCGCTCCCGCCGAGGTCGCCGCCGCCACTGAGGAGCAGCCCGCCACCGACGGTGCGGCCGCCGAGGAGCAGCCCGCCGACGACGCCGCTGCCGCCGAGGAGCAGCCCGCCGACGACGCCGCTGCCGCCGAGGAGCAGCCCGCCGACGGTGCCGCCGCCGAGGAGCAGCCCGCCGATGACGGCGCGGCCGCCGACGATGGTGCTGCCTCCTGGAAGCAGGACGGTAAAGGCTGGTGGTTCGACCTCGGAGATGGAACCTACGCCAAGAACGAACTCATCGAGATTGATGACGTCGTCTACCGCTTTGATGAGAACGGCTACATGATCACCGGCTGGCACAACCAGGAGGGGGAGTGGGAGTACTTCGCTTCCTCCGGTGCCCAGGTCTCCGGCTGGAACCTTATTGACGGCTCCTGGTACTTCCTGGATCCTGAGACCGGCTTCATGCAGACCGGCTGGATCAATGTTGACGACTCCTGGTACTACCTGAACGCCTCGGGCGACATGGCCATGGGCTGGGTCAACTACAATAACGAGTGGTACTACCTGACCGGCTCCGGTGCGATGGCCACCGGCTGGACCCTGGTCGGCGGCACCTGGTACTACCTGAACGCCTCGGGTGTTATGCTCATCGGCTGGGTCGAGGTTGAGGGTTCCTGGTACTACCTGAACGCCTCGGGCGCGATGGTCACCGGTACGCAGTGGATCGACGGCGAGCGTCACTGGTTCTTCCACAACGGTACCTGGTGGGGCGCTTGGAAGTGATCGGCGCGCATGAGCTGTGAGTGAGCGACGCTCACTCGGACGCAATCACGCTCGCAAGGCCCCGGCCTCGTCCATTCACGGTAACGAGGCCGGGGTTGCTTATGCGACGCTAGTGTTCCCTGAGGGAGTCGGGACGGCAGACGAAGGGGGCGTGGCCACGTGGCCACGCCCCCTGGCGTCGTTGTGAGGCTGATCAGCCCGCGGCGTCCACCGCCTGGTTGGCGATCTGACGTTCACACACGTCGATGAGCTCACGGATGATGCGGATCGTGCCGGCGGATGCGTCCGCGTGAGCCTCGATCCAGGCCTTGCCGGAGGCAACCACGTCGACCTCGGGGGCGTAGCCCGCCAGCGCGTTCGGGAAGAGCAGCGTCGTGAGGTCCTCGGCGGTGTGGAAGGTGAAGGTCTCCCAGATGCCCGCCAGGGCCTCGAAGTACTCGCCCACGTAGCTGGCGTATGCCGACGGGTTGGTGCGCGCCTGCGCCCAGAAGCCCGAGATCATCGCCCAGCGGGTGTCGTTGGGGATCGAGGTGTCGGTGAGGACCTTGTCCCACACGTCGGCCTTGATCCACTCGCCCTCGCGAGCCGCACGAGCAGCGGCCGCGTTCTGGTGGCCGGTCATCGTGTCGTCGGTGGCCTCCAGGGCTGCGATGTCCTCCTCGGTAGCGGCATTGCCGCGCACCAGGGCGATCAGCAGGTCCCACTTGAGGTCGACGTCAAGGTCCAGGCCGTCCAGGGTCTGGGTACCGTCGTAGAGGGCGCGGATGGCCTCGAACTGTTCGGGGCTGGTCGCGTTGCGGGCCGCAGCGGCGACGAGCATCCGCTGCGCGTCGGAGCCGGAGGCGGCCGTGCGAGCCAGGAGGAGCAGGCGACGGCCCGTGTCCTCGGCGGCCTCAGCGCGGTAATTCGGTGCCACGAAGGTGCGCACGGCCTCGTCGATGTGACGCAGGGTGAGCGTCAGGAGGCTCATGTTGTCCTCGA
>ERZ773009.2254-NODE-2254-length-12471-cov-4.065722_pt1 | contig 12471 bp, 9 predicted proteins | sample MGYA00580663_ERZ773009 | MGnify/ENA primary metagenome ERZ773009 (study PRJEB29015, sample SAMEA2737969) | human oral metagenome | biome: human oral; feature: human-associated habitat; material: dental | place: China | collected 2026 ... | reverse complement strand
TCGGCGAAGGTTGTCGCAATAAAGAACGGCAGTACCGGTACGATAACACGGTTGACGATTTCGAGTACCATTGCCTGAATCTCTTTTAAGAGTTTTTCAACTGCAGCAGCCTTTGTCCAAATAACCGAAATACCGGCCAAGATAGCCAATACCAGTGCGGTCATAACCGGCATAATCGGTTGTATGTTCAGCGAGAACGCCGTAGAGGGTATTTCCACCAATTCGGCAGCCTGTGCAGGAATATGCAGGAACGGAATAAGAATATATCCTGCTACAGTCGAAAACAGGGATGCTCCGACTGCGGACAAATACGATATCAGCAAAAAGACGCCGAGCATTTTGCCTGCATTTGCTTTTAAATCGCAAATAGCCGGAGCAATAAAGCCGAAGATAACAAGTGGAACGGCAAAAAAGATCAGCGAACCGAGCAACCTTTTAATGGTCGCAATAATCCCCATCACCGGAGCGGGTACAAACAACCCGAGCAACACACCGGCAAGAATCCCCAAAGCAAGCTGCGGTAACAGTCCCAATTTTCTACCGCTTTGTTTTTCCATAATAGTAGACCTCCTCTCTACAATTACAACAGTGATTGCCCGTCAATTAACATGAAGCAGGTCAATTCACAACAGGGGACATTATATACCTGCTTTTTTCTATTTGTCAAATTATAAATGAAAAATTATGAGCGTAATCGGAGCCACGCCCAAGAATGTGCGTCCTTGCACATTCTTGGGCTACGAGTTTTTCTGACGAAAAACTCGCTACTGGTTATCACCCCGGACATCCGTGTCCGTTCTGTAGATGCTAGGAGCCTAGTCGAAATAAAGCGGAGGCGTACTTGTTGTACGTCGAGCAGCGGCACGGACGCCGCTCGTATTAAACAGAAACAAGTTTGACACCGGTCAAACTTGTGTTCAGCGAAGTACATGGACGTACTTCGCTGAACAAGCGACAACCCAGATGCGCCTGACGTAAGCCTTTTGAAATAGACGGTGCAGATACAAGGAGTTAGCTGAAAATAAAGCGCAGGCGTATCTATGATACGTTGAGCATTTATTTTCAGCGTGCGACGCAGTAGATGCGCCGTATATTTTCAAAAGTATCTGATGCGTTTGTCCTGTGACCGGAGGTGTAGATGTCGCTTAATTGCGCTGAAATTGATAAGATTCTGGAAGAGCTCGATTTGGAAGGCTCATACATACAAAAGGTGGTGCAGTCATCCTATTCAGTGATGGTGCTGCACCTCTATAAGACCCGGCCGATGAGTTTGGTCATCTGTCTTGAACCGGGGGCATGCCGCTTGCATGAAACCACGCGGAAAATCCCCAAGTTCGACAAGCCGCTCCGTTTTATGGAGCTGCTCCGTTCCCGTCTCCGCGGCGCCAAGATTACCGAGGCTGTTCAGCTGAACAACGACCGTATTGTCAGGCTTTCGTTGGAGACCTCTTCAGGTATGCTCTACCTCTATATCCGGCTGTGGAGCGGGGCAGCGAATATGCTGCTTGTCGATAACGGCATTATCGTCGATGCCTTTTACCGCCGCCCTTCCCGCCATGAAGTGAGCGGAGAGTCATGGCAGCCTCTACCGGGAGAATTCGAAGCCGCTACGACGCAGACTTTTGGAAATGAGCCGAGTGCTGCGGCAGGCAGCGAATCAAAAGCCGTTGCAGAAAGCGCATCCGCTGCTGTATCTTCCGCATCGAATGCAAAAAACACGTCTGCCGTCGTATCTTCTCCTGCCGCTGACAAACCGGTAAAAACCTATACCATCCGCAGCTATGATACTTCCAAGACCTTTAACGAAGCGATTGACGAATGGTACGCGCGGCAGGCGCCTGTGCTTTCGCTCGAAGCCTTACGTGCGGAAGCGGAGCGCTTTTACGGTCTTAAAATAGAGAAGATTTCCCGTGCGCTGGAAAAACTCGAAGCGAAAAAGCATTCGTTCTTGCAGGCTGATACGCTGAAACATCAAGGCGATTTACTCTTGGCAAATCTCTACCGGATTCCGCAGGGCGCCTCTTCCGTCGAGCTGGAAGATTATGCGGCGGACAACCGGATTATCCGCATCGCCCTCGACCCGAGAAAAACCGCGCAGGAAAATGCCGCCGGATACTATGAGCGGTATAAAAAAGCGGTTTCGGGGCTTGAAGCGCTCACCGATGATATCGAAGCCTCCAAGCGGACGCTCGCCGCGCTTAACGAAGAACTTGCAAAGCTACGGGTTGAAGAAAATCCTTATCTTATCGAAAAGGTATTGCACAAGCGGAAGATACCCGTGCAGCGGAAACAGGCGGCTCAAGAAAAAGAGCGGCCGGGACTTACGTTTTACCATGACGGATGGATTTTGTATGTCGGCAGGACAGCCGCCGAAAACGATGAGCTGCTGCGGCACCACGTGCGGGGCAAGGATATGTGGCTCCATGTGCGGGACTATTCCGGCGGCTATGTCTTTATCAAAAACAAAAACGGAAAGACCGTTCCGCTCCCCGTTCTTATTGCTGCGGGGAACCTCGCAGTGTTTTATTCAAAGGCGCGCCGGAACGGACAAGCCGATCTTTACTACACCGCAGTGAAGGATTTGCGGAGAGCGAAGAACGCACCGAAAGGAACCGTGCTCCCGTCAAACGAGAAAAATCTTTCCATTAAACTTGATCCGGCAGTTCTGAAACAGCTTGAACAGTCTCGTGGAGAATCGTTGTGATAGCTGCGGCGGTAAGCGACTCATGACTTTCGTATTATCAATATCAGCTTTGCTTATGCCGTACCCTGAGTCTATGTCGATATATTCCACCGAGTCAGGGAGTACAAACGTTTCAAGATTGCGACAGAATTGAAATACACTCCAACCAATTATCTTTAAGCTGGTAGGCAGCGTAACCTTCTTCGGTGTATTTCCCCAATAATAACATTTCTTTACATCCGTTACCGCTTTGGGTGTCTTTTACCTTTATGCACGTTGCACCGGCTTTGACGCAGTTTACCGCAATGTTACCGAGGCTGTTCAAATTTGCCGTGTATCTCGGATCGGGCGTTGCGGTAAAGACAATTTTTTTGTCTTTTTATATCGAAGCACCGGAAGAGATTTTGTTTCCGTCAACTTTATTGGGTGAGTCCAATATGAAAAAAGCAAATTGGATTACTCTGCTTCGCTTTTAGTGGTGAGGAAAGATGGTACCGTGTGTGTTGAAAGAATGAAAAATTATCTAAATAAGGGTATATACGGAAAAATACAAGGGCACGCATTGCAATTTAGATTTTTACGTAAGTACATACGGAAAGTATCGATGAGGTATTATCTTGCATAGAATGAAAAATATGCGTACACTTCTTTAATATGGAAAGTTTACAAACCGAAGCGCTGCAGCGGGTTGCTGCGTTTAAAAAACAAATGGCCGTATCCGTCATCGGGCAGGAACAGCTGATCGACGATATTCTGGTCGCATATATTGCGGGCGGGCATGTGCTGCTGGAAGGAGCGCCCGGCCTTGCCAAAACCTTAACGGTACGTACCTTCGCCGATCTTTCACAGTTAAGTTTTAAACGCATCCAATTTACTCCCGACTTACTGCCTGCCGACCTTACCGGAACGCTCATTTTTGATTCTATCGCACACCGCTTTTCGGTACGCAAAGGGCCGCTATTTGCACATCTGGTACTGGCCGATGAAATCAACCGGGCGCCGGCAAAGGTTCAGTCCGCGCTGCTCGAGGCGATGGCGGAAGGACAGGTTACCATCGGCGAAACGAGTTATCCTCTCCCCGAACCGTTTTTCGTGCTTGCAACCCAGAATCCGATTGAACAGGAGGGTACCTATCCCCTTCCCGAAGCGGAACTCGACCGTTTTCTATTTAAACTCTTCGTCCCCTACCCTAAACCGGCAGATGAACTCGTTATCATGCTGAAAAGCGAGAACATCACCGCTTCGGTAAAAAAAACGCAAACACCCGAAACCGAATCGATTCTTTCCATCGATATGCTCCATACCATCCGCAGAGGCGCCGAAGCAGTCCGCTGCACCGAAGGTTTACAGGAATACATTATCGCGTTGGTTACGGCAACCCGTCCCATTATCGAAAAACGGGAAGAGCTGCCCCGCGGCAGTTACCTCAGCTATATCACCGTCGGAGCATCTCCCCGCGCAAGCATCGCCCTCTACCGGTGTTCAAAGATACGGGCGTTTTTAAACGGACGCGACTATGTCCTGCCCGAAGACGTAAAGGCACTCGCCTACCCCATCCTGCGCCACCGCTTAAAGCTTTCGTATGAAGCGAGCGCGGAAAATATTAGTGCCGATGAAATTATCGCCGAGCTGCTCGAACTTATCCCGCAGCCGTAATAGGAGCCGGTTATCAGCGGCTTTATAGAAAGAAGCGCAGCGTAATGGTACAATAAAATTACGAGACGCCTTACTTTTGGAGGAATTATGAATAAAGAACTTGACGCCGTAGCGCTTTCGATACGGAGCCTTTCAATCGATGCAATCGAAAAAGCCAATTCCGGTCATCCCGGACTACCGCTCGGCGCTGCCGAACTCGCGGCGGTTTTATATGCAAAAATTTTACGCCACAACCCGAAAAATCCCCAATGGGCAGACCGCGACCGGTTTGTCCTGTCGGCAGGGCACGGGTCTATGCTCTTGTATGCCGCGCTGCATCTAGCCGGCTATGATCTTTCGCTCGACGACATCCGCTCTTTCAGACAGGTCGGTTCCCGCTGCGCAGGGCATCCCGAATACGGCCTCACCCCCGGCGTCGAAGCCACCACCGGGCCGCTCGGTCAGGGCATTTCTACTGCAGTCGGTATGGCGATTGCCGAAGCGATGCTTGCAGCGCGGTTCAACACCGAAGAGTACCGCATTGTCGATCACTACACCTATACGCTGGTGGGAGAAGGCTGTTTAATGGAAGGCGTTTCTTCCGAAGCATCGAGCCTTGCCGGTACGCTGAAACTCGGTAAGCTCATTGTATACTATGATAAAAACAATATTACGATAGACGGTTCAACCGATATCGCCTTTACCGAAGATGTTACAAAGCGGTACGAGGCTTACGGTTGGCAGGTGCTGCACGGGTCGATGTATTCCTACAGCGATATAGAGCAGCTAACGGTGGAGGCAAAAAAAGACCCGCGCCCCTCGCTCATTATCCTTGATTCGGTGATCGGAAAGGGAGCGCCCGCCGTCGAGGGAACCGCCGCCGCACACGGAGCGCCGCTCGGTCAAGAGAAGCTGGCGCAGGCAAAGAAGACGCTGGGGCTTGATCCTGCAAAACAGTTCTTTGTCGCCCCCGAAGCCTATCGTTATTTTGAAGAGCGGCAAAAGGAATTCGCTCAAGCGGAAGCGGACTGGAATAGCAGCTTTGCCGCGTGGAGCGCCGCCTACCCCGAACGGCGCAAAGAATGGGAGCACAGCTTTGTACAAGGCGGTATCGACCAAGCCGTACTCGACGCCGTTGCCGGTCCTGTCTTTAAAAAAGATGAAATGATTGCGACGCGGGCGGCTTCCAAAACCGCACTAAACGCTTTTGCAAAGGCATTCCCGAATCTCGTCGGCGGTTCGGCGGACTTGCAGGGGCCGAATGCGGTCGCCTTGCAGGATACCCAATCCTTTACCGCCGCAACGCCGCAGGGACGGTACATCCACTTCGGTATCAGAGAATTCGCGATGGCAACGATTACCAACGGTATTCAGCTGCACGGCGGCTTCCGCGCCTTCTGCGCAACCTTTGCCGTGTTCTCCGACTATCTGCGTCCGGCGCTCCGGCTCGCGGCGCTGATGCGCATCCCTTCTATTTTTGTATTGACCCACGACTCCATCTTTGTCGGCGAAGACGGGCCTACCCATCAGCCGGTGGAAACGCTCGCAAGTCTCCGCGCAATTCCGAACCTGCTGGTAATCCGGCCTGCTGATGCGGAAGAAACCGCCGTCGCATGGAGAATTGCGCTGGAGCAGAAAGACCGGCCGGTCTGTTTAATACTGAGCCGCCAGAATCTGCCCATACTGGAAAAAGCTGAACCGCAATGGAAGGCGCTTATGAAAGCCGCCGGCAGCTATATCGTAAAAGATACGATCGGTACGCCCGATGTAACGATACTTGCAACCGGTTCCGAGGTTAGCCTCGCCTGCGAAGCTGCTCAGCTTGCAGCCCCGAAAAAAGTACGGGTGGTTTCCGTTCCGTCGAAAGAACTGCTGGAGTCGCAAACGAATCCGTTTAAAGCACAGCTGGTCGGTTGCAGCGACAGCCGGGTGATGGTTGTAGAAGCGGGAGTTAAACAAGGCTGGGAAGGCTGGGTACAGTCGCCGGAAAAAGATATTTTCTCGATAGACCGTTTCGGCGAATCGGGCCCCGCAAAAAAAGTTGCGGAACATCTCGGATTTACCGCCCAAGCGCTTGCCGCCCGTATCAAAGAATAGTGAAAATCAAGTAGGAGAAAATCTATGAAAACAATTTTAAAAACAGGTATTTTGCTTGCAGCAGCGGTAATGATTGCCGCTTGTACGACAGCACCGGCTTCAGCGCCGAAAACGGGAACCGTAACGATTACCGTTCCCGAAGGCTCAACGCTATCGGTTAGAATAAGAACACAAGACGGCTCGGCTGTAAGAGTACAGGGCGCCGATAAAACAGTGATTCAGGGAACGGATGAGGTGCGCGAACTCAACGAGGACAAACCGATGCAGCAGCTGAAAGCTGCGGGAACGACGGTCATATTCACCGGAGACATCCGCGAACTGGATATTAAAGACAACGGCACTGTAGAAAACATCGATGTTTCCCGCTGTCCGAATATCGAAGTACTGTACTGCGCAGGCAATAAAATAGCACAGCTGCAATTATCCGCAAATAAAAACTTAAAACGGCTGCAATGTTATAATAACCGTTTAAGCAAATTGGACGTTTCACAACAGACACAGCTTGAGCTTTTATGGTGCGGCATCAATCGGTTGTCGGCATTGGACGTATCAGGTTGTAAAAAACTCACACAGCTGCGGTGCTATATGAACGCAATCGAAACGGAAGCAATGGACGCTTTGCTGAAAAGCCTTCCCGCTGCAACCGGAAACAGCACCGTCATTCGCGAAGCACGCATTTTAGCGGTGGGAGATAAAATCAAGAACGGCAAGCCCTCTGCCGACGCATTACAGCAAGCGAAGTCAAATGGTTGGGTTATTCTCGATAGCGGAAATGCTCCGATAGAGCCGTAAGCGCAACGCAAGGCTCATCAGGAATGGATAAGCCGCTCAATACCGCTATCCCATCTTGACGAGTGAACACATACCAAGGCTGCTCGCATTATGCAGTCTTGGTAAATTTAAAAGGAGAGAGAATGAAACATATAAAAAAACTTACGACGCTTTTAGTCTTGAGTATATGCTTTGCGCCTGCTTTTACCGAAACCATTCAAAACGGAGTACTTGATCTCCGCCGAAACAAGTTCAATGATGCGCAAAGTATCGCGATAAGCGGTAAGATGGGATTCTATAATCGTCAGTTACTTTCTTCACCGGAAGATGTACGTAACCCTACGGTATTTATCGAATGTCCTAAAGAATGGAGCGCAACAGTTTTATCCGACGGAACCAAGATGTCTGCGTTCGGATACGGTACTTATACTCTGCAGATTTTATTACCGGAACAACATCCTGAATTAGCTATACAATTTTCTTCTCCGATTTCCGCATGGAGTCTCTATGTAAATGGAGAGCTGCAAGCACGTTCGGGGCAAGTCGGCTCTTCACGGGAAACCTCGATCCGCGGCGAAGCAAATGTTCTCTATTATATTCCGAAAGACATAACCGAAGTATGCATGGCTATTCAAGTTTCAAACTTTTTTCATTCACGCGGCGGTATTTACCAAACCATTAAGTTTTCGACAAAGACAAAAGCCGACAACGCTAACTTTGCATTCCTCTTTATTGAGATTTTCGTGTTCGGCTTTGGTGTCGCAATTATTCTGTATCATTTTGCACTCTATCTATTTCAGCCTGACAATAAAAGTATTCTATGGTTCGTGTTCTTTAGTATTCTCGTCGTTCTCCGCAACATGGTAAAGGGGCCTGTCTTTAGAATCCTTTTTTCTTCTTTATCGTGGAACATCGATAATAAAATCGACTACCTGACCTTTGCATTACTCAGTTTTTCCGTAGTCGGTTATTTTGCTGCGCTCTATCCTAAAGATACTCATAAAATTATTAACCGTATCATTATGATTGAGGCGTTAGGGTACTCAGCGTTTATTTGTGTAACGCCGTCTTATATCTACGGAAAACTCATACAAGTTCATCAATTAGTGATTGTTATGATTATCGTCTATGTCATTTATTTGATCATCAAGCTGCTCATACGTAAACGGGAAGGAGCAATATTTATTGTTATCGGTATTATCATTCTGACAATTTTCACGTTAAACGATTTATTTTATAGTATGATGCTCGTTCCTACAGGAAATTTATTGCCGTTCGGTTTTTCCGCATTTTTATTAGCGCAGGCGTTCGGTTTTGCATGGAAAACGCACATTTACAATCGTCAAAGCGAGGAGATAAAAATACAACTGTCGGATTCCGACAAGCAGAAAACGCTTTTATTTAATGAAATCAGACACACCAGCGACAAACTGCGCCAACAAGAAACGGTTCTGTCACAAAACATGGACGGAGCAGAACAGGCAATGCAGGCATTATCGCTTCAAGTTCAAACGTTAAGATCTGAAATATCCGAGCAAAGCAATCAACTTCGGAGTACGCAAAATGCAACCGACAGTTTTAATGCTTTTTTGAATACAATGCGGCAAGGAATTGAACGGCAATCGGATGCGGCAGAAGAAACGGTAACACAGATTAAGCAGTTGAACAATGCTACTAACGGACTAACGGAAAAATTCAACGAAATAAATCATAATTTTTCATACATCCGCGAAGCAAGCGATGCCGGTAAACATCATTTGATAACGGTTACGGATATCATCAATGCTATTTACGAAAGCTCGGAAAGTCTACTGGAGACAAACCAAATTATTACCGCCATTGCAGAGCAAACGAATTTATTGGCAATGAACGCGGCAATAGAGTCCGCTCATGCCGGAGAAGCGGGAAAAGGCTTCGCGGTCGTTGCCGATGAAATACGGAAACTTGCAGAAAACTCCGCGTATGAGGCCGATAATACCGGTAAGATTTTAAAGCACATCAATAAAAGCATTAAAGATTCCGCAGAGGCTTCGGATGTGTTGCGAAAAAGTTTTGAAAATATCAATATGCAGGTCAATAACTTTCAGACAATATTAGGAGATATTTCATCGTTTTTAAAAGACGTCGATGTACAGGCCGAAGAAATGAACAGCGCTATGCAATCGCTGGCGGATCAATCCATTGATGTACAAGAGGAACAAGCCGAAGTAGCCGAACTCAGAAATAAAATCAATGAAAGCTTTACCAACTTATTGCAAGCGACCGAGAAAGTACATACGGAAATCGCGGCTATGTTCACAAATATCAAAAGCCTCAATGATGCAGTTCAGACAACACGCGGGGTAGAAGCTGAAACGAGCGAATCAATCGGTACGCTCAATGCACTGATTACACACACCGATCATCTGAACAACATCCAAATGAATGAATAGCTTAGATGAATGAAAGCATCCCTTAAAAACTGAAAGCCTATCGGCTTTGCGGAGAGCGGATCATTTTTTAAGAGATGCCCATGTTCTACCACGTAAACGTTCCCTTCAACCATAGAGCGCTGATCTTGTGCATCGCTGCAAAGTCGCCCTTGCCGTCGTAGCCTTTGGTGTACACATCCCCGCCGAGTGCAAAATTGATATTATCGGTGAGGGCATAGCTAACCGAATAGGTGCTGGATGTACTGCCGTAGTTTATATCGATAACGCCGCTTGCCGAAAGTTTGAGCGTGTCGCGTAAGAATGTTTTACTCACACTGAGGCTGACAAAGCCCTTGTGCATCGGCCGCTCTATATCGTTTTTATGATTGAGGATGAGGTCTTCAAAATACTGAGCGCTCAGCGTCCACGAGCTTTTAATCCAGTCAATACCGGCAAGCATCAGCAGCTGGTGTTTTTGCAGTGCAGGTTTAAAGGTGAGCGGTATACCCCCCGCACCGGGCACCCCTGGAATAGGATTTTGATTTTTCGGTTCAAAATAACGCCCCCCGACCCACGCGGTTTCCAATCTAATTGTTACATCGCCTGCAGGAATCGCCGCGTCAATGCCTGCCATCTTGATACGGTAATACTCCTGATTGATCGTAAGAAACGCCTGTTCGGGTAAGTGCATTGCGTTCAATGTTACATACCCGCTTTTTACATAGTGTGGATTTTTATCCCAGCCGTAAAAGCCGGAAACGGAAAAGTCGATGCCGGGTAAAAAGAAGGAGAAACGAGCGGCCGCTTCCGTGTCGGTAAACATCTTTGGTTTTGTGCTTTCCGTCTTTGTGTACTTAACAGGAATAGAACCAATCGCCGTCTTGTAGGTATCCGGCGTGTCGATATAGTAGAGGTCATTTTTTGCGCCCTCTTCAAAGCCGAAGCGCGGCAGTTTATTCGGGGTAAAAAACGGTACGGCAAGCGCTTCAAACGTAAACAGATCGTGAAAAAAACGCAACCGGATGCTATCCGACGGAAGCCGCGCATCATCGCCGTTAAAGGCGATAAACTCCGAGCTGTCCCGCGCGCTTAACACATCGGTAAGTTTAAACCCATCCGCCTGTCCCCACGCAATAACCTGCCGCCCGACACTGATATCCCATATCTCACCCGAATAGCGGTAATACGCTTCGTTCAGGCGGAAACCGGTGCGTGCGGGGTTGCGGTAATTGTATTCGGCTGCGGCAGAAATAACCGCGTAAGAAGAACCGGCAGAGACCTCACCGTTTATCCGGGCAATCGAACGGGATGCTCCGTATTCGAGATTTTTTTTAGCATCATTCCAACGAAGACCGTGCAGTGTTTCAATTTTGCCGCTTACTGTAAAGACAGGTTTTGCAGTGTCATCTTCCAAATCGAAGGAAGAGTCCTCCTCCTCATCATCATCGGCGGCGGGCAGTTCGACATCGGCTGTTTGAGCTGTTTCTACCTTTCCGTCTACGCCCGCAGCATCCTGCGCACTACAGGGAAGCGTCAATACAAAAAACAGTAAACAAATAATAGCCCTTGACAAAAATAATTGTCCATACTTCTGTATTGTTTTCATATTGTCTCCTTACTCCCTACTTTTCGATAGCTGTATCCTATCAATTTACCGGTTGTCCGTATTCCCGCTTCATAGCTTCCGCAGAAATAACCCACTGTTTACCATATTTGCAGGCATCGATTCCGTTGACAAGCTTACCATAAGCAATCGCCTTTCTCAGTGTACTTTCATGTAAGCCCCAAAGCAACGTTGCATCGCTCATTGCAATCAATCCGTCGAACGGAGTTTTTACTGTTTTTCCATTCTCATATAATTCGTCACACGATAAATCAAGCTCATCATTCCAAACAATACCGTAACCGCCTGTATCAACCTCTACATCGTCAAATAATTCCGGTTCATTCTCCAATCGTTTAAAAGCTGCCCATTTAGTAAAAAGTGGTTTGACATCATATATCTTTGTTAGGCCTTCCGAAAACTGAATATATAAGCGATAATCAGGCAAAGTATGAACTGCTCTAATCTTATGAAACATACAGCGTCTCCTTATTCAAGCGGAGGAAGCGATTTAAACTCCTGTGTTTCCCAAAAACCTTGATAATACGGGCATATCTAGTACCTCCTCGTTCTTAATGACTCACATCATATTCACGGTATCGTGATATTGTCAATGGGTTTATCAATCCTATCAATTTACCGGTTGTCCGTATTCCCGCTTCATAGCTTCTGCAGAAACAACCCACTGTTTACCGTAAAGGCAAAAACAGAAACTGTATTAGCATTACAAGGCCTGTTTGAACTAAAGAAAAAAGCGGAACTACTATAAACGGCCACAACAAAAAATGTTCCGGTATTCCGATAACCTTCATCCAATTTTTTGTTTGATAGATTGGGTTATCTTCCGTCCCCGGAATGACAATCAGCTTTGTCCACTTTTGGAATAAAAGACAATCCAACAAAAAAAAGTCGCCGAAATTCACAATAATCCAATGAATATATGCGGTACAAAATATTGTCTTAAACGTATGAATTCCGCCGTGTAATGTACTTATTACTCCGTAAAGCCAACAACCTCCCATTACAATAACCGTAAATATTTTATTTACCTGTTTTTCTTTTTTACTCATAGGCTCCGGCGCAGCTTTTTGAATCCCCTTAGGATATGAATCCATCAAATATCTCGGGTTGGCTATTACAAGAGCCGCCGCCGAACCGTTAAATATGGCTGCCATCGCTATGCCGTCCAATAGTGCTCTGATTATATCCATCTAAATCATTCCCTCTGTTTTTACCTCACCAGCAGCATATAGAAAACACCCCTTTCGAAA
>ERZ773009.2247-NODE-2247-length-12500-cov-16.380715_pt1 | contig 12500 bp, 14 predicted proteins | sample MGYA00580663_ERZ773009 | MGnify/ENA primary metagenome ERZ773009 (study PRJEB29015, sample SAMEA2737969) | human oral metagenome | biome: human oral; feature: human-associated habitat; material: dental | place: China | collected 2026 ... | reverse complement strand
ACAGCTAATATAGCGCAGATAGTTAGCACTTGCAAGCCTAGAGTGCCAGAAAGAGCTCATGATTATTCGGTGGCTAGCTAGTAGCCTCGCTGCTCGCTCTTGATCCGGTCGTTACAGTTGAAGTCACCATAGATTAGTTGCGACTTATCAAGACAGAGGATCAGCGTAGTATAGTCGTACAGTCCTGAAGTTTCGGCGGGCAGGGGTGAGTAGCTGTCTTTTACTTGGTAAGACTGCTTGACCTTAGGCAAGTCAATGATAAAGTCCGTCTGATAGATCAGTTTGTCGGCGTCAGTCATGGTCTGACGATAGCTGTTCTTGCGGATGATGATATCACCGTGATCGCCTGACACCTTATTAAGCCTGAGAGTGTAACCGATCTGACGCTGGATATTTAATATTTCTTCCCTAGGTAGATTCCGGGCGACTTGGTCAAGTTTCTTAACCAGGTAGTCCTCAGGGGCGATCTCATTGCTATTGTTGCTACGACTACCTGATGTGCCGGATGAGCCGGAACGGGAGCCGGAGTGAGATGAGCTGGAGGAATTATTGCCGGTACTACCACCTGTACCGGTAGTCTTAGTACCACGGATAGTGTTAGTACCACCACCTCTGATATTAGCTTGGTCTCGTTTATTACCACCCAGCACCGTGGCTATGATGATGATAACCATGATCACCACCATCGTCACTGCGGCTATCAGGTATAGCTTACGCTTGTCAGGCATGTCTAGGGTACCCTGCTATCCCAGCTAGCTATCACCACCGGTGCTGCAGGAGCACCGGTTCCGGTAGGCGCACTGGCACGAGCGATGGCTCTGAGGCGGCTCTGGTCTATCGCATCCAGTCTACCGAAGTCAGTATGCGCCATCATCGTCCTCGCATCGGAAATAGCCTGTGCGGATGTAGTGCCGCCTGCATTGTAGTCATGATATATGTTAGGTATCTTATGAGTGTTAGCGAGTCTCTCTCCGGCCGTACTACGCACCATGGTGTTATCTTTCAGGGCAGTGACAGTCGGGGCATTCATCTTTCTAGTCAGTTTAGGGTCACTGAGGGCGATGTTGGATTGTTTCGCCATACTGCTTAGTCCGGCATCGGCCTGAGCGATATTACCGCCATTAACTCCCGCATTCTGAAGCGTTGTACGCATCTGGATTAGGTCGGCGGCATCCATACCGGCAGCATCTTTGGCTGTCAACTGGGTAGAGGAATAGTCCGCTACAGCATCAGCGTAATTCGCTTCAAACTGACTGGTATTCCAGCCGCCACTGGTAGCGAAGTTCCTTAGCGACTTACCACTCATGATGGAGTTGCCGTTAGCACTAGCAGTATTAGCGAAGGTCTGAACCAGTCTATCAGCATCGGCTGCTTGACCATTCCTCCTTAGCCTATCCGCCTCTGTATTGACAGCTTGCATTGACTGTTTAACCTCGGCTGCACTAGCGTTGGGTAGTTCTTTCTCAATAACCGCCCTCATCTGATATGGATCAAGCGTCTTGCCACCTATCTGGCCGGTGGTAAAGGCAGTCTTTAGATCTCTATCACCGTATTTATTCACCTTATTTCTGGCGGAGTTCATCGCTTGGCTATCAAGCTGAGTGGCAATGTTGCCGGTACTAGCTCCTGTTCCTCTCATATTCTGAACAGCACCGGCTGCTCTACCGGCGGCCGCCCCGGCTGCTCCACCGATCGCCCCGCCAATTGCTCCTGCTGCCCTTCCTCTCAGTCCAGGACTATTCGGATCACCGGGCTTACCCGTAAACTTTGATCCTGCCCAACCGGCGAACTTGTTAGCTGCTCCATTAGTGGCCGCCATGAGAGTAGCTTTACCCATGATGTCGCCGGACATTTTAAAGAGAGGCATGATGGATAGTGCAGGGGTTATGAGACAAATTGCTTCGACAAGTAGGACAAATAGAGCATTTATTCCGTCTTGGTCGCCTTTAGATACGAGACCGGATACTACTCTAGTGCCACCCCAAACTAGCATGAAAAGAGGATAGACCAGTAATAGTTTAATATAGTTATCTCGCCACATACTAAATCCTTTACTGAGCCCTTGGTTATTAAATAAGTATAGAGCGATGGCGATTGGTGAGATGATTACTAGTATCATCAGGGCGATACCGCGAACGACTAAGGCAAAGACGATGGCGAGAAGCGCCATAATAATGGGAGCTCCCACTAAGATGACTAATACAGCTGCAACTGCTACCATAGCTACTCCTGCTATTGCGATCTCGCCAGCAGTCTTCTGTGCACTGTTGATCAGCTGAGGAGGAGCACCAGCACTACCACCCATTAGCAATCCGAATGCGCCTTTACCTAGTATAGTGGATAGATCTACCAGCGCCATACAAATATAGAACGACAGATTGATTGCTATAGCGAAAATAATGATCCTAGGTAGTAACTTCTTGACATCATAGTTTGATAGCCCCCCCGTCGAGGTAGCCGTCGAGTAGATTACCACCAGGAAGGCGATGATTAGTATGATATTAGCGATGTTTAGAAAGTTACCCCAGTGTGTGCGAACTGGGTCAGACTTAGTTATCTCTGTCTGTCCCTCAAGTATCTTAGATATAATACCGTATAAGATATCCGTCATAGTGGCAAATAAATTCTGCCCTGAGCAGATTATTGAGCCGAAGCCATTTAGCTCAGCGGCGCATTCATCTTTATTATCTGAATTATCTGTTTCTTTACTGTCGTCAGGGTTAGAGTTAATATGCTTATTAAGAGCGTCAACATGTTTCTGAGCCAGTTCACTATATTTTTTGACAGCATCTTCGCAAGACATATCTGCTTGCCCAGTATCCCCATGATTCCCCGGCCACACGGAAATCATTTGTTTTTTATCTCCATTAAAATAACCACGTTTAACTACATATTTACCATCTTCTCCTTGGGCTTTATAGAAATACTCTCCGTCACCCGATTCGACAAATGGGTTAATTTTATCCTTAGTACAATAATTCATGATTGCATCCCAATACATTTGTCCCCAAGCAGCGTCACTAATATTTGGGACTGGATATGAAGCAGCTGCATCTCTAAGTAGAGTGGCTTTTGCGTTTAAAGACCGTAAGTCATTTGAGTTTAATTTCTCTTTTACCCTTTCAACAGTGTGATTGGAAGTGGGTATTAACTTGATGTCTGATTGCTCGCTATTGAGCCCATCGGCTTTATCTGTAATATTTGCATGTTCCAAAAAATATTTTGCAAAATAGTCGCTATGTCCATTTTTATTTGATAAGTAGATAATGTCACACTTTGTTATCTTTCTGCTCTCTGGGATAGTGATTTTACCCTCTCCAAACGGTCTAAGACTATTCATTAGTGTATACGTAAAAGTATGCCCATCATCTCCGTTTAGGTTTTCTTCTGTTAGATTCATTCTGGGACCGTATAGCGGGTGGTCGTTTACTGCATTAAAGAAAGTCTTACAGGATCTTATTTCCTGGGCGGCTTTATAATTATCAACTTCTGCCTTTAAGTCACTATCTGCATCAGCGGATACCATTTGGCTATTAACTAGCGCAGTAATGACTGTCAGAATTAAGAACAGCCCAATTGCTATAGCAAAACGGCAACATATATTATTTTTAGTATATCTACCCGAGTTATTTTTCTTTCGCCACCGCATTACCTTCATGCTAATAATCTATATAAAAATACGGGCAAAGTCAAACGTAGGGCGACAGTAACGAATCAAATGAAGACGCCGGAGTAGGCTAGACTAGGGTTTTCTTCTATCATTCATAACCCCCTCTAGAGCACCACGATTATTGGGGTGATTATCGACCTTAAATATTGAGTCGTAGTTATCTTTGATGATCTGTATTAATTCCTTCTCTGTCGGCATTTGATCGCATACTATCCTGCCACTGTTGAAATTATGAGCAATGAGACCGCCATTACGAGGTCTTTTGTGGTCGGGGCTAACATAGAGATTGGTGATATCGATTGTGAATTTTCCGCCATAACCATACTGGTTATATGGATTTTTACTTCCATCTGCATTGGAATTAGCAACGTATATTCTTAATACACCGTCGGTTATAGCAGGATTAACGGAGGCTAGTTCTTCGAAATGGTAATCGCAGATATTGCGCATATAAACACCTTTTTGGTCAATGATATAATTGTGTTTTTCTAATTTAGTTATATCACCGTTATTATAGCCACCATATTTTTTAAGTAAGTCAACGAAGGCGTTTGCTCCATGATAGTCTTCTTCTTTTGCGAATACCTCATCGATAGAATTACATCTCGTAGTACTGTCGCCCTGCTTTGAGATACATTCGATGAAATCATCCATAGATGCTTCTTTGCGGTCGTTGACGGTATCACTGTCGGAATATTCGACTTGTGACGTTCGATCGCCTACAAAGGTGTAATTATCATATCCTCTAGTAAAATCATACTCGTATACTTTGTAGCTAATCTTACCGTCATGCTCGCTATCGGCGGTCTCGACGTTCATATTTGGGTCAGTATCTTTTACTTCTGCCATTTGATTTGACTCGGCTGAAGAATTATTAGATGTAGCGGCAGGTGGCGTCTGGTCGTAGCTATGGCTATTAGTCTTATTTAATACAGCGCCGCCTAGGCTCATAGCTAGAGCCAATGAGGCTACTGCCCCGCCCATGATGGCTAATGCTTTACGTCGATTCGGGTTGGCTAGTTTATCTTTCGCTGTAGCGGTGAACTCGCCTGCCTTATCAGTGACGTAGCTTATGCCGGACTCAATATTACCGGCTATCCGATCAGTATCGATATTCCTGACTGCATCAGCTACTCGAGAGCCCATATTTATATTTACATTACTGCCGCTACCATAGCCGGCATCTGATGTAGCATAGGAGAGTTGAGGACCGACCGGAGCCGGGCTGAAAGAAGCAGGAGCATAGCCGGGGTTATAAGTGAAGTTACCGGCCTGGCTGTAGCTCTGCTGAGGTATCTGAGGGCTATTTAAGTTGGCCTGATCATATGAGACAGTAAAAGGCGCAGTATTAGCACCATCCATATCAGCCGGAGCTGAGCTATAGTTAGTACTGTTAGCGCTGTGGGTAGGTCTGTAATTACCTTCCATTACTTAGAGTGTCCTCTCTTTCTACTCTCTACTAGAGTAAAAAACAACTAGCAGGTTACCCTACTAGTTGTGATAATACTGATCTTCTTCGGAAGCTATCTCAGAATAAGCTAGCCTCCTAACCACCTCTTATATGTCTAATAATGGCTAAGCTTACTATACAGCGTATCCGGCTAGTTAGCAAGCTTGAGCGAGATGATATGTTTAGAGATACCCCCTCCTACATTTGACTTTATTGATGCTTATTATATGATAATTACCAGTATGATGAGTCGAAAAACAAAAGATGATAGAACTGGAAAAATATTAAGAAAGTCGTATTGGTCGGCGCCTCGTCACTTGTTCTTCTTTGGAGTGTTTTTGGTTGCATTAGTCATGGCGACGATGATTAGCCAGGTTAGTTATTCAAAACCGGATCCAAATGGCGGGACGAATACGAATAATAATCAGAATCAAAACCAAGGTAATAACCAGAATAATAACAACCAGAATCAGGGCAACAATCAGAATCAGAATAGCGGCAACAATAATAGCAATGGTGGCAGCAATGGTGGAGGTGGTGGCTCTGGTGGGGGTAGCACCTGTGGTAGCGCCCACACCTTCTTCGACTGGGGTTGTAACGGTGTTGACGACAAGGACTCTATCTTAACGGTACTGGTCACTATTTCCAACTGGCTGGCGGCCGGCGTGGTGATAGCGGTGATCGGGGGTATCATCTATGGGGCGATCATGTATGCTACCTCAGCCGGTGATGCGGCGAAGGCGAAGAGCGCTACGGAGATCATCAGGAACGCTTTCATTGCTTTGGTCCTATACTTCTTGATGTGGGCATTCTTACAGTACATCGTACCGGGAGGGTTATTTAACTAATGCTCAGGAGATTATGTAAGAGTATCGTCGTCTTAGCGCTGGTAGTCACCAGTGTAAGTGTAGCTCTGCCTGTCCGTGAGGCTCATGCTAGTTGTGATGATATGGTGATGGGCTTCCCTACCTGGTATCGAGGGCTAGACTGTAATGACGGTCATGTCAACCTAGACGGTAAGAAGCTGGGTGAGGTAGCGATGATCATCGGGCTGAATGTGATAGATGTGGGACTGAGGATCGTCGGTATAATAGCCACAGTGATGATCGTCTATAGTGGCTATCTCTTCATGCTGTCGACCGGTGAAGGTGTGGCCGAGAAGACGAAGAAGGCTCGCACCGCTCTGACTTCGGCGATTATCGGGCTAGTTTTAGCAGTATCGGCTGCCTTTGTGATATCTTTTATAGTAAGCAGGATGAAGTAAATGGCAAAAGATATACTGATAGCAGCCGCAGTCAAGAATGTACCTAATGGTCAGATAGACCTACCGCAGCTTGAGCCGGACAAGGTTGTCTCGGGTGGCTTTAATGTCGCTTTCTTTGTGGCGGGGGCGTTAGCGGTGATCATGATCATAGTCTCGGGTATCATGTACATGACAGCCGGTGGTGATACTAAGAAGGCTACCCTAGCTACGAAAGCTCTTACGGTTACCGTCATCGGGCTCATCGTCATCGTGCTGGCTGCTGCTCTGGTTAATTTCATACTGGGGAATATCGGCTGATGAATCGAGGGTTTGTCATTCAGCTAAAATCTTTCTTCATCGCCGGGGTGTTACTTCTGGCTGTACTGCCACTAGCCACTAGTCAGCCGGCTTTTGCTGACTGCATCTCAGATCCGACTAGTGCCGGTTGTCCCTGTGCTCTCAATAGCTCCAGTGCTGCTTGCCAAGATCTGAGCAAGCCGGATGGTCTATCTAATATACTGAAAAATGCTACCAATATCGTGCTTTTTATCGCTGCAGCTCTAGCGGTGATCATGATCATCTATGGCTCAATCCGTTTCATGACGGCACATGGTAATGAGAAGCAGGTCGAGAGTGCCCGCTTGATCGTCACTTATTCGGTCATCGGACTGATCATCGCTATCCTTGCCTATGCTCTGGTTAATTTCGTGCTGAGTAATCTGTAAAAGATAAGGAGGAAGATGAAGCAGATAAGCAAAGCTAAAGTAGTACTGGCGGCGGTAATGTGCCTAGCCATGGTCTTTGCCACAGTGTCACTGGTCAGCCTGCCGGTGTATGCTGACTCCAGAGATGAGGCGCAGAATGGTGCCAAGCTGGTTGACGGTGGCGGCTCCGCTAAGCAAGACTTACCGGATATCATCACCACTATCATCAATGTGATGCTCTTCATCGCTGCAGCTCTGGCAGTGATCATGATCATCTATGGCGGTATCCGCTATATTACCGCCCACGGTGATGAGAAGCAGGTTAAAGTTGCTAAAGATACCATCGTCTACTCGGTAACGGGCTTGATCATCGCTATCCTCGCCTATGCTCTGGTCACCTTCATCTTCAACACGTTTAAGTAGTGGCGGTGATTGTAATTACTGACTGACTGTTCTATAATGATGGAAATAAAATGAAAAAATAGGAGGAAGGAAGATAATGAAGAATATGTTTAAGAAGGTTATGGCGGGCTTCGTCGTAGTAGCGAGCATGGCACTGGTGATGACCGGGCTAGGTGTCGTATCTAGCTCACCCGCTTACGCCGCTAACTGTGACCCGAAGAAGGGTATATCTGGTGCTCTAGATAAGGGCTGTTCTCATAGTGAGGGTCAGCCGGAACAGCTGGATGGTAATCAGGGTGTTATCACTACTATCATTAATACCATGCTCTTCATCGTCGGTTTACTGGCGGTGATCATGATCATCTACGCCGGTATCAGGTTTGTGACCGCTCATGGCGACGAGAAGCAGGTCGAGAGCGCTCGCCAGACTATTATTTACTCAGTCGTAGGTTTGATCGTTGCCATCCTAGCCTACGCTCTGGTCAACTGGGTCTTTGCTCAGTTTAAGACGAATTAAGTTTAAGAGAGTGAGGAAGTAAACTATGTCGAGAAGCCTACCATCTAAATCTACCGCAGGGTTAGCTTTGGCTGGCGTACTGTCGATGGTGGGCTCTCTGACAGCGTCGGCGCTTTCTCTGACTGATGTCTTCTCCGGACCGTACCGGGGTGAGGGTCAGCCATCGAACCTGTTTAACGGTCAATCAGCCATCATACCGAGGATTATCAATCTGATGCTCTTCATCGTCGGTATCTTGTCTATCTTTATGATCATCTATGGCGGTATCCGCTATGTCTTATCGGGTGGCGATAACGCTAAGGTGAAAGATGCTATGCATACTATCATGTACTCGATCGTCGGCCTGGTAGTAGCTATCCTTGGTTATGCGGTAGTCGGCTGGGTGGTCTCGGTAGTTGGAGCTGGTGGGGCTGCTAATGGCTCTTCAGCTACAGTGACGATGCTGATCACTTCCCTACTGGCTTAGTTGCCGTCTGAGGATTGTGTCACTAAGTCCCGGAACTAAAGGTTGATAAAGACATTAAAAAGCGGTGATTATCTCACCGCTTTATTTCGTGTAGCTATGCTTAAAAGCTACTGGATCTGGATCTTACGAGCCTGCTCTTGCTTGACCTTATTAAAGGCGATGGTTAGCACGCCATCCTTCAGCACAGCCTTGACCTCATCCTCTTTGACTGCTACAGGCAGAACTAACGTTCGGCTGAACTCTCCCCAGTAGCACTCTTGGACATGCCAGTGAGTGGCATCGCTGTCATCACCACTACTCAGTGTACCGCTAATGGTCAGTACACCGTCAGCGATACTGACGTCCAGGTCGTTCTTGTTGACGCCGGCCGTCCGAGCCTTAACTATCAGCTGCTCCGGCGTCTCATACACATCGACTGCCAGCTGACCTGGCACCGAGTCGTATTCACCGTCTCGGCTGTTACTCGCTACAGTCTGATTACCGTTACTAGAATTATCGGCGGGATCATCAGTGCTGAATAGTGCCTTAGCTAAATCGCCATCCAAGCCATCAATCAGCAGATCATCGCCTTGTTGTCCTCTCGCCATTCTCCTCCTTACATTCGCTTACATAATGTCAGCGTTTATGGCATAATTATAACTAAGTTACCACTGATTGACAACTACCGGAGTGCTGTTAGAAGTGTAAAAAAGACAATGCTACTACTGTTAGACAATTTACTTGGGCTACTTTCACCCCATATTTGTAAGCGTTGTGGTGTTGTAGGTAGTACTTATTGCAAGCGTTGTATTTATGACGTAGCTGAGCAGCTGTACTCCGTTTGCCTGAACTGCCGTGGTAGATGCTCACTAGATAATCTCTGCCCTAATTGTCACAAGGCACTATCTTGTTTCACCAGGTTGATCTCTATCGCTCCTAGGCAGGGCTCGCTGAAACACCTGGTCGATGGCTATAAGTTTCATAGCGAAGTGGCCTCGGCGCAGGTCCTGGCTGAGCTGATCGACCTGCGGCTGGGCGACCTGCCGGCAGAGACGGTAATCGTCCCTATCCCTACAGTAGCTAGCCATATTAGAGAGCGGGGCTTTGATCATATGCTCCTAATGGCGAAGCAATTAGCCGGGAGGCGTCAGCTGGTGGTAGCTGACCGTATTCTCATGAGGACAGACAACCTATCTCAGCACCGGCTGAGTGCTCCGGATCGGCGTCGTCTGATCAGTAAGTCGTTAGTCCTCTCCCCCGCCTATGATCAGCCGGTTAATGATAGTATCCCGAGGAGCGTTCTACTACTTGATGATATCTGGACGACCGGCTCGACCATGATCAGAGCCGCCGGACTCCTTAAAAGCGCCGGTGTTAGGCATATTATTGCTGTAGCTATCTTAACTCAGCCTAAATAGCCGCTAGAACCATTTGGGGCATAACGAATAATGTCTATAGCTTGGCGGAAGGGGAGGGATTCGAACCCTCGAAGACCTTGCGGTCTTATCGCTTTTCGAGAGCGACCAGATCAACCACTCCTGCACCCTTCCCTGACTGTTAGTATAGCATGCTTACAGTTTGAGGTAGCGGATAAGCTTATCAATACCTCGCTCGGGTACTTCCTCCATGGGTAGAAAGTTGGCTAGCATATCGACGATTTTCTCACCGTCAGTCTCACTAATATATGGCGTGACCTCCATACCGAACTGACGGTTGGGTATTAAGACCAGTTGCCACAGCTTGTCACTCCGGCGGACGCCGAAAGAATGAAACTCGCTATATGGGTGCAATTTGTCGTTAATGTCTATCCCTTTACCGGAGATGGTATATTTGACCACCCTGCTCGGCAGCTTAGCTGAGCTGACCAGGGCGATGTACATCACTATCAGTAAGACGGCGATGGTAATCGCTGAGACCAGCTCCATCCTCTTAATGGCGACCATGACTATGACGAAGACGAGCACCAGGCTGAATATCGCAGCGGCGATCTGATACCATTTCTTACTCCGCTGAGGCGATATCGAGCTGCTGGCTGTCCAGGTGATCGGCGGTAAATCCGGTACCCGGTCGGTAACTGACGATGCTTGACCGCTCGTCGGAGTGCTACTTGTCGGTTGAGTCGTATTACCCTGCCCCATCGGTGGCAGAGGTGCTTGTTTGTCTTGGCCTTCTATAGGCGAAAGAGGCATATTGCCTGATCCACTATCTTGCATGGACTTATTATAGCATAAGCTAGTTAAATAATTGCTTGGCGGAGGAGGGGAGATTCGAACTCCCGCGCCAGATTTCTCCAACCTAACGGTTTAGCGAACCGTCCCCTTCAGCCACTTGGGTACTCCTCCAGCTGCAGTTATTCTAGCAGAGATCAGCTTAAATTGACAGTGCTCGGATAAAGGCGGTGAATAGCGGATGTGGTCGCATAGGGCGAGAGCGAAACTCAGGGTGAGCCTGAGTAGCGATGAAGAAGCGATGCCGGGGTGCTTCGACGAACTCAACCAGACGACCATCCGGTGATGTACCGGAGACGATCAGTCCGCCGTCATTGATATAGCTAAGGAAAGCTTGGTTGACTTCATAGCGATGACGATGACGCTCGGTCACCGCAGTTGTACCGTAGATCTGAGCTACTTGGCTACCAGCGATCAGTTTAGCCGGGTAATTACCCAGGCGCATCGTGCCGCCGGTTGATTCCTTACCCTTCTGGTCATCCATGATGTAGATGACGTTATCTCTTGACTGGGGGTCAATCTCAGTGCTGGTTGCTTTTTTCAGTCCACCTCGCCTAGCTGCGGCGATGGCTGCCATCTGGAGACCTAGGCATAATCCAAGGTAGGGTTTGTCGTGAGCCAGGGCGTAACTAGCTGCCTTAATCTTACCTTCCAGCCCTCGTGTGCCGAAGCCGCCCGGTACTAAGATGCCATCAACTGAGGTTAACTCTTCGTCAGTCACCGTCTCAGCATTGAGCCACTTGAGCTCCAAGTTGACTTGGTTAGCATACGAAGCAGCTTTGAGCGCCTCGGTCACCGAGATATAGGTATCGGTATTGTCGGTATACTTAGCTACCAGCCCGACAGTTATCGTCCGGTCATAGCGTTGACTGCTGACCCGGCGGAGCTTCTCCCAAGCCGACATATCAGGCTGGTTGTCTATATTGACAAACTGGTTTAATACTTCTGCGATATCACTCTTAAGTAGATTAAAGGGTACGTCGTAGACTGACTTGATGTCGGGCAAGATTACCACTGCCTGCTTAGGAATGTTAGCGAAGCGGGCGATCTTATCGGCGATGGCTCGAGGTGCCATCTTCTCGGTGCGGGCTAAGACGATATCAGGGATGATGCCAAAGCCTCTGAGGTCTTGCAGGGCGTTCTGAGCCGGCTTAGTCTTAAACTCCTGGCTGATTTTGAGCCACGGTACGTAGACAACTGAGACATAGAGACAATTCTGCTGCCCGACGAGGCTAGAGAAAGTACGGATGGCCTCAACGAAAGCTAGTCCCTCGTAATCGCCGATCGTGCCACCGATCTCGACCAGGTGAACATCGCTTCCTTGGCTAGCTCTGAGAATTGACTGGTGGATAGCATCTGTCAGATGAGGAACCAGCTGGACGGTCTTGCCGTGAAAGCCCCCCGAACGCTCCTTTTTGATCAGTTCCTGGTAGAGTTTGCCGGATAGAGTGATAGAGTCCTTGGTCGTTTCTTCGTCGAGAAACCGCTCGTAATGACCTAGGTCAAGGTCGGTCTCTGCTCCATCTTTCGTTACGAAGCATTCGCCGTGCTCGGCCGGGTTAAGTAGCCCGGCATCAACGTTGAGATAGGGGTCGCACTTCTGGATGCTGACCTTGAGTCCTTTACCTTTGAGGATCGCTCCCATGCTGGCGGCAGCTATCCCCTTACCTACTCCGGAGATCACTCCTCCCGTGACAAAGATATATTTGGTATTTGTTTTTTTCATAAGTCCCTCACTTAGCTTACAGGGATTATGATAACACAAAAATATCCCGCTCGGGGATATTTGTACTAACTCACTACATTCTGGACTGCAGAGTTCCGCTGGGTGTATTGTAGCA
>ERZ773009.2244-NODE-2244-length-12507-cov-5.093559_pt1 | contig 12507 bp, 10 predicted proteins | sample MGYA00580663_ERZ773009 | MGnify/ENA primary metagenome ERZ773009 (study PRJEB29015, sample SAMEA2737969) | human oral metagenome | biome: human oral; feature: human-associated habitat; material: dental | place: China | collected 2026 ... | reverse complement strand
TCGAGCCTGTGGCAGAGTTTGACAGCCAGCTTTGGGCGAGCATGGTGGAGTGCGTCACAGTGGGCGTGGATAGGGGGCTAACGGTGGTGTTTCGGGATGGGACGGAAGTGAGCGTGTAGGAATTTGGGGCATAAAGAAAATTTTTGAAAATCCCGAAAAAGGTAAAAATTTTTAACATCGGATATGCTATACTGTAATCAGCAAGAGTAGAAACGCGAGATACATAAGGAGATGCTCTTTGTGAATAACCGCAGACGCCAAAAACTTAAGTATACCAAGGGGACTAAATTGACAAAATTGCAGATTTGGAATCTGCGCCAAACTTTTGCTGTGTATATTGCCGGGGGATTACGGCAATTTATGAACAGAGAAATTAACGGCTTTCCATCGGACTTATTGAAAGATGATGACGAAAATGCAGATCATGAAGCCGCAGCGGAAGAGTGGAGAGACATTCTAGAGAAAATGATATGGTCTTTTGAGAGCATCGCACGCCATGAAGATACTCCCGTAATGAAATGGTATTTACATAAATGTGCGCTTCTCGAAAAAGAAGGATTTTCTGCAGAAGAAATTCTCTTTGAATCAAAGTTGCCCACTCCTCCAGCGCCTGTTTGGAAGATGGATATTGAACATGGCAAACGATTGCAGCACGGCATTGATTTATTTGCCAAATATTTTTTAGACTTGTGGGACTGAGGTGTATTAGTGCGCCGCCTTTACAGAAACTGGAGACGATTGGAAGGTGAGATATAGTGGCATCGACAGAAGCGGAAAAGGCGATTGCCTTTTTAGAGGAAGTAAAACCTATCATCAAGGATATTCACGCAAAAGAAGAGGAAAAACGCGCTCGTGGAGAAAACTTCAACGTCTTTTCCATCTTGGGTATTGAGACACGGGAATTCTACATTTGCAAGATGCTCGGCGCATTGCTCTCTCCGCAAGGAGCGCACGAGGCGGGAGAAATTTTCCTTGAAAAATTCCTTGAGGGCGTATTGAACGAAAGTGCTATGGGGGCGGAAACGTCCATCGTGCGATGTGAGGATGCGACCAAGGAAAGACGACGCATCGACCTTACCATTGAAATCGACGGAAAGATCATCCCCATAGAGGCGAAAATCCATGCAGGAGATCAAGGGCATCAGCTGGCAGATTATTTTGAAGAAATTAAAAATCGTAAAGGAGCATGCGACTATATATGTTATCTGACAAAGGATGGACGTAAACCATCCCGGAATAGCATAACGAGTACGTCGGGGAATATTACATTGAAGGAGACACAAATAAGGCAGCTTTCGTGGAAAGACGATATTGTTCCATGGCTGGAAAACTGTGTTGCTTTGGAGAAAGCGCAAGAGAAAACCATGGTGCAGGCAAATATATGGCAGTTGATCGACACGATCAGAGGGTGGGATAATGCTATGGAACTGCAGTTCAAGAATATTGTAAACTCCGATGATAGACTTGACAGTGCTCTCGGCATTTGGCAGATGGTCAGTGCAGCACGAAATGCACTTTGGCATAATTTTGTCGAAGAATTTGAATCTCAAATGAAAGATGTTCATCGCTTGGAAAACATACCGGATAAGGAATCGGAATATTGGTTTGAAAAGCCTGAACAGGGGAATTACGGCATCGGATTGGTTTTGAAAAACGGAAGCGGAGATAATCATTGCATAGGCTTCTGCCTGTTTGACAGCGATGGAAAATACAGGGACAGTAAGGACAGCGCATATTATACATCCGATGCAAGCAAGTTAAATAAAGCAAAAGGTTGTTTGTATGAAAAAAACTTTAAAACCCCGCGGCAACTTCCTGCCGAAATTCCTTGGCTGCATCGAGAAAAATTTCCGAAATTCAAGGGAAAGGAGATAAATTTCTCCAGTTTTACCAAAGAAACAGCGAAACTTCTTTTTGAGGAAAACCTGAAAGAATATGTAGAAAAATTTATTTGTCGAATCAAAGAGCTTACTGGTTGGGGAAACCAGCAGACAGATTCATGTGTCGCTACGACTTCGGATTGACCGAAATCTTGTTCAAGGGTATACTCGCATAGGAAAATCCTCTGCAATATAAAATGGAGTGTATATTTATGCCATTGTATTTATCGAAGTCGAAATATTGTCTTGGGGTGCAATGCCCTAAGATGTTGTGGCTTCATCGGCACAAAGCGGCTGAATTTGACGACTCATGCATTGATGAAGGCGCTATGGAAACGGGCAATGAAGTGGGTGATTTGGCTAAGAACTTGTTTGACAGTTATGTGGAGGTACCGTATTCGCAGCATCATCAAGATATGCTGGATACAACCAGGGAACTCATTGAGCAGGGTGCGCCCGTTATTGCTGAGGCGACCTTCGCCTATCGAGGGTTTCTCTGTCGAGCGGATATCTTGAAAAATCTCGGAGGGAATGCGGTAGAGTTATATGAGGTAAAGAGCTCTACCGGGATTCGGGAAATTTATTTTGATGATGTGTCGTTTCAATGCTATGTTCTTTCCATGCTTGGCTACGATGTGCGCCGCGCTTGTTTGGTGCATATCAACAATCAATATGTACGACATGGCGATTTGGATTTGAAACAATTATTCGCCATGGAGGATATCACAGACAGAGTTCTTGGCGTACAGGGACAGGTGCAGGATACGCTCGACTATTTGCAATCCTATATGGGGCAGAAAAGTGAACCGGACGATGGCATTGGAGAGCATTGCTTTTCGCCGTATGCGTGCGGCTTTTTTGATTATTGTGCACGAAATCTGCCCAACCCCAGCGTGTTTGATTTATCGGGCATGAAACTTTCCAAAAAATTCAAACTTTATCACGAAGGGAAGGCTTCCTTTCAACAGCTGAAGGACAGCGGGGTGCTATCTCCGCGACAGAAGATGCAGGTGGAGTATGAACTTTCAGAAAGAGCGCCGTACATCAACAAACAGCTGATTCAAGAATTCTTGCAGGGGTGTTCCTACCCTTTATATTTCCTTGATTTTGAATCCTTCCAACCAGCTGTACCGCTTTATGAAAATTCGCGTCCATACGAACAAATCCCCTTTCAATACTCTCTCCATTATATTGAGGCAAAGGATGGCGACATAAAACATAAGGAATTCTTGGCGCATCCTGGGAACGACCCCAGACCGGAGATTGCAAAACATCTCTGCGAGGATATTCCGTCCGACGTATGTGTGCTGACATACAGCATGAGTTTCGAGAAGGGGCGCATCAAAAATCTTGCAGAAATCTGTCCGGAATTTTCCGATCACTTGATGGCGATCTATGGGAATATCCAAGATCTCATGATTCCTTTTCGGCGGAGAGATTATTATACTAAAGCTATGAAAGGATCCTACTCCATCAAAGCGGTATTGCCTGCCATGTTTCCCGATGACCCTAAACTGGATTATCAGAATTTAGACGGTGTACACAATGGCGGGGAGGCGTCGGATGTATTCAAGCGGATGCACCATATGTCAGCCGATGAAATCAACAAGCATCGCGAGTACCTGCTCAAATATTGCGAACTCGACACATGGGCAATGGTGAAGATTTGGCAAAAATTACAGGAAATGCTCGCCCCAGAGAATATGGATGATTGGATCAGCGAGATGCAGGATAGCTTGCTGATCGCTGTCATTGGTTTGGGCGAGACTGGTGACAAAACCGTGGAGTACTTTCAGGAAAAGCATTGGCCGAAAATCGAGCGAAAAATGCCTTGCAAAAACTTTATACATCCTATATTTATGCATGACGGAAACATTGTCACTACCGCTACGGATGCCGGCAGGCCTTTTGATATGTTTGTTATTGTGGCTGAATTTGACGATGGTAAAATTCAGAAGAAGATAATGGATGTCCTCGCGAACATCCTTAAAGAACCTGGAAATCGCCGGCCGTCTATGGGGTGGCGTCAGCTTGTTATCGGGATTGACATAAATCCTGCAAATACATGGGAGAGACTGTATGAAATCTATAAGAAATTCGCACATGTTTTGGATGCATTGTTTCCGTTGAACGCTTCCATCGTACAAAAATCCGAATCTTTATATGCTGCTGCATTCCAACCGCTAGAGATGATTCTGTTGATGGTGAGTACGCCGAATCTTATCGGATTTGAATTTTATGATATCGCAAGCGTTCTCTCGAAGTCGGGATTGGCGCTATTCGGTTTTGGCGAATCGAACAATACAGTGACGCCATTACGAGAAGTTACAAAGCAAGCAATTGATTCCATTCCAAATGAGGCAATTTTACAGGGGGCTGTATGGAAGGTTGCAAACTTTAAGCGGAGGAGCAATGATATTCGAAGAGATTTTATGGGTGAAGTAGTCGATGCCTTGGAGATTATGGAAGCATGCATACCGTTCCGTGCGTTTGTTGCTTACGGAGCTAATACTGAATTTGATCGCAGGGAGCTTGGCCGACAAGCTTATATTATAGCTTCGCTTCAGGTGAAATAGGTGTGTGCAAAATCCCGAAAGGTAAAATTTTTTAACATCGGATATGCTATACTGTAATCAAGAAGAGTGAAACAAGAGTGCAATTTGAAGGGGGAAATCACAATGACCAGAAACGCACATCCCTTTATCCGGTTTGGAGAGGATCGGATAAACCTGGACTCCATCGCAGGCTATGGCATCCGCACGATTACCCGCTATTTTGTGCGAAACGAGGCGCACTCCGAGGTTGACAAGAACACCTATGAAGGGGCATTTGAGCTGTATCTGTACGATGATGAGCCGGATAAGAGCGCCAGTCCCATGCTCGACATCAGCGGGCATCCCGTGCTCATGGAAAAAATGGTAGTTCAGGAAGGTCATCTCCCACCCCAAGCGTTTGATGTGCAGAAGGCGCGCGCATTGTATGTCCGAGGCAAGCAGATGGGAGGCGGATGGTCGGAATCTTCCACCGTGCTTTACAAGGAGGGCGAATGCGGCTTTGACATCCATGCCAAGCTTGCCGAATTGGATGGACTTCTCCTCGACTAGCAGAAAAACTTGTCCGACAAAAATAGCAGGAATCGACATATATCGCATCGAAAGTGTCTACATTTAGATGTGAGTTAGATGTGAGGATGTGAGCGTATGTATCCCTATGGATTGCAGGACAAGAAGTTTCTGAACATGCTGATCCTGGAGATTTTGGAGCAGCATACGGACAGCGACCACTGCTTGACGCAGCTGGAAATCGTGGATTTGCTGGAAAAAAACTATGGTATTCGATGCACTCGGCAGACGGTCAAGAACAATCTTATGCTCCTTAAGGATATGGGGTATGAGATTTCTCTGCAAGGCGGCGTCTGCCTTATGTCGCGCCAGTTTGAGGATGCGGAACTGAGGATGCTGATCGACAGCGTCCTCTTCTCCCGCACGCTTTCCGGCGCACAGGCCGAACGGCTGATTGAGAAGCTGGTAGGGCTTGGAAACAAATACTTCCATGCCAAAGTGAAGCATGTTTCCCATCTGCCGAAACTCATACACTCGGACAACAAGCAAGTCCTGCTGAATTTGGATGTGCTGAACGATGCCATCGAGCAGGGGAGGAAAGTCAGCTTCATTTATAACAGCTATGGCAAGGACTTCAAGCTGCACCCCAAGCGGGAAGACCCGTACATCGTAAGTCCGTATCAGATGGTGGCAAATCAAGGCAGATATTATTTGCTTGGCAATTATGATAAATACAAGAATATTTCCCATTATCGCTTGGATTGCATGACGAAGGTGAAAATGCTTGAGGACAAGGCCAAGCCGAAGAAGCAGGTGGAAGACTTTGCCCAAGGCTACAGTTTGCCCAAGCACATGGCAGAGCACATCTATATGTTCAGCGGTCCGAGCGTGCGAGTGAAGCTGCGCGTCCGTGAGCACATGATGGGACAACTGATCGACTGGTTCGGTAAGGAGTTTCGCATCGTGCAGGAGGATGCAGATGGACTCATTATTTCCGTTGCCTGCAACAAACTGGCGATGAAATACTGGGCGCTGCAGTACGGCGAATATGCGGAGGTCTTGGAGCCGAAAAGCCTGCGGGAAGAAATTCGCGATGCAGTCGATTATATGGGAAGCGTTTATCGGTAAGCGGCAGCCCCCAACGTTCGCTTTGTGGAAATAGTGCGCTGCCACTGCAGAAATCTGAGACAATATGTAGGGAATCAAATTGGTCAGGAGAGAACAAAATGCCATCATACAAGGAAATTCGCTCACAGGGATGCGCAAAATCACGACTTTTGGGGTGCAAATGCACCCCCTTTTGCTATGCCGAGAAGCCTTGATTCATGAATCTTTGCAGCTGATACTCTGAAGTGGTAACCAAAAACCGGACACTCATATTACAAAAATGCTTGCCCATAACCGCCCCTCCGATCGCCGCCTGCGGGCGATTGCTTTTACATCCTTTTCGCAATAATTCAGTCCCAGTCAATATCCTCCATTTTCACGGTACATCCTTGCTTCAAATCGTGCTCTGATTCTTTCAAGCACTCATATTCAGCAGGTGTAAGCTTTGTGAAATCAGGATCCCATGCAAGGACGAGACGGCGCAGGATTTCGTATGCAAGGCTTTTCTCTGCTTCGGGAAGTGTGTTGTACATGGTCAAGATTTCCTGTTCTTGTGCAGTCATAGTATCACTCCTTCTTTATTTGTAGATTCCACCGCGAGAGCCGATGTCGCGAATGAAGAGACAGGTTTCTCTGTCTTGATTCGTTCGCGTGTGGGACGGTCGGTGGTCTGACCATTTCTGCACGATGCGCTCCAGCGCTTTTTGAAGCATCTCCACCTTTTCTCCATAGTTTTTTTCATCGTATAGCACATAACCCACTGTCATATATTTACCAGCGCGAAAATCTTTCTTTTTGAACGCAGGAATCTCTTCTTTGAATGCCTCATATAAGTCGCGGCGGATTTTCGAAGCCTCCTTTTTATGTGCATCTTCGGCCTCCACCTTGACGGCAAGAATGTAATTCTCCTCGCGCGGGATGCGATAAAAACTATGTTCAAATTGCAAGTAAATAGATTCGATATATTCATATATTCCCATTGCTCGCAAGACTTTCTCATCCGTGAGCCAGTGAAACCACATCCCCATAAAGCCGCCTGCCGGATTCGGCACGTATCCCCAACCTACAATCCCATATTCTTTCTTCTTGCGCGCCTGAAGGTCCGCAAAGAAACCGCGTACTGCATCTCCATCCCATTTGTCTATGGTCTTTTGGTGATACGCTTGAGTGCGAGCTTCAAGCTCCTCCAAATGGTCAAGGTAACTCGTAAATATTGCATTATTACAGCTCTTATATTTCCTCAGCAAGCAAAGGATTCGCGGTCTCGTGAACTCACAGTCCACGTGTTCTTTTTTTGACTGCTCTATAATTTTTTAAAACACCGTGCGTATTTTATCTTTCGGCACCCCTTCTTTTACAAGCGTTTTCGTATACTTATCGATCTGATTTCCGTGCAGCTTCGTGTATGTCTTATCTTCGATAATCACATGAATGTCATCGACGATCACCAACGCGTCAATATTCTTATACTGTTTTCTTATGTCATCAACCTTGGTCGCATGTCCCAAACCCGGCACTTGGTGCAGGAAGTCCATGGCACATCTGTAGAGCAGCGGCTCCTCCGCCTGATGTTCCTCCATGCCATGTGCAAGCAGCCAGCAAATGAAGGCGTCCTGTGAAAGCTCGCTCGTTGCGTAATGAAATAAATTCACGTTTCCCATAAAAATCGCTCCTTTTTGTAAATTTCAAGGATTTCTTATTGGCTTCACCTATGTTTCGTCAAGCGCCAAAATGTGCTCCTATGTGGCAAAATGAGCAGCTTCCCTCACCGCTCTTCTATCACAAAGCCACTCCAATTATCTGCGTATTGGAGGAGCAATGTCAGCTTCTCCTCGCGAGCGGCGACGGAGCGGTTGTCTGCGACATATTGCCCGTCGTGGTAGACAATCGCCTGTGCCTCTTCCTCTGTCAGAGGAAAGTATGGCAGGATGAGATAAAGACTGCGAATCGGAACGCTCAGATAGACGAGATCCTTATTCCAGCGATAGAGGGAGCGTGCACCCTCCTCATCATTTTTCAAATATTGGGGCTTCCCGGGGACTCCCGCCTTTCCGAGGTCGTGGAGGAGAGCGACAACAACACAGCTTTCCGGGGAAAGATCGGGGGCGATGACCGCCCGCATCTTCAACATCGTCTCGGCGACGTTCACGCTGTGTTCCAACAGGCCGCACTCTTTGCACAGATGATACTTCGTGGAGGCGGGTGCCGTGAGATACGCCGTCTGCCGTTCGATGAAGTCCATCAGAGCAGCAAACTTAGCCCTGCGACTCTTCACCATGTCTTTGATTTTCTGATAGCGCATCATCAGCTCCACGTCGAGATGCAGGAGCACAGTCCCCCGTGGAGTCTGCGGCGTGCCGAGCATCTTGCTGAACACATCGCCATAGAAATCTTCCCACGCCGCGCGCGTCATTTTATAGCCGTGATATTCGGCTCGATGCTCTTCCAGAGTCGGATCGCCGACCACGTTCAGCAGGACAAGCCGCACATCGGAGAAGTACTGCGGCACACAACGCGCCTGCATCTCATAGAGGAAGGCAAGACGATTTGCCAGCTGATAATGCCCGTCCGTCCACAGGGAGAAATCTCCTTGCGGGAAATATGTATCGTGATATTTGCGCAGCGTATTCTTGATCGTATCTATGCTCACGGGATCCGTAGCTCCCAGCTTCTGCCCTTCCGCCTCTTTGCGATGCGCCTTTGCCTCCACAAGATAGAGCGCGCCGCTGGTCTTACCGATGGCGATGCCGTCCCACTGCGGCTGATTCGACGGCCAGAAATCAAAGAGCGCTGTCTTAGCTGCACCGGGAAAAAGCGCCGCCATAGCTTCCTGCTGATTCAGACTGTATTCCTTGAAATTGTTCTCCGGGCGCGGGGCGACCCACGTCACCTCCTCGCCAAGCTGCGCTGCAAACATCCGTGCCAGCGTGGGAAACTCCTTCTCCTCCACCAAGTGCTGCACCCAGAGGCGGCTTCCCGCCACGGCTTTGCCTTCTGCCAAATTGCTCTTTCCTGCTGCCATTTTCATTACCTCCCTCTCTTGTCATCATTATCCGTATATTCGACACATGGAATACGATTTCCTACGAAACAGAAAACCCTACGGGGCTATGACTGCTTAGGGCAGTCTGCAAAGCTGTGACATCGAAGTCACCGACGGTGAAGCTGCCGCAGGTCTTCCTTTGTGAGCGACTGTCCCTCGTGAAGCGTACAAAGCCGCTGCGCCTGCCGCATGAGCGCCTGCTCGAAGACGTTTCGCACGAAGCGTCCGTTGCCGAAGTCCGTCTGCCTGCAAACTGCCTCAAAGCGCTTGCGGCAGTGCGCGACGATCTCTTCGGTGAGGGTGCAGCCTTTTTTCCGTGCGATGAGCCGCAGGATTTCTGCAAGTTCCGCCGGCGTGTAGTCGGGAAAGTCCACATGAAATGCGATGCGGCTGCGCAGACCTTCGTTGGTGGCGAGAAACGCCTCCATCTTCTTTGGGTAGCCGGCGAAAATGACGATCACATCCTCGCGATGGTTTTCCATCTCCTGTACGATGGTGTTGATCGCCTCGTCCCCGTAGCTGCCGGAGCGGTCATCCACGAGCGCGTACGCTTCGTCGATGAAGAGGATGCCGCCGCGCGCCGCACGGAATTTCTCTTTGACATGCACCGCCGTCCAGCCGACGTACCTGCCCACGAGATCGGCGCGTCCGCATTCGACGAAGTGTCCCGTGTCAAGGATGTTCTCCTTGCTCAGGATGTCGGCGAGCAAGCGGGCAACCGTCGTCTTTGCGCTGCCCGGATTGCCCGTGAAGCACATGTGCATGGAGGGGCGCTGCGCGTCCATGTCGAGTTCGGAGCGCCGCTTCTGCACGGCGAACGAAGCGACGATCTGCCGTACGAGTTCCTTTTGCCTTTTCAGTCCGATCATCTCCTGCAGCGCGACCTTTGCATCCTGCTCCGATTTCTTGGCTGTCGTCTCTTTATAGAACTCGATGTCCTGATACGCACGGTAGGTCTTGGCCTTCAGTGCGTCCCGATACAGTTTCTCATGAATCTGGTGAATGTCCGAGGCGCGGAAGGTATGCCGCTCTCCGAGCGCCTGCTCCAGTTCGCGCGTACTGTAGTGGGGCATCGACGACTGAGCGTCGAGCTTTTGCAGGTACGCGACTGCCTGCGCGCGGCTGCCCGCGCCCTCTTCGATGTGTACGAAGGAGATGTCTTCCTGCAGGGAGGTCAGAAGTTTTTTCACTGCTCTCGTCTGCGTATGGAACTCCACAAGGATGAAGAGCGTGTCGCGCTGATATTTGCGGATGATCTTTCCGAAATATTCGACAACGCGCTCATAGCTTCCTGCATAGTTTTCTTCCTCTTCGCTGCAGCCACACATTTCAATGACGACGGCCCCTCCCTTCGCATGGTGCAGAAGATGTTCGAGATCCTCCTCCTCGAAACAGGTGTCTTTAATGCTATGAATGCGGTTGATTCTTTGCCCCACAAGGCGCTTGTTAGCGTGGAGCGCACGCGTGAGAAGGAGCGTCATCGCCATCGCCGCCTCCGAATTTCCCGCTGCGATATGGTAATGCACGGGATGTCCGTAAAACATCCTGCGCTCGTTCTCTTCGGCATAGATTCGCGCCAGTTCTGCCAAAAAGCTGTTGTCTGCCAGCAGACTTTCCGCTTCAAGGTTCGCCTGTGCATGCGAGAGGCGCGGCCTGCTCCGAAGGATTTCCTCCGTCAGTTGGAAGGCCGAATTGTCTGCATAGTTGAGGTTCATCTCATAAAAGGGATTGCAGATATTGATATAATTCTTTTTGTCACAGACTTCGAAGCGATGCACAAACTGTTCGCGTGTAACCTCGCGCAGACCGTGGACGGCGATTTCCTGCACATCGCACGTTTCGGCGAGCAGGGGAGCGAGTTTCTTACCGAGCTGCCCTGCGGTCATCGCTTTCATCTGATTCAAGGCGGCGCACATATGAAAGCCGTTTGGAAGGATGCGGTCGATGAAGAGCAGAACCATTGCGTCCGCGCACACTTCCCTGAGCGCATCATTCAGGTCGGAGAGCCAACGTTCCCGCTTGCGGTGCGAGTTAAAGATGGAAAGATATTTGTTCGGATCGCGGGAGTCTTCGCTTGAAGCGGCCTGAATCGCTTTTGTCAGATTGCATTTTACCTGAAATTCATAAAACAGCATCGTTCTCACTCCTTCGCTTCAAAACTTTTCCTGCCGCTGATTCCTCTATGAAGTTGTCAAGGAACAAATGGGATGCCCGCCACCTGACAGTCTCTTCAGACTCCGTAGAGGCTGCACATGCGTAGCAGCACATTCTTCAGAGCCTCGCGCAGATGCGCAGGCTCGATGATCTCGACGTATGCGCCGAACTGAAGCGCCCAATACTTCATCGCCTCTTCGTTGCAGCGCAGCGTCACGATGATGCGCCCGTCTCCCTCGGGGTGGATATGGAAATCCCTGCCGAACCAGTCCGTAAGAGAATCCATCATAGAGACTTCTGTCCGAAGCCGCACCGTGACGCTCTTGCCGCTGAACATGTAGATGTGCTCTGCCATGTGGCGCGGCAGGCTGAAGCCTCGCGCAAGCTCGCCGATGTCCTTCTTCGGCTTCCTTGGTTCAGAGAGCATTTCGATGCCGGTGATGCGGTCAAGGCGGTAATGCGAGATATTGTCGTATGCGTCGTAGTTGCCGATGAGGTAGTACCAGCCGTTCTGTGCGACCAGCTGATAGGGATTCACCACATACGGCTCACTGCGCCGCGGGTGCAGGCGGAAGTCCGTGCCGCAGCGATTGTAGGTGAACCGCACCTTGCGCTTCGCTTCGATGGCGTCGTTCAGCACGTCGAGGGAGATCAGCACCTGTGTATTCTCCGCATGGTGCAGCTTCGACAGATGCGCTACATGGGACACCTTCGGCTGGAAATAACGGCTGCCAAGAGACTTCAGCTTTTCGATCAGGCGATTCGCCTGATCGGCGGACAATCCTCGCGCAAAGAGCACGCTGTCGATCAGCATGCGCAGTTCCGAATTGTCAAACGTCCGCGAAATGAGTACATAACCCCCTCGCGTCTCGATATCATGCCCCATCTCCTGCAACGCCTCGACGTTGCTGCGCACGGAACGCCGATCGCAGGTAACTCCATAAGTCAGCTGCAGCAGTCGGATGATCTCCTTCTGCGTCAGCCGATGCTGTTCATCGGAGTGCGTGCGCAGAATCTCAAGAATCATCATACCGAGCAGCTTTTTACCTGTACTTGCATACATGACGCATTCCCCCCTCCTTTGCAAGTAGTATAACACAGCGGATGTACAAAAAAATGCACATCCGCTGTGTTATTGATTTTTCTCTTGTCTTTTTTCCATCGGGACTCGTCCGTCTTCACCACCTTCACCAATTCTTCTTCGAGCGCCAGAACGACGGGTAGAGCATGACGAGCAGCGTGAAGAATTCGAGCCGGCCGA